>ERZ1034939.145-NODE-145-length-50142-cov-19.984946_pt1 | contig 50142 bp, 47 predicted proteins | sample MGYA00520626_ERZ1034939 | MGnify/ENA primary metagenome ERZ1034939 (study PRJEB33766, sample SAMN09781751) | gut metagenome | biome: gut microbiome | host: Homo sapiens | place: Madagascar | study: EMG produced TPA metagenomics assembly of the PRJNA485056 data...
CCTGCGGAAAATAAAACTGTAACTGTCACTGTCACTCATTTTGTTCTGAAAAAAAGTTTGAGTTTTATTTGGTGGTTCCAATAATATTGCTTATTTTTGCACTTGCTTAATATAAAGGAAGTAATTATGAATGCAAGCGTATTGAATGGAGAAAAGGTTTTGCTAGCAAGGGATATACTTGCTATCAATAATATGGCTTTGCTGAATGAGGTAAAGCGCAGATTGGCAGGTCTATTTAATTTCACGCCGTCTGCTCGGAGCAAAGCCGACAATACTGAGTCAGTCTTAGATGCCGTTTGTGGCAAGTGGATAGACAATCGAGATGCTGATACCATGGTGCGCGACATTTATGCCAGCCGAGTGAATAAAGATGATAGCGAACTTCTAAAGATATTAAGCGAATGAGACAATACCTTCTAGATACCAATATCTGCGCCTTTATGTTTCGTGGCAAGTATGATGTGCGCAAGCATCTTCAGCAGATAGGATTGCAAAATTGCCATATTTCAATACTGACGTATGCTGAACTTTATTTCGGCATTGTAAATGGCGGCATAGAGATAGAGCATAATTTGCGTGTTCTCGACATATTCTGTGAAAATGTAGATATCGTGGGTATTGACGATGTGATACCAACTTATGCAAAAGAAAAGGCTAGATTAAGAAAAGCGGGAGCCCCAATAGATGATTTCGATTTGATGATAGGAGCCACAGCTTTATCTCATGGCTTCGTGTTGGTTACGGAAAACATCAAGCATCTAGGGCGTCTCCAAGGTATAGAAATAGAAAATTGGATCAATCGCAGCTAAAATAGTAGTGTGGTCCATTTTTTGAAAATAATCCACAAAATATTTGGTGGTTCCAATTTTTCTTCATATCTTTGCCCCGTGGAAAATTGACATCTTTGAGCCCACTTCCCTAAAAACCTAGTGAGTCCCTGAGTTTGACCTTTTTTACCATACTAACAAGAATATAAACTTAAAAACATAAAATTTTCATGAAAGAGATATTTGACTTACCAAGCAAGTTTATTTACCCCTTCAAACAGAGCTATGATGAGTATAAGCATGAGGGGCTAAATCTGTTTTTGGAGAAAATGTACAAGGTGGCATTAAAAGAAGGATATCTGGACTTTAAAGATCCTTTATTAGCTTTTAATACTGCATATTATATAGCTAGTGCAATATTCCTTACTCCGCGTGTGGATTTCCGAGTTTTTAAGGTTGAAGTTGATCTTGCCCTTCTACATCACTTGGGTTTTTATAAACCTAGAGATGTTCCATTTCCGCCTGATCTAGAGATACCTAATACGCACTGTTGCATTCATAATGAATTAATTGTCAGGCTGATGGTTTATGCTATCTTATTTTTACAAAATGATAAAACCGTTGAGATGGCTGAATATTTAGATGGATATAGACTTAGATTAGAAGACATGATCTCAGATTACGAAGATGATGCCATAGAAGGGATAGCTTTTGGGTATGATGTTTTAGCGTTGATTAAGTCATGTCCAGACAGATACGATATAGACTTATATCCTAATATTAAGGTAGCTCAACTTCAAGATGCCGATTGGAGTTTAGGACTTCGATATTATGCTGAGGATGACATACTACGCCTTATGACATTCTTTAGGACCAAAGAAGAGCAGCATGCTTTTCTAGATTGGATGGATGATATGAATATGATGTATGGTGATGAAAGTGATGTTTAACTCTCTAATAAAACAAAAGCGATGAAATTTACACAAGAGAAATATAATGAGCTTTCTGCTCGCATAGATGCAGGTGAATTCTTGGTGGCTAAGCCTGGTGATGATGTATTACCTGCTTTGCCAGAACATGCGGATGATGACATGCAATCATTTTATAATGACTGCAATGAAGTGCTGTCTTCCTACAAGACTAAGGTAGAGGTATACGAGCAGAAAGCCAAAGCTGCTATCGACGCCGCCAATGCCAAGGGATTGGCTGATATGGCTAATGCCGTCATAGCTGATTTTGACCATAAGCTTGCCAATGATTTTGAGGAATATAAACAGACGGCAGAGGGTCGAATCAAGAAGCTGCGCGACGATTTGGCTGAAGCAAGAGAAATATCGGATAATGCTTTGAAAAGATGCGATGATTTATCTGCTAAAGTGGAAATTTTAGATAGAAAAAAAACAGAATATGAGCAATTGTATCAGAACTTACGAGGTTCAGTATTGGCAAGTGAGGATACGCAGGAGCAGAATGAAGTGGCGAAGGAGAAAGACAATGAAATTAGGAAACTCAAGGAACAACTAAAGTCTCAGGAACAGGAAGCCTTGGCAAAAATGGCATTCATGATGATAAATAATGGCATTGCATATTTGGTTAACATCAATAAGGTAAAGGAGGAACAGGCAGCTTTTGGAGAAAAGGTATTGAAGCATCTTCTTGATGGGAATTGCAAAATGGCAATCGGTGATCAGAACGATGACAAGCTGAGATCTGCTATATCTCGTATTTCTGACAAGAGAGAGGCGGCTCTTGATGAAAAGAACGAACTGCTGGAGAATAGAGCCAGAGCTGCTGCCCAGCCTGCTATGGTGCATAATGAAATCAAGCAGGTGGTAGTGGGCGATGGCAAATTCTTGGAGAATCCATCGGCTGGAGACATAACTAAATTCTTAGAGGAGGAGTGATATGATGAGCGAAGAGGATAAGGAGAAGATGGAGTTGTTGAAGCAGCTCTTTGGCAATGCCGACATCAAGGCGGAGCAAATAGTGTTTGGGCATGGGGTCTACGTGCATCATGCAGAGCATGTGAACCATCACTATTATTCATCATCGGAGACTTCTCAGGATGCCTCTACAGAGGCTTCTGCGGATAGCCCTGAGCTTTCTTCGCTGCAAAGGGCTGAGAAGGAATGCCCTTGGATAGGGGAGATTCTTAATTCTTTTTATGGTGAAGTAGAGCTAGCTTTAGAGTTTGTGAAAATGGCTAGAAGCATGAAACCTATTCAGATTACCGGCTTGGTCAATGACTGGATCAAGCTGAAGAAAATTAGCGACCTCAGTTGTGGCAGGCATCTCTGGAAGCCGCTCCACGAGCATGGACTCTATATGCCGTCGGAGCAAAACTGGAATAAGCAGGTCCGCAGACCATAGATTCCGGCTTTCTGGAGCTCTAGAAGTTGTACAAAGTTGTACAAAAAGTTGTAGAGTGGTTGTATTTGGTTGTACTTAGTTGTACAGTTGCCGAATACAGCCACTTTTTTTTATTTCCCATTGATTTTCTTCCTACCTTTGCATTCGGAAATCAGAACGTGATGCCGGTTCTTTGGTATCCTTGGTTGCGATCTTTGACAAGGCTGAGACAAAGTTAGCGTTTATTGAATAAGAAGTTCAGACCATATTGTTCATAATGTTTGAATTTATGGTCGGAACTAACTAAGCACACTCTATCTGAAATGGCTTGCGCTATAATCAGGCGGTCGTTTGGGTCGGGGTGTTCTTTCCAAAGACTAAGTGTAGCATAGGCTTGTAAATGCTTTTCCGTAATCGGAACTAGTTTTACATCCATTTGCTCTAATAGAGAAAAAACATCGCTAGGTTGCTGAATGACATCGCATTTCTTTCCAATTCTGATTTTTCCAATTTGGCAAAGATGGATTAATTCTTGGGCACATACAGTACTCGTGTAAAGTGAGTTACTATAGTTAGTGTCTAAATAAATTTTCATCTCATGATAGCTCTCAATGATGACTTGTATTCTTTCTCACTGAGGCTTGCCATATCAAAAACAGGCTCTGGATGACTTGCCAGCCATTCGCCTAGTTTGTTTAATTTTCTTGTTTCTTTACCCATATCTTTTATATGTTAAAAGGTGTGGCAATATTACCAAATGCAAATATAAGGCTTTTTCTTGAAATAAAGTCTTATAGTAAGTGAGAATTAACGATTATTAAATTAAAATATTATTAGAATTATGGAAAAGTACAAAGTTATCAAGCTGCTCCCAGTGCGCAGCGGAGTGAGCCAGCAGACTGGCAACCCTTGGAAGAGTCGTGAGGTGGTATTGGAGGCTCAGCAGAGCGTGATGCACCCAGACCGATACGTGGCTACCATCTTCGGCGATGCCGTGGACAAGTTTACTGCCCAGGAGGGTGCCATCATCGGCGTGGGATTGAGCCACAGCGTGAGAGAGTACAATGGGCGCTTCTATGGCGAGGCTCATGTAAGAGACTTTGAGGTAGGTTTAAATTAATAATAGGAGATTTAGATTATGTATATTAAAGTACAGATTTCGGATGAGTTATACAAGGCCCTTGTGGCAGGTGGCAAACGCAAGCGTGGCAGCATCGCTCTGGTGAGCCCTAAGGAGGGCAACTTCAATGTCTTCGCATCGAGCATGCAAAAGCCTGAGGAGCGCAAGTTTATCAAGTTGCCCCATGGCAGAGCCAGTGTGGGCAGCAAGGATGTGAGATTACATCTCTGCATCGACCGCAAGGAGTGTGATGTGATGCCAGCCTCGGTCATCGTGAGCGAGAGCGCTAAGGCTAGTGTATTCGTGGACCAAGTAATGCCAGAATAAGTATGTTTGGAATATCACAAAACGTAAGGAGCCGAGGGGTGCAGCCATGCACCCCCGAGCTCTTCCACCAGGCTACCAGGAGCAGCCAAGTGAAGGACGTCTGCGCACAGATAGAGGATGCACTGGAGAGCAGACGCCGTGGGGAGATTTCTCCCGAAGATTATCAGACGATGAAGACCAATCTGAAGGCGCAACTGCCCATCCTCACGCCCCACGCCACCTTCAAGAATGGCCGCCGACTCAATGCCGATGCCATCCCATCCGGGCTCTCCATCTACGACAAAGACCATATCCCAGACCCAAGAGGGTGGTGGAAAGTGAAGAGTGAAGAGTTGAGAGTGAAGAATCCATCGGCTTTCGAGTCGATAGTGCTGGTACATGTCACGCCGTCCATGGAGGGCTTGCGTCTGGTCTTCGTCATTCCCGAGGGCATGGACCTGGCTGCGGCGCAGAAGTGGATGTCCCTGCAGCTGGAGGACGATGAGTATGACACCTGCGTCAAGGACTTGGCCCGCCCTAGTTTCCTCGTGCCCGAGGAGTATATCCTCTACATCAACGAGGAGGAGCTGTTCAAGGACCGAAACCCATCTGGTAACAAACCTGCCCTCCCAGCGACATCCTCGCTTGAAACGTCACCAGCTACATCCTCGCTTGAAACTCCCCCAGCTACATCCTCGCTTGAAACGTCCCCAGCGACTCCCTCGCCAGTAGCGGAAAGCACTCCCGAAGTCTTCCCCACGGAGTATCAGGGCATCCCATACCAGGCGCTGATAGATAAGCTGGTGGAGCTCCTGGGCGGTGCTCCCGAGCACGGCTCTCGCAATAGTTTCATCTTCTCCCTGGCCTGCTACCTGCGCTATCTCTGCGATGACAACCCCGCATGGATCAAGCAGGTGATACCCACCTTCGGTGAGCAAGAGTCGAGGGCTTTTACCACCGTGGAGAGCGCCTGCGGCAGAAAGCAGAGCCACCGGATGCCCAACATCGTGCGCACCGCCATCAAGCTGGCGCAGGCATCCGACGAGAAGGCGAGGGCTGAGGGCGGATATGACTCCGATGACTTCGGCGACATCCGCAATCCCGAGTCCTTCTTCTACCACATCCACGAGATGCCCCGCAAGCTCCCCAAGCTCATCCGCCTGCTCATCTCCAAGACGCCTCGCATCTATCAGCCAGCCGTGTCTCAGACTGTCTTCCCCCCGCTGGCTGCCCATCTCTGCGACACTCGCTTCCTATATATAGACAATGTGGAGCATGAGGCCACGCTGATGAACATCCTCTGCGCCCCCACGGGCAGCGGCAAGGAGTCGATAACCCAGCCCATCAACCGCATCATGCAGGACATCAGAAACAGAGACGCTGAGCAGAGAGTGAGAGAGCGAGAATGGAAGGACGAATGCAACCGCAAGGGCTCTAACAAGGATAAGCGAGAGCGCCCGCAAGGTCTTGTGATCCAAGAGGTAAACATCGACATGACCAACCCAGCCTTCGTATTGAGAATGAAGGAGGCAGAGAATCATTTCCTCTATGCCAAGGTCAATGAGCTCAACCTCTTCGATGCCCTCAAGGGCAAGACCAACCAGCACTTCCGCATCATGGAGCTAGCCTTCGACCTGGGCAATTACGGACAAGATAGAGTGGGCACGCAGAGTGTGACGGAGACCGTGAAGGTGCGCTTCAACTGGAACGCCTGCTGCACCCCGAAGAAGTGTCGCGACTATTTCAGAAGGGTGGTGACCGATGGTCCCGTGTCCCGCATCTCCTTCGCCACCATCGAGCGCAGACCCTGCGGTTCGGAGATTCCCGTGTATGGCACCTATGATGCCGCATTTGATGAGGAGCTCAAGCCCTACATCGACAACTTGGTGAAGGCTAGGGGATTGGTGGACTGTCCGCAGGCCCTGCGTCTGGCCAAGAAGCTGGTGGAGGAGAATGCCGAGTTTGCCCGCCTATCCCAGAATTATGTCTTCGAGAACCTCTCGTTCCGCGCCAATGTCATCGCCTACCTGAAGGCGTGCGTGCTCTATGTGGCGAATGGCTGCCGATGGGAGAAGAGCATCGAGGACTTCATCCGCTGGAGCGAGCGCTACGACCTGTGGTGCAAGCTGCGCCTCTTCGGCCAGATGATCTATGATGCCGACAATGACCGCTCCGACCAGCCCAAGACGGCACCCCGAGGACCCAAGAACCTGCTGGAGATGCTGCCCGATGAGTTTACTCTAGATGATTATCTTAAATTGAGGGTAGCTGAGGGGTATGATGGTGACAATGTCAAGAAGGCCCGTATGGCAATAAGGCAATGGATGCATCGAGGTTATGTAGTGCAGAAAGAAGCGGAGTGTGACAGTGACAGTGACAGTTACAGTTTTATTTTCCGCAAGTTGAAATTCTTAAACAATAAAAATTAGTGTATGGAAATAATACTTAAGAGAATAGCCAAGCAGCGCACCTATACCATAGGCAGGTTCTACATCCTGAAGGATGAGGAGCTGGAGCGCAAAGTGATACAGAGCTACATACCTAACAGTATGCGCAAGTTTGAGCGAGTGATACCGCCCGAAATGTTGGACCGGAAGCATTACTTCTGCGACACGCTGGAGCCTACCTGGCGCAATCTGCTGGGCATCGAACTGCTGCCACAGGAGGAGAATGTATATCTGGGCAGGGTATCGGGCAAGAAGGCCCGAAAGGAGAGGGGCAAGACTGCCATACCCGAGGGCACCTATCCGCTGCTCATCACCAAGTCGACGAGATTCAAGCAGTGGCTGCCGCTCTTGCAGGGCGTGCCGGGATTTGAGGGCATCCGCATCCATGCCGGCAACTATCCCGACGATACGCAGGGCTGCATCCTGCCGGGCGAGAACAAGCTCCGAGGCATGGTGGTGAACTCTCGCATCTGGCTCCACCGACTCGTGGGTGCCATCACGGCGGCGAGAGACAGAGGCGAGAGTATCTGGATCACTATTATCTAGTGCTGAGGGAGGGGCTATTTCTTCCGCTCCGACTCCTTGATGAATCCGTGGCGATAGGCATAGAGCAGCTCCTCGAGGTCGGCTATCTGCTTCCTGAGGTCCTGACCTATGTCGGTATCTGCCACGAGCATGCGGCGATTGGACATCTCCACTATCTGCGTGGTGCTCTTGATGTCGGTGCCTCGCTTGATGGCATCCTCCATACTGGTAAATGGCTCGTGCTGAACCAGTTGGAATCCACGGGAGTGATATACCAGGGTGTAGCCGGCGATGCCCGTCTCATTATGGTATGCCTTGGAGAATCCGCCGTCGATGACCATCAACTTGCCGTTCGCCTTGATAGGGTTCTCGCCCTTGGTGGTGCGCACGGGCACGTGGCCATTGATGATGTGGCGGTTAGGACCGGTAACGCCAAATTCGTCCATAATGTGGTCGATGACCTCCTCCTTGTCGCGCAGCAGGAAGTAGTAGCCCTTCTCCTCCTTGTGGGTCTCCTTGTCGGCGATGAAGTAGCGCTCAAAGGTTGCCATCTTGCTCTTGTCAAAGAGCGGGCTGTCAGGTCCACACCACAGGTAGAGGAAGTAGTCGATGGCATACTTCTTCTCCTCGGGGGCGCTATCCGTCTGGAAGGCGGTGCGTATCTGCATGCCGGTATGGTGCATCAGCTCTCTGCCCTTGTAGCGCTTGCCTGGATAGATTTCCACCTCCTTGAGCGTGCCGTCGGCATTGAGCGGACAGGAGGCGTGGAAGAGCAGGTTGTTGTTGTAGATGGCATACATGCAGCCGTGCTGAAGCATCACATTGATGTGCTTGTGCAGCTTCTCGCAGACCATGAAGCTATGGTGTAGCTTCTGCATCAGAACTGCCTCTTCGGCAGAGAGTTGGTAAGGGTACTTAGGGTCGATGGTAGGGAAGTGGCAGGAGGTCATCTCATACTCCTTGCCATCCACCATGACCGTGCCCTTGTCATAGTTGACGTGGTCGAAGAGGCGGCGGCCCTGCATCTTCCATTCTGGGTGCTCGGCGATGAGCTGGCCCTCTATCTTGAATTGTATCACGGCTATCGCCTTGTGCATCTGGGCGGTGAGTCGCTGTGTCTTCTCGTCCATGGCGGCAGCTCCGCCACTCAACTTGGGCAGGAATTCCTGGCACTCATCGTCCTTATAGGTCTCCATGGCGAAGGTGGCTAGGGGCACCAGGTTGATGCCGTAGCCCTCCTCCAGGGTGAAGAGGTTGGCATAGCGCAGGGAGAGGCGTATCACATTGCAGATGCAGGCGTCATTGCCCGCTGCGGCTCCCATCCAGAGCACATCGTGATTGCCCCACTGCATGTCCCAGCTGTGGTAGCGGCGCATCTTGTCGAGGATGATGTGGGCACCAGGTCCACGGTCGTAGATGTCGCCCAGGATGTGGAGCTGGTCGATGGCAAGGCGCTGTATCACATTGGCGATGGCGATGATGAAGTCATCGGCTCTGCCCGTGGAGATGATGGTGTCCACGATGACGTTGACGTATGCCGTCTTGTCATGGTCCTCGGTGTGCTCGTGGAGCAACTCCTGGATGATGTAGGAGAAATCGCATGGCAGGGACTTGCGCACCTTGCTTCGGGTGTACTTGCTCGACACGTCGCGGCACACTGCCACCAGCTGATGCAGCGTGATGTGATACCAGTCGTTGATATCCGTCTCCACCTGCTTCACTAGTTCCAGTTTCTGCTCAGGGTAGTAGATGAGCGAGCAGAGTTCGCGCTTCTCCTGTTCGCGCAGGGTATTGCCGAAGAGTTCGTTCACCTTGCGCTTGATGTTGCCCGATGCATTCTTGAGCACATGCAGGAAAGCCTCGTATTCGCCATGGATATCGGCCAGGAAATGCTCCGTGCCCTTAGGCAGATTGAGGATGGCCTGGAGATTGATGATCTCGGTGCTCGCCTCGGCTATGGTAGGAAACGACTGCGACAACAGCTGCAAGTATCGCATATCGCGCTCTATATCGTATTGTTTCATGTCCATCAAAATAATTATTGTTCGTTTTAATTTATATTTAAAGTAATGTATCTCTACACGAGAGAGAGAGTAGTTGATAATACTCAGATTCCAAATGCAAAGTTACGTCGAAATATTGAAAATAAAGAATAAAGGAGCAAGTTTTTTACAAATTATTTTGTAGTTTCATATTTTTGCAGTACTTTTGCATTCAGATATCAATTATTCAAAACAAAAACTAACGTATATATGAAACAGACAATTTTGGTAACTGGCGGTACAGGCTTCATCGGTAGCCACACCACAGTAGAGTTGCAGCAGGCAGGCTACAACGTAGTGATTGTAGACAACCTCTCAAACTCTAAGATTGAGGTGCTGGATGGCATCGAGAAGATTACAGGCATCCGCCCAGCATTCGAGAACGTGGACCTTCGCGACAAGGCTGCCACCGAGGCTGTATTCCAGAAATATCCAGACATCCAGGGCATCATCCACTTCGCTGCCAGCAAGGCAGTTGGCGAGAGCGTGCAGAAGCCACTCTTGTATTATCGCAACAACGTGGTATCGCTCATCAATCTCCTGGAACTCATGCCACAATACAATGTGAAGGGCATCATCTTCTCTTCATCTTGCACCGTTTATGGCCAGCCTAAGCCAGAGAACCTGCCTGTGACCGAGGAGGCTCCTCACCAGAAGGCTACTTCTCCTTACGGCAACACCAAGGAAATCAACGAGCAGATCATCGCCGACTATATCCACAGCGGCGCCAGCATCAAGAGCATCGTGCTGAGATACTTCAACCCTATCGGCGCTCATCCATCTGCCGAAATCGGTGAGTTGCCTAATGGCGTGCCAAACAACTTGATACCATACGTAACACAGACTGCCATGGGCATCCGCAAGGAGCTCACCATCTTTGGCAATGACTATGACACCCCTGATGGCACCTGCATCCGCGACTACATCTACGTGGTAGACTTGGCCAAGGCTCACGTGGCAGCCATGGCTCGCGTACTGGACCAGGAGACTGAGCCTATAGAGTACTTCAACATCGGTACTGGCAATGGCAACTCTACACTCGAAATCGTGGAGACATTCGAGAAGGCTACCGGCGTGAAGCTCAACTGGAAGTATGGTCCTCGCCGTGAGGGTGATATCGAGAAGATCTGGGGCGACTGCACCAAGGCTAACAAGGTGTTGGGCTGGAAGGCAGAAGCTAAGCTCGAAGACGTGCTCGCATCAGCATGGAAATGGCAGCAGAAACTACGTGCCGACGGCATCATGTAATGCTACAGAGTTAAAAAATACAAAATATCGGGAACTTGTCAGAAAGAATGATGGCAAGTTCCCTTTTTTTGCTTATCTTTGCAGAAACTATACGTAGTATTTTAACGATAAAACAACTGAATATGAGAAAAACTCTACTTTCTATCATGACATTGGCAGCCCTGCTGCTCGGAACTCCTGCCGCTATGCACGCCAGCACAAGCGCAGTGGAAATGATTGATCTGGACCAGCAAGACATCACGCTGACCTATAACGGTGGCACCATGCACATCACGGGAGCCAACGGACTGGTGGTCAAGGTTTACAACCTGGCTGGCATCGCCGTCAAGACATTCAAGGTAGACGGACAGGACAAGCGCATCAACTTGCCCCTGGCTGATGGTGTGTACATCATCAAGGTAGGACCCTCTTATACACGCAAAATCACAGTGAACCACAGATAAAGGAAAACGTGAAACTACAAAGATTTTTGCCCTTGTTGCTATGTATCATGATGATGGGGTGCAAAGAGACACAGCCCAGCAGCAACAAGAACATACCGCTAGAATACTACGAGCCATACCAAAACACAGCCTACGCCATCAACTCGCATGAGATCAGAGACTTGATGGATAGCCTGATGCGGCATGACACGGACCGTCATGCCGCCGACCTCCATACACGCCATTATTATCAGCACATGGGCGATTTTGTCTGGATCACTCGCCAAGGAGTGGACCACCGAGCCGACACCCTGCTCAGCTACCTGCGCACCGTAGGGGAGATGGGATTCAACGAGCGGAGATTCATGGTAGAGGAGATAGGCGCCGACCTGGAAAGGCTCAGACACTTGGAACTGGACGAAGACCGCAATCAGATAAACCACGTGCTGGCTAGGCTGGAATACAGACTCACCAAATCTTACTTCAGATATGTCATGGGGCAGCAGTATGGATTCGTAAATCCTACCTTTGTGTTCAATCGACTGGACACGCTGCAAGCCAACCCATACGATACCATCAAGCGCCCCGTGAGATACCGTGGGCTCTTCGACGTGAAGATGCAGCACCCAGACAATGCCTTCTTTGCCAAGGCCATCAGAAAGGTGAGGGTAGACTCGGTGGGGCATTTCCTGCAAGAGGTGCAGCCACAGAATCCATTCTACAAGCAGCTCAGAGCCAAGCTAGCCAACCCAAACTTGGGCAAGGCGATGAGAGCCAAGATACTGGTGAACATGGAGAGAAGCCGCTGGCGTCAATATGATGACCCATGGAAGCATCAGAAGTATGTGGTGGTCAACATCCCTTCCTTCCACCTGATGGCAATCGACCACGCCGACACGCTCTCCATGCGCATAGGTTGCGGTGCCAACAAGACGAAGACACCGCTGCTCAATAGCTACTTCAAGTACATGCAGCTGAACCCCGACTGGTTTATGCCACGCAGCATCGTGCTCCACGACATCATCCACCATGTGGGCAACCACGGCTACTTCCTCTCTCGCAATTACTACGTCAGGGATGCCGCCACGGGCAAGGAGATAGACCTGAGCCGAGTGACTCGCTCCATGCTGCTATCGGGTGCAGCCGGAGTGGCGCAGCGAGGAGGCAAGGGCAATGCACTGGGCAGAATCATCTTCCGCTTCGACAACAACTTCTCCGTATATCTGCACGATACCAACAGCAAGGGCGTGTTTGGCAGGGAAGACCGAGGAGTATCTCACGGCTGCGTGAGGGTGGAGAAGCCCTACGACTTCGCCGTGTTCCTGCTGGGAGAGAAGAACAAGAAACTGATGGACAAAATCAAATACTGCATGACCGCCGACTCGCTCACCGACAAGAAGATGGTGATCCGCTCGGTGAAGGTGAATCCGCAGGTGCCCCTCTTCATCACCTACTATACACTCTATCCAATGGCAGGCGGAAGAATGGCAGAATATCCGGATGTATATGGATATGACAGGGTGATATTCACGGAGTTGAAGAAATATCTCTAGAGGGAATTAAGAATTAATAATTAAGAATTAAAAGTATCTCATAAGAATGATCAAGGACAAGGAACTACTCAGTATGCTCAGAGAGCCCAAGACCCAGCGGGCAGGCTTCTCGGTGCTAGTGAGCCAGTACAGCGAATCGCTGTATTGGAAGGTTCGCCGTATCGTCATTGATCACGATGATGCCAACGATGTGCTGCAAAACGCCTTTATCAAGGCATGGAGCAACCTGGACACCTTCCAGGGCAAATCGACCCTGGCCACCTGGCTCTATCGCATAGCCATCAACGAGGCACTCGACTTTATGCGCAAGAAGAAACAATCCACCCAAGTGAGCACCGACGATGAGCCAGCCATTGCCACCCGCCTGATGGCAGACACCTACTTTGACGGCGACGAGGCGCAGGCAGAACTGCAAGCTGCCGTGGCAACCCTGCCCGATGTGCAGCGCACCGTGTTCACCCTGAAGTATTACGAGGACATGAAATACTCCGAAATCAGCCAGATACTCCACACCAGCGAGGGAGCACTCAAGGCATCTTATCATCTGGCAGTAAAAAAGATAACCGACATTTTGCACATGAAGGATTAAACCTTTGCACATAGATTACGTCTATACATTATATAATAAGGAAAAATATATGATGAAGGAAGAAAACATATTAAGAAAGAGATATGGGAAAGAGAACCATTTCCAGGTACCCGAGGGCTACTTTGACAAGCTCACGGAGCAGGTGATGGCAAACCTACCAGAGCAGGAAGCTCGCATCATCAGCATAGAGGAGCACTCCCTGTGGCAGCGTATGCCATGGCGCAAGATAGCAGCCACCATCGCAGCCGTAGGTTTGCTGGGTGGGGGAGCACTCGTGGCTGTGCAGCAGCAGCCAGCGCAGCGCAGCATCGCCCTGGACAAACATCAGACTGTAAAGCCAGCAGCTGGCACTGATGATGCCGCATTCAATGAGATGGCTAATTACACCATGATGGACAATGAGACTATCTATGCTTCACTTATCGCAGAAAACTAACAGAGCAATGATGAAACAAAAATACAGACTCAGAATAGCAACACTCATCGCCCTGCTCGTCATGGCAGTGGCAGGTATGTCGGCACAACCGCACAAGAAAGGTGGCAAAGGCGCATTCAGCCCTGAAAGATTTCAGGCGGAAATGGAACAATACATCGTGTCTCATGCAGCCCTCACACCAGCAGAGTCAGCTCGCTTCTTCCCCGTGTATCGAAAGATGGGCAAGAAGATGAGAATGCTCTTTGACGAGATGCGCCGCTGGAGGCAGTTCACCCCCAAGAGCAATGATGCCTGCGCCGAGGCTATCCGCCGACAAGACGAGATAGACATCCAGCTCAAGCAACTGCAGCAGGAATATCATGCTCGCTTCATGCTCATATTGCCAGCCAAGAAGGTGATGGAAATCATCAAGGCTGAAGAACAATTCCACAGAGAAGCATTCCGCAAAATGCATAAATAAACACATCAAAAATCGCGAAGATATGCAAATTATGTAATATTTTCGCGATTTTATTTTGTCTTTTCCCTAATTTGTTGTAATTTTGCAAATCAGAAACAAAACATATATAATATAATAAGGTATGTACAGAAGTAATACTTGTGGAGAATTACGTATCTCCGACGCAGGCAAGGAAGTAACTCTTGCCGGATGGGTGCAGCGCACTAGAAAGATGGGCGGTATGACTTTCGCCGATCTTCGCGACCGCTATGGTATCACACAGCTCGTGTTCAACGAGGCTGATGACAAGGCTTTGTGCGACGCTGCCAACAAGCTGGGACGTGAATATTGTATTCAGGTAAAGGGTACAGTAAGTGAGCGACAGAGCAAGAACCCTAAGATGGAAACTGGCGACATCGAGATCCTGGTCAAGGAGCTCAATGTGCTCTCAGAGAGCCAGACACCTCCATTCACTATAGAAGATAACACCGATGGCGGTGACGATATCAGAATGAAGTATCGTTACCTGGACTTGCGCCGCCCTGCTGTGCGCAAGAACTTGGAGCTTCGCCACCGTATGTGCATCTTGATTCGCAACTTCCTCGATAGCCAGAACTTCATGGAGGTGGAGACTCCTATCCTCATTGGTAGTACTCCAGAGGGTGCGCGCGACTTCGTGGTTCCATCTCGCATGAACCCTGGTCAGTTCTACGCTCTCCCTCAGAGCCCTCAGACCTTGAAGCAGCTCTTGATGGTGGCTGGTTTCGACCGCTACTTCCAGATAGCTAAGTGCTTCCGTGACGAGGACTTGCGTGCCGACCGTCAGCCTGAGTTTACTCAGATAGACTGCGAGATGAGCTTTGTGGATCAGGACGACGTCATCAACCTCTTCGAGGATATGGCTCGCCATCTCTTCAAGGAGATTCGTGGCGTAGAGCTTCCTAAACTCCAGCAGATGACTTGGCACGAGGCTATGAAGCGCTTCGGTAGCGACAAGCCAGACTTGCGTTTCGGTATGGAGTTTGTAGAGCTCAAGGATGCCTTCACAGGCAAGGGCAACTTCTCTGTATTTGACGAGGCTAAGTATATCGGTGGTATCTGCGTACCTGGTTGCGCTGACTATAGCCGCAAGCAGCTCAATGAGTTGACCGACTTCGTAAAGCGCCCACAGGTAGGTGCCAAGGGCTTGGTTTACATCAAGTATAATGCTGATGGCACCGTGAAGAGTAGCATCGACAAGTTCTACTCTCCAGAGGAGCTCGCTGAGATCAAGCAGGTAATGGGCGCCAAGGATGGCGACCTCGTCTTGATATTGAGTGGCGACAACGCCAATAAGACTCGTATCCAGCTCTGCTCACTCCGCTTGGAGATGGGCGATCGTTTGGGCTTGCGCGACAAGAATGTGTTCAAGTGTCTTTGGATTATCGACTTCCCTCTCTTCGAGTGGAGCGATGAGGAGCAGCGCTTGATGGCTACTCACCATCCATTCACCATGCCAAATCCAGATGACATCCCATTGCTCGATGAGCATCCAGAGCAGGTTCGTGCCAAGGCTTACGACTTCGTATGCAATGGTATCGAGGTGGGCGGTGGCTCACTGCGTATCCACGACACCAAGTTGCAGGAGAAGATGTTCGAGGTACTCGGTTTCACTCCAGAGCGTGCGGAGGCTCAGTTTGGCTTCTTGATGAATGCCTTCAAGTATGGAGCACCACCTCACGCAGGTCTTGCTTTCGGCTTGGATCGCTTCGTCAGCATCTTGGCAGGTCTCGATAGCATCCGTGACTGCATCGCATTCCCTAAGAACAACTCAGGTCGCGATGTCATGCTCGATGCTCCATCAGCCTTGGATCCAAAGCAATTGGATGAATTGGAAATCAAACTCGACTTGAAGGACTAAGTGCCTGAAAATCGCAGGAATAAATAAAAAAAACGTAGCATTATCTTGACATACATCAAGAAATGCTACGTTTTTGCTTATAAATCAACAGTTTTTCTAAAAATATAACAAGAATCTGAAATAAATTATTTAAATTTGCATCGGATTTAGAGAAAGGGCATGCATATTGCAGCCTATTAGGATACAAAATTGTTTACTAAAATCATGGTAGAAAGAAAATCAACAACAAAGACAGCTGCCAAGAAGACAGCTACAAAGACAGCAACAGCAGCCAAGAAGACTACTGCGGCTAAGAAGACTACAGCAGCGAAGACCAACGTTCTTTACTTGAACGCAGAGAATGCAGGTTTCCGTGCAGGTGATGTTTATCAGGCTTTGGCAGCAGCAGAGAAAGCTCTCACTGTAGCTGAGATTGCTAAGGCTGCTAAGATCAGCGCAGAGGATACTATCCTCGGTCTTGGATGGCTCTTCAAAGAGGGTAAGATTAAGGATGAGGACAACAAGGTGGTTCTCGCTTAAATAAGAAATTCTTAAAAAGAGCTGCGGTTTCTGCATTTTACGGATACCGCGGCTTTTTTATTCTCATCACATTCATTTATCATCATGAACCTAGATCAAGAGATATTCAATGTTTTACTGGCTGCGGGAAGCAATGGACTCAAGATGGAGAAGATTGCTCGCCACGTATACAATGCATGCAACTCTATCTTCACACCCTTGAACTACAAGGATGTGCATGCCTACGTCACGCAATATCTCACCAAGTGTGCCAAAGACCCCAAGTCGTTGATAGAGAAGGGGAAGGGATATGGCATGTACCACATCAACTTCCAGTCTTCTACCGTCCAACAGCTCATGCTCAATTTCTCTTCTTCACTCTCTGAAGAACAAAACAAGCCAGCTACCAACGACAATGAGGGTAGGGAGCAAGACTTGTTTTCATAGCTTGAGAATTGACAAAGAGAATTTTATTATCCCAATTGAAAAAAATCAGAAATATTTTAGGGGAATCTTATCTATGTCCGTATTATCTACATAAACAATAATATTAAAATAACGAATAAACAGAAAAAAAATTATGGCTAGAAGATATTTATTAGGCTTTGATGTAGGTTCTAGTTCTGTGAAGGCATCCCTCACTGACGTAGACAATGGTGAAATCGTAGCATCTGCATTCTATCCTGATCATGAAGCTCCAATCATGGCAGTGAAGACTGGTTGGGCTGAGCAGGATCCACAGATGTGGTGGGACAATGCCAAGCTTTCACTCAAGAAGATTATGGCTGATAGTGGTGCCAAGGGTGAGGATATTCTCGCCATCGGTATCTCTTACCAGATGCATGGCTTGGTATGCGTGGATAAGAATCAGCAAGTATTGCGTCCATCTATCATCTGGTGTGACTCTCGTGCGGTACCTTACGGCGAGAAGGCTTTCCACGACCTGGGCGAAGACCTCTGCTTGCGCAATCTCCTCAACTCTCCAGGTAACTTTACTGCTGCCAAGCTGGCTTGGGTCAAGGAGAATGAGCCTGAGCTCTTTGACAAGATAGATAAAATTATGCTCCCAGGCGATTACCTCGCCATGAAACTCTCTGGTGAAGTGAAGACCACTATCAGCGGATTGTCTGAAGGTATGATGTGGGACTTCAAGGCAAAGAAGCCAGCTAAGTTCTTGCTTGATTACTTCGGATTTGACGAGAGTATGATAGCCGACATCGTTCCTACATTCTCAGTACAGAGCGTGGTTTGCAAGGCTGCTGCTGAGGAACTCGGACTCAAGGAAGGCACTCCAATCTCTTATCGTGCTGGCGACCAGCCTAACAATGCGGTAAGCTTGAATGTGTTCAATCCTGGCGAGATAGCTAGTACAGCGGGTACTTCAGGCGTAGTATATGGCGTATTGGGCGATGTTAACTATGACCCTAAGAGCCGTGTCAATACCTTTGCTCATGCCAACTATACCACTGAGCTTGACCGACTTGGCGTATTGCTCTGCATCAATGGTACAGGTATTCTGAATGCTTGGGTACATCGCAATGTGACTCCAGACGTAAGCTATGCCGACATGAACGACTTGGCAGCTGGCGTACCTATCGGAAGCGACGGCGTGAAGATTATCCCATTCGGTAATGGCGCTGAGCGTGTATTGGAGAACAAGGAGGTAGGCTGCTCTATCCGTGGCTTGAGCTTCAACAAGCACAATCGTGCTCACATCGTACGCGCAGCTCAGGAGGGTATCGTATTCAGCTTCTGCTATGGTATGGAAATTATGCAGCAGATGGGTATGGACATCAAGAATATCCACGCAGGAAAGGCAAACATGTTCCTCAGCCCATTGTTCCGCGACACATTGGCAGGCGTTAGCGGTGCCACCATCGAACTCTATGAGACTGACGGTAGTGCAGGTGCAGCCAAGGGTGCAGGTATCGGAGCAGGTATCTACAAGGACCACGACGAGGCTTTCGCATCGCTCAAGAAGTTGGCTATCATCGAGCCAGATGTTGCTAATGCTGCCGCTTACCAAGAGGCATACCAGGCTTGGAAGCAGGAATTGGCAAAACTCTAAGCTAGAATTAGTAAAACTCGGTATAAAACATAGAGGATGGAATAATTTTCCATCCTTTATTTGTTTATTACAAATATTTTTATTAATTTTGCCCATCATATATACAAAACATATCATATGGCTCATAAAAATAGAAATCACTTGGTTATCATGGCTGGCGGAGTAGGCAGTAGATTCTGGCCTATGAGCACAGAAGACAAACCAAAACAATTTATCGATGTCCTGGGAACAGGACGTTCGTTGCTACAGCTCACTTACGACAGATTCGAGGGCATCTGCGCCCCTGAGAACGTGTGGGTTGTTACTAATAAGAAATATGCAAGCTTGGTTCATGAGCAGTTGCCCGAGATTCCAGAGGGCAACATCCTGCAAGAACCTTGCCGTAGAAATACTGCTCCATGTATCGCTTATATCAGCTGGCGCATCAAGGAGAAGGACCCACAAGCCAACATTGTGGTTTCACCTTCTGACCACATCGTGACCAATAGCAACGAATTCAGAAGAGTGATTCTTTCTGCACTCAGCTTTACTGGCGAGACGGATAGCATCGTAACACTGGGTATGAAGCCAACACGCCCCGAGACAGGTTATGGCTATATCCAGGCAGACTTGCGCACTCCTTCTGCTCGCAATAAAGAAATTTTCCGAGTAGACCAATTTAAGGAGAAGCCAAACTTAGAGACAGCTACCAAGTATCTGCAAGATAAGAGTTTCTACTGGAATGCAGGTATCTTTGTGATGAGCGCTGCCACTATCGTCAATGCTTTCCGAGTATATCAACCTGGTATCGCTAAAATCTTTGAGAGTATGCGTAGTATCTACGGCACAGACAAGGAGCAGGCAGAGATAGACTTGCGCTATCCTGAATGCGATAACATCTCTGTAGACTATGCCATCATGGAGAAAGCGGAGGAAATCTTTGTCATGCCAGCAAACTTCGGCTGGAGCGACTTAGGCACTTGGGGAAGTCTCTTGATGCAGAGCCGCAAGGACATATATGGCAATGCTCTCATTGGCAAGAATATAGAAATGATTGAGTCAAAGAACAACATCGTACATACCATGCACGAGAAGAAAGTGGTGATTCAGGGACTCGATGGCTATATTGTAGCCGAGGAGAACGGCACTTTGCTTATTTGCAAGCTTACGGAGGAACAAAGAATCAAGATTTTCTCAGGCAGCGAGAAATAAAAAAATACCTCTCTGGCAAACATGCTAGAGAGGTATTTTTGTATTGTTTTGAATCTAAATGTATTTTCCTAATCAAAACACGACTTGTCTTGAATCAAAAAACTACTTATTCTTTTTCAATCCCTTGTAAGCAATAAATGCTACCACAACCACAGCCAAGGCAAGAATGACATAACCTATCTCATGGCTATACTTCACTGCCTGCTGATATACATCTTGGGTAGTCTTATAGTCAGTATACTTGTAGATGGCCCAACCGATAGTGGCAAGCACTGTGTTCCATACTCCAGCACCAATAGTGGTATAGAGCAAGAACTTGCCTACATGCATATTGGCTAGTCCGGCAGGAATACTGATGAGCTGGCGCACTGCTGGCACCAATCTGCCAAAGATGGTAGAGGCAGCACCATGCTTGCGGAAATACTCCTCGGCAGTCTCCACCTTAGCTCTATCAATCAAGCACATGTGCCCAATGCGACTATCCGCAAAGCGATAGATGATAGGGCGACCCACCCACTTGGCGATATAATAATTGATAAGAGCACCCAAATCAGCACCGATGGTAGCAAACAAGATGACCAAGACAAAGGTCATGTTGCTACTAGGGTCCATAGCTTTCCAAGCTGCAGGAGGTACTACTACCTCAGAAGGGAAAGGGATAAATGAACTCTCGATAGCCATGAAGAGCATGACTACCCAGTAGTTCAAATTATCCAATATCCATAAGAAAAGATCTGCTGTATTCATTTCTTTCTTTGATTATTAGCAAGATGCTCTCTTATTATTTGTTCTGCTTAGCCCAAGTATCCTTCAAACCAACAGTCTTATTGAAGACTGGGTGCTCGGCTGTAGAGTCGAGATCGGCCATGAAGTAACCAATGCGCTGGAACTGGAGATACTCACCTGGCTTCTTGCTAGCAGCATACTCCTCAACGTAGCAGTTCTGGTAATCGTGCAAACTCTCAGGATTGAGCAACTCACGGAAATCACGCTCATCTGCTGATGGATTCTCCACATTGAACAAGCGATCATACTCACGAACCTCAGCCTTAACACAGTGATCGGCAGAAACCCAGTGGAGCGTACCCTTTACCTTACGGTTAGCTCCCTCCATGCCACTCTTGCTGATAGGATCGTACTCAGCCTGAATCTCAATGATATTGCCATTCTCATCCTTGGTGCAACCGGTACACTTCACGATATAAGCATTCTTCAATCTAACCTCCTTACCAGGAGTCATGCGGAAGAACTTCTTAGGTGCATCCTCCATAAAGTCGGCACGCTCTATCCAAAGATTCTTGGAGAAGGTAATGGTATGAGAGCCATCTGCCTCGTTCTCTGGGTTGTTGATTGCCTCCATCTCTTCGCTCTGACCATCAGGATAGTTGGTGATGACGAGCTTCACTGGGTCGAGCACAGCGCTCACACGGCAAGCCTTCTTATTCAAATCCTCACGTACGGAAGCCTCCAAAAGTGCCATATCATTAAGCGCATCAAACTTGGTATAGCCGATGCTATCAATAAACATACGGATGCTTTCAGGAGAATAACCACGACGGCGCATACCACACAGAGTAGGCATACGAGGATCATCCCAGCCACGTACCAAATGCTCATCTACCAAAGTATGGAGCTTACGCTTGCTCATCACTGTATATGTAAGGTTCAGACGGTTGAACTCTATCTGTCGAGGGCGATTATCCTGCAAGTTATCAGCAGTGCCATCCATTTCCTTTAAGAAATCCACAAACTTATCATAGAGTGGACGGTGAGGCACAAACTCCAAGGTACAGATAGAGTGGGTTACCCCCTCGAAGTAGTCGCTCTGTCCATGAGCAAAGTCATACATAGGATATGCATGCCACTTGGTACCAGTGCGATGGTGTGGAGTCTGAATAATACGATACATGATAGGATCACGGAAATGCATATTTGGGTTGGCCATATCCAACTTGGCGCGAAGCACCATGCTACCTTCCACAGCCTCAGGAGTATTCATCTTCTCAAAGAGAGCGAGATTTTCCTCGATAGGACGGTCACGATATGGACTGGCTGTACCAGGAGTGGTAGGAGTACCTTTCTGGGCAGCAATCTCCTCGGCAGTCTGCTCATCAATATAAGCATTGCCTTTCTTGATCATCCATACTGCGAAATCCCAAAGTTTCTCAAAATAATCGGATGCATAATAGATGTTGCCCCACTTGAAACCAAGCCACTGGATGTCCTGCAGAATATTCTCTACATATTCATTATTCTCCTTGCTTGGGTTGGTATCATCAAAGCGGAGATTACATACACCATTGTACTTCTCGGCTACGCCAAAATCCATGCAGATGGCCTTGGCATGACCGATATGCAAGTATCCATTAGGCTCAGGTGGGAAACGAGTCTGAATGCGACCACCGTTCTTACCTTCCCTCAAATCTTCTTCAACTAACTGCTCTACGAAGGAGAGACTTTTCTTCTCCTCGAGCATATTTTCCTCATTAATTGCCATATTCTTAAATCAATATTTATTATTTTATGGTGCAAAGATACAAATTTAATCGCAAGTACGGAAATAATAAAGGACTAAATTTCCAAGAATAATGCCGATATTGCAAAAATATGGTTTTAAACATACAAAAATATTTGTTCAGTTCAAAAAAAATAGCTACCTTTGCCATCGTTATCCTGAATACAATCTTTTTACCTTAAAGGAAACTAATACCTATTGAAAAGAACGTCCTCGCTGTGAAGCGGGGACGTTTTGCTTTTCTATACCTTATAGATATAGTTTTTTCTACCATTATAAAGGATATTTTTGCTTTACTTCTGAGCTGCCTTGCGGAAGGTCTCATTCTTCACAATGATAGATCCATCCTCTGTGTCAAGAGCAGCCTGCTCCTGTACATCAGCATCAATACCCTTACGGTCGAGCAAGATGGTAGTGGCTGAACCATCAGGCTGAACCATCAACTCCCACTTGTAATATTCCTTGTCAAGACCAGTGGTCTTAACTGTAAAATCACTGTTGAGGGTGATGACGCGCTTACCATCAGCACTCTTGTAATCACCAGCTGCAGCCTGCTGAAAAGCTGAGTCTGTCACTACAGTCTGCTCTGGCTGCTGGGCAGCTGCAGGCTGTGCCTTCTTCTCAGAGCATGCTGCGAAAAGGAGCATACCCATGGCAATAGCCATAAATGTAAGTTTTTTCATGTTGTAATTTTTTATATGAATAATTATTGTATTTACTTGATTCCTTATTCTTATTTCATCGCCTTATCCTCTTACATGGATACCATACATCATCATGATGCCACTAGCGCAAGCTATGATCCAGATAGAAATGACACCCGTAAGTATGGGAACATACGAAAATCTTAGGTGATGGGTAGGTTTGAACTCATTTGTATATTTATGAAGGAAATGCTGGAATATATAATAATGTATAGTAGCATAAATGAAACCTATCAATGTACCCACCAATACATCTCCAAAATAATGAACACCCAGATACATACGAGAATAGCAAGTGATACATGCCCAGATACAGAGGAAAAATGTAAGCTTGCTGCGTCTCACCAAGTACCTTGCAAAGAATGCAACCCCCCAAGCATTAGCTGCATGAGAGGAAGGGAAGCCGTATCTTCCTCCTCTATATCCCTCTACCACATGAACCATAGGGGAGATAGGATTATCCAAATTGCTTGGACGCATTCTACCAATCATAGGTTTCAACAACCCAGAGGCAGTCTGGTCGCAAAAGATGATGAGCAATACTATCACTGCCAGCGTGGTGAAAATCACCTTCGCAGGGAAGTTCTTGAGCATCACGAACAGAAAGCTCACATAAAATGGTACCCACACAAAGCGATCGGAAAATATCAACATAAAATAATCCCAAAAGCTATTGTGCATACCATTGAAAAACAGAAATATCTGTGTATCTATCTGATCTAACTGATGTATGAATTCTAACATGAGTTTCTTCTATAAATGTTTCTTACCGATTCTTAATATGTTTTTTAGTAAATTACTATGTTACTTCTTACTACTGATATCATCGTACAACTTCTGTAGATAAGCTTGTCCCTTCTTCAAGTTATAGCCCTTCTGACCCTTGTCGTAAACAGCCTTCTTCGACTTGTTGTCATAGATGATGGAGTTTTCCTCAGTTACCACGCCGAAAGCATCTGGCACATCAAAGAAGGCAAACTTTGGTGTGGCATCACTCATGATATTCTTGCTAAACAAGAAATCCTTATGTTGGATGCCCAACTGACCAAGAAGTGTGGCAGCTATATCATGCTGCGAGCCAATAAGATTGATCTTCATTGGACGGGCGATGGCACCTCCTGTAAGAATCAGAGGTATCTGATAACGAGAGCGGTCAAAATTGTCTAGATGCTCCTTATAAGCACCCACATGGTCTGGCACGAGCACCACAAGCGTATTCTTCCATCTTGGCAACTTGCTATATTGGCGCATCAAACTACCCACCACGCTGTCCGTATAAGCAAAAGCATTGAGTCGCTTATCTTTCAGTCGGCTATAAGGCACATCGAAAGGCTCATGGCTACTGGATGTCTGGAACACTCTCAGCATAGGATGCTTCACGCCCTGTTCCTTCTTCAAGTCAGCTAGCAAGCGATCTGCCACCAAATGATCCGGAACGCCCCATTTGCTCAACTTGTCTTCTATAGGAAAATCAGTATCTGAAATAATCTTCTGATAGCCCTGTGAAACCAGAAAAGAGCGCTGGTTGGCAAAATCAGCATCTCCGCCATAATAATAGACACTCTGATAACCCTTGGCATTCATCAAAGAACGAGCCAAAGATGGCAACTGAGCCGTTTTAGCAGGATAACGCATAATGCTCATTGTAGGTTGAGCAGGATAACCACTCAAGATAGACACCAATCCTCGGTCTGTGCGGAAACTATTGGCATAGAATCGAGTGAACAAAATGCTTTGCTGGGCTATGGAATCCAAGCATACAGCCACATCCTTCTGAGTACCCATGGAAGGAAGCAAATCAGAAGCAAAACTCTCCATAATGACAATGAGAATATCAGGATGACCAGACTTCAAAACCTCAGCACTGAGCAATGGATATGTGTTCTGATCGCTAGAACTAACCATACTTGCGAATATCTTATTTGCCTCATCCTCTGACATATAGCGATATTGACTTGCAAAATCCTCCTGATGAGCCAAAGACTCAAACAAGCTAAAAGTAGGATTCACCGCAGCATGATTGAGGAAAGCGAACTGGCTATAATAAGCCTTACCCGTATTGGTAGTTGACACCGTAAAACCACCTCTGATAGGAATGAAAAGTGCAGCTGTCAGTACCAGCAACAAGATAGATGAGCGCAGACGATGACGCTCAATGCCATCATAAGAAGAACGACGTCCACCACCAAAATCTCCAAATCCATAGTTGCTATATCTACTGCGACTACGCTTCTTGCCAGCAGGCATACGCAGAGCAAACCAACAAGCTATAGTGAGAAGAGCAATGATAAGCAATCCGCCCAAAATCTGCCAGAAACTAACGCTTGCCAATGCATCAGAAGGAGAGGAGAGGAAATAAAAGACGGGTGTACTATCTAGAGGGAAACTCCAATAGGGATAAAGCCCTAGATTAAGGACAAAGGTAAAACTAACCAACAATGCCGCCAACGCATAATAAAAGTTAAGCACAGGGCGCACAAGCTCCTTTCTCAACCAGATGGCTGCGATCAGCAGGAAACCAGGGATGGCAGAAAGATAGCCAGCCATAGCTAAATCTAGAGACAATCCATGCCATATCACCGCAGGCATATCGCTAAAAATATGGTCCGCACCTTCAGTTGCGGATGCCTTTTCCACAATCAGGAACAATGGCTTCTGCAACACATATAGAACTACAAATGTAACGTAGGTTTTGATAAACCATAATACTTGCTTCATGCTATAATGCTTTAGTCTAAATTCTACAATGAACAATACATACTCTTATATAAAGATGTATACGTATGCAAAATTAGCTATTTTATTTGAGATATGCAATTAATTTCAAGTCTTTTTACAAAAAAAACGAAAAAAAATTGTTTGTTTGAAAAAAAATGACTACCTTTGTTTCATAAAATTTATTACAATAAGTTATGGCTAAATACAATATTCAACCTAAAAAAGAAAAGTTAGCAAGATATCAATCTTTGCTAAGAGAGGAGACTAAAGACCGCCTCCACGAAGAGATTTTGCGTTTGTTGGTAACAGAACGTAGGTACAAGGACCCTGATTTCAACTCAAAGAAACTTGCCGAAGAGCTCAACACCAACTCACGCTACATTTCTGCGGTCTGTGCAACTCGTTTCCATAAGAACTATGCGGAACTGGTGAATGACTATCGCGTGAACGATGCCATGTCGCTCCTTACCGATAAGCGCTACTCACGCATGACGGTGGAAGACATAGGTCAGATGTCAGGCTTTAGCACTCGCCAAAGTTTCTATGCCAACTTTTATAAGCGAGTAGGAATCACGCCACGCCAGTATCGTGTTCAACATGAAGAGAAGTTGGGAATTTCCAAAAAATAACTTCATAGTATAGACGAAGAGGCTGCCTATAGAGTTTGTTAAGCTCTAGGGGCAGCCTCTTTGTATTGTGCGAATATCATTCAGGAGCATATTGTCTATTTCTTCAAGAACTTTTTGAGCACCTTGCTCTGGGCATTCTTGGAAATTTTGCGAAGCGCCTTATCTCTGATTTGGCGCACACGCTCACGTTTCAGCTCCATGTCATCTGCTATCTCAGCCAAGGTTTCATGAGCAGTACCAAGACCATAGAACTTTCTGATGACTCTACTTTCTCGTTCATCCAAAGCATCAACGCTGTTTTCCAAGTCGCTCAGCATCTGCTGGAAAGCAACATTATCATCTGTTGGTTCGATGTCCTTATTGACCAAAATATCAAGCAAGGTATACTTATTGCCTTCGCTCAAGGGAGCATCTACCGAGACAGCCTTACTTGCACTACGAGTAGCATACTTCTTCTGATCCTTAGGTATGCGATAGAGGGCAGACTGCTTTTCTATTGCCTGTTGCATAGCCTTGTGAATGAAAGGGGCTGCATAAGCCACAAACTGAGTGCCTCGACCAGCATCAAATTTCTGAGCAGCCATAATCATGGCAAGCGTGCCTTCGCTTACCAAATCATCAAACTCCACGCCCTGGCCACGATACTGATTAGCCACGGATTTCACGTAGTTGAGGTTCTCACTTACGATGTCATTATTATCTTTTCCTGTCATAATCTTAACTTTTTGTGCAAAATTAATCAGAATAATTGAATGATGCAAACTTTTTCATCACTTTTTTATCTAGAACACCAACTTATCAGCTAAGTTAGGCTCATAAGCATCCCACTTATCTACAAAGCTGAGCATACGGACAACTCTTGCAGCGTTGAGCATCTGTCGTTGTGCCAAATGGTATCGACTTGTCGTATATATTGGCAATCAACTTAGAGATGCCCTCCATAAACTCCTTCTCATAATCAGTGACATCCAAGATTTTTTCTCTACCAAACAACAAGGTAGGGTCATAATCCTCACAGCGTGCTTTCTGAATGAAGAGAAGTCCTGGCGATACGGGATCAGAAGCCGGATTCAATTTGGCATCATGCTTCACGATAGTGGAGTAGAGCAACGCTTGCAGATAATAATCCGTATGCTTATTGAGCTTAGAAGGGTCAAAGACCTCAGCTAATTCCTTAGGATGAGTTTGAGGCACTGCACCCGTCTTGTAATCTATCACCCTGATGTGCTGAGCCATAGAAGAGCCATGCTCAGGGATGGCATCCAAGCGGTCGATGAAACCACCCACCTTAAATGTGCGATTACCTTCGCCCAAATGTACTTCTATGTCCTTGCTCACTACCAATTCCAATCCCAAGATGGTGAATGGAGCATTGCGGCTGTCAATGGTGATAAGTTGACGCAAGTAGCTTGCTATCACCTCCTTATTAATCAGCTGCAAGCCATTATATTTGGGTTTGAAATCATTATCTGTGACCTTAAACAACTCTTCCTTGAATGCTTGCTCTACCAGTCGATAAACCAAAGAGGTATCCTTCAAAGCCTCATCCATATCATGCTCTGTGATGACCACAGGCTTCTTGAAAGTCGTTTTGCCTTTTGCATCCTTCACGAGATTGGATGGTGAGACGAAGCGAAGGTAGAAAAGTTCGGCAGCACGATGGAAGATATTTCCAAACACGCGGTTGTCTACCTCATCCTCGTCAATCTCGTCAGGCTCTTTCAATCCCTCTACATATTTATAATAGAATCGTTTTTCACAACGCATATATGTATTGAGCAAAGAAGGAGTGAGCATCTTGATCTCATCTATCTTAGCCAGCATCTCATCAGTCTTTTCCACTTCTTTATATTCACTTGGCTGTGGAGTCTGACCAGCAGATAACGTATAGCGCTTGATTTCACTAGACTTATAATCTACCAATAATTGCAGCATGAAGCGGCTCATCTCACCAGTCTGCCCATTATCTGTGGCATTATTATAGGTAAAGGTGATATTCTTAGCTCGCTGTATCATGCGATAGAAATAATAGGCATAGATAGCCACCTTATTATCTACCGTAGTAAGCCCATAAGCCTTGCGGATGGAATAGGGAATGAAAGATGAGTCATTGACACCCTTTGGCAATTTGCCCTCATTGCAAGAGAGAATGAGCATATCGGTGAAGTCGAGGTTACGAGTTTCCAGCACACCCATAATCTGTATACCCTCAGCTGGCTCCCCATGGAATGGTACATTGGTAGTTTGGAAGAGCTGCAAGATGAGGCGTTCCAAAGTGATGGTATCTACCTGTAAATCGTCACTTTCCACCAATCCTTTCAAGCGATTGATGAGGGTATATGTGCGATACAAGGACTCCTGGAAGAGAGCATCTTCCTGCCCCTTGGTATGCACACCTATGAGCTTGAGTATATCCAAGAGATAGTGGACCAATGCCAGATTATAGGCATTCACATCCTCAGCATCCAAAGGCTGGAAGAGCAGCGCCAAGTCTTCATCGCCATCCAAGACCAAAGAGTCACGAGAAGGATAGAAACGTTTCTTCTCCTCCAGTGACTTGATGACGTCGGCATAGCGAGCGGAGATATGCTTGGCATAAGGGTGGCGCAAAGCTCTGAGCACATAATGAAGGCGATAGGTGTTGCTGTCCTTCGGATGGCCTATGCCCTGCAACTGAATGAGTTGCTGTACCAGACTATAGAAAGGCGATTGCTGCAATGGGTAGCCAATGGTGATATTGAATGGCTTGTCTGTCTTGGGAAGAGAGTGAATGACAGCAGGAAGCAAGCTCTCATCTGCCAAGACGATAGCTGCACGATTACCTTTTCCCAATCTATCATTTTCCGAAAGCCATGTGTTTACATATCTAGCTTGAATATTCTCCGTAGGTGCAGATATAAACTGGATGCTTTTTTTATTATCTAGCAGATATTCATGTTTCTTATTACCGAACTCATCAGGATAATACTGCAAATACTGACGGATATAATGACCTGCCTCATGATCATTCTGCATATAGTAATTGTCATAATCCCAATAGAATGCTGCCTTACCTTCTTTTTGGAGTTTATCGCAGAGCTGCAACTCCACCTCCTGCATCATATTGAAGCCCACGAAGAGATACATCTGATGCTCAAACTGGATGTCGCTCTGCACCACCTGACGATAGAGCGCACCCTCGTATGCCAAGCCTTGTTCTGCCAAACGGGCATTGAAGTCTTGGTAAATGTCAAGGAAATGACTCCATAGCTTCAAGAATCTCTTCTTCAGCTCAGAGTTGTGGTCATCAGAGAAATTAGAAAAGAACTTCTGAATCATCCTCTTCTGCTCATCGGTCAGATAAGAGACATCATCTAGCTCGTGAATATCCTTCAGATTGGCAAATACTTTTTCGGCATCTGCCATATTCTTGTCAATATCGTCAAAGTCGGTAATGAGGAGTTGTCCCCAACCATAAAAATGGTCGAGCGTCTCTTCGATACCGGTACATTTCACAAACGACTTGTGCAAGTCGCACACCAGCTTGATAGGATCGGCTACCGCTAGATCGCTATGATGGCGAAAGAGGTCACTGATGGTGGTATAGGTAGGAGCCCAGATAGGGCCATCCGCCTTGCGCGCCAAGTACTCGTTCAGAAATAGGGAAGCTCGCTTGTTAGGGAATACCACTACCAAGTCGCTCATATCTTTGCCACATTTTTCCAGCATGTCGTATGCCACATCCACTAGAAAATTCTTAACATGTTTTGCCATTGTCTTCTGCTTTGTTAAATTGTTACTTCTACTACCTTGTTAGGATACACATACCAGAGATAGCCTTTCACGTTAGGGCAGTCCAGCTGCTCTAGAAGCTGCATATACTCTCTTACCTGCTCATGATGCTCCTCGTGAGGCTTGCCAAACTTGAAGTCGATGACGATGGTCTCATCACCATCTCTCATCACTCGGTCGGGTCTATGTTCTATAGATTTTCCATCCAGGGTGGAGCTCACGATGTTGCACTCATTGATGACAGTCCATCTGTCTGAGAACCAATCCTTGATCTTTGGCGAATTGATACGCTTACGGATCATGTCTTCTATTCTTTGGCGAGACACATTGTCATCATACAACACGCCGTCCAGCTCCATTTGCCTCAGAGCTCTGTCTATATCTGCTGTGGTCCGAATAGTGGAGAATACGTTGTGCAATACGATACCCATCTTGATGTAATACTTCTGCTGCTCTTCCTCCTCATCTCCCTCGATGAGGTCGCGACTCTTATTGCTCTGTCTGAACTCTGGCAGCTCGGTATTGACGATAATAGGTACCTCGATACTTTCCTCTTCCGGCACAAAAACATTGTTCCGCTTATGTCGTTTCTGAACCTCTGGCTCCACGAGAAGTTCACCATACGAGAAGTTGATGTCATCGGTCTTTAGGTCAGAGCCTACGCCTTCCAACCCTACAGGAACTCCGCTCTCTTCCAATTGCTTAGCTACCTCAGGCAATACATTCTCGATGATGAGGCTGCGCATATTGGCATTGCCACGCTTGCCCAGTACAAAGAGGCTATGGCTAGCTCGGGTGAAAGCCACATAGAGCAGATTCAGATTATCCACCACATTCTGCAGATGCTCGTGGTGATAATCTGGCTCATAGATGGAATGCATCATCTGCTTGGCTCCGAAATCCACTGGAACCAAAGGCAACTCATTGTAGGGCGACTCTTGCGGTTCGCACCAGATGGTGCCGCTTTGCTCTATCTTCCAGTCGCAGAAAGGCATGATGACATGGTCGAACTCCAATCCCTTACTCTTGTGGATGGTGATGAGACGGATACCATTAGCGGCATCGCAATGGATGCTCTTTTCATGGATGGTATTGTCCCATTCCGTCAAGAAGGCCTCGATGTCGCTGCTATTATCTGCCAGATAGCCATTCAGCTGGTCATAGAAAGTGCAGACATAGGCACTCTGCTGCTTCATTTCCTCCACCGATTCCATTTGCAGGATGCTATATAGATTTTCCACAAGGTCGAGGAGTGGCAACTGGAGCAAACGCTCTCTGCCTGCCGTAAATGCCTCCATCGCCGATTCATCCTCCAGATATGTATGCACATACTTTAAGATGGTGGCACGGGCGATGTCGTCGTTAGGATGTACCAGGAGATAAAGAGCCGTGACGAGCGTGCAAACAGCCTGGGATGCATCCAGTCGGAAAGCCTCATCAGAAACCATCGGAAAATCTGAATGATCCATGAAGTAAGCGGCGATGTCTTGGATGATGCGGTTGCTACGCACCAAGATGGCTATCTTATTGAGTGGCACGCCCATCACCTCGAGTTCTCTTACGGTTTCCAAGGTTTGCTCCATCATGCTATCTGTCGTGTCGTCACCTCCCAAGAGCTGTACTTCCACATAGCCTTGTTGCTTCTTCTTGCTTGGCACTTTCTGGATTACGTCAGCATAAGCGTTTACCAACTGCTTTACTTCTTCAGAGTTAGATTCACTCAGATTCTCAGCCTCTTGCTTGGCAGCAGCCACAAAGAAGGCATTGTTGAAGTCTATCACGTTTCGGTCGGAACGGTAGTTGGTGTCCAGCGTTTTTACTTCCATCGTCTTGGACCCAGGCTCAAATTGATTCTCTATATTGTTGAGCAGTCGCCAATCGCCCGAACGCCAACGGTAGATGCTTTGCTTCACGTCGCCCACAATCAAGTTGCCTGCGTTCTCGCGGCTCATGGTTTCTTCCAAGAGCACCTTGAAGTTCTTCCACTGGATGGTACTGGTGTCCTGAAACTCATCTATCATCACGTGGTCCAACTGGGTGCCTATCTTCTCAAAGATAAATGGGGAGTCGCTGTCCTGAATCAGGGAGTGGAGCAGGGTCTGCGTGTCACTGAGCAAGAAGCGGTTGGCCTCTTGGTTCAGCTCTCTCACCTTCTTGTCGATGCTACCCAACAGGCGCAACTGGTTGAGATGCTTCACCGTTAGTTCGGCACTCTTGTACATACGCAGCAATTTAGGGCGATTCTCCTCCGAAAATCTCAGGATAGGATATAGGGATTGAGATACACACTGATAGATAGGGGTGCCGTTCTTGACATCCGATTTCTTGACCCATGCGTCTGGGCTCTCATAGCATTTGCTAAAGGTGGCATTGATGAGGTCTTCATCGTTATATTTGCCTTGGCGCAGTTTGTTGAAATAGCTCCAGATGCCTCGTGTCTTGAGGTTGAGGTCATCTACGCTGAATCCTTCTCCCTCCAGGGTATCAAAAAAGGTGGCTGCTATCTCCTGCAGTTGTTCCTTTGCCTTTCTCTTGATGCCTTGCATCTTGACAGAAAAGTCCTTGAAGAAGTTTTCCTGCTCCATGCAGTTGTTCAGGGCATTGGAATTATCTTTATAATAATCCTTGAAGATATTCTCTCCAAATTTCTTGATCTGGCCTATTACGTTCCAACTCTTGTCATCGTCCATGTTCTCCTTGATGTAGTCCATGATCCAGAAGAGAAGGCGGTCGGTATTGTCCAGACTTTCTATCAACTCATCCACAGCTTGCTGCTCCACCTGGTAATCATTGAGTCCGATTCGCAGGTTAGCCGTCAAATCCAGTTCGCGCGCCAAATTTCTCAACACACTCTGGAAGAAGGTGTCGATGGTCTCCACACGGAAGTAATTATAATTGTGAATCAACAGGTTAAGAGCCTCGGCTGCATGCTGTCTGATTTGTGGCACAGATAGATGAGGCAAGGCTTGCTGTATCTGCTCCAGATAGCCATTCGATTCGGACAGACTATTGGCGATGCCATACAGCTGGCTCAGGATACGAAGTTTCATCTCTTCGGTAGCCTTGTTGGTAAAGGTTACGGCTAGGATGGTGCGATATGCCCTCGGATTCTCTATCACGAGGGTCATATACTCTCTTGCCAGGGTAAAGGTCTTACCTGAACCGGCACTTGCCTTGTAAACGGTTAGTTGTGAACTCATATATATGTTGTTGTTTATATTGTTCTGATTATTGATTATTGTTTATTCTCTTGTCTTATCGGCTAAAGATTCTTATCTTTCTCTGCCAGCCACTTTCTACCAGTTGCTAAACAGCTCGAATCCAAATCGGAATCCCACGCCATCGAAACTACCTTTCTTGAAGGCTGCGAAGGCGCCGAGCGTCACGAGTCGGGTGGTGATGCCATAGCCCCATTCCGTGTAGGGAGAGAGTTGCTTCACCGAGAGTCCGCTCACGTAGATGCGCTCTTTCTCAATATATCTGCCGATGAGAGGGAACCAAGCTACCCCGATCATAGGCGATTCGTAAGTGAAGTTGGAGCGCAGATAGTAGTCGCTGGCATTGTACCATTGCGAACTGAGCAACTCAAACTCTCCGCTCCAACTATCGTTCCAGCCTCCCGGAATGTTATTGTCATGGAAGTTGGTGTAATCCACGAAGTCCCAGTGATCACCCTTCCTGGTGTAGAATCCTGTGCCGAATCGCAGCGAGAAGGAACGACGCTTGGAGGAGTAGAGGATGGCTTGGGCATCAAACTCCCAGCGCTCATAGCTGATGTTTGACTTGAAGAAGTTCTTGATGCCTCGCTCATAGTCCAACTTCAGCACGGGTCCCTTCCTACCCATCGGCGACCACTCCAAGCCCAGGGCTGGAGCCACTGAAGTATAGGTGGTAGGGTAGCCGAGAGCTCGATAGATGGTAGGGCGCACGGCTATACGATTGTGAGATACCAATCCTACCTCGCAGGCGAAGTTCTGATTGAATCGCCAATGGTTCAGTATCCTGAGATAATCGTCCTTGAAGTCGTAGATGTCATCGCCATAGGCATTGCTAGGCAACTCGGGCTTTACGGGCGATTGTCCAAATCCACCAGGTGGCACCAATGGCATTCCGGCTCCGATGCCTGTAGAATCACTTCGCTCAGTGATGCCGAGCATACTTCGAGCCACTCTGTTGGATGTGATTCGGTTGCCATTACCTATCTCTATGCTGAAGTAGCCTTCGTGCTTGGCATTATAATTGAACACCAGTGGTACCTTGAAGTAGAAGCGATGCTGCCTCATGCTGTAACCGCCCTTGAACTGAAGGCTCAATTGCAAGTCACGGTTAAAGGCATAGCTGCTTCTTACATCAAACTTATATACCAATCCCTTTCTGCCCGAATAGCCCATATAGAGAGGGTTCAGGATAGGACTCATTCTGAAATATCCCTGGTTCTGGCTGCCAAATCCGGAGGAGATTCTATTGAGCATATTGTCGCCCAGCACATCCCAGAGCACATCTTTTACGAAGTCGTTCTTAGGCTTGTTGCCCAGCGTATCATTCTTGGCTCGTTGGATAAAATATTGCTTATAGATGGATTCCTCTTCCTGGTTCAGCTGGATGGGGCGCACCCTTGCCATCTGGGCGGTGTCCGCTACATGGCGCAGGGTATCGTTCAGGGGTTCTGACAGATTATATACAGAGGTATACATGCCCGATATTCTATTGCCCATGAAGCGGAAGTTGGCTCGCATGTCACACTTCTCCGGTCCGAGCGAGAAGAAGCCTTCCTTGCCCATCTTGACGGAGATGTAGAAGTGGGTCATGTCGTATTCGCCCTCAAAGTCGACGAGGCTGATCTTCCCGGTCTTCGAGCTCACGATGGCCCTAGCCGTTACTGCCTGCGTGTTTTTCACCCTCGGGTACACATAGATCTGTGCCATGCCAAAGGGCAGGGGAGTAACGGAATAAGTATAGTATCTTCTGTTGGAACGATGGAAAGGCGAGAGGATGTTCTCCTGGAAGAGCGTCTCGCCATACACATGGGGAGTCAGATAGCGCAGAGCTTGGTCCATGGTGCTGCGACGATGGGGGATGGTGCTCAAATTGAGCAAGCGCTTGATGACGGGCTTGCCCTGCTTGTCGAGTTTCAGCTGGCTGTAATATTCGCAGATAAACTTACGGTTGCCGCCATGAGCCACGGCATACATCGTGGGCACGAGCATCAGTGTGGCATTGCGCTTGTTGGTGCGCAGTTGGAATTTGGTATAGGCATAGGATGAGTGGGAGCCTTGCCCCGTGGTATCTACTGTTGCGGCATAGTGAAACACCAGTCGCATCACCGAGTCGGCGAAGGCGTCGTTCGATGATGATCTTCTCTTGCCAGCCCATAAGTTGGTGGTGCAGAAGACGATGGTGATGATGATTAGTAGATATCTTCTCATAAAACAAAAATCGGGTTACAGATATAGTCTGTACCCGATTGCAAAGTTAACGAAAACTATAGAAATACCCAAACTTTTTGACGTTTTATTTTGTGAAATTATCACAAAATGACTAATCGTATCTACAATATGGATATTAGCCCAGGTATTTCATCAAGACCTTGATATTGCCCGACTCTCTGAGCTTCAAGATGCTCTTCTCCCTGATTTGGCGCACTCGCTCTCGGGTGAGTCCAAACTTGTCGCCCATTTCCTCCAAGCCTTTCTCTGGCTCGCCGATGCCATAGCAGCCACAGAGTATCTTCCACTCGCGGTCTTTGAGCGTCTTCTTGAGCACTGCCAGCAGTTCGGTAGCCATGCTCTCATGGTCCACTTCCTTGTCGGTTCGGCTGTCATCTCCGCTCGACATCACGTCTGCCATAGAGTTGTCATCGTCCTCACCAAATGGGGCATCGATGCTCACATGATGGCCGCTTGCCATCATGCTCTGAGAGATTTTTTCCTCTTCCACGCCCGTGCGGTCGGAGAGCTCCTCGATGCTTGGTTTGCGCTGATGTTCCTGCTCAAACTTGTTAATCTCCTGGTTCACCCTGTTGAGTGAGCCCACCTGGTTCAGGGGCAGGCGCACGATGCGGCTCTGCTCGGCGATGGCCTGAAGGATGCTCTGGCGAACCCACCATACGGCATAGGAGATAAACTTGAAGCCTCGGGTCTCATCAAATCGCTCGGCAGCCTTGATCAGACCGATGTTGCCCTCATCTATCAGGTCGGTCAGGGTGAGTCCCTGATGCTGATATTGCTTGGCCACTGACACCACGAAGCGCAGGTTGGCCTCTATCAATCTCTTCTTGGCTATTTCGCCCTTCTTTCCGCCCTTGCGGATTTCCTGAGCTAGTTCTATCTCGTCATCAATGGAAATCATCGGGGCGCGACCTATCTCCACGAGATATTTGTCAAGCGCCTCGCTGTTTCTGTTGGTTATACTCTTTGAAATTTTAAGCTGTCTCATTGTTATATTCCTCTCTTAGTTACATACTTAGATGCAAAGGTACTAAAAAGTAAAAGAGGTTGGTTAGAATTTAACAATAATTAGTTTAAAATCCTTGGATTTTCCATCTTTTATCTAATACTCTCATTCTTAGAGAATTTCAAGAAGGCATCATGATAGCCATTAAATACGTTGATGTCCACCTCTCCTCGGATGCCTGCCACCCTGCCATCAGGACACAGTTGCCAGTACACCAGATGGATGTCGGGCTTGTACTCTCCGTATCTCGCTATCCATACCTGATAGTTCTTCTTCAAGTCGGGAGCCATTGGCAGATAGCGGTTTACAAAGGATTGGCTGATGTAAAGGATTGGCTTCCTGCCAGTGGCTCTCTCCACCAGTCTCAACCAGGTTCTCACTCGGGCAAAGAGCACTCCGGCTCCGCCCATCTTCTTGATTTGACTAGGCAGTGGCTCCACATCCAGCACGGCGGGGAAGTCTCCCTTCTGTATGATGGAATGCTTCAGGAAGAAATTGGCTTGCTCTCTGGCTGGCGTCGTGGTACTGAAGAAGTGGTATGTGCCCACCTTGAATCCGTGAGCCTTGGCTGCCCGGTAGTCTTTCTTATAGAATGGGTTGAGAAGCGACTTGCCCTCCGTGCTCTTGATATAGATGTAGCGGATGGGGAAGTTGACGCTGCCCGATACGGTCTTGCGGCTGATGCTGCCCAGATGGGTGATGCGCAGACGGCTCCAGTCGATGGGATACTTCTTCTTGCCCTTGCCGTGCTGATACTTGGAGATGTCGATGCCATAGATGCGGTCGGAGGTGTATACCAGTCGCTCGCCCTTGTATCGGTCGTTCTTCCATTCGCCCACACGGAGGGGCTTCTTGGGTGCTATGCTGAATCCGAATCCCTCGCGCTTGCCTGCCTGCCAAGCGCCCTCATAGTAGGTGCCGTCGTAGCCCTGCCACTTGCCGTGTCCGTTGGCTTGGTAGATGCTGTCGTAGCTGCCTTCATACCAGCCCAGCGAGTCGGGCTTGAGCGCATAGTTGATGGCTCGGCGCAGGGTGCTGGCTTGCGCTCTTACCAGTGATGAAGCTGTGCGGGGCGAGAGGGCACTCACGCCTTGTGGAGTCTCGGCTGATGTGAGCTGAAACTGGTGGATGCCTAGGGTATGCAAGCCCGTCATCTGCTTCAGTAGATGGCATGGCGCACTGACCAGCTTGCCTTCCTCATTGCGATAGAAGGCTCTGTAGCTGACGCTGCGCACCAGTTTCACCTTGCCGTTCTTTCTTACGTGTTTCAAGGAGTCAACCAACTCCTTGGCTGAGTCTCTGATCAGGATTTCTCGCTGCGTGTAGTCGCATATCATGTTGTAGCCTTCGTCCATCACGGAGTGGGAGTGAACGTAGTAGTTCAGTTCGTCCACCTTCCAGTTGGAGTCGGCATACGCGCTGTCTATCGAGTCGATGCACTCCTGGAATAGGGAGTTGGCATCCACCTTCTGATATCTGTCCTTGCTTAGTTTGGCGTTGTAAGCCACAGCCATTCTGCCCTGGCAGGATGGCAAGAGGGCATATTGGTCCATGAAACAGGCTGCCAGGGTGGTGGTGTCTTCGTCAAATCGGAAGATAAGCCTGCCGTCCTGCCTGAATTCATAGTGGCTGTATGCCTTGACGATGGCCTTTGCCTCAGTCACTCGCTCACGGCTCGGATACAGACAGTGATAGGTCCAGCATCCGAATGCCACCAATAGTAAAACGAATAGGGCACCTGCCGTAGCGATGCCCTTCTTCTTATTTTTGTTCATAATCTTTGATTTCTATTTCCAGAATCGTCTGCGTTTGCTCTGTTATCTTTGTTTTCTCCGATGTCCGGTCGCCCACGAGCCAGATGATGTCTCCGTCTCGGTGGGTGATGACGTGCTGCTCCAGCTTTTGGAGGTAGCTGCGCTTGCGGTCAGTCAGATAGTCGCTCACCAGTTTGCTGCCCTTCATGCCGAAGGGTTGAAATCGATCCCCTGTTTCAGTGCGTCTATATACGAGGGGAAAGTTCACCTTCTCGGCATCGAGCGTGATGCGATGAGCCGACTTGCTGGGTTGGAAATCAGCTGCCTTCTCATATCGCTTGATGCGCAGTTGGAGGTTGCCGATATGGTAGTTTCCCTCCTCCGGGATGCGGAAGCTGCGCTCTTGCTGGAAGGCTTCCAGGTGATGGAGCGAGGTGACGAGCAGGCTGTCTCGGTCGATGGCTAGCATGTGGTCATTGCTTTTCCATACCTTGCCCACGCCACCGTCTTGAGCCTCCATTGCCTCGATGATGCTGTCGATGCAGTCGCCATGAAATCCGTAGCTGCCTATCTGATGATGGAGCATAAATTCGGGACTGGGTGACTGCATCACTTCCACCTTATTTATATATAGGGTATCAGTCTGGGGATTTTCTTCCTCCTCAGTGCCTTCCTGATGCTGTTGGCTGTCCCCCACGGCAGATAGCATCTCGCAGGCTTGGCGCACATACTTAGCCGAGAGGGCGATGTTGTCGCTGGCAGCGGGATTCAGCGTCTGCAAGAGGGGGATAACGTGATGGCGAATCTTATTGCGCAGGGCGTCGTCCTCCAGATTGGTGGAGTCGGTAACATAGTCCTGACCTTTCTCCTTGAGATACTGCAAGATGTCTTGACGACTGATGCAGAGTAGGGGGCGCAGGATATTGCCGTTCTGGGGCGCGATGCCTGCCAGTCCGTCGATGCCCGAGCCTCGGAGCAGATTGAGCAAGAGGGTCTCCACATTGTCGTCCCGATGGTGCGCCACGCAGATGCCGTCAGCCTCTAGGTCCTTGGCCAGCTGGGCAAAGTAGCGATAGCGCAGGTCGCGAGCCGCCATCTCGATGCTCACCTTGTGCAACTGGGCATACTCCTGGGTGTCGAAGTGGATGCGGCTCAGGGAGATGCCCATCTTCTGGCAGAGGTCTACGCAGAACTGCTCGTCGCGATTGCTCTCCTCACCACGCAGATGAAAATTGCAATGGGCGGCAGAGATGTTCATGCCCAGCGCATCCAGAATGCATAGCAATGCCACACTATCAGCCCCGCCCGACAGTGCTACGATGTATCGACCATCATGCTTTAGCAGGTGATGGCGATGGATGTACTTGCTAACCTTTTGCTCTATCTGATTCATGAATTATTAATTATAAATTCTTAATTCTTCATTCCCTTCAGGAATTCCTCTGCTCTCTGCAGGTCCTCTGGGGTGTCGATGCCCACGGTCTCCACGTCAGTGGTTCCCACCTTGATCTTATAGCCATTCTGCAACCAGCGCAGCTGCTCCAGGCTCTCAGCTATCTCCAGCGAGCTCTGTGGCAACTGGGTAACCTCTCTCAATACCTCCTTGCGATAGGCGTAGATGCCCAGGTGCTTGAGGTAAGGGAAGTTCTGGAGCCAGTCCTTGCGCTCCTTGCCACGCACGTAAGGTATCACGCTGCGCGAGAAGTAGAGGGCAAATCCCTGATTGCTCACGGCTATCTTAGGGCTGTTAGGATTCTCCACTGCCTCCATGGATGTAAAAGCCTTGCCCAGGGTGGCTATCTGGGTGGTTGGGTCGTCGAAACAATGGCAGATGGTGTCGAGCTGGCTCTTAGCCACGAATGGCTCATCGCCCTGCACATTGACCACCACGTCCCAGTCGCCACCTATCTTCTCGATGGCTTCCTCTATACGGTCGGTACCGCTCTTGTGGTCCTTACGGGTCATCACCACGTTGCCGCCGAATGCCTTCACGGCATCATAGATGCGCTCATCGTCGGTAGCCACATAGGCAGCCTCCAGTACGGCTGCCACCTTCTCATATACATGCTGTATCACGGGTTTGCCACCCAGCAGCGCCAATGGCTTGCCAGGGAATCGCGTAGATGCGTATCTTGCTGGAATTATTCCGATAAATTTCATACCTTATTATATATATATTAAAAAAAAGTTGCACTATTGCAAACGCAAAAGTACAACTTTTCTCTGTATTGACCAAATATTTCCTTAAAGAAAAATTCTGAATTATTAATTCTTAATTATTAATTCTTAATTATTCGTATCTGATGGCCTCGATAGGGTCGAGTCTTGCTGCCTTCTTGGCTGGATACCAACCGAAGAATACGCCCGTGAAGGTACATACGGCGAAGCTCATGATGATGCTCCATGGCTCTATCTGCGTGGCGATGTGGAAGAAGGAGTTGAGACTCACAGATAGTCCCACGCCCAGCAGCACACCGATGATGCCGCCCGTTACGGAGAGCAATATCGCCTCTATCAGGAATTGGTTCAGGATGTCGATGCCTCTGGCACCTACACTCATTCTCAAACCAATCTCTCGGGTACGCTCTGTAACAGATACATACATAATGTTCATGATGCCGATGCCGCCTACCAAGAGTGAGATGCCTGCCACCGAACCCAGCAGGATGGTGATGGTGGACATGGTGCTATTCATCATGCTCGAAATCTCCTCCTGCGAACGGATGGTGAAGTCGTCGTCATCTGCCTCGGTGGTCTCCGTGGCTTCCTTTAACTTATGGGTGCGGCGCAAGATCGAGGTTATCTGGTCTTGCGCTGGCTGCGATGCCTCCTCGGTGATGGCACTACATACGATTTCGCCCAGGTAGGTCTGCGCCAAGATACGCTTCATCACAGTGGTATATGGAGCCAAGACCAGGTCGTCTTGGTCCATACCCATGCTGTTGTATCCCTTCTTCTGCAATACGCCGATTACTCTGAAAGGGATGCTATTGAATCGCACCACCTTGCCCACAGGGTCGCTGCCATCGGGGAACAGGTAGTCTACCACGGTTTGTCCCAGGATGCATACCTTTGCAGCTGCCTTGATGTCATTGTCGGTAAACATTTCGCCATCTGCCACCTTGAGTTGTCGGATGGTGAGGTAGTCTTCGTTTACGCCGTAGATGGTGCTTTGCGTGTTGTTATTGCCATTGATCCACTGGCCGCTGCTATTCACCAAAGGCGAGATGGCACTGATGTAGTTGCACTCGTCCTTGATGGCTTGGTAGTCGGTCTGTTTCAGGGTTTCCATGGAGGAGGCATCCTGACGCACACCGCCTCTCATGTCGGCACCCGGCTGAATCATGATCATGTTGGAGCCCATCTCGGCGATGTTGGCCTTGATGCTAGCCTTGCTTCCTTGTCCGATGGCGAGCATGGTGATGACGGCAGCGATACCGATGATGATACCGAGTGCCGTGAGGAAGCTGCGCATCTTGTTGGCGGCTATCGCTCTGAGGGCTATCTTTAGAAGATTCTGATAATTCATGAATTCTACATTATTAATTATTAATTATTCATCCGTATTGGCTGGCAGGGCTGCCAAGCCTTCAGCTGCCGAGAGGATGTGGTCATTGTAGGTGTCACTGATGATATGGCCATCGCGCAGCTCGATGTTGCGGCTCGAGTAGTTGGCTATATCGGGATTGTGAGTCACGAAGATGATGGTTCTGCCCTCGGCATAGAGCTTCTGGAAGAGTACGAGTATCTCAAAACTGGTGCGGGTGTCCAGGTTGCCCGTTGCCTCATCGGCTAGGATCACGGCTGGATTGTTGACCAAGGCTCTGGCGATGGCCACACGCTGCATCTGTCCGCCCGACATCTGATTGCTCTTATGATAGAGTCTCTCGCCCAGTCCCACAGCCTTCAGGGCGGCGATGGCACGCTCCTTGCGCTCGGTGGCGCTCACGGCAGGATTGTACATCAGCGGCAGCTCCACATTCTCCACGCTCGTGGTCTTGGGCAGCAGGTTGTAGTTTTGGAAGATGAAACCTATCTTGCGATTGCGCAGGATGGCACGGTCGGAGCGACTCATCTTGCGCACGCTCACGCCGTCCAGATAATACTCGCCGCTAGATGGGGTGTCGAGACAGCCCAACTGGTTGAGCAGGGTACTCTTGCCGGAGCCAGACTTACCCATGATGGTCACAAACTCGCCCTCATAGATCTTGAAGCTCACACCCTTCAGGGCATGCACCGTCTCATCGCCTACGAGGAAGTCGCGCCTCACATTGTCCAGCTCTATGACTACCTTCTTGTCTTTATTTTCTTGAGTATCAGCCATAATTATTCATTATTAAATATAAATTATTAATTATAACTTTACTTCTTTTTGCCTCTAGGACCCGGACCGCTTATCAAGCCTTGGCTTTGCTGGTTGTCGCCATCTTCGTCCTCAGGCTGGTTCACCACGATCTCGGTTACTATCTTCTGGCCCTTCTTCACGCCCTTGATTACCTCGGTATGGATGCCATCGCTCTGACCTATGGTTACTGGGTGAGCGGTGAGGGTCTTGCCATTGAGGGTCCAAACCTTGTTCTTTCCCTTGCAGTCCACTATCTTGATGTCCTTGCCCACGGTTTCCTTGGTAGGGGTGAAGCGCAGAGCCTTGTTGGCTACGGCTAGCACGCCGCTGCGCTCCTGGGTCATGATGGTAACATTGGCAGTGAGGCCTGGCTTCAACTTGAGATCGGCGTTAGGGGCGGAGATTACTACCTCGTATGTTACCACATTGTTGGTGGTGGTAGCCTCCAGGCGCACCTGCTTCACGGTGCCCTCGAAGGTATCGTCGGGGTAGGCATCCACGGTGAAAGTCACGCGGTTGCCTTCCTTCACGCCACCTATGTCGGCCTCGTCTACGTCGGCGATTACCTGCATGTTGGTCAAGTCCTTGGCGATGGTGAAGAGCTCTGGGGTACTGAAGCTAGCAGCCACGGTCTGACCTTCCTCCACGCTCTTGGAGATGACGGTTCCGTCGATAGGGGATGTGATGGTGGCATAGCCCAGGTTGGTCTGTGCCTTCTGTACGCTCTCCTTGGCTGTGGCCACTTGCTCCTTAGCCTGGCGATAGGTGAGGAGGGCGTTCTCATAGTCATCGGCTGCCACGAGTCCCTTCTTGTAGAGGGTCTGGTAGCGGTTCAGGTTGGCACTCTGATAGTTCAGGCTGCTTTGGGCGCTCTCCAGGTTGGCCTTGGCGGTGTTGAGTTCGCTCAGCAGGTTGGTCTTGTCCAGTTCGGCGATGACTTGACCTTTCTTCACCTGCGAGTTGTAGTCCACATAGAGCTTGTTCACGATACCGCTCACCTGTGTACCCACGGTTACTGAGGTTACAGCCTCGATGGTGCCGGTGGCGGTCACGCTGTTCTGCAAGGTTTGCAAGCCCACGGCTTCCTCCTTGAAGTTGATTTCCTCCTCCTTCTTTCCGCCGCTCAGCGCCCATGCCGCCACGGCTACGATTACCACCACTAAGAGGGCAATCCAAATCTTACTAATCTTCAATTTCTTCATTGTATAATAACCTATTAAATGTTTTGCAAAATTCTTAATTCTTAATTCTTAATAATTAAAAATTACTTCACCCCTCCGTCCTTATAGAACTTGAGCATGTTCAGATTCAGGATGGTGAGATACTTGGCTTGCAGTTCGTTCTGCTTTGCTTTCAAGAGATTATCCTTTCCAGTGCGCAGGTCTACGATGTTCTTCAGTCCCAGACTGAATTGCTCTCTCAGCAGGTCGTAGCTGGTCTGTGCGCTCTCGCTGCTCACCTGGGCAGCCTTGAACTGGCTCTGATTGGTATTGGCCTGCAACCAGTAGTTTTCGATGGTAGAGTAGAGCTTGGTGCGCTCATTCTTGATGTCGAGCTGGATGCTTTGGCGCTGGATGAGAGCTTTGTTGACGGCAGTCTTGGTAGAGCGATTGTCGAATAGGGGGATGCTCACGCCGATGCCGCCGCCCACATTGAAGTTGGTCTTTATCTGATTGGTCCATCCATTGTTATCCATGGAAGTGGTGCTGGTAGATACGCCTGCATTGGCACTGATGGTAGGCAGTTTTCCAGCCTTGGCTATCTTGATATTGAGGTCGTTCTGCTCCAACTGGTTCTGATAGCTCAGGAACTCTGGGCGATTCTGCAGGGCTGCCTCATACACGCCGTTCATGGCTGGGATAGAGGCGAGTGCCATCTGGTCGGTGGCAGCAGGAATGGCGATGTCGAATGGCTCGTCGCTCGTTATCTGGAGCAGTTCCTTGAGCTGGCGCTTGTAGTTCTTCACGTTGCTCTCAGCCTGCACGATGTCATATTCATCCTGTGCTCTCTGGGCGGTGAGTTGGGCTAGGTCGGCCTTGCTCATTTTGCCCACCTTCACAAATTCCTCGCCACGCTTCTCGTTCTCCAGGCTCGATTCGTAGCTCTCCTTGTTCACCTTGATCGCCTCGGTGCTGTAGAGTATCTGAACGTAGAGTTGAGCTATCTGTTCCTCCAGTTGCAGGGCTTGTGCGGCAGAATCCAACTCGGCTGCATCGGCTGCCAACTTATTGAGTTTTACCTGGTTGCGATTCTTATTGCCATTCCAGATGGTGTAATTTCCCATCACGCTATAAGAACCGTTGTAATATACCTTGTCGATGGAAGCTCTGGAGAAACCATCGCTGGAGATACCGCTAGCCACCCATGGAGTGTAGCTCACGCTCTGGTTGGTGCTGGCGCTGAGCGAAGGCAACAGGGCTGACTTAGCTTGCAGATAATCTTCCTGGGCGCTAGCTTTGGTGAGCTGCGTCTTCTGGATGGAGATGTTGTTAGCAATCGCATAGTTGATGCAATCTTGTAGTGTCCATTGCTTGGCTTGGGTAGCCAGCGGAGCAGTCGCGATCAGTGTGGCGGCAAGTACATGTCTTAAACTTACGTTCATCTTTCTTAATTTATTAATATTCATTTTGCAAAACATTTAATGGGTTATTTTTGTGATTTGACGCACAAGAGCCCACAAAGGTTGCAAATTTTGAAAATATAGATTGATTTTATTTCTTTTGGTTTAGATGGGGTGTAGAAATTTAACAAAAGTTTTGGAACATCGGGGGATATATTTTAGAAATTTAAAAATATCACTGGATCATTTTATAAACAACCTCTATTTACCATAATGTCGGTTATGGTGCATTTTACGAGATAACGATAAGTACCTAAATAGTTCTCAATAAGTACCTCCAAAAATTGCGTATTTTAGCTTACACCTTATTTAAATGATTGGGCAGGTTTGTTACCTGCCCAATCATTTAAATTACAGTAATCCAGATACAAGAAATAAAAGGGGCTGGACATTCAGAAATGAGTGCCCAGCCCTTTTTTATGTCATAAAGTTTGGTGGTTTTATGTCAAAAAGTTTGGTGGTATCAGAAAAATGACGTACCTTTGCATCTATATACATTATTATAAATAAGAAAATATGAACATCATCGAGAAATATTTCACGGAGCTCACCGACAAGCAGAAGCAGCAGATAGAGCAGCTCGACGCCCTCTACCGCGACTGGAACGCCAAGATCAACGTCATCAGCCGCAAGGACATCGACAATCTCTATGAGCATCACGTGCTCCACTCCATGGCCATCGCCAAGGCCATCAACTTCCGCCCAGGCACCGAAATCCTAGACTTCGGATGCGGCGGCGGATTTCCAGGCGTGCCCCTCGCCATTCTCTTCCCTGAGTGCAAATTCAAGCTCATCGACGGCACGGGCAAGAAAATCAAGGTGGCTACCGAGGTGGCGAATGCCATCGGACTCGAAAACCTGAAGGCTGAGCACCTCAGGGGCGAGGACGAAAAAGGCATGTATGACTTCGTGGTGAGCCGCGCCGTGATGCAACTCCCTGATCTCATGAAGATTATCAAGAAGAACTTTAAGAAGACCAACCAAAATGCCCTCCCCAACGGACTGCTCTGTCTGAAGGGCGGCAACCTGGAAGAGGAGCTCAAACAATATCGCAACGTGGCAGAAATCACGCCCCTCAGCACCTTCTTCGACGAGGAATGGTTTGCACAGGACAAGCAGTTGGTCTACGTCCCAGCATAAAAAAATAAAAACATTATGATGCACATAGAGAGATTTCAATGCAACATGTTGCAGGAAAACTGCTACGTGGTGAGCGATGACACCAAGGAATGCGTGATCATCGACTGCGGCGCCTTCTACCCAGAGGAGCGCAAGGCTATCACTGAATATATCAAGAAGGAAGGCTTGAAGCCAAAGCATCTGCTCGTGACCCACGGCCACCTGGACCATAACTTCGGCAACAACACCATCCATGAGGAGTTTGGGCTGAAACCCGAGGTTTCGCAGGGCGACGAGAAGCTGATGAAGAACCTCAAAAATCAGGCGCAAACCTTCTACCAGATGGAGCTGGACTATGACTTCCCTGCCATCGGCCACTTCTTCGAGGAGGACGAGATCATCCGCTTCGGCACCCACGAGTTCTCCATCATCGAGACCCCAGGCCACAGCAACGGCAGCGTAACCTTCTACTGCGAGCAGGAGCACGTGGCATTCACGGGCGACACCCTCTTCCACGCTTCCATCGGCAGAACCGACTTCCCAGGCGGCAGCATGTTTCGCATCATCAATAGCCTGAGACATCTCGGACAATTGCCCGATGAAACCGTGGTTTTACCTGGTCATGGCGAACAAACCAGCATCGGCGAAGAGTTGGCCCACAATCCCTATATGGACCGATAGAATCAGCTGAAAGTTAATAGTTTATAGTTAATAGATTTCGATGAAACCGGAGAAAATCATCCTGGGCATAGACCCTGGCACCAACGTGATGGGCTACGGCGTGATACGCGTGGTGGGCAACAAGGCAGAACTGGTGGTGATGGGCGTCATCGACATGCGCAAGGAGAAGGACCCTTATCTGAGACTGGGCAAGATATTTGAGCGCGTAACGGGCATCATCGACTCCTATCTGCCCGATGAAATGGCGATTGAGGCGCCCTTCTTTGGCAAGAACGTGCAGTCCATGCTGAAGCTAGGCAGGGCGCAGGGCGTGGCGATAGCTGCGGCAATCCACCACGACGTGCCCATCCACGAATACGCTCCGCTCAAGATCAAGATGGCCATCACCGGACAGGGACAAGCCTCCAAGGAGCAGGTGGCGGCGATGCTGCAACGCATGCTGCGCATCAAGCCCGAGGAGATGCCGAAATTCATGGATGCCACCGATGCCCTGGGCGCCGCCTACTGCCACTTCCTGCAGATGAGCCGTCCGCAGGTGGAAGGCAAGCACTACAGCAGCTGGAAGGACTTCGCCCAGAAGAACCAAAGCCGCACCGCAGGCATGGCATCCGCCACCACACCCCAAGCTAAACTCATGGCTGCCCTCAACAGGACAACCCATAAATAAACAGAGTGAATATGCAAAAGATTATCAGTATAAAAAATGGCGTAACCCGTATGCCCGAATGGCGTATGGCAGAGCCAGTTAACTTTGAAGCCTGCGAGGGTGAGCACATCGCTATCGGAGGCCCTAACGGAGGTGGCAAGTCCATGTTCGTAGACATGATAGTGGGTCGCCACCCCCTCTTGATGCATGATCCCGACTACGACTTCGCACCAAGCACCAAGCCCCTGGTGAGCGACAACATCAAGTATATCACCTTCCGCGACACCTACGGAGGCGACAACGACCGCACCTACTTCCTGCAGCAGCGATGGAACCAGCTGGAGATAGACGAAAGCACTCCTATCGTGAAGGACAAGCTGGAGGAGGCTTACCAGATGGCGGGCGACGACACCCCTGAGCGCCGTGAGCTACAGAAGCACATCTACCAGCTATTTCACATGGAGCATCTGATGAATAAGTACGTTATCCTGCTGAGCAGCGGCGAGTTACGCAAGTTCAAGCTAGCCTCTACCCTCTTCTCGGAGCCTAGAGTGCTCATCATGGACAATCCATTCATCGGACTCGATGCCGAGACCCGCGACCAGCTCAAGGACCTCCTGAAGAACCTGAGCAGCGAGCGAGCCCTGCAAATCATCCTGGTGCTGAGCAAGAGCGACGACATACCAGAATTTATCACCCACGTGGTGGAAGTGAAAGATATGAAGGTATTGCCTAAGGTGACCAAGCAGCAGTATTTGGACAGCCGCCAGCCCGTGCCAGCCCACGTACTGAGCCCAGCACTGGTGCAGGCCATCCAAGACCTGCCATACAGCGACCGTGAGTATCACTCAGAGGAGGTGGTAAAGATGAACAAGGTGAGCATCCGCTACGGCGAGCGCACCATCCTGAAGGAGCTGGACTGGACCGTGAACAATGGCGAGCGCTGGGCACTGAGCGGACAGAACGGTGCCGGAAAGAGTACCCTGCTGAGCCTCGTATGTGCCGACAACCCACAGAGTTACGCCTGCGACATCGCCCTCTTTGGCAATCCCCGTGGTTCGGGCGAAAGCATCTGGGACATCAAGAAGCACATCGGCTACGTATCGCCTGAGCTGCATCGCTCCTACCAGCGCGACCTGCCAGCCATCCGCATCGTGGCTAGCGGACTGATGGACTCCGTGGGTCTCTACGTGAAGCCTAAGGAGGAAGACATGGACAAGTGCCGCTTCTGGATGAAGGTGTTCGGACTGGAGGGCTTGGAGGAGCGAGGATTCCTCAAACTGTCGAGCGGCGAGCAGCGCCTGGTGTTGCTGGCAAGAGCCTTTGTCAAGGACCCAGAGCTCCTGATACTCGATGAGCCGCTCCACGGACTGGACAATGTGAACCGCCGACTGGTGAAGGACGTGATCGAGGCTTTCTGCCAGCGCAAGAACAAGACGATGATCATGGTGACCCACTACAAGGAGGAGCTCCCTGCCTGCATTGACCATAGCATCTTCCTGCTCAGACACGCATAAAATAACATTATAAATCATGATAAATATGAAGAAAATATTGACCCTACTCGTGGCATTGAGCCTCTTCTCAGTGAAGAGCAGTGCCCAGGATGTGCTCAACGAGATATTGCGCACATCGGATATCATCATCAATGATACCACCAAGAGTCTGAACACCCGCAAGGTGGCGCTCTTCAAGTTCGATGCCATGACCTATCTGCGCAGCAAGATATTGCCGCCAGTGGTGATGCTCGACAAGAAGGCCAATGCCGATACGCTCAATGCCAAGATACGCTTCCTCAATGAGCAAGCCTACGCCATGAGCGTATACATAAGCGTATACCAAAAGCGCATGAACGAGGCGAAGGAGAAGAACAGATACTTGGTAACCAGCCTCTTCAAGCAGGCCACCTACGACCACAAACTCTTCAATGACACCGACACAGAGTATGTGATGTCTTACTATGACAACAAGGAGTGCCCTATCCAGTTCTGCCTGGACTGCGACTGGGTCAAGACCCTCGCCTTCATTCGCAGCATCGACTGGAGCAAAATCTAAGGGTAATTAATAATTAATAATTAAGAATTAAGAATTAAATGCATAAAAAAAAGGTCGCTAACCATTCAGAGAAATCTGAAGTTAGCGACCTTCTTATTTTTTATATTTTCTTCAAATGAATGAAAATCAATATCTTATGTTAGCAAGCTAACACAGACTGATTAGTCCTTGAAGAAGTCCTTAACAGCCTCGTTAGGTACCATCTTCTCATCGAAAACATAAGCACCAGTCT
>ERZ1034939.148-NODE-148-length-49612-cov-11.167787_pt1 | contig 49612 bp, 49 predicted proteins | sample MGYA00520626_ERZ1034939 | MGnify/ENA primary metagenome ERZ1034939 (study PRJEB33766, sample SAMN09781751) | gut metagenome | biome: gut microbiome | host: Homo sapiens | place: Madagascar | study: EMG produced TPA metagenomics assembly of the PRJNA485056 data...
TGCAAAGTTCTGTGACATTTCATTTTGGCACAAAGATTTTTATTTTGTCACAAGCTGTCACAAGATTATTTTTGTATTACGCAATAATCCAGAGAAACACTATTTTTGTAATGTCTGATGTCTTCTGTCAACCAAAATTTTTATTATTTTCTTAATACTCAACAACACTCAACTTTTATCAAGAACCCGCATATTTACTGGGTTTGTGCGTAAATTTCTTTGATTTTTTCTTGACAATATTGTGGCACTATGTTAAGATATATTTAAAGAAATACCGTACACAAGCTCGTGGGCAGTTCGCCCAAACATTCCCGTTTTTTATTTATGCGTAAATCATTGTTATTCTGCAGTTAAATGTCTGCATTAAGTTAGTTTTTTTTTGAAAGGATGTGTTTATAATGCGTGGCGAAATTATAGAAAGAGCTACCAACAACTATATTAACAGTCTTAAAGGCGTATCACCTTTACCACCTGTTGACAAGATACGACAGGATTTATTTGATGTTATCAGAGCTGAAATCAAATTAGAAAATGATGGTACATCCAAAGATATGAGATACAAACAGATACAGGACCTGCCTGAGCTTGCAATCGCAAAGATTATGTTGTTCATTTATCAAATCCGTAATATACGAATGACTGAGAACAGTAAACCTGCTCTTGCTATGTATGATGAGGCTCAGGGAATTTACAGACTGAATTCATATGATGACGGATTTTTGCGCAGCCGTATCAGGATATTCAGTCCTAATATACGACTTGCAGAAGTAAATGAAATCATCACAATTCTTTCAGATAAAGCTCCTGTAGTTGACCTTTGCCAAGACCAAGATTTGATATTCTTAAATAACGGTATATTCAACTATAAGACAAAAACATTATCTGACTTTACGCCTGACATTATAGCAATCGCTAAATCAGGTATTAATTATAATCCTAATGCTACAAATGTTATCAAGCAGTGCCCAGATGGTACAACATGGGATGTAGAAAGCTGGATGTCAGAGCTTTCCACATCACCTGATGTTGTAAATCTTCTCTGGCAGATTGCAGGAGCAATCCTTCGTAATCTTGTCAGATGGGACAAGGCTGTATTTTTCTATAATACAAACGGCTGTAATGGTAAGGGAACATTTGCTGAACTTCTTAAGCAGCTTTGTGGTGGTCATTACGCAACTATGAGCATGCGTGAGTTTGGCACAGACTTCGGTCTTACACCTCTTATCGGTGCCATTGCCTGTATCTGTGATGAGAACGAAGTAAACGCATTCCAGACTGTAAATGCACAGTTTAAAGCAGCAGTAACGGGCGACAACTTATCCATCAACATTAAGAACAAAGCCCCTATATCATATAAGTTTAACGGTCTTATTGTACAGTGCTTCAACTCGCTTCCACAGATGAGCGACAGAACAGCTTCGATGTACCGCCGTCATTTGTTTGTACCATTTGACAGCACATTTCTTGGGAAAGAAAGAAAATACATCAAGACAGAATATATGCACGATACGGAAGTTCTTGAGTATGTAGTGTATAAAGTCCTTACATTAATGCCAGACTATTATGAATTTGATAATCCCGAAGAGTGTAAGAATCTTATGGAAATTGTGAAAGAAAACAACTCACCTGTAAGACAGTTTGTATCGGAGTTTTTCAATCCATGCCAATTCGCGTGGGACCTTTTACCATATCCATTCCTGTATGATTTGTTCAAAGAATGGTTCCGTCGCAATTCGCCATCAGGTAAGCTGCTCAGCAAGAATACTTTCGTGTTGGAGCTCAAGCAGATTATTGCAGCAGATTATGCTGATGAATGGGTTGTACTTACCAAGAGACAGCGCAGCTCTGGTCGTATGAATAAACCAGAACACTTAATATATCAATACAACCTTACAAATTGGGGTAATGCATATTTCTTCAGCTCTATTTCGCGTGGGAACATAGACCCTTATTGTACGCCTCGTGCTAGTGAGCTCGCTGAGAAATACGATGGCTTGTTCAGAGTGGCTGCAACAAATAATACAACAGAACCGGAAGAGTAATACAGACAGCATCCGAAAGGGTGCTGTTTTTTTGTCATCATACACTCAACTACGCTTAATAATCTTCAACTTTGCTTAACTTCTTGTGACAAAATGAATTTTGAAATTGGCACAAAGTCTCAAAAAATGTCACAGAACTTTTAGCCAGTATCAATACTTTTCGAGCGGTTGCTGTTTTTGTGCCAAAACTGAAAAATCAAAATGTCACAAGAAAATGTAGTAACTACAAGGGTTTACATAGTCTTGTGACAAATATACATATATATAAAATAAATTACTATATACGCGCGTATTATTAGTTTATATACTATATTATCGCACGTGCGCATGCGCATGCGCGCCTATGAGAAACTTTGTTATCCAAAACCTTGCATTTTTGTCACAAAGCACCTAAAACCCGCGTGGTATAAGCAAAGTTGTGGGTCAAATGCGATTTTTTGTTTTGGCACAATGTTTTGTAAACTGTTGATATGCCTGCAAAGTTCTGTGACATTTCATTTTGGCACAAAGATTTTTATTTTGTCACAAGCGTAAAATTTTTAAATTATTTTTACTAATTCTCTTGACATAGTACCGCGACTATGTTATGATATAACCATAGAGGAAATGAGTTCTTCATTTTCCAGTACAACCGTTCCTTTGAGGATTCCCTCAACAAATTCCAAACCGATTTAACGAACAGAACATATTAATTTGATAGCCTATTTATTGAAAGAGGTGTTTTGTATGGCATATTTAATAGTCAAAGACAAAGATAAAAAGCTCGTGAATGTTATGTATTACAGCAAAGAGCTCAGAACTAAGAGAAAGCTTTTACAAAAAGCTGGCTACAGATGTGAAGTATATCTTTATCAAGGAGCGTGATTTATATGTGTAATATTAAAATCTTTAAAAACAATCATTTCGTAGACACATTGTCGTTGGGCCTTGATGAAGCAGATTACGAAATATCAAAGCTTGAAAACTTGGGTTATACATGTATCTATGCAGATTAGGAGTGTGATTTATATGTGGACAATAACAGTTAGTAAGAACGGTGAATATGTAGAAACATTAAAATACGGTCTGTTAGGCTATTTCAGAGCTACAGTACAGAAATTAGAAGCTGCCGGATATGACTGCAGCATAGCATTTAATTAATAGTGAGGTGCTGTATTATGTGGACGATAAAGATTTTCAAACACGAAAAGCATATGACCGATTTCCATTACGGCTATTTAGCCGACATCAGCTCAAAAGTGAATACATTTAAAAAGCATGGCTATGAATGCCTTGTAATATATGAGTAATCCTATGGGCGGGTTTACCCGTCCATCTAATCAGAATTTTTAAAAGTGAGGTAATTATTATGAATACAACATTATATCCAGCAACACAGGAAGAAACAATTGATTTAGCAAAGCAGATAGCAAGATTGCTCGGTACACAATCTGCAGCATACAACGCAGAGCTCTTGACAAAAGTTGACACCGTAGTTCCACCACTGCTTGATAGAGAAATCAGCCGTGAGATTGATAATAACAGTGCTCGTCAGCATAACTTCAAGTATTACAACGGCTTCGCTCATGCGCTTGCTCGTGCCATAATTGCGTGTCCTGACATTGCATCAGAAATTGAGAATGCACTTATGGAGCACAACGCAGAACTGCTTGTAACAATCGGTATTGCCGGTACAAAGGCAAATTATAACTTTCAGGAGCAGGCAGATTAATCATCTGCCTCTAAACTGCTCACCGTTCGCAGGTCTTTCGACCTGTAAAATTTATTTTTTTCTGGAAGGGGATAACAACTATGACACCAAGCAAATATATAACAGGAACCCGTACATATAAAACAAAACAGGGTGTAACATTCACAATCGTTGACGGTTGTTCATCAAAACGAACAGCCAAGAAGCATATCAACACAGCATTGAAATTAATTAAAAAGGACGGTGAATAATTATGGCAGGAGCAATAACAGTTATTATACTTATCTTTTCTATTCTCGTAGGTCTTATGTATCACGAATATGGTCATATGAAAGTTGCTAAAAAGCACGGTATCAAGGTTAATCAGTATGTAATCGGCTTTGGCAAGCCTTTTATCTCTCGTCGCGGCAAAGATGGCACATCATACGGAGTAGCGCCACTGCCTTTCGGTGGTTATTGTGATATCGACGATACAGAGCTTAATGCCTCATCCACAGGAACATATGTCTCCGTAATGTGTGCCGGAATCGTCCGCAATGTAATCTTCGGCATCCTGCTTTTTATCATTGGCAGCCTTATCATTGCACAGCGTATTTTAACACCGGCAGAATTATTTCATGTGATATCAGGTCTTGTCTCATCGGTCTGGGAGTCAGTAGGAACATTCCTTGCAAGTCTCTTTGACATAAAAGGTATGGCTTACAATGGTGGCTTCATAACGCAGATGGGAACAGTATCAACCCAGACAAACGCAATGACTGAACCGCTTCATTACACTGTAGGACTTGCTTTCTTCTACGGCGGTATCATGAACCTTTTCATTGCTATATTCAACGCACTTCCTATTCCTGCAATCGATGGTGGACAGGTTGTTGTAAGACTTGTGTGTGATATCAGCAAAAAGGTCTTCGGTCATATCATTAATCCAAGAACAATAAATGTCATAAATGTTGTGTTTTTCTCAGCATTAATCGTATATCAGGGCGTAATCCTTATGATGGATATTCCCGTATTTCGAAATTTTATTCTTAACTTGTAGAAGGGAGTAGTCGCTTATGAAGCTCAGTAATATCTTAAAAGGCGTATTCGCATTAGAGATTGTACAGATAGGCACAGCAATAGCTTTAGCAACAGCAATGTTTGCTGCACCTGCTAAAGCTGCACCAAACGATATCGTAATGACTGGCAATACTGTAAACATAGCAGAAGTAGAAACAGTAAGCCAGACATATGAGCAGGAAACTACAACCGAAGAAGAGACTACAACAGAACCACCTACGGAGATAACAACAGAAACACCCACAGAGCCACCTACGGAAACGACAACAGAAGACACAACCAAATATACAGTCGCTGTAACAGAACAGCCTACAGAGGCACCTAAGCCTGTTGTGACGGCACGCTATAATCCTGACAGTGAACTTATAACACCTGTATTCAAATGTGACTACACAACAGCTCAGCTTAATGCTTTTTATGATAATCTCTATGCTGTACCTCGTCCTATGTTAGACTGCTTCATTGCAACAGGCTTTACATTACAGGTTCAGGACAGCATTGTGTACAACGGTATGGTGTGTGCGGGTCTTACAGACTGGAATGCCCGTACAATGTATATAAACATCAACAATCCAGATTGCATTATTCACGAAATGGCACATGTCGCAGACGCTAATGTGTACTATAAGACTCTTTCCGGTCAGGAAATTCTCATGACAGACTTTGCGTCTTCAACAGATGAGTTCAAGGATATCTTCGCAGCAGAAAAATATACATACAACGGCAATCATGCTAACTATGCACCAACAAATGAGCATGAGTTCTTCGCCTGCATAGTAAAAGACATATATTCATACGGTGCTTCCGGTGAAGCTTCGGCGCCAAGAGCATATGCATTCATCCGCAATTACTTGGCAACAAAGTTCGGTATGTGAAAATATCACCCAGACAACCAATATGTCCGGGTGATATTTTTATGCCTTAGTTATTATTAACTTTCCATCACTTACATTGACATTAATCATATCATCAATACCAAATCCACACTCAGCAAGCCACAGCCCTGCAAGCGTAATATTGGGCACTCTCTTGTAGCTGTAGTCATTTCGTCTGACACTCATTCTTCCCTGTCCGTGTACCTTGATTTTTCTTAATTTCTTCATAACATAAGCCCTCCACATACATAATATTTTTTGGCGTCAAGCACGCCAGCTGCTTGATGCCTTAATTACCTGCAGACAGCTTATGTATGGCTTGTCAAGTGTGTAAACCGCCTCTGGCGGCACGAAGTGCACTTGATAAGACGGACAGAAGCTGTTATGTTTCCGGTGTCTTATCAGGTGTAACTATGCTCACATCTTCCCAATCTTCACGATTTCCGCACCTACGCAGGTACTCGTGTCCTCCGTCAACGGTGCAGGCCTTGCAGGAACAGCTTTTAATGTCATGAACTGAAGTACTTTCAATAACATCCCCGCATATCTTACAGCGTATTGCATTCTTGATAATCATTCAAATCACCTATCCCTTGTATTATTTATTCTGACATTCTATCTCAATCCTCTGCTGTAGTCAAAACGAGTGTCAGTTTCGCTGACTCTCGCATTATTGTACAATTAATTTCCCAAGCCGTGTATCTTCTCACAACTCTTTGCCATAGGCAATGTGTTGTGAGCCAAAGCATAATAGCCCCCGGCCCTTGGGAGAGGGCATAGGGCGGGGGTTGGGGGCTTGGGTAAGGAATGGTACACAAAGCAACATTAAAAGTTATCGCAATGACAACCATTTCAACATCTTAAAAATTTTCTCAAAAACTTTCTGTAAAAATTTATAATTTTCTGCAGTTAAGTTGTTGTGATACAAATGCAACTTTTCATTTGTATTTCTCCTTAATGTAAAAACTGTGCCGTTGGGCTAACGGAAAAGGACAGTATAAATCCGCCTGTTGCGACAGGAACCAGCCTCGTCAGTGTAAGATACGAACGAATTCCTTTCTAAAAATAATTTACTAGCCATTGTTATTTTACAGACAGCCAATTACTCATGATTTAATCATGTTAGCACTGACAACGATGTGGTGTTCATGCTTAATGACATCATTCAACACTCCTTTCAACAGAGCTGTTCCTGCTACGCATCAGGAACGGCTCTGATTTTTTATTCAAATTTCTCTGGATTTCTGCAGTTATAAAGATAGAGCAGTTGATTAGTTGCATAATCAGGTGCCATATTCAGGAAAGGAAGTGTACGAAGAATCATGACTAAAAAGAATCTGTTTTACAACGGAAAAAGAATTGCGGCTCTTAGTGCAGCTGTGATGTTAGCCTTTGCGTCGGTACCATTCCGATATATGGCACCAGCATACGCAACGGAAGAGGCTGATATAAATTACTTCGATTTAACTGGTGTATCACTTACTGATACATGGACTACGGATGGTGTGACATACGAGTTGTATGATAATGGATTGCTTAATATGTCAGGTGTTTTCACTGGTACTTCATCAAAGACTGGCAATAAAAATACTCTTGATGTAACAACGACACTCGATAGTGCACACTCTCATGGTGACTATAGAGACTCCGTGAAGGCTATAAACTTTGATGTTGACCTGAACAACACGGCTAACACAATTTATATGTGGGGTTTATCAAACCTTGAAGCTGTAAAGTTTGGTGATACATTCACAAACTCATCAAATTGTCTTACTTCGCTTTCGTCTATGTTTTATAACTGTCGCAACTTAAAGACAGTTGAGATGTCAGGACGTAATTTCGGTAATGTTAAGACTGCATCCTCAATGTTTCAGCTTTGTATATCGTTGGCGTCTGTCACAACTAGCGACTGGGATTTATCATCGGTAACTAACACTGCAGATATGTTTGCTTCATGCCTTTCACTTACATCGATAGATGTCAGCAATTGGAATGTATCAAGTGACAAGAATATGCAAAACATGTTTGCATACTGCCAGAAACTTGCGTCACTAGATGTAAGTCAATGGAATGTATCAAGTGTTACAGACATGTCTTGTCTTTTCTCAAACTGCTATGCGATAACTGCATTAGCTGTTGATGACTGGGATGTATCAAATGTTAAAACTTTGGACTCAACATTCCTGAGCTGTTCAACACTCAAATCATTAAACTTGAACAAATGGAACACACATAACGTAACAACATTGCGATGTACTTTCGCAGGCTGTTCATCTATCACAGACCTCAATATTTCTGATATAGACACAAGTAATGTAACAAGCATGGACAGCACATTTTCGTCGTGCAAAGCCATTAATACCGTCGATGTAAGCAAGTGGAATGTTGCAAATGTCAAATCATTTTCGCATACATTTTCGGCGTGCCATGAACTTACATCTGTAGATGTAAGCAAGTGGAATACTGAAAGTGTAACTTCATTTGACGGTATGTTTTCTGACTGTCCTAAGCTTCAAACTATTGATGTGCACAACTTTGATACAAGCAATGCAACAACGATAGCAGATATGTTTGGTCTTTGCCGTAGCCTTGCAGACATTAATGTAAGCAAATGGAATACAGCCAATGTCACAGACATAAGTGATGTTTTTAGCCATTGCGAGAAATTACAGTCAGTTGATGTATCAAACTGGAATGTATCTAATGTAACTGATATGAGTAATGCATTTTTATGGTGTGCAAAGCTAACAGAAGTAGATATGAGCAAGTGGAATCCAGCCAAAGTCACTGATGTAAAATGTATGTTTGAAAAGTGCAGCAACATTACAGCTCTTGACCTTTCAAACTTCAATCTTACAAACATCAACATTTCAAGCATGTTAGATGATATGAATGGTCTTCATATGTTGAAAGCACCAACTCTTGGAACACTTGATACATTGTATCTTCCAACCGTAATGTCGTGGTTGGAGAACAATACATATCATGAAGACATGGAAAGTTCAACTCTCACTGGTTACAACATTAACTCTATGATGGGCGGTGCAGGTTCAACTATTATTACTAATACAGATTATGCAGCCCTTCAGGTAAATGGCCACAGATACACTGAGTGGACTTCAACAGACGATACACACGAAGAAAGACATTGTACAATTTGTGGATATTCACAAACAAAAGAGAAGCATATTCACAGCTATACATCAGAGATTACGACACAGCCAACATGTGATACTCCGGGCGTTCGTGCATATACGTGTGCCGGATGTGGTGATACTTATACAGAACCGATAGACGCTCTCGGACATATCCAGAGTGAGGTTCATATTCCGTCACTCGATAAGGCACCAACGTGTACAGAAGATGGCTATACATATTACGAAATACGATGCTCCCGTGATGAGAACGGTTGTGGTCACAAACTGCTTGATGAAAAGAAAGTTGCTGTAGCTGCTCTCGGACATAACGCCGGTGAGCCGGTTATAGAGAACCGCATCGAAGCAACTTACACAACAGCCGGAAGCTATGACGAAGTAATATACTGTACAAGATGTAATACTGAACTTTCAAGAGTTCACAAGACAATACCAATCCTTACTCATTCGCATATTTATGAGAGTGAGATTACAAAAGCTCCTACCTGTACAGAAAAGGGTATTGAGACATTCACATGTAAGCTTTGCAATGACACTTACACAGATGAAATTCCTGCACTCGGTCACGATTGGGATAACGGAACAGTGACTAAGGCTCCTGCCTGTGAGGAAGAGGGTATTAGGACTTATACCTGCAAGCGTGATAGTTCTCACACTTACACAGAGAAGATACCTATGTTACTTCACACATGGGGTAATCCTGTAACAGAGAATGTGGTTGAACCTACTTGTACAGAAGCTGGTCATTACGATGCAGTAAGCTATTGCACGGTGTGCGGTAAAGAACTTGAACGCAATACGTTCACAATCGGTGCTCTTGGTCACGTTGTTGGTGAGACAGTCATAGAGAACCGCGTAGAGCCTACATGCACCGAAACTGGACACTATGACGAAGTTCATTACTGTACAAGATGTAATACTGAGCTTAATCGTACAAGAATTGACTTGGATAAATTAGGTCACTTAGCTGGTGAACCTAAAACATCTACGATATCTGCTCCAACGTGCACGACAGCAGGCACTGCAGATAAAGTAATAAGCTGTATAAGATGTAAGGCAGAGCTCGAGCGTACAGAAATTACACTTCCTGCTCTTGGTCATATCGAAGGTGCTATTGTATCTGAGAATTCAGTCTATGCAACATGTACAAAAGACGGACATTTTGATGCCGTTGTATACTGTGCAAGAGAAGAGAACGGATGCAATCACTCAGAGTTATTCAGGAAAACAATAGCTACACCTGCTCTTGGTCACAGTGCTGGCGTACCTGTAATTGAAAACAGAGTACAGCCTACATACGATAGTGAAGGTGGTTATGATACAGTTACATACTGCACAAGATGTAACATAGAACTTTCAAGAGTTCATACTATACTTGACAGATTAACAAAAGAGCATACGCACGACTATAAGATAACTGACAGCAAAGAGGCTACCTGCCTTGAAAGAGGTTATACAAAGCATACTTGCAGCTGTGGTGATACGTATTACGATTATACATCTGCATTAGGACACGAACCGGGCGAAGCTGTTGTTGAGAACAGAGTTGAAGCCGAGGTCGGTATCGAAGGACACTACGATGAAGTAATTTACTGTGAGAGAGAAGTTAATGGCTGTGACCATAGCGAACTCAGCAGGGTTACGAAGACAATACCTGCATTAGAGGCTCCTTATGAGCCGGGTGAGAGTACACACATTGAAATTGAAACTACTTCCGATAATAACATTGTCGTTCCGGTTGTTGTTGCAACTGTTGCCGCAATTTCCGGTGCATCAGCTGCACTGATGTTCTTCATCTATTGGAGACGCCGTAAGGTCAGAGGTGTGGTTCATGGTGAAGTCGTTAATGGCTTGCACGTAACACTTGAAGGCAAAGACAATCTTGAAACATACACTAACGAAGACGGTGAGTTCGAGTTTAAGAACCTTAAACCTGACACATATATGCTCACGATATTCGATGAGAATGACGGTGAGATATTCAGCACCGAAATATACACACATGCCAAGAAAGATGAAAACATCTTTGAGGTTATAAGTTCTGCTGTGGCAGATAACAGTCTTGCTAAAGCCGGACAGACATACATTATAGATATCACAAGATAACATACTCAGGCCGTAATCTGGATTTATTCTAGGTTACGGTCTGTTTTTATGTAAATTTGACCGCTTTTCTGCAGTTATATTCATATAAATTCGAAAGGTTTGGTGCAAGTATGTCAAAGAAAAAGAAAATCGGCAGGATTTCGTTTATCGTCATTCTTATAAATCTTGTATTATTGCTAATTTATTTCGCTAATTCAGGAGTGAAACAGGCAGAGAACGAAAACGCAGCAACAGAATCCATATCTGAGCTGACAGTTCTTAAAGATGAGTCCGTGAACGACAACGCCATAAGAGCATTTGAAAATATCGTTACACTGTCTGACTATGACGAAGATAATCTTGCAAAGATACATTCATATAACTGGTATTTCACAGACAATATATCATACACTGACAATTTCATTATCAACGGCAATGATATCACCATATATGTCGGCGATGATGATTATGCTGTCCGTCTGTACGATGTGTTATCTGAAGCCATCAATAACGGGGGTGTTGAATAATGATATTAGATGAAATAAAAGATGTGATTGTTGATGCTACTGTCTATGAAGATGTCACAATTCACAAATATGAAATTCCTTTAATAGCTGTAGCAATGAATGGTTTTTATGTGGTCTTGGACACAACAGATGACAAGATAATAGATACTGCTATAAAAGATATATCAGAGCTTACAGGGGTAAGAGCAAATCAGTTGTTCGTTTTTGCAACAGACTCCTTGTACGGTGAGAATGAGGCTGGCGTATTTTACAGCTACGTAAACGGCATATCCGAGTTTGATGATATAGTAAGAGCATTTTCTAACTGTTATACAAACCATTTACTTCCGCAGGTTGAGCTGCAGAAAGCAGATATATCTACGCCAGAAGAGTTCTGTTATGACTTAAATATTGCTGTTGACTGTGATGAAGCGTTGTATGTAGCACCGGTGCTGTCCGTTGCTGATATGAAGCGTTACATAGAAAAGCTTGAGTCGCTGTCATATGAACCCGACACTGATGGGAAATACAAAATCAATCCTGACGGCAGTATGGAAACAAAGCGAGATGTTCAGGAACGAATTGGTCCGTTTAAATCTTTTATATCAGGTCATTCAGCTTATTTTCCTTGTATGGATGTTGATGGAGATACATTCTTCTTGATTGCTTTGTTTGGAGGTTTGTTCGGACTCCATCACTACAAGACAGGACACATATTCAGAGGTTTGTTTTACACTCTGACATTTGGCTGCTGTGGTGTGTTTTACATCTTGGATTTGATACAGATTGCTACAGGAACATTTAATTATAAATCTGTCGTTCCTTCATGTGATGATAAGAACAAATACCAGCGTGTAAGATTTTTTTGCAGGCCAATGCAGAATAAAAAGTTTGCCCTGATTACCATTCCAATAGCTGTCGTAGTCTCTGCTCTTATAATCTACTTCTGTTATATTCCATTATTGCAGATAGTCACAGCAGCTGTTTCAGACTTACTTGCCGGAACACAGTGGGCACAGGATACCGGAGCACAGATGGGATTGACAGAATAGAGGTGTATAAATGCTTAACATAGACGAACTTAAAGAGATGTATCCTGATATTCCTCTTGATATCTGGCAGATGTTAAGAGAACTGGACGCGTTTACATATAACCACTCAATAAGAGTGTGTGAGATTTGCAGATTGATTGAAAGAGAATCCTGTTCCCCGGACAGTACCTTATCCGAAGCCGGGTTGCTCCATGATATCGGCAAATATTGTTACTCACAAAAGATATTAGGAAAACATGGCGGGCTTAACAGTCTTGAAAGAGATATTATAGACGCTCACGCGTATCTTTCCTACATCATATTACAACATTATCACTTGCCTGATGAGGTGTGTGAAATTGCTTTGTATCATCACAGATTAAAGCCGACTATCTTTGATAATCTGATATCAGAGTGCACCACAGACGATATCGCCAAACAGGCGCTGATACTTAAGGCTGTTGATGTTTTTGAAGCACTTACAACTGATAGACCATATCACAGAGGTATATCAAACCGGAAAGCATTAGATATTCTTCGTGATATGAAATGTGATGAAACTATAATAAATATATTAGCTGATGCTAAGGAATTAGAGAGGTGATTGGCAAATGGGACAGGAAAGAGAAGACTTGGCAAGATTTAAAACATTATTAGAATCTCTTCTTAAAGCTATGGGCTTTACAAACGATTTAATAATGGCAATGCTCAATAAATTCCCTGATTACCACCAGCAAGACGGATTAGAGTCTTTGATGAAGCACATGCACTCCGGTGGAAAATGTGAGCACATAAATGTAGATATGTTGTATAAAGATGAATTTGCAGCTAGGCTTCAGAAGGCTCATATACCGTTTTTCGCTATGGATTGCGTGCTCGAAGACGGCACCAAAAAGGCTGTATTTATGTTCAAGGATAAAGACAAATCTATTGTAAAGAGTATTAAAGACAATTTTGGTCTTGATATTTCTAACAACTCAAAAGAAATTACAATAGGTGCTTTCAGGGAAGCTATGAAAGATAGAGAGGTTGGTATTGCCGATGGATTGTCACTTGAACAGCTGCACGCTTTCAGGGCGAATGTAAAAGACACAGATATAAAATTCTGTGTTGCCGGAAGTCAGGAAGCAGGAAAGTATATGATTTATGCATCTGATAAGGATAAGATGACGGATGTGCTCATTCGTACAAGTTACGATATTGCTAATGACTCTCAGGGCTATGCGGATAAAGTGCACAATTATAAAAACTCTCGTAATGCGTTGTTTGACAAAATCGGTAAAGAAGAATTTGTCATTTGTGACAGAGATAATCCTAATAACTTCATGCTCATAAGAGAAAAAGATTTCAGCATGCATTCATATCAGCTTGAAAGAGAATTACAGCCTGACGGTTCTATGCGTTCTGTCATCATGGATAAGACAAAGTCTGGTCTTGAGAAAATTGACCGTAATACAATATTCAACAGAGCAAGCCAGTATAAGCATCCTGTTGCTGTATCCTTGAAAGACTTTAATATTCTTGATAAAGTCAACAAAGATGGTGTTGCATTCTCCGGTATTCACGATGCTGATGTGTTTGCTGACCGTGTTGAAGCATTACAGCATAATCTTGAACATGAGCCTGATGTTATCTGCAGATATCCTAAGCGTAAACCACGTTTTGCACGCAGTGAAATTGAAGGATATGTAAACCTTACGCGCAGCCAGATTATAGAACTTACAGGAAAGTTTGATTATATTGTTGCCGGAAAAGATAACAGTATTGCGTTTCCTAAAGAACGAAAAGCAGAAATTGACGCATATATGGCGGAGAATTTCTTGGCTGATTTAAGCCCTGTACAGAAGAGAGCATTTGAAATGATGATAACAGGACGTACAGGCCGTAATCTGCCAGTGCTTAGCCGCCAGAATACGCAGGATTTCTATATACTTGACGCTGACAGACCATCTAATATCGTCAGAGTAGAGCCCGAAGGCGTTCACGCTTGGGGTGCTGATGGGGCAGAAGTGTTTAAGTCCTTTGAAGAGGCACCAGAACAAGTTGACGAGTTTCTGGCCACTTATGCTGACAGTGGTTATTTGAAAAACCCTGTAATTCTTTCAGCTGAAGAAATGGAAAGTCCCGATAAGAATAAATTGATACACGACAGAGCAAATCTGTTTATCGATAATGAAGCTGTAGAGCGTATGGCTGATATAGATGAGATTGAAAAGCAGGAGCTCGTTGAAAACAAAGATAATCTTGATGAAGTTGACAAGTCCAAAGAGCAGGACAGAGGTGTAAAGGAAGTCAATAAGCTTGTCATTTCTTCAATGGTGGTTGACCACTCTGTATTTTTTGATATGGAAGACTTAGCTGCTAACAAGGTGATGAGACGCGATGAAGAAATCTCGTTATAGCCATACCTTTATTATTACAAAGCATGATTCTCTTACACCTCATTCATGCACTTTAAAATCATTCGAAGATACCATTGTAGTTCCTGCAGAGCCCGGTACATACCAATATCTTGTGTGCACGGACAGTAAGTTTGAAGAAAATATTATAGTGTACGGCATCATACATGAAATATACCTTCATTGTCATGATTTCGAAATACACATAGATTTTGAGCTGTGTTCATCTTACAAGGTTGCGAAGCTGTTGTCGCGGGTTCCGTTCGAAACGATGTAAATTATTTTTGAAATTAATTATTGTAATCAAAACGCACCAGCATATGCTGGTGCGTCTGTGTTTTACAGATAGATTTTTAGTGGTTTGCGTTGTACTGGTCTACTGTTAAGTAGCCATTGCACAACCAACCATAGCCATCACATTCATAGTGGTCGATGTACTGTTCTGTCTTAGTACCTATGACACCCTGCTTGGTGCCTATCTGTTCCTGCGAAGTTGTATTGGCTCTTGGGTCAGTATAGTTGTATGTTTCAGGATATGGGTAGTTGGATGGATTGTTCATCAACGCTATAACTTCGTCTGTTGTGAGTTCTCCGTTTCTGAGTTTTGCTTCAAGCATATCATCATATTTCTGATTTTCTCCTATATGCCAGTCAAGATAAAGCTGATTAGGGTCTCTGTTGATTCCTAATTCGTCGCAAGCCAAGATTTCGAATGGATAACCGTTCATTCTCTTAACCACACCGTATACTGGCACTTCACCATATTCATCAACCTGTCTGTATCCATAGATTGGATTCCAAGTGTGGACATGGCTAGGTGTTGTGCTTTCTGTTGGTGTTGTTGTTGGTGCTTCAGCTGGCTTAGTTGCAGGCTGTTCTGCAGGCTGACTGTTATTGCCACTGTTATCAATATTGTTATCGTTATTATTGTCAGCAGGTGGAATTACAGTGTTATCTACGACCTTTGTGTCTTCGATTACTTTTTCTGTTCCGTCATCTGATTTTACAGTAGGCTTTTCGATAACTGTGTTTCCACTTTCATCGACAGCTGATTTTCCTGTTATTTCTACAGTATTACCACTTTCGTCTGTGGCTGTAAGTGTAACATTACCGTCGGCGTCGGTGACTGCTGTTCCAGTGAGTACAACTTCGTTACCGTCCTCATCAATAGTTGTGATTGACATCTCAGATGTTACGGTAGCAGGCTCTGTAGGAGCATCTTTAGTTGATACGGTAGAAGAATCATTATTATCCGCCGTGTTTTTGCTCTTTCCGCATCCCACAAAAGATGAGAGGGCAAGAGTAGTTATCAGCAGTGTTGCTGTTAGTTTTTTAATATTGCGTCTCATTTGCGTCTCCTTAATCTAAAAATGTGTGTCATACATTATAGCATAATCATAAATTTTTTGTGACATTTTTCTTAAATTGTGTTATAGTGTTGTCACTATAATTCATATTAGGAGAAATATCAAATGAAAAAACAGCTTAAACACATTGTTGTTGCAGGCATGATTGCAACATTATCATTTGCAACATTAGCCGGTTGTGGAAGCAAATCTACAGCCAAGAACGATGAAACAACTATAAGTGATACAGTTAAACAGACACAGACACAGAAACAGACTGAAAAGACAACTAATACAGCTGATACAAAAACGGCAACAGATGTTGAAAGCACAGATGTAAATAATACTGTTGACATCACATCTGAACCTAAAGTGAATGTAGCAGAATCTGACGAATCAGACTATGAAGTATCATACAAACCTGATACACCTGCGTACGTACCAGATACAACAGATACTGCACCTGCAGACACACCTGCTGATATTCCTGACAACACGCCTGCTGACGAACCTGATACGCCAGCACCAGCTGAACCTGCTGTTCACGAACATAACTGGATACCTGTCTATGGATATGTCGAATGGATAGAAAATGAAACTGGCGAAGATACACATAGACGATACATTGACGAAAATGGCAACGAAGTCGTCATAACAAAACACGATTTCGGAAATGACGGCTGGTTAATTGACCATTACGAATGTACGTGCGGAGAAACAAAAACAGGTGAAGACCACGAAAAAATAGAAAACTACAAAAATACAAAGCAAATATCAAAAGGTGGATTATTCTATTATAAAACAACAGACGAATTCAGTACATTATACAAAAACACGCAACGTATGAAAGAAAACTTAATATCATAATCCGTTGCAACACAAATACTCCCTATACTGCTGTCGCAGTATAGGGAGTATATTTTTCTACACAAACCTCTTATTTTGCCTTTTAAGCCGTTTTAACACAAAACCCTTACAATTTATCATTAGCACATTTCTGGCGCAAATTTGGACAAGATAACGCGCCACACGACCTGTCTAAAACATATCTGACATAATATGCCAGCAGTAATATAACAAGACAGGTCGAATGCAATATCACGGTCCAAAAACCGCACGGAATCTGAGGTGTCAGTACCACTGTCAAAAAGTTATATAAACTGTGCATTAAAACGCACACCCATATATTACCCGTAGCCTCAAAAATAAAACAAAACATAATACCAGCAAAAAAACCGATAATACCTTGGGTAAGAGTACCGTGCAACAGACCAAATATAAAACTTGTAGCTAAGCTCGCACCAAAAATACCGGTAAAAGACTTGTAACAAGTATAAAATATACCACGCATCAGAAATTCTTCAAATATAGGTGCTATGACAAAATCTTTTTAAATATATTTTACATCTGTTTGTCTTTTTAAAAATTCCCATACTTTCTGCAGTTATAACATTATAGAAATTCCAACTTTATGAAAGGGGGATTATGTTTTGAGAGTTCCATTTAAAAATAAACTTTGTGTGACATGCTCCGTGATAGCAATGTCTCTTGCATTATTGTCCACACCTGTTGTTGCATTTGCTGGTGACGGTTCTGGTTCAATGCAGGTGCGAGCTAGTGTTACACAAAAAGAAACTCAAGACTCTGATGAGAAGCCGACGGAAGCACCTACTGAGCCTGCAGAGAAACCAACGCAGCCGACGCAGAGACCAACTGTTCCGACAGAGGAACCAACACAATCACCAAAAGACGAACCGACAACTGCACCAGAGGACAAACCGACAGAGACACCTACAGAGCAGGAGACTGAAAACACAACAGAAGAGGAGACAGCAGAAAGCTCTACTAAGCCTGTAGAAGTAAAGACAGAACCTGCCAGCAAACCTCATACTACCGAACCAGCTGATACAGATGTTACAGTTGATGAACAGCCTTCAGGTTTTATAGAGTTCGTAGATAAAATCAAAACAGGTGTATCTCATGTTGTGATTACAACAATACATATAGTTGCCAAGCATCCTATTGTAACAGCAACTGGTGTCGGACTTATTGCTTTACTCATACTTCTTATTAAGAAACGTCGCAAAGATGATGAAGATGATGAGACTCTTGAGGAACTTAATGAGCTTGAAGCTCAGGCTAAGACTGATGAAGAATCATTCTCTGATAACATTGACAAAATCGATAAGAAAAATGACTGATTTTCAGACCGGGAGATTTCCGGTCTGATTTTTTTATATTAAATTCACCTGATTTCTGCAGTTATAAAAATAGCAATATCTTAAACAGAGGTGACGCTATGCTTGAATATATAAGATTAAGCTCCCTGCGAGACGGCGATGTTCTCGGAAGAGCAGTTTACGACGCAAAGGGAATGGTTCTTGCAACACAGGGTATGTCAATGACAACACGTGTGATAGAGGCTTTGAAAGCACAGGGCTTTAAAGGTGTTTATATAGACCGTAAAAGTACAGAAGCAAGAGACGCAGTGCATATACAGGAGCCTATCATAGATGATTACACAACAATAAAGGTTGTGAATATTATCACTCATATCCTCAATAATAAAAGGATTTTCTCTAATGCATGGGATAGCAATTTCACGGCTGACAGAAAGCTGATTGAAGACTATATTGACGAATTTTACACAGAATTTTCTAAAAGAAACATAAGTGATGAGCTCTTATTTGAAATGGAAGACGGCAGGACTAATGCTAACTGGCTTGAGTTTCATTCATTTAACACAATGCAGATTGCTGTGGCTATGGCCTTACGCCTTAACTATCCCGCTGCGGTTGCCAAAGAAATTGGTATTGGTGCGTTAATGCACGACATAGGCAAAGCCAAATTTCCGGAGCTCATAAACAAAAAGAACTTGTCAGAAGCGGAGAAAGAGACAATGCGTACTCATCCGAGAGTTATTTTTGATGTGCTCACTCAGTTATCGGGCAGCTATTCGTCGACGCATTGCACCTATGCGTGCTGGCAGTCGCATGAGGTGTTTGATGGTTCAGGATATCCGATGCATATTGGTGGTCAGAAAGTGACTCCATTTGGTTACATAGTTGGTATTGCAAGCCGTTTTGATAATCTAGTACATATAACGCCATTTAATGAAGCGCCTATGAGCAACAATGACGCTCTTGAGATGATAATGGGGAGTAATAAATATCCTGTCGATATCACGAAGGCTTTAACAGAAGTTGTTGCTGCTTTTCCGATTGGTGTGAAGGTAATGTTATCAAATAACGAAACTGCTATTGTATTGAAAAACACGGTTAGTTATCCATTGAGACCTGAAATACTGGTGGGATATCACCGCATAAATCTGGCACGAGATGATAATTACAGAAATGTAACTATCACCCGCACCATAGAAGATTAAGAAAGGATGAGACTAATATGATTAGAAAACGATTATTGAGTTTAGTTCTTGGTGCCATGTTGGTTATGACTTCATTAAGTGTTACTGTGCCGGTATTCGCGGCAGATAACACACCAACAGAGAGCTCACAGACTGTGACTTATCATACAGATACAAGAAAATCAGATGCTACGCCTGCACAGGTCACAGCAAAGTTTACAATACCAAAAGGCTTCGGTCTTAGTGCTTATGTAATGCTGATGGGCGAAGACGGACAGCAGTACCAGATAACAGCCAGTGAGGAAAACGGCTATAATGACCGTATATGGCTTCCGTATGGTAAGTACATTGTTTTGAGTTCAGGCATCATGAACGATACGAAGAACACTTATGGTTTTACTGTTGATTATGACGATTTTACATTAGACTCTACAAATCAGTCTATGCTGGTTACAGCTAAGATGATTGATTACAACAGGATAGCTGAACAGATAGAGGATAAGACCGGAGAGAAAGTTGACAGAGTTGATGAAGATACATCTGTTAAGGTGGAACTGTATGATACAGCGATTGACTACATCAAAATGAACAGTTCTGGCGTTCCGTATTATACAGTAGATTCTACAAACGATTACTGTACAGCCTATCTTTCAGGAAATGCTAAAGGTGATTATGGTTTTTATCTTGAAGTGACTAAACCGGGAGTACTTGGTGAGGCAAAAGCTAAGCTGTCACTTAACGGCGGTAAATCGTATCTTGGTGAGTTAACGCTTAAGGACACAGTAAGCCTTAAAGCCTATGGTCTTACATTGGTACTTTCAATGAAGAACAGTACAAATGAGTTTGCTGTCGGCGATTCTTTCACAGCAACGACAATAGAAAACTTCCAGACAACGCAGAAAAATCCTAAGACGAACAACATCTTGGCTGCAGGAAATCCGAAATCTAATGTTGATATTACAGTGAATATATTATCGACCGGAAAGCGCGGGGTTGCAAAGTTCAGCCTTTCGACTGATAACGGTAATACAACAAAAGCGGTATCCGTAATTCCTGAGAGCGGTGAGTATACATATGGTGATATCACTCTTTATTTCTCAGATGGTGAGTATATAAAAAATAATTCTTACACTGTAACAGTCAAGACGAATATCAAGAAAAAGAATTATATGCCTGCATTTGTTCTTGGTGCCATTGCCGTGACAGCTTTTGCTGTAGCATATGCTGTCCTTCTTACAAAGAAAGAGAAGAAGTCTGATTATACAATAACACCTTGGACTGATAGACAAAATAGTGATAAATATGATTAATACAACCTAGAGCTGCAGCTTTGCTGTGGCTCTATTTTTATGCCTGAAATTCACGCAAATTTCTGCAGTTAAGTAAGTAGAAATTTATCTCGAAAGTGAGGTGTTCTACTTTGCAGAACAGTAAAAAGCAAATCACAGAGAAGGCCCGACGTTCCGACTTGCTCACATACATAATAATAATTGCTGTTGTTTGCTTGTATGCAGGACTCAGAACCGGTTATTTTATGGCTATCAATCCAGAAGGTACGATTATAACAGGACTTGTTGATTTCGTGACCAAGTTTTCTGATAAACCTTGGATGATGTTTCCTACAAATCCTGTCTGTATTCTTTTATGGCTTGTCGCAGGCGCACTTGTAGACCTTGTTATGTACAACAAGTATCTTATCTATAAAGATACGGTAGAAAACGCACACGGTGACGCACACTTTGAAGAAGATTACGACCAGTATGAGCGTGAATTCGTTGCCGACCCCAAGATTATCTCTCAGATGAAGAACATCAAGATGACTGGCAGGAACTGCCCTCGTAATGAAGAAGGAAAGAAGGTTTACAAGAAAATTAATCCTTCTGATAAGAAGTGGCATGATGTAATGGAAGAGTGCCGTCGTCAGTCAATGGTTTACACTGATAAGATTTATCTTTCCCTTAATGGTAGCTGGTGCCAGCGCAATACAAACTCTGTTGTATTCGGTGCTTCAGGTACTGGTAAATCAAGATATTTCTTGAAACCTAATATATTGCAAGCTAATGGTTCATTTATCTGTACTGACCCATCTGGCGATATTATGCAGGAGACAGGCTACTTCTTGGAACATATTAAAGGTTACAAGATAAAGTGCTTCAACATTTCAGATATGACCAAGTCGTGCCGATTTAATCCATTGCATTATATCCGCGACACAAAGGACATTCCTATTGTAGCGCAGACTTTCTTGGAGAATATGAAAGGTGAGGGCGCTAATAAAGGCGGAGACGGAGACTTCTGGGATAAAGCTGCTCAGGCATTGCTCTGTTGTACGATAGGTTATTTGTTTGAGGTTTGTCCAGAGGAACAGCGTAATTTGTCTAATGTACTCGAACTTATCCGTATGGATAGACACGAGGAAGGTGAGGAGCCGGGCACATTAAGTCCGTTCGACACTATTTTCCAGAACTTAGGTATAGCAAATCCTACATCTTACGCTTATCAGCAGTACAATACGTATACACAGGCACCTGTTAAGACACGTAATAATATTCTTATCAGTACATCTGTAAACTTACAGCAGTTAGATATACCAGAGGTCCGTAATCTTACATATAAAGATGAGATGGAGCTTGATATGCTTGGTGAGGTTCCAATGGCTATATTCCTTAACATACCACAGGCAGATTCTACATACGGCTGGCTTACAGCTATGTTGTATTCATTGCTCTTCAAGAGACTTTATGTATATGGTGAAACCCGTATGAAACAGAGTGCTTTGGATGAAGCTGCAGGAAAGAAAGATGAGAATGGCAAGAAGATAAAGGCTCTCAGCAATCCTGAAATGAAGATTCCTGTAAGATTCTTGATTGATGAATGTGCCAATGTCGGAAAAATCCCTAATCTGGAAAAATATCTGGCAACGTGTAGAAAGTACAGAATCAGTATTGTTCCTATCTTCCAGAACTACTCGCAGATTGTTGAGGTTTACGGCAAGGAGAAAGCTAACAACATTGTTTCTAACTGTGACGCATTCTTGTTCCTTGGTGGTGCTGATAAAGATACGCTTGAAATCATACAGGCTCATCTTGGTAAAGAAACGGTAAAGACTTTATCGCACAGTATGACACGAAGCAACAAAGGTTCTAACTCTTCAAATAAACAGCAGACTGGTAAAGATTTGATGACACGAGACCAGATTGAAACAATGAGCAACGCCGAGTGCTTATTATTCATTCGTGCATTAAGACCTTTTAACACAAAGAAATATGACCTCAATAGACATCCGAACTACAAGTACTTATCAGAAGGTAATGAAGGCCGGGCTTATCCTAATCCTTTTGACCTTGAGTACGAAGATGAGAATATTGAAAATATCCGTCTTAAAGCATTCGGAGAGGAAGGTTATATTGCACCTATAATTGTTGACAGTGCAAGAAGAAGAAATCTTATTGCAACTAACCGCAAAAAAGCTGCTTCTCTTGAGATTGAAATAAATTCAGCGGAAGAGAAGATGAAAGCTGAAACTGACGCCAACAAGAAAGCTAAAATGCAGACTCTTATAGCACAGTACAAAGAAGAACTCAGGAAGTTGAAAATGACAGACCCTGAGTATTGTGCTGAAATGAAAGCTAAGCAGGACGCAGAGAAGGCTAAAATGATGGAGTCGGATGAGACTAAGGCACCGGATGCTGGTGCGAATACATCCGCAAAAGAGCCTATGGAAATGAACGGCGATGTTTCACACGTTATCGGTGTCGATGACATATCCAGCTATGCATGCAAGTATGAATTCGATGAGGACGACAGCTTTGATGTATCGCGATTTACAGAAGAGGAAACAACAGATGACGCATTACCTGACGAGGGTGATGTAGTACCTGATGAAGATACAGACAGTGAGTTTCCGGACGAAGGTGAGCCGGTAGACTAATATATTTTCGGGAGTGAAACTTTTGTTTTGCTCCTGATTTTTTTTATGCAAAACTGTTGACATAGTACCGCGACTATGTTATTATGTATACATAAGGGGTAGTCCCTTATTTCTTAAGTACTTTCGTTTGTGGATAACATAAGCTTATCCATAAAGCACCATTCTTGAACGAAAGGCGATATCCATTTTTACAAAATGTATCACCCACACTGTACACAATGATTTCAAGACGAATTTCCAAGAAATTATGCAGTTATCTATGTGAGGTGAATACCATGTACAATTACATTAAAAATATGTTGCTTACAGCTGTAAAAACTCTTGTACTTTCAGCTTTGCTGATTATTTGCGGTTTTCTTGTTCAGGATGTTGTTATTACAAAGCCCGCAACAGAAACGCAGATTGTAAGACTTAAGATTGATGATAAGGAGCGTGCAATTCGCGACAAAATTCAGTGGAACACTGATTTCAGTTATGAGCTTGAAGAAGCGACCGTGAATGAAATGTTATCTTTACCTGATAATGTTCTCACAGGCTGGCTCTCTATCGACAGCAAAATAGTTATTGAACCACCCATTAAGGGAAGCCTTGATAATCATAATGTGTATACATACAACGATGGGGGTTACACGGCTGCATATAATGCTGTCACTGTATCAGGTGGAACAGTAAAGATATCCGAAATACACGTATTGGGAGATGCAGAGACCATAACAGAGTCTCTTCATCACGAAGTAGGGCATTATGTGTATTATGAAGATTTTGCACACAGTACAACAAATCCTCTTCCTTATTTTGATAGTGAAAAGGAATTGTTCATCAGCAACGAGCTTGACTGTCACGATTATTACTATTCAGAAAAAGAGTATTTCGCAGCAATGTTCGCTTATGTAGTAGACAATGGTGTTACAGATGTATATCCAGACACGCAGGTAATGCAGGATATAATCAACGAATTTTATTAAGGAGTGAGTGCATTATGATTATTGTTAAATTAATTACAGCTTTTATTGTTTTGATTCTTTTCATTGTGTCAGTTGCAGCGCATATTGATACAGTCAATTTCGCAGCAGAGACCTTTTCAGGAGACCTGAAAGATGTTAAGAAAATCGTTTCGGGGCATCCGTACCCACGCAAGCATATGTGGGATTTGATAAAACTAATATTCATCATATTAGCCGGTGTGACATTGATAGCAAGTGTTGTTTTATCAAATGATGCAGCCTATGTTGCAGCGAATGTGTTTTTATCAATTGCCTTTATTTCTCAAGTTCATAGTGATTTTGCCGTAAGACACATTATCACAGCAGAAAGAGAAGATTAATTTACAGCAAAAGATTTTATGTAAATTTTGTAGCTTTTCTGCAGTTATAAAAATATGAAGATAACTACTCTGCGTATCGTACAATATCTTCTTTTGATTTTTAATACTATTGACACTTACAACCGGTCACGCAGAGAGTTATCGAAATCAAATATTTCGTATGAAAGGTTAAAATGGTGATTTATATGAGCATCACATCGAAATTAAAGACTATGAAGGCTGCTACAAAGGCAAAGATTGCTACAGCTTCTCTCATGGCAGGAACAATGATGACTCAGGTTGCAGCTTATTGTGATGTTGACGGTAATTCAACAATGCAGAACTTCTTAAAGACATTGTTCAATTTCTTGTTATTCGGTGGCATCATACTTGCAATCGTAGGTATTATATTACTTATCAAGACAATCGTTTCAATCGCATCAGGTGAGCAGGCACAGCCGGGTGCCATCGGTAAAGGTCTTGGTATGTTGATTGGTGGTGTCGTTCTTGCTTGTGCAAAGCTTATTGTAACAGGTATCATAGGTCAGGACCCTACAACAATGACATTTATGTAAAATACATTTTGGTTCCTACACCTGCCAGCGATAAAAAGCCAGCGAGGTGTTGAGAATATACTTCACGTTCTTTTTGAGAATACAGACTAATCAGAGCAATCTGGTTGGTCTGTATTTTTTAATGTGGAAGAGAAAAAGAAGAAATGTCCTGTTGTCAATCAGTGATTGCTATTATAATGACCTCATCAATTAAGAAAAGAGGTAAATCAAATGAAAATTAATGAATTTTTTAACGCAATCATGGGGATGCTTCACCTTTCGCGTACATCATCGAAAAATAATGATGTTTGCTCATTAGGTGCATCTAAAATTATCACATCAGCAATCAGCAAGCTACGCATGTCAGAGAGTAAAGCATATTCAACATCATTCAGTAGGGTTGAACTCAAACATATGCTTTTATGCGATGATAAAGATTTACAAGATGAGATAGACAGCGTTGTAAAGGAGTTGTCAGATTACAAGATTGACCTTGATGATTCTACGACTGTTTCTTTGCTCAAGGATATTCATTACTCTAATGATACACTTTACATCACATTTAATGATTCTATAGGTCGTTTTATTGATGCACTTCCTAAAGCTGTGTCTGCAACAATAATAGCTGCCGTAGAAAATGAGCACAAAGCGCAGGATGCAGATAAATAATTATGTGTTTACAGGTCAGTAAGAAATCACTGACCTTTTGCTTTGTTGTTCTTGCTCCATTCTGTTAAGTAATCGTTGTAATCTTCATCGTTCCCCTCAATAATAGCTTTCTTTATCTCTTTTATCAGATATGTAAAATCCAGATTAGTTGTAACAACATCATAGAACTGTAGTGGTGTTTTCACAGGAATATCAAATGTCTCTTTTAATTTATCTTGCCATTCACGACGTAATTCCTGCTTATTATCATCTTTATGGAAGATATCAAGCTCACGGCCTGTTATAAAATCAAATTGTATACTGCTGTCTGGTTTACGACTCACCAGATAACTTTGTATTGCGTGTGTCATATTAGTTGTCAGCACGACAGTAATCAGTTCATCCGTCATAACAGGGTTTTCGAACATAATGTCTTCCTCCGGCTCTTATTTTAGATAAGTATATATCCGTATTTTTATATTTTACAGACTTGACATATTAAATTTTCCTCAGATTTCTGCAGTTATAAATATATAAAATACAAAGAAGGTGGTTGACGCATGCAATCTATTCAAACGATGCCACAGATTAAGATAAAAGAACGCATCCGCAATCAAATCAGTAATACTGTTGATTATATACGCGGAAACACAACATATTTTCGCAAGCATATTATCGTTGCTTTTATGATATGTATTACAGCATTTGTCGGACTTACATTCTTTTTAGGTTTCTGTGATTACACGAAAGCTTCAGGCTCATATTCAGACCATATGAATGATATGTCAACTCTCACTAAGTTCCTGATAAACTGGGTTGATGATATCTTCGGTTCAACAAGTGTGAATGATATCTCGAACAAAGTGAACATAGTTTACAGCAATTCATCTATTAAGATAGGAAGTATTGTTCTGTCATCACAAATTACGACAGTAATTAAGACAATGCATAATGTTTTTAAGAACTTTTCTGTAATGCTTCTTGTTATGTATTTTCTTGCCGGACTTATGGAAGAGCTGTCATTCAATCAGATGTATATTGAGAAAATGGTTAAAAAGTTTATTTTCCTGTGTATAGGTATCGTACTTATTAATAAGTCGCTTGATGTAGTTTATGGCTTAGCAAATATCGGTACAGCATTATCAAATAAGATAACATCTGTTGCAACAAGCAATACGGCTTCTTATGATGCATTGAAGCAGTACATATATGAAGAGACAGAAGGCAGTTATGGTTCGGGTTTCAAAAACTGGCTTAAGACCAGTATGCATAACTTAGCGGGGCAGATATCATTCGTTTTACAGTTATTTATCCCTTGGGTGATAAGTAAGATTTGCTATGTCATGGTACAAGTAACATGCTGGGCAAGATTCTTTGAAATAACTATGATGGCTGTTATGTCGCCTATTGCATTTGCTGAGATAGGAAAGGGCAGTATTGAACACGGCGGAACAATGCGTATGGTTAAGAACTTAATTGCATTATCGCTCACCGGAGCAATGATTATTATGATTTGCTTTTTATGTACGCAGGTTCAGGGCAATATCATAGAGACCACTGCAGTCAATGGTGATAACTTCGGAACAGCTGTATGGCAGGCAATTATAATCTCTGTCGCTCAGATGGGATTAGTCCAGCGTTCAACAGAGATTGTTAAGAGCTCTATGGGTATGGTTTGATGCGTTACAGGTTTATCAAGAATTTATTCTTGGTAAGCCTGTATTTTTTATTTCAATTTTCCTCAAATTTCAGCAGTTATATAACTGCAGGATTTGTATTGGCTGACAATCACTGTATTATATTTGCAGGACTGAAATTTTGATTTATGGAGGATTTCATTATGAAGAAGAATTTTAGAAAATGCATTGCAATAATTGGCGCAGTTTTACTCACGTCAACGGCTGTCATACCATCAATTAATACGATTTCTGCATTTGCTGCAGAAACTGCTGATGCGACGGATTATTTTGATGTGTCTGATGTAGCTATTAAAAAAACTTGGAGTGTAACAGGCATAGATTGTACATTGTATGATAATGGTCTTCTTGTACTAACAGGTCAAGACACAAATACAAACCATTCATATCCAGAGCATATTGCTGCTATTGTTTCCGATGGTGGATATGACCCCTACCGTGATATTTTGGCTATTTCAGTTGATTTTGACCTCAATGGTATGCCGGGGATATCATTTGGCTCTTGGGGCTTAATATCAGAACTTGGTGCGTGCCGAGTTATTAAATTCGGTAATACATTCAAAGCATCATCAAATAGTATTACTACCATGGATTATATGTTCAAAGGTTGTAAAAGTTTGGTCAGCATTAATCTATCAGGTGTCAATACAAGTAATGTAACAAACGTGTCACACATGTTTGATTGTTGTGATTCTATTACCGATATTAATTTATCAGATTTGTCTTTTACTAATGTCGTGTATGCTGGCTCAATGCTCGCTAATTGTACTAATTTGAAGTCTGTGTCATTGTCAACAGAATCTTACAACAAGCTTAAAACATTTGACGATTTGGGTATTAACTTAGATGATGTTGCTACGAGACCACCTGTAGAATATACGGCAGATGGTTCTCACGATTTATCGGTTACGGCAACTGTTGATTCTTCGTACACAGTACAGCTTCCTGCAACGCTTGAGCTGTCACAATCGGGTAATGATTTGATGCACTATGCTGGTGACTTCACTGTTGGTGCAAAGGGTGCCATAACGCGTGCACAAGCGATAGAGATATCAACAGGCTCTACAACATTCACCATGACTGGCACGAACAACAACACTGCATCCGCAAGTTACAGTATCAGTGATAGTGATACGGTGACGTTCACAGAAGGAGTATCTGATGAACAAACAGAGGATACCGTAATTTTAGCAAAAGATGGAACATTCGTGACTGCAGACGGCAAAGTTGAAGTTACATTTCCAGCGGCTGATACTTACACAGGTACAGCAGGCTTTACATTCTCTCTTAAGTAAATAACCATTAGCACCTCTACAGGTCAGAGCAATTCTGGCCTGTATTTTTTATGCGAAAAACCTCACTTTTTCTGCAGTTATGACTACAGAACTATTACATCAAAAGTGAGGTGAGCAAATTGGTCACGAAGGACATAGAAAAAGAAATCCAGCAGGATAACAAGATTTTCTTGGGTCTAACTGGAAGACAATTCGCGACTTTGGGTATAGGTCTTGCTGTTTCAGTAATTCTTACGCTCGTTGTCTCGTGGGACATCAGCATGTATTTATGTCTTCCTATTGGTGTTCTTTGCTATTTCATAGGCTGGCGCAAAAAGGACGGGCTTACTTATGAGCAATATCTGTTCAAACTTTTCAAGCAAAAGTTCTATCACAGCAACACAAGAAGCTACAGAACTAAGAATAGGTATGCGGCTCTGATGAATGCCGAGTATAAGCGCCATAGACAGATTGATATGGCTAATAAGAAGATAGCGAAACGCTACAAGAAAGAACTCAAGAAAGCAGCAAAACAGCAGAAGAAGTCTCATTTGAAGGCTATCGCATAGAAAGAGGTGAATTGATTTGGCAAATTCGAAAGTTATACAGAAAAAGCCTGTTAAGAAAAGTATGTTTAAGAATATGAACATATCTGCAAATGACAAGCCCCCTGTACCGCTTAATATAGCAACTACACAAGCCTCTGTGCCAATCTTAGGATTGCATGAAAAATACGGATTGATTGAAACTTACAAGGGCTGTTATGTAAAGAGTTATTCTATCGGAGATAACAACTATATGACGGCTCCTGAAGAAGAGCAGAATACATTTTACAAAGGTTATCGAAAGCTTATCAATTCTTTCGGTCCTACGACTGAATTTGCACTTACTATTAATAATAGACCTGTAAATCAGCAGGAATTCCAAGACAGCATTCTCATAAAAGAGGCTGGCGATAAGTTTGATTACCTTCGTAAACAGATGAACACAATCACCATGAACCGTATGAATGACGGAAAGAACGGTATTGTGAGAGATAAGTACTTGACTGTGGCTGTGCATACACAGACAGCAAGAAAGGCACGTGACACATTCAATCGTCTGGACAGAGATATTAATAAGTCACTTAGTAATATCAGCAGCTCAGCAACGCCAGTATCGCTCGAAGAAGAGCTCGATACACTGTACACGATATATTCTGATACAAATGACCATCTTATTCAGAAATCTAAGGTTGTTGATGATAATGGCCATGTGTCAGAGTCAAAGTCGTTTGACTACAACAATATGCGAAGCATGGGACTGTCTATCAATGATTTGATAGCACCAAGTTCTATTGACATACACGACGATTACATTAGGCTTGGTAATAAGTACGCAAGAGTACTTAAAGTAAGTCAGTTACCATCGCAGTTATCAGATGAATTCTTAACGAATGTAACTGATATGCCGTTCAACTGTATCACTACTATAAATTACAAGCCTATACCACCTAAGAAGTCTGACGGTATCGTTGCAAAGAACTTATCATTTGTAAGAGATGAGAAGCAGCGTGCTATGAGAGCTGGACAGAAGGTCGGTGTATATGATGACAGCTATGTTGACCCAGCTATCCTTGACAGAGAATCAGAAGCTCTTGCTCTTCGTGATGCAATGCATGAGAAAGATGAGAGACTTTTTGAGACTTGTATCACAGTCGTTATATTTGCCGATAGCGTCGATAAGCTTGATGAATATAAGGAATCCATAATCACCGAATACAAGAAGGCTTCCGTAACAATAACTGTTATGAAAGGACAGCAGGAAGAAGGCTTTAATAGTACACTTCCATTATGCTACAACCAGATTGTTGAAAAGAGAACGCTTACAAGCAGTTCAAGTGCTATTTTCATTCCGTTTTCCACATTGGAAGTTAGCGACGCAGGTGGCATAAATTACAGCTGCAACTTAATCTCCAAAAACTTAATTGTTTATGACAGATTAAGTGCTGCAAACTTTAACGGATTTATATTGGGTACTCCCGGCTCCGGCAAGTCCTTTTCAGCGAAGCAGGAAATGCTGAATGTATTTTTGAAGTCCAATGCAGACATCATAATAATTGACCCGGAAGATGAGTACGGACCACTTGCTAAGAGTCTTGACGGTGAAGTTGTTAAGATTGTTCCCGGCGGCGATGTTCATATTAATCCGCTCGAAATCGTCTGTGATTATGAGCTTGAAGATGAGACAAATCCAATAAACGCTAAGGCTGATTTCATACTTAAGATTATGGAGTGTATACTTGAAAGCCCATTCGGTATCAACAGTATACAGCAGACTATTATTGATGAATGTGTTCACGCTTTGTATGACCCATTTGTTAAGAATGGCAAACTTAGAAACATACCACCTGATAAAATGCCAACGCTTACGGATTTACAGATTCTCTTGGGTAAGAGACCTGAACCGGAAGCAAGAGAGCTTTCAATGGCTCTTAAGTTGTATTCAGGAGAAGGTTCATTGAATACATTCGGTTTCAGAACGAACGTACACATAGATAACAGATTTACTGTATATCAGATTAGAGATATAGGCGATAGATTGAAGCCATTAGCAATGCTTACAATCCTTGACCATATCTGGAATAAGATTGTAGAAAACAGAAAGATAGGCAAGAACACTTGGTTCTACGTCGATGAAATTTATCTTCTGTTTATGCAGTCGTATTCAGCATCATTCCTAAACACTTTGTTTAGAAGGGCTCGTAAATATGGTGGGGTTCCTACCGGTTTGACGCAGAATGTAAGCCCTCTTCTTGAGAGCCCTGTGGCTCGTGATATGTTGCAGAATTGTGAGTTTATTCAAGTCTTAAAACAGAGTGCACCTGACCGTGCACAGCTGCAAACACTCCTTAACTTATCTGAACAGCAGATGAGTTACATAACAAACAGTCCTAAAGGACAAGGTTTGTTGTATATGGGAGCGCGTGGTACAATTCCGTTCTTCTCTCGCTTTGAGAAAGATAATGATATCTATAAGGTATTGACTTCAGATATGAAGGAAATCAAGGCTTATGAAGAGCAGGAGAAGAGAGAGAAAGCAAAGAAAGACAAAGAGATTAAGAGTCTCTAAACATACAATACAGGTTGATGGCGACATTGGCCTGTATTTTTTTATGCGAAAAACCTTACTTTTTCTGCAGTTACGTCCTTGTAAATATTTAACAAGGGGTTGATTTCAGATGGATAATAAACCTGTCTCTGACAGCAAAGGAAATAATTTCAATTCAATAAAAGAGTGTGCTGCATATTACGGTATTCCATTTAAGCTTCTTTCGGCGCGATTGGCTGGTGGCATGACTGTTGACGATGCTGTAGCAATGTCGCATAGACCACAGGCCATAACATACAACGGTATCACTTATCGTACAAAGACAGAACTTTGCAGAACCTTTAATATTCCTTATGACAGATTTCGGTCACGTATTCGTAAGGGCTGGTCGTTGGACGACGCACTTAACACTCCAATGATAACATCGCTAAAATTTACGCAAGAGGAATTCAACACTAAATTACGCGCCAAATTCGGCATGCAGTATACAATAATGGAACCTTACAATGGTATGCGACAGCCAACACATTTCTTGTGTAGTTCCTGCAATCATATATTCAGGATTGCTCCTATGGATTTATTTGGTGGCCACTCCTGCCCGAATTGTCGTAAAAGCAGTTACGAAAGAGCAGTAGAAGCGTATCTTGACGACAATAATATTCATTACATATCCCAATCAACTAATCATACTTGTCTCACGTCAAAAGGCGGTAAAGCCAGATTTGATTTTGAGATTCCCTGTAAAGGCTTCATAGAAGTTGACGGTGAAGGACATTTTCATAAAGTTCTTAACTGGTCTTTTGTCCGTGCATATATCAACGACAATATAAAAACAGCTTTCTGTGAGGCTAATAATATACCTCTTCTTCGTATAAAATACACACAAATTCTGGACGGAACATACACAGATATCATTGATTCTTTTATGAGCAATCCGTCGTATTATATTACAAATCATAACACCTATCTTTCTAACAAAGCATACAACTATCCGCGTTATGTGGCGTTATGTTCATTATGAACCCTATTAATTCGTGTAAATTTAACTTCTTTTCTGCAGTTAAACAAGTAAAGATAATCATAGAAAGGACGTGTATAAGAATGCAGTTTTTATATAATTTAACAGACTGGCTCGCAGAAACACGATTTTATAAAGATTTTCTGTCTAGTATGCCAGCGCCACTTGATAACATTTATTTTGACACTGTGTTGGTTGCGATACTCATATTGTACAGTATTTATCGTATTATAGACGCCGTTCAGGCATCTAACAGACATCGTGCAATCCGTCGCAGACAAGACGAACTGAAAGAGAAACAGGCTGAGAATGAGATTAATGCTATTAACCGTGAAAAAGAGGCTCGTTCACAACGCGAAGATATGAACCAATTTATGCGTTACATGGAGACAGCAATGATGGCGTCGTCTGTAAGTGCAATAACCGGTGGAAACCGTACAATGAGTTTTGATGAATTCAAAGCTGCAGAGTCCAAGAAAAAGATTACAGAGAACAAAGACGCTACAACCAATGCGTTTGACACTGTTGATGAAGTCGCACCAGCAACTGCACCAGCAGACACCGCCGAAATTGAGCGTTTATCAGAAGAGCTCAATCAGGTGCGTGAAGCTAAGTCCAAGATGGAAGCTGATTTTAATGAGAAACAGAAACTTGCTCAGGCTAAGATTATAGCAATTCAGGCTGAGAAGGAATCAACTGAAGCAGAGGCACAGGCTGAGATTGACAAGCTTAAATCTGCTGTCGAAACTGAGAAGAATAACTACATTGCATTCCAGAAAGAGACGACAGACAAGATGGCTCAGTTTGAACAGCAGAAGGCTGCGGAGATTGCAAATCTTACAGCACAGCTCGATACTTCGACTGGTGATGAGCGTGAGGAACAGCTCGCTAAAATTGAAGCATTGCAGAAACAACTTGCTGATGTAAAGCAGGAAGCCGAGAACGAACTTAAAGCTAAAGAGGCTGAAATAACAAGAATTCAGCAGGAGAATGACAGTAAGATTGCTGATATCACTGATGAACTCAATAATGTGAAAGCTGAAAAGGAAGACAGCATCGCAAAGCTTTCTGATGAGCTTGATACAGTCAAGGGTGAGAAGCAGGCACTTATCAACGAATATGATACAAAGATGAATGACCTTGCATTGGCAAAAGATGATGAGGTTGCAGCTATTCAGCAGAAGTTAGCTGAATTATCTGTACAGTATGAGAAAGATACTAATTCTCGTCAGGAAGAAATCAACAGACTTCAGGAACATCTTAATACATCGTACAATAATGATGAGGCTGCTAAACAGCTTAAAGAACAGCTTGAGGCTGCTATGGCTGAGAAGGAATCACTTGTTGCCCGCAATACAGAAGAGATTAACCGTGTAAGAGCAGAACTTGACAGTGTAAAGAAGGAGAAAGCTGCAGAAGTTAATTCATTATCAGAACAGCTTGCTAATCTTTCTAATGACGAAGCTAAGAAGCTTGCTGACGCTCAGGATGAATTAATTGCTGCCAGAAATCAGATTGACAGTATGAAAGCTGATTATGACAGTCAGATTGCAAATCTTACGGCGCAGATAGACGCTGCCAATTCGGACAATACGACTGACAAAGAGGCCCGTGACAGCAAGATAGCAGAACTCACAGCAGAAATCGGTCGTATTACATCAGAAAGAGACGGCGCCAGTGCTAAGGCAAAGAGTGAGATTGAGAAACTCACAGCTCATGTTGCTGACGTAGAGCGTGAGAAGTCGCTTATGGAAGCCCGTGTAAAAGATGTAGAGGCTCAGAAAGAAGCTGAAATCAAAGCTATGAAAGACAGAATCGCACAGCTCGAAAGGAACGAAGCTACACGAAAAGAACAGATTAAATCTGCTGTTGCTAATAAGATTAGTGAAGGTGCAGACCAGAAAGCTGTCGAGAGTGTATTTGCTAAGCTTAATGATGCTAATACAAAGGTCACTAAAGATGAGCAGGCTGAGAAAGAGGCTCTTAAGGCAAATATAAGAGAAGCTGAAAAGGCTGTTGACAATCCTATGGATGTACTCACAAATCCTGTTGCCAAGCCTACATTCGCGTTTGGCGGAAACACAAAGTCTACAGATAATGAGTTTGCTAAGATGCTCAATGTCCTTAATAACACAAATGCTAAGGCTGAGGCTGTCCGTGAAGAGGAAGCCCGTAAGGACGCTATGGCTGCTGATAAGAAGAGAGACTTATCAGAAAAGCTTGAGATTGAAGCAGAAAACGAGATAGTTGAAGAGAAACACACATTAGATGAAGCTACAGAGAATGCTATCGAAGCACAGAAGCAGAGAGCACTTGCAGCTGAAAAGAAAGAAAAGAATAAGAAGAAAGGATTCTTCTGGTAATATCAAGCAGGTTGGTCAGAAATGATTAACCTGCTATTTTTTTATGTCTTGACATAGTGCAGTCACTATGTTATACTTATGATATAGTTTAGTACAACCGTTTCTTTGAGGATTCCCTCAACAAATTCCACATAAAATAGTAGTTTTTCTGCAGTTATAAAATTAGAGATTTTTCTCAATCAGTATAAGAAAGGGGTTGCAAATCCATGAAGAATAAAACTTTGGTGTCGGTTGCAATGGTTGCTGTAGCAGCTGCAACAGTATCCGCAGCAAGCTTTTCGCATGTTCGTTCAGGAATACCAGCACTGGCTGTCTATTCACAGGCTGAGCCTGTGGCTCAGGTATCAGCATTTGATGTAAGTGCAGCAGATGCGTCATTCTCGGTCGGTGATACAGCCACAGCCTATATTTTTAACAGTACGCTTACAATGTATGTTACCGGTACAGGGGATGTCACAGGCAATGAACTCATACAGACATCAGGACAGTTAGTCGCAAACCTTGTCATTGATGAAGGTATTACTTATGTTGGTAAGAATGCATTCGCGAATTTGACAGGCCTGCAGACAATACAACTTCCCGACAGCCTTGTAAAGTTTGGAAATGGTGTATTCAGGGGGTGCTCTGTACTTACAACAGTCACTAATGTGAACATACAGGATATTGATGAGTGTGGTGGTAATAACGCTGCATACAGTACGCCATTCAGAGATTGTCCTGCCCTTAAAACAGTTACATTCTCACCTAATTGTACAAAGATATGTAATAGATTGTTTCAGGACTGTGCTGGTCTTACTAATGTAACATTTGCTGACAGTATCGCAAGCATTGGTGACTACGCATTCTGCAATACTAATATCAGTGGTGAAAGTGGTGAACTCAGACTTCCTGATAGCTGTACATACTTGGGTAATGGTGTTTTCCAGAACTGTGCGAGTATAAAGTCTGTGACTAACATCAATGTTTCAGACGATGCTCCCGGTAGTGGTAATAATGCTGCATACAACACGCCTTTTTATAAGTGTGACAATATCATAACAGCCAGCTTCAAAGACGGCTGCACGGCCGTAGGCTCATATCTTTTTTATGACAACACAAGCCTTACAACTGTAAACTGGGCTGACAGCATTACGAGCATCGGTGAGTATGCATTTTACAATACCTCTCTTGGAAAGCTCACAGATGGTGTATTAAAAATGCCAGATAGCATCACTCAAATTAAAGACTGCTCATTCGGAAATTGTGCTTATATAACATCAGTTACAAATATCGGTGACTTGGCAGGTTGTGGAGAACTTATTTCACCGGGCTGGTCAAGACCGCCATTCTACAAAACACCTGTCGAAACAGCCAGCTTTAAAGAGGGTTGTACATATGTAGCAGAGAACTTGTTTGAGAGTCAGTCATCACTTAAGACTATCAACTTCTCATCAACAATAACAGAGATTAAGTATCAGGCATTCCAGAACTGTACAGGTCTTGAGAGTGTGACACTTACTGATAACATAGCAACCTTTGGTGCTTATGTTTTCTGTGGTTGTACCAATCTTACAGAAGTGAATAACATTCATGTAAGCAAGCTCACTAACTCGGACCAGAAGCCGTTTGGAACAAAAGATACTAAGCTTACTACATTAAGATTTGGCGAAGGGGCTACGGTCGTACCTTGGAATTTTGCAAACGGTGTAACAAGCTTAACTACTGTGGAATTACCAAGCACTATGACAAAGCTTGACGGCTATTGCTTCTATAATACAGGTATTGCATCAATAAACTTACCAAAGAGCGTAACTACGCTTGGAAGAAACTGCTTAAGCAAAACAAAGCTTACAGAAATAACAATTAGAGGTAATGCAGAGGCTGCTTCTACTGATTATCCACCGTTTGCTAATTGTAGTTTACTTACATCAATGACTTTCGTTGACGGTGTGACTAAAGTCGGATATGGTATCGCTAATGGCTGTACGACACTTACTGAGATTAATATAGCTGATACAGTAACAAGCATTGACGGATACGCAATGTGCAACACAGGTATCACAAGCCTTACAATTCCTAAGAAGGTAACATCGCTTGGCAATTACGCCATAGCTGACTGCAAGAATCTTACAGAAGTCAACATTGTAGGTAATGTTACAGCAAACAGCAATCGTCCCGCATTCAATGGTTGTGCGGCACTTACAACAGTCCGTTTCAAAGACGGCGTAACTGTCGTAAATGGCGGTGTAGTTCAGGGGCTTAAATCACTCACAACATTGGAGCTTGCTGACAGTATAACTGCCATTAAGGCTGATGCTTTCAATGGCTGCTCCGGTATTACAGGAGAATTAAGACTCCCTGACAGCCTCACACAATTAGGCGACAATACATTCAATGGTTGTACTGGCATTACATCAGTTACGAACATGGGAACAATCACAAGTTGTGGTAGAGAGCGTTATCCATCATTCAATGGTTGTACAGGACTTACAACGGTATCTTACAAAGAAGGCGCAATATCAACACCTGCGTTCTTGTTCCTTGATTGCTCAAACCTCAAGACTGTAAACTTTGTTGATAGTATTGCAAAAATCGGTGACAGCACTTTCAAGAACACGGGCCTTGAAGGAGAGATAAGACTTCCAGACAGCTGTACGCAATTAGATAATTGTTCATTCTTCGGTTGCACTGGTATTACATCAGTTACAAACATGGGAACAATCACAAGTTGTGGTAGTTCAAAATGGCCTTCTTTTGGCGGTTGCACAGGACTTACAACAGTGGTCTTTAGGGATAATGCAACATCAATACCGTCTTATTTGTTCCTTAACTGTACAGCGTTAAATGATGTAACATTCCCTTACAGCATAAGCACAATAAAAGGTTACGCATTTGACGGTTGCTCAAGCTTAGTGGAGTTCACAATACCTGATAAAATAACAAGTATTGAGAGTCACGCTTTCAAATTATCTGCTATGACAGACACAACGGTTCATACTAACAGCAAAGTTGCAAAGGCTTACGACTGGAACGGTGATAAACGTAATGTCACTTTCGTATCAGATGTTGAGAACAGTTATGTAATAAGTGTTCCAGCAACTGTACAGATGGCAAATATTACCGGTGATGATTATGTTGGAAAGTACACAATCACAGCAAAGGGTACACTTGTTGATGACAGCAAATTGAATATCAGTGTCGGTAACGAAGTTGTTTTCGATAGCGGTAGTGAGCAAGTCACTGGCGCAGTATCGCAGGAGAAGAAAAGCTTCGTTAGTTCGGTGGTAAATGCTGATGAAGTCGGTATCACTGCTGACGGAAGCGAAATCGCTGGAGAAATCAGCGCCAAATTTGCTCACGCAGGACACTACGAGGGCAAGCTGGTGTTCACATTCAATATATCAGAAAGATAATTAAAATAAGGGGTTTGTAAGATGTAAAAACTTGCAAATCTCTTATTTTTTTTATGCAAAAGTATTGACATAGTACCGCCACTATAGTATTATATATATAAGGGTTATCCCCTTATTTCTTAAGTACTTTCGTTCGTGGATAACATAAGCTTATCCATAAATCTAGGACCAAAGCTCACAATCACCGTACAAAACGCTTTAAAGAAAATACATTCAGTTTTATAGAAATTCTGCAGTTATATGACTGTAAATAATATTTGAAGGAGTGTATTTATTATGAAAAAGAATAAAAAGAAGATTATAGTTATTGTTGCAGTTATTTTAGTTTTGCTGGCTGTTATTGGTACAGCAGTAGGGCTTGTTGTGAAATCTAAGAACAAGACTGACAGCAAGCCACAGTCCTCAGCTAATCTCACAGTAGGTGGGTTGTCAAAAGATGATGCACAGACTGACTTAGACGAAATCACAAAAACTCTCGGACAGAGAAATGTGTACTTTGCCGGATTTGATGATACGACAGTGAACGCTGACAGCAAAGTAAAACTTCCAAACCTTGAGGAAAACGAAGATTTCTTGATGAAATACCAGATTTACGAAGGAGAAACGCTTGTTTATGAGACGGGCCTTATCGAAAGTGGAAAGTCAGTTTACTGGACAATCGGTGATACGCTCAGCGTTGGCGAACACAAGCTCTCTATTAATCAGTGGCCATATTGCCCTGCAGGAGACGACCAGTACATTCCATTGACACAGGGAAATTGCAGCGTAACATTCACAGTTATACAGTAAATTTATTACAGCTTACAGTCACAACGGCTGTGAGCTTTTTTATCGAGGTGTTTTAATGAATGCTATTAAATACGAATTGGTGAAATTGGGACTCATCATATCATGGCTTGGTGTAGCTGTCGTCGCAGGTGTTCTTGGCGTAAATATGGTGTTTTTAAACTATAGGCTATTCGGTGGTGTGTTGCAGATTATAGGCTACATCATTTTCGGTGTGTTGTTGGTGCTCTCTTTTGTCTTTACAAGACTGCGTAATAAGTACAGAGACCTTGCCGAGTATGACGCTAATGGAATATCACTTAAATATGGTAACTTTTCGGCATTAAGCAATGCCGAACGTGCAGAGATTGAGAGACAGAAAATGGCACAAAGGGAGATGCTAATAGACAGCATAACTTTGAAGCGTATTACAAAGCGGGGTTCTGTAAAACCTGATGTTGAGTTGAACGGTCTTATAGGTTTGCAGGATTTGAAGCAAGAAATACACAAAATGCAGGCAAGAATGCAGTTTTCTAAGATACGTAAGAAAAAGAATAATGACTTTGACAGTGCTAATCATATGGTGTTCATGGGAAATCCCGGAACAGGCAAGACAAGTGTTGTAAAAATAATCACAGGAATCCTGTATGAAAATAAGCTGATACGCAAGAATCAATACATAGAAGTTGATGGAAATTTCTTTAATGGTGATACAGCAGGGGAGAGTACCGACAAAATCAAGTACATAATAGATAAGGCAAGAGGTGGAGTGCTATTTATTGATGAAGCATATGCACTTCTTAATAGTTATGAGAGTCAGGAAGTCATAGCAACACTGATAGCTGCAATGGAGAATTACAGAAATGATTTTGTTGTAATATTAGCCGGTTATACAAAAGAAATGGAAATGTTAATCAACTCAAATGAGGGTTTCAGGTCAAGGATAAGATATTTTCTTAATTTTCCTGATTACAGTTTAGATGAGCTGTGGCAGATATTCGTTAAAATGAGCAACAGTAAAGGCTTTGCCGTAGAGGATGATGTAAAAGATGTGTTTACAAGCTATATGCTTGAGGAGATGCAGAACAAAAATTATGGCAACGCCCGTACTGTGAGAACAGTATTAGATAAAGCTATTGATAACCATTCTGTAAATTTTATAGACGAAATAATAAGCAAAAATGATAAATTCAGGCTTGTTAATGCTGATTTGCCTGTGAAAGACAAAATAAAACTAAAAAGCATAATAATGTAGTGTGAAAATCGCGTGATTTCTGCAGTTAAAGAAGTAAAGATAATCACAGAAAGGGTGAGCTTATGAAGAGAAATTTTAAAAAGAATTTAGTTAAGAGCGTTGCTGGTGCAGCTGTAATGGCATCCTTGATTGCCGGAATGGGCATAACAGCTAAGGCAGATGAGTACACAGCTGACGGCACGCACACAATGACAGTGACAGCTGATGTAGCCAGTTCTTACACAGTGCAGCTCCCGGCTACACTTGAACTTACAAGAAGTTCTAACAACGCATTAAACTACAAGGGAAACTTCACTGCCGGTGCAAAGGGCATATTACCTACAGGAAAGATAGTAAGCATTGAGACAGATGGTAATAATACAAGTCATAGTACAACTGGTGATGGTACTGATACATTCACAATGACTGGTACAGACGGTAATACAGCAGAAGGTTCATATTCATTCGTATATGTGAAGAATATGGGTGTTCAGGCTAACTTCGGTTATGAGCCAGAGGATACAAGTACTTTCTTTAAGTCAGGTGAGTTTATAGTTATGAAGGATTCTGTAGCGTACAGATATCGTAAGGTTATTGGAAGTACAGATTTCGCTACATATAAAGGTACTGTAAATGTTACATTCCCCGCAGCTGATAACTACACAGGTATTGCAAAGTTCAAGTTTGGTGTGAAATCTGTATAGAGAAATCTTAAGATTTCACATTAAAATTACATATTTTCTGCAGTTATAGAGATAGAGCGGAAGGACCGCTTAATTTAATATCGAAAGGTTAAAAGTGTGAGTATAATGAATAAGAATAACGCGAAGAAGAATTTAGTTAAGAGCGTTGCTGGTGCAGCTGTAATGGCGTCCTTGATTGCGGGAATGGGCGTAACAGCTAAGGCAAATGATTATACGGCTGATGGAAACCACAGTATGACAGTTACCGCAACTGTTGATTCTTCATACACAGTACAGCTTCCTGCAACACTTGAGTTACAGGCTGACAGTGCTGACAGCCTTAAGTACACAGGAACGTATGAGTACGGTGTTAAGGGTGCTTTGCCTAACAGCAAGGGTGTGAAGATTACATCAACAGGTAATTGGGAAAGTACAAAACATTTCTCTGAGTTTACAATGTCAGGCGCAGACGGCAACTCTGCAACAGCTTACTACAGATTGACAAATGAGACTAAGGCTGCAAATAATACACAGGATGTTATTTTTGCTAATGCAGGTAACAACCACGGCTACACAGCTATCAATGGTAGTTCATTCACAACTAAGACAGGTAAGGTTGAGGTTACATTCCCAGCTGCTGACACTTACACAGGTACAGCAGGCTTTACGTTTGCTTTGGCTGATATTTCATAGTAATTAATAAGAGTTCACAGACACTTGCAGGATAATCTTGCAGGTGTCTTTTTTATGTGTTTAAAAACACATTGTTTCTGCAGTTATAAAAATAGATAATACCACGAAAGGTGATGATTTGATGAGGATAAAAGGATTAAAAATTACTGCAATAGCTTTGCTGGCGAATATCGCCGCAATGTCGGTCTTACCTACAATGCCAGCTTACGCTTGGAAATGGGACCAGCCTTGGAAGTACGATGTTACAACAGTACATCCTAACGCGGTCGATTATTTCAGCAATCTCGGCACAGTAACAGAGACCGGAAGCGTCGGCAGTTTGACCTACACATTATATTCAAACAATACAATTAAGTTCTATTCAGGAAGTTTTACAGATAATGGAGAGCTGACATCAGAGAGTGAAACAAGTCTTAGCTTAGTGAACCAGTGCGTTAAAGAGAAGGGTGTAAAAGCTGTTATTCTTGATATAACGCTCACAGAAGACATTAATCTTACAAGACTGTTCTGCGATTGTACAAACCTTGAAGCTGTTAAGTTCTCGGACGCAATGAAAGCTACATCAGGACATATCACAAGCACTAATTATATGTTTTACAACTGTTCGTCGTTTGTGACATTCGGCGATAAGGTGTGCGTTGTCGATATGACAGACATTGATTATTCAAAGGTTGCGTCTATGATGCATATGTATCACGGCTGTACAACAATGCATATTCTTGATTATTCAGGGCTTGATTTGTCTCCGTGCTGGGATTATTTCATGATGATAGAAGGCTGTACGAACCTGCACACGTTCTACACTCCAAATCATCTTAATGTTACAGAAACCCTTTATCTGCCAACTATGTTCAGACGAATTGGAACAGCGGTAAATGACTTAGGTGATGAATATGGTACGCTGTCTGATTATCTGGTTTCAGGTGGACTTACTCTTATAAATGAGAACAACCACATATGGACTAACTGGGAGAACTACGGTGATGCTCACAGAAGAATATGTCAGGAGTGCGGTTTCATAGAAGAGGAACCCGGAAATGTAAGCGAAGATTCTGAGACAACAGATAGTGAGACTAATGAGAAATGGTACACATCAAGATATATAACATTCGATGATGGCGGAAACAGCACAGAGAGAACGCACGAGATGGTGGTGCACGCTTTGGTGGAGTCTGACTATGCCGTACAATTACCGGCAACATTGGCGCTGACACCTATGTCTGGCAATGCTTTAAGATATGCAGGAGATTTCACCGTTGGTGCCAAGGGTGCCATTAAGAAGAGTGAATATATAGAGATAGCTGCGCAGGGAACGCCGACAGATGACGGCAAGGTTACATTCACCATGACCGGCACCAAAAACAGTGCGAATACGGCGCAGGCAACGGTCGATATCTACGGCGGTTCATCTACCAAGTTTGGTATAGACAATGGTAGCTTATCACCAACAGAGTATTTGAATGGAAAAGCAGAGATAGTAGTAGATTTACCAGCAGCTGACAGCTATACAGGCAATCTTGTTTTTGCATTTGGTCTTAAGAGCAATTAAATGTATTACAGACTTGTGAGAACAAATCTTACAGGTCTGTATTTTTATGTGAAATTTTTCATAGATTCTGCAGTTATAAGGATAGTAATTAATCTTATTTAAGAACGGAGGGTTTATATTATGAGACGATTTAAAAAGTGTGCATTATCGGTACTTGCTGCAACAGCAATGGCAACAGCTGTGGTTGCCCCTTTGGCTGAGCCGGTAAAAGTATTGGCTGCCACTAACTCTGATTATGATAAATACTTTGAAGATTTAGACAGTAAAACTGTTGTTGATACATGGGAAGTTGACGGCCTTACTTTTACATTGCATGAACTTGACAATATAACGCGAGTACTGAAAATCACAGGTGAAGCAACCTCTAATTCTCTGGAAATATCAAAAATGATTACTACCCAAAATGAGTCGTATGAACAGGATTTAAGAGCTATTTATTGTGACTTCACAATTGCTCCTAATTCATGGATAACATTTAGATATGGCTCAAATGCAATAGAATCAATCAGGTTCGGTGACAACTTCATTTCAACCACATCAAACATAACAGACATGCATGAAATGTTCTACTACTTAGACCTGATACGTGAAATAGATGTGAGTAAATTTGATACCAGTAATGTCACTAATATGGCTTACGCTTTCTCTAACATCGGTGTGTACTCATTAGATGTGAGCAATTTTAATACAAGTAAAGTCACAGATATGCAGTATACATTTAAGCGTTGCAGTGCATCAAGCCTTGATGTTTCAAACTGGGATGTATCAAATGTTAAGAATATGAGTTCAATGTTTTCAGATTGTCATAATCTTACATCTGTAGATGTTGCAAACTGGGATATGTCTAATGTTAAAGATATATTAAATATGTTTAATGGTTCAGGTCTTATTCATTTTTCCGCTCCTAACTGGAATCTTCAAAACGTAAATTATGTGGGTGGTGTGTTCTTTAACTGTCATGAATTAAGAACTGTAGATATTAGCAACTGGCAAAATACAACAGATATAAGTGATTATAGTCAGTTATTCTATAACTGCTACAATCTTGGAAAAGTTGATATGTCAAATATAGATATATCGGCAGATGCGTCTGTATCAGATATGTTTCATGGTTGTAATATGCTTACGACTTTGCTTGTATTACCATCAACAAAAGCAATTATGATTGCCAATAATGCAGGTTATGATTTTGATAATCCGCCAACAGGCTTGAAGGATTACGCATCAGACGGAGACCACAATATGGAAGTATCTGCAGAAGTTACATCTCATTACACAGTGCAGCTTCCTGCAACACTTGAGTTGTCGCAGTCAGGTAATGATTTGATGCACTATGCTGGTGACTTTACTGTTGGTGCAAGAGGTGCCATAGGTAAGAACCAGATAATCAACATCAACTGCGATAATACATCGTTTGAGATGACTGGTTCAAATGGCAGCACGGCAGACGCAACGTATGGTTTCACCAACAATGCAAGCACAGCTAAGTTCAAGGCAAGCAGTGGAGCAGCTACGGACGCTACAGCATTATCAAATGAGGGCGTCTTCGTAACTGCAAACGGCAAAGTTGAAGTTACATTCCCGGCCGCTGATACTTACACAGGTACAGCAAGTTTTACATTCAGCTTGCAGTAAATTCATTGAAAAATTTGATTAAATTTCCAGAAATTCTGCAGTTATATTAATATCCTGAAATATTAGCGTTCAAAGATTGCATCAATGGACGTGATGAAATAGCAATTCGGAACAGGCACCCGGATTGCTATTTTTATGCTTAAAAATACCGGATTTCTGCAGTTAAGAGAGTAGATACTTACGAAACGAGGTTATGTGATGAACGGAAATTGTCACTTTGTTTTCGGTGCAAGTGTGGCGCTGTCATCAGCCCTGATATTACACCTTGATAGTATAAATGCATGTCTGCTCATATCAAACTGCCTGATTGGTTCGATATTCCCGGACATAGATAATCCAAGGTCAAATATGGGGCAGCTTACGGCGCCAATTAGCACCGTAATAGGCAAAATAGGAAAATCTATGGGAAAAGTAGGAAGTAAGCACAGGGGTGTTTTTCATGACCCAGCATTGTATATGTTGGGTTTTGCAGTATCTTATTTCTTCTGCAGACCACTGATTGGCTTTTTTATAGGTGCGTTTACACACCTGTTCTTAGACGCTTTCAATCCTGCGGGTATCAGGTTACTGGGTGTGAAATACATCAATTTTGCTAAATTTCCAAGTTCATCAAAGGTCGCAAAGAACTTTACATATACATTGACTGTAATTGTTCTGCTGGCAGGAATTCTTTGTAAAGACATAGATAATAATAACTTCGTTTTGGTCACAGAGTGCATCAGGAATTGCCTGATAGTCTGAAAGGTGGTCAATTTAATGGGAAAACAAAAATACAAACGTATATTTCAATATGCAGAAATGTTGATGCAGCACAATCGCGATAATCCTAATGTCTCTGATGAGCAGGCTGATTTCTTAGAGAAGCTGGCCCAGTACAGACATTTATTGCACGCAAGTCCGCAACAGTATTTCTTTAATACAAAGAAGACTTTTGAAATTGATAGATTTTTCGCATTGTCACAGTCTCAGGCTTATTTCGACGCTATGGGGCTGCCATTTCCTAAAGATATTTTCAACTTGATGAACACGCTGCAAGAGAACCGCGAATTACAGTTCACCGATTTTGATAAGGCTGTTGAGCAATATGCTTACAATACAGAAGCCATTAACAATCTTATTGAACGCTATTTACGACAGGTGGATGAGGAAAAGGGTACGCTTTATTGTCCCAGTGGAACTGTAAGAGCAGAAAGAGGCATTGAAGACCCTGTAAAATACGCTATGGCTAAGCTTAAAAAGAGTCAATTAGAGATAGCCCCTTATCAGGAAAAGATTATGAAGAAATTAGAGCGAATAGACAGTATTCCTGAAAAGAAACTTATTCGTGATACAGGTTTAGACCTGTAGATGAGAGGAGTGTTGATTATGAAAAAGATTGAAACATTTGATGAATGGATTACAGCTATCATGAATGTTCTTGGAATAAATGAACAATACACATTACTGCATGAGCCAGTCGAAGATAAATTATATGTAATATCAATGCAGGATTTCATCAACAAGGCATTAAAGACAGACGGTTGGCAGCGTGTGATTATGGTCACAGGCGATTATATATGTGCTAATGAGTTGTGGCCTGATGGAAAGACAATGAATGAAAGTAACATTAATGTCGCCAGAGATAAATTTATACAGTACATCAAGGGCTTTACAATAGGTGCGATAAAAGCAGGTTACAGATTCTAAGTGGGGTGATTACAATGCTGTTTAAGAAATATATGAAATATTACATTGCTTGGGTGATAATGACCCTTACTACTGTAGGAAATGGAATAGGCTTTATTGTGTGCTTTTGGAATGCATTTATGTATGACAAGAATATTATAGCAGCTTGCCTGTTCGCATTGCTTACAATCATTTGTTTTGCCGTTATGTGCTGGATTGTTCTTAATAAAACCAAGTTTATCTGCAATTATGTTGATGAATTAAAGGCAGGTGATGAGAGTGTCGAAGATAGAAGCAGAAAAGATAATCAGAACAACAGCTGATAAAGCAATAAACAAAGATAATATTATGTCTTACCTTAATCTGGTGGCGAATAATCCAGCGATGTCGGTCGTAAATCAGGCACTTATTTACAGCCAGATGCCCGAAGGAAAATGTTTTTGTGGAAGCAAAGCTTGGAAGAATATTGGCTGTACAGTTCGTGCCGATGAAAGACCAATTAGTCTGATAATTCCGCACATAGATACAGAGGATTATGATTATGAGTATCTTCCAGTAAAGGCTTTTGCTGAGAGTCAGGTCAAAGGTGATACAAAGCAACCTGACTTATCAGATATAAGTTTTGTAGACGCTGTCATAGATATTACAGGTATGACGCCCATAAGTGTTGACCCGGCTAAGATGAACGGTTGCAAGAGCAAATTTGATAAAGATAATAATGAAATTCTTATCTCCAAAAATATAGATATAAAGACTGATGCCGGAAAGAAAGAGTACAACAAAGCTATTGTTAATGCTTACATCACAAGTACACTTGAAAGCTATGGTGTTAAAAATGCTATGCTAATGGATAAAGCCGTTTTATATGTCTTATGTACAAGATATGGATTTGACGCTAAGAACATAAATCCTATTCTGTTCAGAAAATTAAACGATATGAGCACTGATGAAAGAGTTAAGTTCATGTTCAACCTGCAGTTCTTTGTCAGTGGAATGGTTCAGGATTTTGAAGGATATTATCTGCAGTTTGATGAAGTTATCCTGCTTGGTGATTTGATGACGGTTACGGAGCCTGATGAACTCATTGATGTTCTTGTTAAATCGGAGCAGGGAATTGCGTCAGATAATTTGAAATACATCATCAGAATACTACGTGAAAAGCTCACTCGTACAGAACGGCAAGACATAATGGAGCTGATATCGCTCAGGGAATCGCATCAACTATGCACATATCCTCACAGATTGCTACAGCTTGATAAGACAGATTACTTAAGAGAAGCCAGAACAATATTGAATAATGTAAAATAGCAGCCAAACGGCTGCTATTCTTATCGTCTCGACTGATTGTGCATGAATTCCATACCTCTATCACGTTCTTCTTTTGTATCTGGTCTTTGCAATATGATGTAAGCTGAACTTCCACCATCAGAAAGAGCACATGGCGAGACACAGTCTATTGTCCAGATTCCGTCAGCTAAGAGTTTATTGACTTCTTCCAATCCGTCATCGCCTGCGTTACTTTGTACATATACGATTTTCTGCATAATTTGTACCTTCCTTTCTATCACTTCGTTAAATTATGATTTAGCGAAGTGATTGATAACTGTTGCTTTTCAAACATTTCCCTGTATAATTAAAATATTAATACGTGTGTTCAGAGGTGTCAAATGAAAAGTATTGCTATTGATTTTAAAAACAAAAGAATTGGTCTCATGCTTGATGACCAGAAAGGTACAGAGTATGTATATAATCTTGATAAATCAAAATTTACAGATGTGTTCCCTTCGTTAGAAATAATGAACAGCTCTTCAAGTTTTACGTGGAATTTTGAAGACAATATATTTGCTGTAAACAAAGAATATGATTTACACCCTGACGAAATAATGACCACAGATTGTTTTATTCCTCTCAGATTCTTTACTGTTCCGGGGTTGAATAACAAATACAACAAAATGTTAGAGTTACTTGGCTACGAAGAAACTGAATGGACAGCTGATGATTTCAAAGATTTTCCAGAGGAAATACGCAAGTTATTTGGCTTTTAATTTATAACGCCGATAAATCAGGATTTATCAGCGTTGTTTTAATAACAAAAAAAGAAGTAGACCGCCTGTCAATCTACTTCCCTCTCTGCTCATTCTTGTTTTGAAATCCGACTATCAAAACTTTATATGAAATGCTTCATCGAAATCATTATATGAATTTTGTCGAATTATGTCAATACGTAATGTTGCTTTCAAAAATATTGATACAGGCTTCACTTCAAAACTTATTAATTTATATCAATTCTATTAAAAATATAAAACCTTGTATTTTGACCATATGGGCACTTTAAAATTTCATAGGCTCCGTTGGTTATCTTCATATATAAAAGTCTCTGTATGGCCAAAATACAGGCTCAATTTTATATCACCTGATTTATTCTCTCCAATAATCTTGTTTTTCCTAGTTTTCAAGATAAAAATTATGTGTTATCCTCTCATTAGAAAATTTTATTTTATTACTAGGATTAATATTACAAATATTAATTATCTTACTAATAGGACTTATAGGACAAATATTATAA
>ERZ1034939.150-NODE-150-length-49393-cov-24.271251_pt1 | contig 49393 bp, 53 predicted proteins | sample MGYA00520626_ERZ1034939 | MGnify/ENA primary metagenome ERZ1034939 (study PRJEB33766, sample SAMN09781751) | gut metagenome | biome: gut microbiome | host: Homo sapiens | place: Madagascar | study: EMG produced TPA metagenomics assembly of the PRJNA485056 data...
GAATCTGTTTCTGGTTTTGTGGGATAATCTTAGATACGCCCACCATTGAGAAGATAATCTTCTTGTCGTCAACTGTTGCCATTCTTATATTCTAATATTGTATATGAATTTAATGTTTATGTATCTTGATAGTACTTATTTGTAGCTATCTTGTGCAAAGATACATTATTTTTTTGTATAATTGTCTTCTTTTCAAAGAAAAGTTGTATTTTTGCAGCAAGAATGTGAATATATTAATAAAAAAGAGACAAATTATGATGGATGCTTCTTATATAGATTTGACCATTCGCCTCTCGCTGGCCTTGGTATTGGGCGGTGCGATAGGCATTGAGCGAGAATATCGTGCCAAGGAGGCGGGTTTCCGCACCCACTTCTTGGTGGCGTTGGGCAGTGCCCTCTTCTGCGTGGTTTCGCAGTATGGATTTGGCATCGACCTGAAGGATTCATCCCGTGTGGCAGCCCAGGTGGTGTCGGGCATCGGATTCTTGGGTGCAGGTACCATCATCTTTCAGAAGAATGTGGTGCGCGGACTTACCACGGCAGCTGGCTTGTGGGTAACGGCTGCCATCGGTTTGGCTTGCGGTACGGGCATGTATATAGCGGCTGCCATCACCACGGTAATGGTGTTGCTGGGCTTGGAGGTGCTCAATGCCTTTATTCCTCAGCTTGGCACCACGACCATCGAACTTTCTTTCTCCGCTCCCTCTCGTGACAGCGTCAAGGAATTGGTAAAGCGCATCAAGCAGGATGGCATGGAGGTGCATTCATACGAGCTGAAGGATCGCCGCACCTCGAATGGTGAATTTCTTGAAGCCAATATCGAGGTGAAGGCGAAGCGAGGCAATCATACGCTCAAACTGCTGGACTATATGAATGGGTTTTCGGATGTCACGATCTCAACGATAGAGTGATCTTTCTAAAAGCAGAGTGCGTATGAAAAAATGGCATTTATGGTTGGCGGCATCCATCGGATTGGTGGTTATCGCCGGAATGATGATTCGGGAGTTTGACGTGGCGGCATTGCATCAGCTCTCGCTCTCACCCTTGTTCTTCCTGGGTGTGGGGATAGCCGTGCTCCTCTTTGCCGTGCAAAACCTGATGCTTACGCTTCGCTTTCATCATCTGGTGAGGCATAAGCTAACCCTGGGACAGAGTTTCCGCATCAATGTACTTTGCGAGTTTACCTCAGCCGTTACGCCTTCAGCCGTGGGTGGCAGCGGTTTGGCTTTCATTTATCTCAATAGGGAGGGCGTGTCGATGGGCAGAAGCATTTTTACCATGTTTGCGGCTCTGCTTGCCGATGAGGCTTTCCTCGCCATCAGCAGTTTCTTGCTTTATCTTTTTGTTCCCTCCCATCTGCTCTTTAGTATGGTGGAGGATGGGATGGCTGCATCGGCTGCCGATTCTGCCAACGAGCTGATCAAGGGCGGCATTCAGGTTATCTTCCTGGGCAGTACGGCGATAGTGGCGATATGGACATTGATACTCTATGTCTTGCTGTTGCATAAGCCAGAGAGTTTTGGCTGGGTGCTGAAGTGTTGTTGCAAGATACCTTTCCTGCGCCGTTTCCTGCCCAAGGCAGAGAAATTCTCCGAGGAGATGACGATGGCTTCGAAGGAAGCGAAGCAGGAAGGCAAGCGTTTCTGGGGGCAACTCATGGGCTATACCTCCTTGGCTTGGCTCTCTAGGTTTGCCATTGTTGTGGCCATCCTCTTGGCATTTCATGCGGATGGCAACTTGCTGGTGGCATGGTGCCGACAGTGGGTGATGTGGATGATTTCTATCCTGAGTCCTACGCCGGGCGGCAGTGGAGTGGCAGAGCTGATGTTTCGCCTGTATTATTCCGACTTCTTGCCCGATGCCTCCCTCGCCATCCTTGCCGCCATGCTGTGGCGACTCATCTTCTATTATCCATTCTTGGTGATGGGCATGCTGGTGCTGCCTAAGTGGATGGGACGCTCGAAGGAAGTAATTGATGGTAAATGAAATGATAAAAAATAATAGAATAGGAGATAACTAATATGAAGAATTTGAAGACTTTGATGGTTTGCGGCTTGATGCTGTTGCCATCGCTCAGTAATGCGCAGAGTTGCTGTCAAGGGAAAAAGGAAGTGAAGAAATGTGCTAAGCAAGAGCATGTTTCTTCTTGTGGTAAGACTTCTTGTTGTGAGAAAACAGTAGCACCTACAGCTGCTTGTTGTCAGATGACCAATGAGGTAATCCAGACGATTATGGCTCGTCGCTCCATCCGCAAGTATCAAGACAAGCCTGTGGAGCATGAGAAGTTGGCGTTGATAGCCAAGTGCGGCATTCATGCGCCAAGTGCCATGAACCAGCAGACTTGGGCAGTAAGGGTAGTGGAGAACCCTGACTTCATCAAGGGCACCACAGAGATATTCAAGAAAGAGAATCCTGAGCAGGTGAAGCGTGATGCCAACTTCAAGAATATGTATCGCAACGCCCCTAACATCATCATCGTGGCTTGTCCGAAGGATGATCATTATGCCACACTGAATGTCGGTTTGATGGGTGAGAACATGATGCTTGCCGCCCAGTCATTAGGACTTGGCACTTGTTGCTTGGGCAGTGCCGCCATGTTCCTTCAGCGCAGCAAGGCATACAAGCCTTACATCGCTCAGCTCAATCTCCCAGCTGATTATGAGATTTGCTATATCCTCGCCGTTGGTTATCCTGATGAGGCTCCCGCGGCTAAGTCAAGGGATGAGAGCAAGATTGAATTTATTAAGTAATTCATCTCATTGTGGCATTCACCAAGAAAATGTAATTTTCTCTTCACTCTTCACCGATAGGACTAAAGTCGCTGTATATCAATATATTATATAGGTGAAGAGACGTTTCGCCTCTTCACCCACTCTTCACCACCCTTCACCCTCAGGGGGTATGGGCAGCAAAAGGTGAAGAGAGGGTGAAGAGTGGGTGAAGAGCTGAGCCCTCTCTTCACCTCTCGGAATGCCGATAAACACAGGGGATTCGAGAGGAAAGGTGAAGAGTGAAGGGAAAAACGTAAATTGAATCAACAAATTCTTAGGCATGTATACCATTTGCCACTGTCAAGATACTAACCGCCCCTGACAGCCCACTGTAACCTATGCCGCCAGTGTACTGTCCCAGTACTGCAAGCCACTGTCCAAGCCCAGACCGAAGGCAGTAACTAGTTAATTGCACTCCGTTAAAGCCTAGCTCATCTTCAATTAAGCGTTAATAGCTGTTCGTCTAAGCTTAGCCCGTCCATAATTAGCCCCATGCGGAAGTCTGGCAAACAGAATGATTGTCATCGAAAACCTTCTTTTCTCCTTTCTTTTCTAACAGCCTTAATTTCTGCATTTATTTCTTCTTTATTAAATATTAGATGGCAATATGCCCTCTATTCGATTGCAAATATAATACTTTTTGTCGTAAGTTATTTCTTTAGTTAGTGTTATTTAGAGTTTATTCAATAAAAAAGGAGAGAAATGGTAAGCTAATTGCTTCCTCTCTCCTTTTTCTATTCAGGATTAGCTTCATACATTTTTTATTGTCTATATCGGGTAAAATAAAAGAGTATGCTATAGGTCTTATAGCATACTCTCTTTATTATATACTTCTCTCGCAGAAATACAAGTTTTCAGTATTATCTGCGAGAGAAAAAGTCCTTTAAGCCTTGAAGCTCTCCAAGTCCTCAGCCTCGAAGTTCTGGATATATGCGGAATGACCGAGAACTTCTTCCTCTGCCATGCGAACATATACGTTGGCACTTTTCTGGAACATCTCTGGTGCCTTAGTAGCATCGTCGAGGATGAGAAGAGACATTACGATGTCGCCAGTCATGTTGTAGAGACGGCGAGCCAAGAAGTCGTGAACTGCCTGATCGTTAGCCTCCTTCACCTTGTTGATGGCAGCCTCATAAAGCTCAACGAGCTTGCCTACACGCTCCTTCAATGCCTTCAAGTCGTCGCTTACCTCGCTCTCCATCATCTCCTTGATGATGCCAAGGTATGTACCATTGGTGATGTAACGGATGGCAGCTACTACCTGCAACTGGGTGGTACCCTCATAGATAGAGAAGATTCGAGCATCGCGGAACAAACGCTGGCTCTTGTACTCCATGATGAAACCTGAACCACCGTGGATGCTGATGGCGTCGTAAGCGTTCTGGTTGGCATACTCTGAGTTCATACCCTTAGCCAATGGAGTGAACGCATCGGCAAGACGAGTGTACTTCTTCATCTCCTGACGCTCCTCTGGAGTCAACTTGGTATCGCGGGCAATGTCTTCCAAAGCCTTGTAGATATCTACGTAGCGAGCGCAGCAGTAGAGCAGTGAACGGCCTGCATCCAACTTAGCCTTCATTCTAGAAAGCATATCGTAAACAGCTGGGAAGTTGATGATCTTCTCACCAAACTGTGCACGCTCCTTAGCGTATGCCAAGCCCTCGTTGTAAGCTTCCTGCTCCACACCGACACTCTGAGCGGCGATACCCAGACGGGCCCCGTTCATCAATGCCATCACGTACTTGATCAAACCGAGACGAGTGCTACCGCAAAGCTCTGCCTTGGCATTCTTGTAAACCAACTCGCAAGTAGGAGAACCATGGATACCGAGCTTGTTCTCAATGTGACGAACAGTTACGCCGCCATCACGTTTGTCGTAGATGAACATAGAAAGACCACGACCGTCCTTGGTGCCTTCCTCAGAACGAGCCAAAACCAAGTGGATGTCTGAGTCACCATTGGTGATGAATCGCTTTACACCATTCAAACGCCATGTGCCATCGGCATCTTGTGTAGCCTTGAGCATCACACGCTGCAAGTCAGAACCTGCATCAGGCTCTGTCAAGTCCATACTCATGGTCTCGCCAGCGCAGATGCGAGGGATGTACTTCTGGCGCTGCTCCTCAGAACCGAACTCATAGAGTGTATCGATACAGCTCTGGAGCGACCAGATGTTCTGGAAACCGGCATCAGCAGCAGCGATGATTTCAGAAGCCATAGAGAAGATGGCGTTAGGCAGGTTCAAGCCGCCGTAACGACGAGGCATTGACAAGCCCCAGAGGCCAGCCTTGCGGGTAGCATCGAGGTTCTCGAATGTCTTGCTGGCATAAATCATGCGGCCGTTCTCCAAGTGTGGACCTTCGAGGTCAACATCCTCAGAGTTTGGTTCGATGATGTTAGCAGCTACATCGCCGGTAATATCCAGCAATCGCTTGTAGTTCTCGATGGCATCCTCGTAGTTGACAGGAGCATCTTCAAACTGGTCTTTTTCTACATAATTTCTTTCCTTCAAGTCCACTACGCGCTTCATGAGCGGATGGTTCAAGTGGAACTCTATCTCAGGATGGTCTGTATAATAATTAGCCATTTTGCTTTTCTTTATATATAAATAATGTGTATGATACCACGAAGCTTACTTAGAGTTCTGCTTGTAGTACTTGATGAGCTTAGGTACAACTTCCTCTACGGTACCATTGATCACGTAGTCGGCAATCTTGTTGATTGGAGCGTCTGGATCGCTGTTGATAGAGATGATGATACCTGAATCCTGCATACCGGCGATGTGCTGGATCTGACCAGAGATACCGCAAGCGATATATACCTTAGGATGAACGGTAACACCTGTCTGACCAATCTGGCGGTCGTGATCTACCCAACCTGCGTCAACGGCAGCACGAGAAGCGCCTACCTCGCCATGGAGCAAGTGAGCCAACTCGAAGAGCTGGTCGAAACCTTCCTTGCTACCCACACCGTAACCACCGGCTACAACGATAGGAGAGCCCTTCAAGTTGTGCTTGGCAGCCTCTACGTGGTGGTCGAGCACCTTCACTACGAAGTCCTCGGCAGGAACATACTTGCTAACCTCTGGATAAACTACTTCCTTCTTGCACTCACCCTCGTAGATGTGCTTCTGCATCACACCAGAGCGAACGGTAGCCATCTGTGGACGGTGCTCTGGATTGACGATGGTAGCCACGATGTTACCACCGAAGGCAGGACGAATCTGATAGAGCAGACCCTCATAGTGCTTGCCGCTCTTCTTGTCGTCGTAATCACCAATCTCAAGCTCTGTACAGTCGGCAGTCAAACCACTGGTCAATGAAGAAGAAACACGAGGACCGAGGTCACGACCGATCACGGTAGCACCCATCAGGGCAATCTGTGGATTCTCCTCCTTGAAGAGGTTGACGAGAATGTCAGTATGAGGAGCTGAAGTGTATGGGAACAAACCCTCAGCATCGAAAACAAATAACTTATCTACACCATAAGGGAGAATCTGGTCTTCCACCTTACCCTTGATGCCAGTACCGGCAACGATGGCATGAAGCTCCACGCCCTGCTGGTTGGCGAGCTTACGACCCTTGGTGAGCAATTCTTGAGATACCTCGGCAACGGTTGTGCCTTCTACCTCGCAATATACAAATACGTTGTTCATAATTTCTTTCACAATTTCAGATTGGGATTATCCGATAATACTTTCGTCCAACAATTCCTTTACCAAGCTGTCGATGTCCTCATCGCTGCCTGTAAGGGTCTTGCTCTCCTTTGCCTGGAACACGATGTTCTTCACAGCCTTCACCTTGGTAGGTGAGCCGCTCAGACCGCACTGTGCAGGGTCGCCATCTACATCGGCCACGCTCCACTGGTTGAGAGTCAGGTAAGGGCGCTCCTCATAGAGGTGAGCCCAAGGCTCGTCACCCTTGCGCTCCATAGGGCAAGTAGCGTATTTGTACTTCATCACGAGTTTCACATTGCAAGGACGGCATGGGGCTGCGCTTCCGTTAACAGTGATAACCACTGGCAATGGAGCCTCTACAGTCTCCACACCACCATCAATGTGGCGGCGGATAGTAGCCTTGCCATTCTCTACCTTGAGGATTTCCTCGGCATATGTAACCTGGTTCAATCCCAACTTCTGTGCTACCTGTGGACCCACCTGTGCGGTATCACCATCGATAGCCTGGCGACCACCAATCACGATATCTACGTCACCAATCTTCTTGATACCCGTAGCGAGGGCGTAAGATGTAGCGAGTGTATCAGCGCCAGCGAAGAGACGGTCGGTAAGCAACCAACCTGTATCGGCACCACGATAAAGACCCTGGCGGATAACCTCACCAGCACGTGGAGGACCCATTGTCAAAATACCAACTGTAGAACCTGGATTCTGCTCCTTCAAACGAAGAGCCTGCTCCAATGCGTTCAAATCTTCAGGATTGAAGATAGCAGGAAGGGCTGCACGATTGACGGTGCCTTCGGCGGTCATCGCATCCTTACCCACATTTCTTGTGTCAGGTACTTGCTTGGCAAGTACTACGATTTTTAAACTCATATTTATTAATGGTTATTGTTATAATATTCTTAAGCTGTTAGTGTTTCGTAAAGGAACACGACCGCAAAAGTACCAATTTTTTGCGTTTTACCCAAATATTTCGTAATAAAAATGCACAAAATAGCTAACTTTGTGCGCAAAACGGAATATTTGTGCAGGTTTTTCTTGGAAGAATGAAAGATTTATTGTAGCTTTGTAGGCAGAAAACAACAAAAAGAAAAGTAGCTAAAATAAATGAAGAAAGTTTTTGTAAGTGGTTGTTATGACTTATTGCACAGCGGCCACGTTGAGTTTTTTAGACAGGCTTCCCAGTATGGTGACCTCTATGTGGGCATCGGCTCCGATGAGACCATCTTGGGCTACAAGCATCATAAGACGTTCTATCCCGAGCAGGAGCGTCTCTTCATGGTGAAGTCTATCCGTTACGTGAAGGATGCGTTTATCAATCAGGGCAGCGGCATCATGGATTTTATCCCTACGGTGGATATGGTGAAGCCGGATGTCTTTGTGGTGAATGCCGATGGCAGCAGCGAGACCAAGCGCAAGTTTTGTGAGGAGCGGGGCATCGAGTATGTGGTATTGAAGCGCACGCCTGCCGATGGATTGACGGCTCGTTCCAGCACGGACATCAAGGATTCTACCTGCCAATTGCCTACTCGTATCGACTTGGCTGGCACTTGGATAGACCAACCCTACGTGAGTTGTTTGGCTCCGGGCTGGGCGATAACGGTGTCGATTGTGCCAACCTTCGAGGTGCGTGAGCGTTGCGGACTGTCTACTTCTACTCGCAATATGATCAAGAAGATATGGCCGGTGAAGTTGCCTGATATGAATCCAGAGATTCTGGCTAAGTTGGTGTTCTGCTTCGAGAACGATCCTGAGCGTAGCGATGGCATCGTGAGTGGGGCACAGGATAGCATCGGCATCTGTATGCCGGGCTTGTGCCGTCATTATTATAACAACCGATTCTGGCCGGAGAAGTTTGAGACTTGCCATGATGAGGATGTGCTCAGCTGGTTGGAGAGCCATCTCTGCATGATTCCGATGGAGCCTCGTCGCCCAGGTTGCTCTGTGGTAGAGGGCAAGGACATCACCGAACCTAAGGTGAAGGCACTAGCCCAGGCTGCCGATGATTGCTGGCATGCCATTCTCCAGAAAGACTTTGCTTCCTTCGCTTCCGCCTTCAAGGCTTCGTTTGAGGCGCAGGTGGCTATGTTTCCAGCCATGATACAGGGCTGCGTACAGGGATTTATAGATGAGTATTCTGCTCTGCCAGATGTGCATGCCTGGAAGATGCCGGGTGCTGGTGGCGGTGGCTATCTGGTCTTGGTGGTAGATGACGTGAAGGCTTTCAAGGAGCATCATCCTGATGCTATCCAGCTGTTGATAAGAAGAAAATAGGTAGGAGAAGTTTACTCTAATTAAAGTGATAAATCATGAGTAAGATAGTAGACAAGAAATATCTGTTTTCTTTTGCCCTTATCGCCTCGCTCTTCTTCTTTTGGGGATTTGCTCATAGCATACTAGATATCTTGAACAAGCATTTTCAGGATGCGCTGGTCATTTCCAAGTCGCATTCGGCATTGCTTCAGGCGATGGTATATGGTGGCTATTTCATCATGGCTTTGCCTGCTGGAGCCATTATCCGCAAGTGGGGATATAAGGTAGGTGTTATTACGGGCTTGATGCTTTATGGCATCGGTGCCCTGCTTTTCATTCCGGGCGAGAGCTTGATGTCATTTGAGTTCTTCCTGTTTTGTCTCTTCATTATCGGATGCGGACTTACTTGCTTGGAGACGGCGGCTAATCCATACGTTGCCGTGTTGGGCGATGAGGCTACGGCTCCATCTCGCCTGAATCTGGCCCAGTCGCTCAATGGATTTGGCTGGATAGTGGGTCCGTTGGTAGGAGGCTTGGTTGTGTTTAGTGGCGAGGATGGCAATAGCGGATCGGTAGCTCTGCCGTATGCTGTGATAGGAGTCATCGTATTGGTCGTGGCATTCATTTTTAGCAGAATCCGATTGCCGGAGATAGTGGATGATGTATCTGATGCATCGGAGAAATCTTTGGATTCTTCTGATGCCCCTATATATAATAAGGTGGAAAATGCTGATAGCGGTAAGATGGATCAGTCCTTGTGGCATTCCTCTGTGTTTGTCTTCGGTCTGATAGCCCTCTTCTTCTATGTGGCAGCACAGACGGGTGTGAATAGTTTCTTCATCAATTATGTTACGGAGAAGGTTCCTTCTGTCTCCCCTCGCACGGCGGCATTGTTGTTGTCCTTTGGCGGTATGGGCATGTTCTTTGTGGGCAGATTGGCAGGCAGCTGGCTGATGAATCGCATCGCTGCCAGCAAGGTGTTGTTGGCTTGTGCGGTGGGCGGCATCCTCTGTATGCTGGGCGTTATCTTTGGCTCAGGCACATTGGCTCTCGTGGCTTTGGTGCTCACTTATCTATGCGAGGCAACGATGTTTCCTACGATATTCGCCCTGTCGCTCAATGGCTTGAGTGCCAGCAATACAAAGCGAGGCTCGTCATTCCTCATCATGAGCATTGTGGGCGGTGCCATTGCCCCTGTGGTAATGGGCGCTATCGGTGAAGCCAATATGGCGATAGGTTTCATCATTCCGCTCATCTGCTATCTCGTCATCGCCGTCTTTGCGATGAAAGTAGTGAGAAAGTAATTCTAAGATGGTATAAAAAATCCCAGACGATTCTTTTCGCCTGGGATTTTTGTAATAAGCTATAAACTATAGACTGTTTACTATAAACTCTTAATTTATTCAAAGCTTTTCAGTCTTGCAATATACTTGCCGAGAATATCGAACTCGATGTTTACCACGCTTCCTACTTCGATATTACAGAAGTTGGTGTTCTCACGAGTATATGGGATGATGGCGACAGTGAAAGTGTTGTCGGTAGGCTCACAAACGGTGAGCGAAACGCCGTTCACGGTTACGCTGCCCTTATCCACGGTGAAGTAACCCTTGTGAGCCATCTCACGATTCAGTTCATATTCGAAGGTGAAATAGGTAGAACCGTCTGCATCCTTCATGGCGATGCACTTGGCTGTCTCATCCACGTGACCCTGAACGATATGACCGTCCAGTCTGCCATTCATCACCATTGATCGCTCCACGTTCACTTTGTCGCCCACCTTGAGCAGTCCCAGGTTGCTGCGCTCCAAGGTCTCCTTCATGGCAGTAACGGTATAAGTATTGTCCTTGATTTCCACTACGGTGAGGCATACGCCATTGTGGGCAACGCTCTGGTCGATGTCCAACTCATCTACGAAAGAACATGACAGGGTGAAGTCGATGTTCTCCTGATCGTGCTTGATGGCCACAACGGTAGCCATCTCTTCTACTATTCCACTAAACATAAGCTTTCTTTTATATATTTTATTTGGGGTGCAAAGTTATTGCATTCGTCGCAAACAACCAAATTATTTAAGTTCTTTTATCTTCTCGTTCATCTTCTTTGGTGCTTGGCAGTGGTACATCGTGGGCATTGGTACCTTGTTTGCCATGGTATATGTGGGCATAGTTGTGAAGAAGGTAGGCAAGCCTATATATAATTAAGGTATAAGGGCATGAGGATTTCCTTCTCATGCCCTTATTTCGTATGATTAATCATTAAAAGTTTCGTCTATACTCGATTTTTTTGATGTTTTAGTTGTTTTTTCGAGTATAGACGAAAATCTTGTTAAAAATGTAGATATTTTCGTCTATACTCGAAAAAAATCATTAGAATTCGTACTTCTTGCCCAATATCTTGTTGATGCTTTGGATGAGGATGTGGTAGGCAGGATTTCCCATGGCTCCGTGCCCATGACCGGCTATCTCATAAAGTTCTGTGTCGGGGCGACCTACAAGATTCATCATTCTCCACATATAGGCGTTCTCCTCGTATCTGCCAAAGAGTTCTATGTTTCTGTCGCCAGTAATCAGGATGAGTGGGGCGGCATCTTTTCTTACGTGGAAGAGGGGAGCATACTTGTCGATTGTAGGCTGGAGGTTGTCGATGCCATTCATCTTTCGATAAGCAAAATGGCTGATCATCTGACCACTGAATGGTATCAAACCTGCGATATTGTTGGCATCCACTCCATATCGGTTGAGCCATTCTTTGTCTAGACCGAGCATTGCTGTGATATAGCCGCCTGCAGAATGACCAGATACAAAGATCTTCTTATTGCTACCGCTATACTTGTCGATATTCTTGAAAACCCAAGCCAAGGCTGCTGCGCAATCATCCAGGCATTGGTCGATGGTGACGGTTGGGAGCAAGCGATAGTTCACGCCCACGATGGTATAGCCTTGGTTCATCAGTTGTGAAGGCAACTGCTTGCTGCCACTGGTAAGACCACCGCCATGAAACCATACCACGACAGGGCAGTCCTTCTGCTTCTTTTCATAGTAGATGTCGAGCTTGCATCGCTCATTTACGTAAGCATCCTTGTTGCTTTTGTACTGGATGTTGTTTACGATAGTGGCTTCATTCTTGTTTGCGCTTTGTGCGCTGATGCCCAGTGTGCATATAGCCAAGAGCATCGTCAGTAAGATTTTTCTCATTGTTTGTCTTTTTAATTGGTTATTTTATGAGTTGTACTTTTAGAATGCAAAAGTACAGCTATCCCAGCAGATAACCAAATTAGAGTTAGCTTTTTAGTAGAATTTAATAGTCTCTCTATTTCTTGGGGTGTCACGAGTGTCAAGTGTCATGAGTGTCATTAAGAAAATCCAAATTCGCCATTTTGATATGTTTTTTGCGAAATCGTTAATGACACTCATGACACTCGTCCCCTCATTTTTCCTACGTCCCGATGTATTTCTTTTTTCGTGGCGAGGAAAATATATTTTCGTCGGGAGGCTGTACTTCGTTCAGAGGAATCTCCGTGTTACCTCTTTGATTTGATATGCTCTGTTAGTTGAAATAGTAATATTTTGTAACTCCTACACTCGCATAGTTTGTTACAACGTAACTATACGACTTCGGTAGTTTCAATCCTTCACATGAAGAACTGGAATTTTTAGATGCTACTCCTAAAAGATGTGAGCCGCCAGAATCAGTACTTGAGTTACATAAAAATATCTTGCCACCAACCTTGCTTGTCCATTTGTAATAATTGTAATACGAGCCACTTGGTGTTCCTCCATTCTTTCCTACTGTGACGCCATAAACAGATACTTTTTCTATAGTAAAACCTGATGTGGGGTCGGATGTTCCGCCGCCAGTACCAGAACCGCCACCAAAATAGTTGTTGCCTTCTAAATCAATATAATTTGAAGAAGGGAGAGAATTTACGGGTTTTACATGTTTGTCAAAATAATTATATTTTTTTCTGCTGTCAAAATTGTTGAAGCATAAAACGTAGGTGTCATCAGGATAAGACTGACACGAAACATATTTGTACAAACTTTTTTCGCCATAAATCAAATATATATAGCTATCATGATACCAGTCTGAATACTCTCCAAGACCATTTATGTTTTGAATTGGAGTAATTGTTTGTTCATAACTCCAATAATGAATTTTATTTTTATAGAAATAATTTTTGTCTTCATCTTTTTTATAGACTACAGTTTGGGCAGTTCCATCTGTATTGAACACATAATAAATTTGCTCGGATGATAATTCATGTAGATTGTCAAATTCCCAAGCATGCCAAATTGTACCTGTTAAATTTATATCATAAGTAGTTGTGAAATGTTTATCTTCATCAGAATCATTACTACTACATGAGATAAAAGCTACAGACATGATCAACTCTAATAACAATAATAGTCTTTTTGTACTTTTCATTTTGTTTATAATTTATGGATTAATACTCAATTCTGCGAATTCACAAAACTTTCTCTTCTTCAGTTTTAATAGCTCTTGCATTATCTTTATTTCCAAAGAAATCGAAGTATGCAACAATGATTTCTCTTCTCAAAGTCTCATCACAATGGTGAGCCTCTCTTGCTAAAAGCGAAATGATGATAAGAGTTATAATCATTATCAAAAGAATGCCTATATATGCTAGATAGACGCCAAGTACCTTAATAGAAAGGTATTCCAAGTCTCCATTGCATAGAACTGTTATAGCCAAGAAAATAACAGATGGAATGAGTCCTTCATAAATTGCCCTTAGAACCCAAATGCGATATACGTAAAGAAAGCGATTTCGGCAGTCTACGTTTTCATTTGTATCTAGCCTCATCCACATATATGTTCAATGTTTCTGTTATCACATCAAACTTTTTCTTTATATCAATCCAATTGATAATTCCTTCTTTTTCCATAAAGCTCTTATCTATAGTTATTCTTTCTTTTCCAAGAATGCATTGGGGATATATGCGGTAGCTACCAAGCATAGACCTGCAATCTCTACGACCACTCTTTGCTGTCCGGCGATGCGAGCCACTTTGCCGATGACTCCTTCAAATTCACCTTTTATTACCTTAACGGTTTCACCACTTTTATAATGGCATTGCTCAGCAGAGACTATTCTTACATGCTCGCTTTCTGTACTGGTGGCTCTGATAAAACTTGTCATTGAGTCGACTGGGATGATGAGCGGAGGATGCTTACCATTTGATTCTCTAGCTTTTGTCTTATCCAAATAGTATTTGACAACTGATGGTTTATTGCCTTGTCTGTGAACAAGAGCATTGGCTTGCTCTCTAGTGGTGTAAACAAAAAAGAGATTGGGAAGAAGAGGCGATAGTATTCGCTTCTTCTTCCCAATCTCTTTTGCCATTACATAGTGCATTGGCATATATGCCCGTACCTTGGCATTATTGATGATGCCATAAGCTTGTGAAACTCTGTTGTAAACCACTCGGAGCACAAACCAGTGATGGTCTGGCTTCGGGATATAGTCCGAGGACACCCCTGTGTGTGAGCTGTAAGCTTCGGGGAGGGCAAGGGAGGTAAGTCCGCTGCGAAGAGAATCATCATGTTCTCGCTGGTTATGCGCATTAAGCAATGCGTTCATATCAGTTCTATGTTATTGCGTTAATGATAGTATATAGGATTATACCTTAGCGATACAATCTATGTTAATATATGACTGTCTGTTTGCCTATTTCAAGGAGCACAGACTTAAGAGCCGCTTCAAAGTTAATATATTTTTGGCATATAAGACTAATATTCACTTATTTTTTATGATTCTTTAAAAGTTCGAGCGGATAAGTTTTACCATTATTGGCACCACTTCCTCTTCCGAAGGCCAGTGGGGAAGATAGAGCAAGGGATGGGGAGTGCCGCCAAGCCCAGTCCAATCTATCCTCTTCACGTAGTCGAAGTCGGGAGGACCGAAGTCAAAACTCCTGCCGTAGAGGACGATGGCACCACGACCTTCGTCGATCTTCCAAAGTCCTCCACCGTATGTACATTGCTCATCAGGAGCCAACATGTCTCTGTGCAAATAGACGTGACCGAACTTCAGTACGCCGTCTCTATTGATAATGAATTTCTGAAACATATTGCAAAAGTAATTATATATAAAATCATTTGATAGCCTTCTTTGGACATACATTTGAGCAACTACCACATAGAATGCATTCGCTGGATTTCACTTTCTTCCCTTGTGAGATATATGACATCACGTTGACATCCATAGGGCAATGCTTGTTGCAGGTTCCACATGAAATGCAAGGATTGCCAGATGGGGTAGGTTGTATCAACGCCACCTTAGTTTGGCATTTCATGAATAAAGACACAGGACAAGCTATCTTGCAAAAAGCTCGCTTCTTTCTGTACTTGAAAGCCAACCAAGTCGCCAATCCGTAATAGAGGGCATTGCTGATGATGAAACCGATGAGAGAGCCCGGTTTTCCAAGAACAAGCCAGATGTGGCTGCTTGGCTGTTCGTTGATGTGCATGTTTACCCAATCATACCCTAAGCAGACTAAAGACAGTGGGATGCTAATGCTGATGATGAGGGCGAGATAGCGGTATCGAGTAAGATGAGTCGGAATTCTTCTATTTTCCTTGATTGGAAGCAACTCCATGAGAGCGGCTGTCCAACAAGCCCATCCGCAGAAACCTCTTCCCCAAATGAAAGGACCAAAGATTTTGGCAATGCAGAAATGGATGAAAACACGCACGATGATTCCTGTTTGCAAGAACAACAAGAAGTAGAAAACAAATTCTTCCAGTTGCAAATTCTCACGTTGGCAGATGCCAAGAAACAGCAAGAATAATGGTGAAATCATCAGAAGACAGATTCTGCGCCCCAAGTCTTTCTTGATACCTTTGCGCTTGATGGCTATCAGGCAACCCAATGTAATGCTGAATCCTATCCATGGAAAGATAATGAGGAATCCCCACCAACCGAATAGCGCATGAAGTGTTAATCCTATGACTGCTCCTATGAGGAAAGGTATGCTGCATTTGAAAAATTGTTGTCTCATCTTTATGACTTTATTTCCAAATTAATTTATGATTTTACTTCCAAAACAATTTGTCGATGAAGTCATATCGCTTCTCCATCTGCTCGTCTGCCTTCACCGTGGTGTTGACATCAATCTGGAGCACAGGGGCTACAGACTTGCCATTGGTGGATGGCCATTCTACGAGACCCAAGCCGTTAGGATTGCCTGTCTTCACAAAGTTGATGTAGTATTGGCTGAAGATATCGCTCACCATGTAGTCCTCTGGCTGCCAATCATATACTCGGTTGGTAGGCAGTGTGCCCATTGCATACTCGATGTCGGCAGAGTGAACGGCTCCTTTGTCTTGTGGCATCTGAGGTTGTCCTTCCTTGGCATCCACTACGCCGCCAGCCAGTCCTGCTACCTTTCCCTTGATAGCCATGGCTGGGCGAGGATGGCAATAACGATAGCGATATACTGGTTGACCGCTTGTGAGCTTGTGCATGCTGCCCCACTTCCATGTGGAGTAATCGAGGAAGAGATCAGAGGCGAGATTGATGCCTGGCTGCTCCAGCACATCCTTGTCGCTGTTGATGCCATAGAGACGGAATGCCTCATCCACGTTGTCGCCAAACATCGCCTTGGCTCCAGCTTTCAAATTCTCTACCGTAGGTTGTTTGCCGGCGAGCACAGCCCATGGCGACATCTCCTGATTGTTGCCACCGATGAGCAAAGGCACCTTGGTCTGATTGCCCTTGGCGAAAGTCTCGGTAGGCTGTTCGGTCAGGAAATAGCCATCGATGTTATAGGTAGGGATGGCTTTGACGGCGGCAAGTTTCATCAGTTCCTCGGCAGGGAGGGCACGCAGGTCCTTGATGTTCTTCTTGCCAATCTGCTTGGCTAATTCCACGCCTTTCTGTTCGGCTTCCTTCAAGGTAAGCACCTTGTTGAATCCCATTACCGAACCGCTCGAACCCATGGCCTGTGCAAAGAGACCTTGGCAGAGTGGGGATGCCATCAAGGCACTGACCGACATACTTCCGGCAGACTCGCCCACGATGGTGATGCGGTTAGGGTCGCCACCAAATGCCTCGATGTTATCCTTCACCCATCGGATGGCTGCCACTTGGTCCATGAAACCATAGTTGCCTGAGCCTTTGTAAGATGTCTCCTTGGAGAGTTGAGGATGGGCAAAGAATCCGAAGATGCCCTCACGATAATTGGCGGTGATGGAGATGATGCCCTTTCGAGCCATCGCATCGCCAGCATATCGAGGTTCGCTGCCACTTCCTGCCATCAGTCCGCCGCCATTGAAGTAAATGAGCACTGGTAGATGTTCCTTCATCGTCTTGGCTGGAGTCCAGATATTTAGATAGAGACAGTCCTCGCTGTTCACCTTGGTACCGAAGTTCATATCTCCGAAGAGCGCTTCCTGCATAGGGTTGGGACCATATTCGGTAGCTTTTCTCACTCCCTCCCATTTCTGCACAGGCTGGGGAGCCTTCCAACGCAGATTGCCTACTGGTGGAGCTGCGAAAGGTACGCCCTTGAAGATGGTGATGCCAGAGAGGTCTTTGCCTTCGAGGATACCCTCGGCGGTCTTTACTTGCGTTTGCGCCATCATGCTCATGGAGAAGAGCAGTGTGGCGAGAGATAATATCGTTTTCTTCATTGTCTTGATAATTTGTTAGTTGTTACTATTTTGCGTTGATGGTCATCAAATTCTTGATAATCAAACTTCTTTTGCAAAAGTACGGAAAATAATTGAGATAGATTTGTTTTATTGTTTTTTTTTTTATAATTTTGCACATTATAATATATAAACATTTGAAGACAATGGAAATCAAGGAAGGATATATGCCCTTCATGGGCTATCAAACATATTATCGTATCGTAGGTAAAACAGAGGAGGGCAAGAGCCCTATCATCCTCTTGCATGGTGGACCAGGCAGTACCCACAACTATTTCGAGCTATTGGATAGGGTAGCGGAATCAGGTAGAGCTGTCATCATGTACGACCAGTTGGGCTGTGGCAACTCATTTGTGGAGGGACATCCCGAACTCTGGACTCCTGAGACTTGGCTCAACGAACTCTGTGCGCTCATCGACTATCTCCACATCGACCATTTTCATCTCTTAGGACAGTCGTGGGGCGGTATGCTCGCCATCATCTATCTGATAGAGAAGCAAGCAAAGGGTGTGAAGTCCGCCATCCTCAGCAGCACTCTTTCGAGCAGCAAACTTTGGGCAAGTGAGCAACATCGCATGATCAAGTTTATGTCGGAGGAAGACCAGCGTGCCATTGCCGAGGCTGAGGCGAAGGATGACTTTTCGAGTGAGGCGTATGCCAAGGCGAATGAGCACTTCATGCTCTTGCATTGTGCCGGTGAGGTGACAGAGGATAGCCCAGAGTGTCTTCGCCGAAAGAAGCGTGCTGGTGCCGAGGCTTATCTCTATGGTTGGGGACCAAACGAATACACTCCTACGGGTACGCTCCGTGATTATGATTATACCGACCGCCTTGGCGAGATACAAGTGCCATGCTTGGTGATGAGTGGCACCAACGATCTCTGCACTCCTTTGGTGGCAAAGACCCTCTATGATGGTATCTCCGATTCCAAGTGGCATCTCTTCGTAGGAGCCCGCCACATGCCTTTCGCCGAGCAAAATGATGAGTATTGCCAGGTGCTGGAAGAATGGTTGGGGGAGAAAGATTAAGCTCTTTGGAATTATTTGAAGCGATTCAATTCCTCATTACCAGCACCTTGACCCTTGTATCGACTTCTTGACGTATTGAAGTTATACTGGAATGTCAAGAGCAAGGAACGGCTATCGCTGGTGCTGCTTTGCCAAAGCGTGACATCCTTATTGTAGAATAGTATGTCACGATTGCTCTTGTTGAAGATGTCGTTAGCTTCAAGCGTAACCGAGAAACGATTCTTGCAGAAAGCCTTGTAAAGTTTGGCATTAAGACTAGAGGAAGAACTGAGCTGCATGTTCTCCTTGTTTCCACGGCTGTTCCATTCCATGTCAATGTTCATCCAGATGTCGCCAGGCAGATGGATGGCATTCTGGAACTGTACGATTCCCAATGGATTGCCGAAGGACCTGTGCTCGCCAAGATATTCCCCGGAAAGCCATTGCTTGATAATACCGGCATTGACCTTTGGTTGCCAAATTCCAATATGGAATTGTGCGCCAAGGAATGCTTGTAACTCTTGTATATTGGGCGCATTCTCCAAGGTGAGATACTTCATCTCTCCATTTTCTCCGTAAGGTTTTGAGATGTTGATGATGGCATCCTTTTTGTAATCGTATGATACCTTTGCAAAGAATTGCTTCCAGGCCCCCATCAGTTCCACGGAATGAATCTTGACAGGAGAAAGATAAGGATTGCCACTTCCCAAGAGCAAACGATTGACATAGGTGACTGTGCCATCCAGGTCTTCGTATGATGGACGCTGCGTCTTGCTGGTGTAACTCAATGCCCATTGTGTCTTTTCTATCTCTGTAGAAATAGACAAGGAAGGGAACACATTGTTATAAGTCTTGCTTTGGTCTTCCTTGAGTTGTCCATTCTCCGTATATTTGAAGGTGACATGCTCATAACGAAGTCCTGCCTCAACTGCGATTTTACCCAATTGCTGACCAATGGAGAAGAAACCTGCCATATTCTTCTCGTCACTCTTGGTATTGCTATTGCCAATGGTAGCCATATTGATATGGAAATCATTCAACATCTGCGAGGCGATATATTCATTGCCCACTTCGATTTGTCCTTTCCACAGAGGATAGCTCAACACCAACTTTTCTGCAAACATTCGGGAGTGTCCGATGCTCGTAGAAGCCACCATTTTCTGCTGTTGATTCCCATTTGTCTCTTCCTGATCGGAAGTTTCTCGCTTCTTTCTCCACATGTAATCCATGTTGAAGTCGATGCCCAGTTTGCCCACCTCGCCATTATAATAAATGTTGGCATGGTGTTTTGGCACAGTATGCACTCTTCCTCTTTTTACTGCGGAAACTTCTTCGTCCAACTCTCCATCGGCATACGATGTCGAACTATAATCGGAATTCGGCTTCTGCAAAGCAGCTCCATTCATATAGTAAGCACCGATAGAATGATGCTCGTTGATCATCCAAGAGAATCCAAACTTGCCAAAGAACTCGTTGTTTCTCATGTGGTTGAAGCTCTTTATATTCTGAAGCCAAGAGGTGGAACCTTGCGTTTCGATGTTCATGTTTTCAAGACTATAGAATTTACCACCATAATAGTTGAGATTGGTGAATAGTTCCAGTCCACCTGTGCGATATTTCAAGTTGGCTTGCTCCATGCTAGAGAAATAGTGTCGAAAACCATTTTGCGCACGAAGCGTTCCTCCAAAGCCTTCACCTTGTGGTAATTTGGTGCGAATACGGATAACAGACTTGACGGAGGCGTCATACTTGGCACCAGGATTGGTTATCACTTCCACATTCTTGATGTCTTGCGAATTGAGCTGTGAAAGTTCATTCTTGTCTTGTACGGCACGACCATTAATATATATAAGAGGTGTACCCTTGCCAAACACCTCGAAGTTTCCATCTCTGCCTGTGACCATTGGTATTTGGCGAAGCACATCATTCGCCGTTCCTGCATGTTCTAACTGGGAGTTGGCAACTGTTGTAACCAAGGCATTGCCCTTGATGGCGACAATGGGGCGTGACGATTTCACCACGACCTTTTGCAGATGCATGGTTGCCTCTTTCAAGGTGATATTGCCAATCTTACCTGTATCGAAGGTACGAGTTTGCGTCTGATAACCTACGCAACTCACCTTCACGATGGCTTTTCTCACCTCGCAAGGTATGACAAACTGGCCATTTTCATTGGTTACACCACCCGTAATGAAAGAAGAATCTTGTACATTCAACAAGCTGACATTGGCAAAATCCACAGGATGATGCTGGACATCCACAACTCGTCCCATCATCTTGGTAGGCGTCTTTTGGGTGCATTCCACAAAGATGTTCTTACCATCTATCGTCATTTTCATGGGATAAAATCCGATGATTTGTTTGATAGCTTCAGGGGCAGTACGCTTCACGACCTGAGTTGTCACCGTGAAGTCTTCCAACTCATTATACATGAAGTTGATACGATAATCACTAGTGCTTTTGGCAAGTGTAGTAAGTGCTTCCGACATAGAAGTATTGCGGAAGTTATGGCTGATACGCTGGGCATGGATGGGCTGAATGTGAAGCATCAATAAGACAACCCAATATGCCATCAACTTGATATATTCTTGTTTTTTCATTGCTTTCTGTTTTTTACTCGACAATCAAAGTCTTCCCCTCAGAGTGGATGTTCACTTTTTCAAAGTGATTCATCAGCTCGATGATTTCATCCAGGTTCATTTGCTCTGTCAGTTGGAGATAAAGACGAATGTGCCTTGAAGACTCATTCTTATAAACCACCTGAACATTAAAATGCTGGGCGATAGGCTGCAAGATAGCCTGGAGTTCCATGTCTTCATAGAGCAGAGGGAGTTTGGTGGAAACGCTATCATTTACGGCACCTGTCTTCTGTACTGTTGTTGCAACGAGTCGGACAGAATCCTTGTTCTCGGCTTCCTCCTTTACCATATTTGTGTCATGGGAAGGAGAAGTTTGGAACGAATGGTATGCCAAATGTATGGCAGCGAATGTGAAGCCTGATACTACGAGTACTGCCACTATTGCAGCTACTTTTCTCATCGGACTCCAAAGGGTTGCCGTCTTCGCTGGTATCTTCTCCTTTGGATCTATACCCATATTGCCCAACTTCTTTTCCTTCAACTTTTCCCACTCCTCATCCATAGAAGGTAGGTGGATCTCTTCATTCTTCTTTTGAGAATCAAGAGCTTGATGAACATTCACGATCTGTCGGTACATTTCTAAAGTTTCCTCATCCCCAAGAATCTCGTTTTTCTGGGTCTCGGAATATGCGGTAGGATTCTCCAATAGATCGAGAAGAATATCCCATTTATCAGTATGTGATGAATCTTGTTTCATATTTTCATTCCTTTCTTTTGTTTGTAATAAGTTCTAAAGCCAGGACGTCTTCAAGCCTCTTCACTTAAGTTTATCTATAAGTCTTTCAATTTATCTCTCAGCGTTCGCAAACCTTTCACGATATGTTTGTTTACCGCCGAGATGCTGATGCCCAATTCTTCTGCCGTTTCCTTATACGACATTTGCTCGCCAAAACAAAGGCGAATCACGGAAGCAGTTTGTGGCGTAAGATCATGGTCTATGCAGTGGACCGTAGCTTGCCATCTTTCTTCCAACTGCGTATCCTGTTCTTCTTCTAACGGAAGAAGCTGCTGTAATCGTTCGTCCCGTTTCTTTTGAGCGATGAGATTGAGACAAGCATTTTTCACGCTTTGCATGAGATAAGATGAGGCGGTCTCCTCTTTTACGTCATGCTCCCACAACTTGGAAAAGACATCGCTTACCACATCTCTTGCCTCCTCGTTGTCATGGAGCAAGGCAAAAGCTAAGCGATACATCCTTTCGTAGTTGGCACGAAAAAGCTGTTCCATCTGTTTTTCTTTTTTCCCTGTCATTTCTTTTTTTCTTGTTTCTATGCTTATATACAAACAAAAGGAGATTCAATCACCCCTAAAGATGAAGTTTTTTATGAAAAAAATTACGCTAAATCTGCAGAATAGCTTAAAATGAGCGAATTATGAACTTTCTACCTCATAGAGGTAATGATTTGGCAATAGTTCTAATTTCAGCAATATGCGTACGTTTGCTGCCAAACAACTCTTTTCAAGTGCAAAAATACAATATTTCTTTAAAATAGAATGTGAGAACAACGTTAAAAAATTATATATTGGAATAAAAGTGAGAATAATTCATTATCTTTGCAGAAAAAATATTATGGATATTAATCGTTTGAAAATAGTGCTTGTTGAAAAGAAAAAGACGAGCAAATGGTTGGCAGAACAGTTAAAGGTAAACCCTTCTACTGTTTCAAAGTGGTGTACTAATACATCACAACCTCCATTAGAATCTATAATTAGCATATCGAAATTGTTAAATGTTGACATTAAAGAATTGATAAATAATTATGAGTAGTAAAAGTAACGACCAGGGACGTGCATACGAATACATTTGCTTGCATTCTTTGCAGGATGCAATAAGTGCTATTCGTAAATCACAAATAATTCATAATAGCAGTTATGAAGCTGCTGAACATGCATGGAATACATTGAGTGTTGCGGAAAAGGCTTTATACACACTGAGTGCGAAATCAACAATTGATACAATATTTGCATTAGAACCAAATATCGTAGAAGTTGGTGATGACACTCTGAATTTGTATATTCAAAGCGATGAACATGGTGAAGACGCAGATGTTCGTGACATTATCATTGACCGTAAAGATATTGTTTGGGAGATTGGACTAAGTATAAAGCACAATCACATGGCAGTAAAGCATAGCCGTTTAGCCAAAAGTTTAGATTTTGGTCAAAAATGGTATGGAGTTAACTGTTCTGAAGAATATTGGAATGCAGTAAAGCCAACATTTGATTTTCTTGAAGTAGAAAAAGCAAACGGAACTTACTTCAGGGATTTAAACTCTAAGGAAGATGATGTTTATGTGCCATTATTGAAAGCTTTTATGCAAGAAGTAAAGACACAAGTAGAGAATAATGCTGATGTTCCTCGTAAACTTGTTGAATATTTACTTAGCAAATATGACTTTTACAAGGTTATTAGTATAGATAATAAAAGAGTTACCACAATACAGTCATTCAACATGTATGGAACTTTAAACCAAGCAAGTAAGACGCAGAAACCGTCTTTAGAAGTTCCTGCAATGGAATTGCCTACGACTTTACTTTTTATGGATTTCAAACCTAAAAGTAAGACCACGGTAATTATGAGTTTTGATAATGGTTGGCAATTTTCATTCAGAATACATAACGCAAAAGATATGGTAGAACCATCTTTGAAGTTTGATGTTCAGATTGTAGGAATGCCTCCTGCTGTAAATATAAAGTTTAACTGTAAGTGGTAAATATGAATTTAATAAGTCTTTTTTCTGGCGCAGGTGGTCTTGACAAAGGATTTCACAATGCAGGATTTCATACTGTGGTAGCCAATGAATTTGATAAGAAAATATGTCCAACATTTAAAGCGAATTTCCCTGAGACAAAATTGATTGAGGGGGATATTAGAAATATACCGTCAGATGCTTTTCCTGACCATGTGACAGGTATAATTGGTGGACCACCATGCCAGTCATGGAGTGAGGCAGGTTCTTTAAAAGGTATCGAAGATGCACGTGGTCAGTTGTTCTATGAGTACATCAGAATATTGCGTGATACCCAACCTTTGTTTTTTGTAGCAGAGAATGTGTCGGGTATGCTTGCCAAACGACATGCGACTGCAGTTAGTGGATTTATGAAGTTGTTTGATGAAGCAGGATATGACGTTAATCTGAAAATGCTTAATGCCAATGACTATGATGTTCCAGAAGACCGAGACCGTGTCTTCTATATTGGCTTTCGCAAGGATTTGCACATAGGCGATTATGAATATCCGAAGCCACAAGAGCATAAGCCAACTTTACGTGAGGCTATTTGGGATTTACAGGACACAGCCATACCAGCAAGAGAAAAGAATCATACTAACGGAAATGCTTGCGCTGTTCCTAACAATGAATATTTTACAGGTGCCTTCTCGCCAATATTCATGTCACGCAACCGTGTTAGAGCATGGGATGAACCTGGATTCACCGTTCAAGCAAGCGGAAGGCAATGCCAGCTTCATCCACAGGCACCTAAGATGATAAAGGTCGAAAAGAACTTGCAAAAATTTGTTGAGGGGAAAGAGCATCTATATAGAAGAATGACTGTCAGAGAAGTTGCTCGTGTTCAAAGTTTCCCTGATGACTTCAAATTCATATATGACGAAGTGAATTATGGTTACAAGATGATAGGTAATGCTGTTCCTGTCAATCTTGCGTATCATGTGGCATTAAGTATAATTGAAACATTGAAACGACATAATATTAATATAGATAATTGATGAATATAATATCACTATTTGCAGGATGTGGAGGTCTTGACCTTGGGTTTGAAAGGGCTGGGTTCAATGTGATTTGGGCAAATGAATGTGATTCTTCTATATTTGAAACATATAGAAAAAATCACCCAAATACCATGTTGAATACTACCGATGTGCGCTTACTCAAAGACCAAGACATTCCATCTTGCGATGGTATTATTGGTGGTCCACCATGTCAAGCATGGAGTGAAGGTGGCAAGCAACTTGGATTTGAAGACTCAAGAGGTCAGTTGTTTTTAGAGTATATCAGGATCGTAAACTTGAAAAAGCCAAAGTTCTTTGTCATTGAAAATGTGCAGGGAATACTTGAAGACAAACACAAGCAATCGCTGACATTTATAATTGAAAGTTTGCGGTCTATTGGTTATTCAATAAGTTATCAACTCTTAAACGCTGGAGACTTCAGAATCCCACAGGATAGATTAAGGGTTTTCTTCGTGGGAATACGAAATGACCTACAAAATACATTTGATTTTCCGAATTCAATGCCTGGCAAGAAAGTGACTTTAAGAGAAGCTATTGGAGATATTATTGAGAAGCCAAGGTTTTTCAATGAAGAAATGGTCATGTCTGAACATCCAACAAGAAAGAATCATGATGTCTATACAGGAAGCTATGATGCAAAGTATATGGCTCGCAATCGTGTTCGTACATGGAATGAGCAATCTTTTACGATTCAAGCGCAGGCAAGGAATGAGCCTCAACATCCACAGGCACCAAAGATGACTTATGTTAGCCCTAACGTGAGAATTTTTGCAAAGGGATATGAACATCTTTATCGTCGTTTGAGCGTTCGGGAATGCGCAAGAATACAAACTTTTCCTGATAGTTTTGTATTCATCTATGATGACATAAAAGACGGATATAAAATGGTGGGTAATGCAGTACCGCCACGATTAGCCTATGCACTCGCTGTTCAAGTAAGAAAAGCTATGTGCTAATAATTTTCAAAATATAAACTTGTAAAAAATGGAAGCAAATCGACAGAAACTTTCCGAATGGAATGCAATTAAAAATCTTATTCCAATAATAAACAAGAAATTGGGAATTAATATCTCTATGTATGATAAACAATATGAGGCAGAAATGCCTGATTTCATTTTCCATGATGAAAAAGGGTACTCCATAGGTGTTGAAGTCGTGGAATGCCATCCTTCTGTAAATATAAACAAGAAACGTAATGCGGTAGAGAGAAATACGTTCAAAAACAAAGTCTGTAACATAGTGCAAAAAAATATCTTCTTGGAAAGTATGACCAAAGAAAAGAAGTTAAACATTTTCATTGATAGATATAATTTTACAAATAAGGGAGATTTGGATGGAGATAAAGTAAAATTAACACCAGAAGCATTTGCTGAAGAAGTCGAAATCTATTTAAGAAATATGTTTAATGGATTTATATATCCTACTAAGCATATTAAAAGAATTAAAGTTTGGGAGACACGTGGTAGAAACATAGTTCAATTCAATTCTATAGCTCGAAGGGATTCTGTACCTTGGCAAGATTTAGAAAAATGTATAGAATCTAAAAACAGCAAATACTCTATCTATCAAAAGAAAAACAAATGTGATGAATATTGGCTTTGCATTTATCTTCCTTTTGAAGAGAATAAACATCCTTATGAGGTGAGTAATGAGTTGCTTTCAGAAAATGCAAAACAAAAGGTTATGTCAAGTCCATTTAAATGTATTGTTGTAACATCGGTAATGCCTATAGATTTAGCGATACTAAAGGATTGATAAAAATTAGATAAAAACGTAGAAAGCATTGGAATTAAATTGTTACCAACTTCAAATTGTTCGACTTAGGAGGAACAATTTCCCAACTAACATATTTCTTTTGGGGAGTTACCCAAAAGGTTTTGAGTAACTCAAAACATACCTTGCTGTGTCTTTGTGGACACAATGTTTTGGAAAGAATAAAACCTAATACCATTGAAAACACTGCGGTGGTTCGCCCAAGTGGCTGGAGGCGCAAAGCCTCCAAGGAACGACTCGTTTTTCGCTATGTCCAAAGGATGAAACAAATAAATCCCGAAGAATTGGGGACATAGAATACCATTCCTCGGGATGAACAAAAATGTATTCCTGCATGTCATACGTTTTATATGTCATACGATAAGCATGTAAAACGTATGACATCAATGTATATATGCTTACACTTTTCTTTGCATGGATACATCTTTATCACATTACAAGTGCATTTCTATTCGACAGTGAATCAGTGCGTCAATAAGTCAATACGACAGTGAACAACCGAAGCGTCAAAGATACGACCATTTTCAACAAAAGGAATTCGTCCCTCCGTAGAGTTGCAGGACAATAGTTGTTTTCTCTTTTGTTTCGTACAATCTCTTGAGGATAACTTCACGAAGTTGTGCTGCGCCAAAAGAGTGGAGACGAAAGCAAATGGCAACTATCATAGGAAAATTATACAGCGTTTGCCAAACACTAACGGGAGTTTCGTCCTTGCATTGGACTTCCGACATAGACAACATACCTTCTTTATATATGGCTCGTATCACTGAGTTGAGTTTCGGAGCGGTAACATAAAGTATATCAACCAACTCTCCCTCACTCATCCACAGTTCCTCTAAGTTGGACGGAATGGAAAGTATCCCATTTCCGTCCATAGTGATAGTTGTCCTTTTCATGCCATTCCTCCCATTACAGGCAAATGCCCCTTGATTCGACTTTCAAAGACAGAAATATCATGGTCAAGTTTGCTGCTTGTCACCTTGGCGTATATCTGTGTCGTGGTGATATTCGTGTGACCGAGAATTTTGCTAACGCTCTCTATTGGCATACCATACTCCAATGCTAAAACAGCCCAACTATGGCGGGAGACATGAAATGAAACTCGTTTCTTGATGCCACACATTACCGCTACTTTTTTGATGCGCTTGTTGATGCTGTCAAGGTTGCCAATGTTGAACAAGTGATTACCGTTTCTGAAAGATTTGTATCTCTCAACTATCTGCATAGGAATATCCAACAGCTTGATTTGGAACGGTACGCCTGTCTTCTGACGCTTGGACACTATCCAAGGAGCACCGTTTACCATGGTGATGTTATCTTCCGTCAAGTTCTTGATGTCGATGAAAGCTATACCTGTCCAACTGCCAAAGATAAAAAGGTCTCTCGCAAATGCCATGTTGGGGTCTTCCAACTTTATCTCAGTCATGGCGGTAAGCTCGTACAAGGTCAAGAACTCACGTTCCTTATGGTCTGGATCAACGTGGTACATGGCAAACGGATTTCTCGGTATCTTGCCGTTGTAGTGTGCCGCCGTAACGATATGTTTCAGAGGTATGGAGTAAATCCAAATGGAGGATTGCGCAAGCCCTACCACATTTTTCAAGTAAAGGCAATAGTCACGGATAAACTCCTCGGTAAGCTCATTCATGGACATATCGCTGCGCTTGTACTGATACTTGATGAACTCGGCAACGTACTTTCTCACCACAAGATACTTGTTGTAAGTGTTCTTGGCTCTGTCCTTGCCTACACGCTTGGCAAAGGCTGCGTTCTCCTTGTCGAAAGCTCTGAGCAAGGTCTCGTATTCGGTGCCTATGCCTTGATAGGCGTTTCTCACCATTTCAGCGGTAACGAACGCCTCACGGTCGGAAAGTCGTTGGTAATGCTTGGCGATTTGAGCCTTGATGTTGTCGAGCGCAAAATTCACTTCCTTGGCTTCCTTACTCTTGCCTATGGCTCTGTTGCCCTTGGCATCCCAGATAGCCTTGGTAACGCTCTGCTTGCAACTGAACTGTGCGATAGTTCCGTTGATTGTCACACGTCCCATGATAGGGACAATTCCGTTTCTCTCCTTGCTTCCATTTACATAGAAGACTGTCTTGAAAGTGCATCTCATAATTCTTACTTTTTTGTTCGGTGCAAAATTAAACTATGAGAGTTGCATGGCAAAACCAAAACTTACGCAGAATGAGGAAATATGAACCGCCACCGTTAAAAATGCTTATTAGGGCGTTTCCATTGGGTAATGATTTGAAAGCGTTTCTACTTCTCTAATCTTCTTTTTCCTCATTTCCTTGTCACTGCCAACTAAAGCCAACGACTGCCACAACCACTTGAAACTCAAAACAAATGCTCTATTTTACTATTTTTTGCCTTTTTAGGCGTTCTTTTATGGAAAAAAGGTGTTGCCCCTAAGTTGGTAAACATAGAGATAACACCTATTGTATTTTCTTCTAACCTAATAACTCTACGATTTCTTATAGTTTGCAGCATATCTTTTATCGTTTTGATGATGCGCAAAAGTACTATAAAATATCGAAAAATAAGCAGAAAAACATAGAAAAGTGCCGATACTGGTGCCAAAAGTCGATTTTTTATGCGCTTTTGGCACCAGTATCGGCGCTTTCTCTTTAGTATCCGATGGTGAATCGCTCTTGGTGATGAGCTGGTTTCTATTCCATTGATGCCTAATCCTAGAATATTAGTTACTTCCTTGCAACCACAATCGCAAATTTTGACCGATGAACAACCATGGCAGAATGTAGGGTGATAAGAGCGGGATGCAAATCTTCATCGCTATGGTAAGCATAATAGAACATTGTTCGATGGCAATGGTTGCAGCAAGCAGTAATATTGTCTTCCATCGAAGGTTCGTAGCACATAGCTCCCATGTGATTTGCAAGATACGTTGGCAGTTCTTAAGCAGCCAATTCTTTCAGCTGCTAAATAAGTTATTCTCTATTTAATGAATGTTTCATATTTTTCTGTTTTTAATGCATAATTCTAATGCGTTGGCAGCATGATGATACCATTCTACCAAAAATGAGTCTTATCCCAAGATTTGGGCAGCATGCTCCTTTACCTTGATTTCCTTTGGTCCCATGATACGGGTGATGGTGCCTGTCTCGTCGGCAATAAAGGTAGTGCGGAATACGCCCATGGTCACCTTGCCATACATCTTCTTCTCGCCATATACGCCCAATTCCTCTACGAGTTTCTTCTCTGTGTCGCAGATGAGAGGGAATGGGAGGTTGTGCTTCTCGATGAATTTCTTGTGGCTCTTGGCATCCTGTGCGCTCACGCCGATAACCACATATCCCAAAGAGAGGAAACGCTCATAGTTGTCACGCAGATTGCAAGCCTCATTGGTGCATCCTGGTGTGGAGTCGCGAGGATAAATATAAAGTACAACCTTCTTGCCACTGAGTTCGGCAAGAGTCCATTCTTTTCCGTCTTGGTCAATGCCAAGAACCTCTGGTAATTTCTGTCCTATTTCCATTGTTATAATATTTTATGGGTTGATAAATTATCTCTTGATGAAGTGGGGATGAAGCTCATCTCCCCTTATTAATAATGTATATGCCCATTGTTGCCAAAGCACCTGCCAACACATACTTCCAGTAGAAGGTCTCGCCCAGGCAGAGACATGAGGTGATGGCTCCCACAACAGGAATCAGGGAGTTGAAAATAGCTACCTTTCCCACAGGATTGCAACTCAGCAGCTTGTTGTAAAGGGAGAAGCCGATGGTGGAGATGGCAATGAGCAGGAGTAGGTCGATAATGCCCATCAGATTGATGACAGGAAGATAACCTCCTGCCAGTAAACCAGGAATCACCAACAAGGCTCCACCGATGCTCAACGAATAGCCTGTGCCCACAAAAACATCCACTCGCTTACTCAAACCTCTGGTAAGCAGTGAGGCACTCGCCCCACAGAGTGCATTGAGGATGATCATGCCATCGCCCAGAAAGGTAAACCTGCCGCTGTCCTTCCCGCCGAGGTTCAAGGCGAGAATGCCGAGGAATCCGATGATACATCCCAATGCTTTCCTATAGGTCATCTTGTCACTCTTGAAGAAGATGCAAGCGAGGATGACCACCGTGAATACACTCATGGAGTTGAGTATCGCCGAGCGTGCTCCTGCATTGTGTGACAGACCGAAGTAGAAGAATGCGTAGTGCAAGGTGGTGTTGAGCAGAGAGTAGAGTAGGATGAACCATGCGTCCGCTGGCTTTCTGATACCGAACTTGCGATGGGAGGGTTTGGCGATGGCAAGGATGATGAGTCCTGAGATAAAGAACCTGATGCCGGCAAACAGCATCTTGCTGCCAGTCATGTCGGGTAGTATGCCAAAATCCCTCATGCCCAACTTGATGAGTGGATAAGCCCATCCCCATGCGATGGCTGCGGTGAGGGCAAAGACGACTACCCAAAGGGGGCGTTGGAAGATGCTTCTTTTTTCTATCGTTTCTTGTGTCATGTCATTTGTTTTATCTCTTAGGCATTGGCTTGATATATGCCAAGAATTTCTCAGGAGAGTAGTTGAGTACCAACTCTTCTGGGAAATCGCATTTCTTAGCCAATGGCATGATATTGCTGTAATCCGCAATCATCGTGGAGAAGTGGGCATCACTTCCGAAGATGACGGGCGTTTCATATTTCTTGGCGAGTTCCAATAGCTGTAAGTTATTGGGAGCCGCTACGGTCTTGTGACGAATAGGAGCCATGGAGTGGTTGTTGATTTCGAGCAAGGTGTGGGTTTCCTTGGAAACCTTCATCAGCTGTTCAAAGTCAAGCTCTGCTGTTCCATCACCTGGGTGGGAGATAATCTGGATGTAAGGATTGCGCATGGCATTGATGACACCTTGGGTGTTCTCTTCCTTGCTGCCTCCCTTCCAGCAGAGGCTGTGAATGCCAGCAATGCGGATATCCATTAATCGCCAATAATTCTCGTCCAGGTCGATGTCACCTTGGGTATTGAGGATGTTTAGTTCTGCACCTAACATGAGCTTGATGCCATAGGGGTTGCGCGGCACCACATGTAAATTGCGAAAATAAATAGGGTCACAAGTTCCTGGGATATTGGGACCATGTTCTGTGATGCCCAATATCTCCAATCCTTTTTCCTTGGCTGCCAATGTCATTTCCTGCAAGGTACTGAAGGCATGACCAGAGGCAATGGTATGTGTATGTACGTCTAATAGAGTCTTCATTATTCTTTTAATTTCTTGCAAAGATAATGCTAACGAGCGCAATGAAAGCTTGCTTTCTAATTGCCGAGTGTAGCTTATCTTCTGCAAAGGTAGCAAGAATAGTCGAGAATAAAGAAACCTTGTAAGATGTTTATGATATTTTTAAGAAGAATGAAGATGAAAATCCTCTTTTCATGCAGGGTGTTAATGAATCTCTTGGGTGTGAGCTTGGCATTTTTATAGTAGGTGTGGAAAATCTCCCCGAATGAACTGATAATTTTTTCTGAGTTTTGTCAAACAATACGGATTATCTACCGCCACTGTATTTGGTTCCAATTCTTATTCCCGAAAAATGTCATTAGTGTCACTTTTCGGGAATTGAAATGATCCGATTAGAAAACATGGCGTAGCAGTTGGCTGTGTCGAAGAAGTTCACTCCCAAGTCGATGGCTTGCTTCACCATCTTCTGGGTCTCTGGTTGTTCTAATGTCCAAAGATGGAAATCGGCGGTTGGTTTGCCGTATGACATACAGCCCACGCATAGACGGCTTACCTTGATATCTGTTTTACCTAATGTTGTATATTTCATATTTGTCTTGTTTTTGAGTTTTGTTTCATATAAGCTTTTTCATCGCCTCATGCGCCAAGCGATGTGTCTCAGGGAGTTGTGGGTATTTATGGTAACTTACAATTTTGACCTTGACTTCATTGTGATGCTGTTTGGCAGCTATACATTCCTGTATCAAGTCGGCATTGGCGCTCTTCTCCGTGGGTGTAATATCAAAGTTCTGGATGTACGAAACATTGGTCATGAATACGATATCAGAACCATTAGGCAAGGTATTCATGGCATGAATCATCACATTAAGAATCATGCGAAATTCCGTGGTATTGGTATCTGACACCACATAAGTCTTCACTTGCTTGCCATCTTTCTCCATGATATATGCCCCGGCACTCTCTCGGCGTTTGCTGGCATAGTTGCACGATCCACCACACCATATATAATAGGTGTCAGGTTTCATACGAAGGGTAATAGGCTTTCGCGATTCTCTCATCCTGTTACTCCTCCTTCAAATACCAGTCCTTGATGTATCCAGCATAGTGCTTGGCAAATTCCTCGGCCTGTCCTGGTGCGCAATCTTTCACCTTCTTGGCAGGAATGCCCGCCCAAATCTCATGGGCAGGAACCTTGGTTCCATGGGTAACTACTGCACCTGCTGCAATGATAGCACCTTCGCCGATGTCAGCCTTGTCGAGCACAGTGGCGTTCATGCCTATGAGCGCACCCTTGTGTACAATAGCTCCGTGAACCACAGCTCCATGTCCTACCGACACGTCATCCTCCAAGATGCAAGGCATTGTGCCAGTTTGATGAATGCAGGCACAATCCTGTACGTTCACACGGTTACCACATCTGATAGCATCCACATCTGAACGCAATACTGCACTGTACCAGATGCTACAGTCATCGCCAAGAACACAGTCACCTGTTAAAGCTGCATTCTCAGCAATGAAACAATTTTTGCCCCAATAGGGAGTCTTTCCTTCTACTGTCTTTATAATAGCCATAATTTTGTTATTTTTCTGAGGTTTGTCAAACAATATGTTTGATAACTTTGGCTGGATTTCCTGCCACAATTGTGTTTGCCTCCACGTCCTTGGTTACAACAGAGCCTGCTCCCACGATGGCATTCTCACCCACGGTAACACCAGGAAGAATGCAGGCTCCTGCTCCAATCCAGCAGTTCTTCTTCAGAACTACTGGCTTGCAGACAAGTATTTTACGGTCGTGGATGTCATGGTTGTTGGAGATGAGTTGCACGTTGGCTGCCACTTGTGCATCATCCTCGATGGTGATGGTGCCAGCAGCCATCATCAGACAGTTGTACATGATGACAACATTCTTGCCTATTTTCACGCTGTTGCCTCTTACCACTTTGATGCCTGGCATCACTCGGCTGCCTTCGCCGATTGAGATCTATTCTTATTTCTTTCATAAAATTCAGTTTTTTATCTGATAAAGTGGGTGGCGATTCGCTCTTCATGCAGAGGAAGTCCGAACTTTTCCTTGCCAAGCTGAATGCTCTTTACGAGGAAAGCCATGTTACGAGCCAGTTGACGCATAGTCTGCAAACCTTCGCCATCTTGCAAGGCTTCGCCTGGTACTCTTCCATGTACATTGTTCCAATATTGTGATGGAGCGATAGGCATATTGGAAATGGTGAAGTACTTGTTGAGTACATCAAAAGTAGCGGTAGTTCCACCTCGGCGAGCCACGGCTATAGCAGCTCCTACCTTCATGTTCTTGTCAAATGGAGTGGAATAGAAGAGGCGGTCGAGGAATGAAAGTAATGTTCCATTTGGAGAACCGTAATAGACTGGCGAACCGACAACAATGCCATCTGCTTCCTTAAATTTAGGAGCTACTTCGTTCACCATGTCATCCACTACGCACTTGCCCAACTCTACGCATCGGTTGCAGGCGATGCAGCCACGAATGGCTTTGTGTCCTACGTGAATCAACTCTGTTTCGATACCCTCTGCCTCTAAGGTCTTTTGTACCTCATGGAGTGCTATATAAGTATTGCCCTCTTTTTTAGGACTACCGTTTATCAATAAAATCTTCATAGTTCTTCTGATGTCTTTGTGTAATTATGGTGCAAAGTTACATCTATTTTTTCTTATCACCAAATCTTCCGGACTTTTCTGATAGATTCACAAGCAAGATTTTATAGTCCTTATTATTGCCTTTTAGAGGGTTGATAACAGTAATATTAGGATTACTTGCAAATGCGGTGGTCGCATTTACGTCATATCTTGTAATTCTATAGGCATAAAGATTGGCAAATACAAATAGATACCCATTTTCTTTATAGCATAAGTATTGCCTAAAATAAAAGTTCAAAGTGTTATTCCTTTTATCAATATAATGGTCTTTGTCCTTTTTGTCAAGATACTTAGTGACAAGTGCCTCTACATCGTTTATGAAGTCTTCTGAAATTTTAATGTATTCCTGTTTGTTTGTTAGAACTTTTTCTCCATTTGCAAATCGTGCATTACTGGCTAAAATATGAATCTTAGAATCTTTATTGCAATCTTTTGCCCATTTCTTCTCAACCATTATTGATTTTATGCTTTGTTTGGCTTGTTTACCAGTACAGGCAGACAAGCCGAACAAAAATATAACAGCGAAGAAATGTCCGATCCTTATGTATGTGGTGAGTTTATTCATTGTTCTTCTTATTTTTTGAGTAACCATTTCCAGACAGGAATCACCTGGATGATCTTGTCGTTTATCGTGATTTCTTTCTCCTCGTCCCTCGTGATGACTGCACGACATTGCGTTAATAAAACTAAATGGCATTTATTTTATAATGTGTTGCCCCACCACATACCCTGTGGTCCAGGCAGCTTGCAGATTGAAACCGCCTGTAATGGCATCTATGTCCAATACTTCTCCGGCGAAGAAGAGGTGCGGACATACCTTGCTTTCTAAGGTGTGGAGGGCGATATTGCTGAGGCTGATACCTCCACAAGTCACAAACTCTTCCTTGTGTGCACCCTTGCCGTTTACTTGGTATAGGTCGTTGGTCAAGGTCTCTATCAAGAGATTATAGCCTTTCTTTCCCATTTCGCTCCATTTCTTCTCTGGCGCATATCCCATCTTCTGGATAAGGTAGAGCCAAAGGCGAGAGGGGAGATTGTAAGGGCGGATGTTGGAGAGCTGCTTTTGTGGATTGGCGGCTATAATGCCACGGAGGTTTTCTTCCACGAGTGAGCGATTGCTTTCATTCACCCAATTCACGGAAATCTTTACCTGGTAATTGTTCTCATGCAGATAGCGGGCAGCGTGGGAGGATAGTTTCAATACAGCAGGTCCGCTCATGCCCCAGTGGGTAATGAGCAACGGACCTTGTGCCTTGAACTTGGTGCCAGGCATGGAAGTCATGACAGGCTCTACCACCGTTCCCATCAAGTCCTTGAAAGCCTTGTCGGCGATATTGAAAGTGAAGAGGGAAGGGATTGGTTGCTCTATCGCATGACCAAGGTCTGCGAGATGCTGGAAGTTCTCGATACGAGGGTGCCCACCTGTTGTTATCGCCACACGGTCAAAGACGAGTAGCTTCTCTTCGAAGTTCTGTTCGCCACCTTGCTTTTCCTTCACTTGGTGCAGACTTCTCTTTGTCACCTTGAAGTTGAGCAAGAGGGTCTCATTCTCCTGTTGGATAATGCTCACAAGTTGATGTCCTGTCATGATTTTGATGCCGAGTGATTTAGCCGTATTTACCAGACAGTCGATGATGCTATGCGAGTCTTGCGATTGCGGAAAGACACATTGGTCTTCTTGCGTAACCAATGGCACACCATTTCCCTCAAACCATTCGAAGGCCTGGTGGTAATTGAATCGTTTGAAGAGTCGCTTCATGAGTTGATGACCACGAGGGTAAGCCTGTTTGAGGTCGGAAATCTCCTCAAAGGAATTGGTGAGGTTACATCTTCCTCCACCTGTGATTTCCACCTTGGCAAGCACCTTCTGGTTCTTCTCAAAGATAGTGATGTCGGCAAGAGAATTGTTTTGCTTGGCAGCGATGGCAGCGAAGAATCCTGCCGCTCCTCCTCCAACAATGGCGATATGTAGTGGGTTGTGCATATTTTTTGTAGTTTGTTAGGCTGCAAAGATACGAAATTTCTACTTGATATCCAAATTATGAGCGATTTATTTGTTCTGTGAAATAATCTTTCATGGTATGCCTATTTACTGTTATTATACCTTTTCGGGGGTAATATCTCTATTGTTGTATTCCCTTTACCACTTTCTCCATTTCTTCCTTCTCCATCATTCCCATCTGTGCTGTAGGCTTGCCCTTCATAGGTATGAAGAGGAAGGTGGGGATGCTTTGGATGCCGAAGACGGAGGCAAGTTCTGGTTCTTGGTCGATGTCAACCTTGTAGAAATCTACCTTGCCTGCATATTGTTTGGCCAATTGCTCTACGATAGGTGACATCATCTTGCAGGGACGACACCAGGTGGCATAGAAGTCTATTACTACAGGACGATGACCAGCAAATACCCATTCTTGAGGATGAGCCTCGTAATCCATCACCTTTTGCTTGAAATCGGCAGTGGTGAGATATGTTACCTGGCCATTAACAGAACTTTTGTCTGTTGATGGTTTTGCCTCTAATGGCTTCTGGGCATTCTGCTCTTGTTGGGATGCATTCTGCTCTTGTTTACAAACTTTCCCCTTTTGTGATGAGCAACCTACGAGTGTTAGGGCTGTCAACAAATATAATATGAACTTCTTTTTCATATCAGTCTTTTTCTTGTTCCATAATTCTTGAGATCAGGCATTTCTAGCTGGATAAACTTTGCCATAACTTATATATTTTATATAGATATAACGCATCAGAACTCTAATTATTGTATAATTGCGTGTTTGGAAATAGTTATTTATAGTCGTTAAACACTTATTTCGTGCCGTGAAATAAGTATTTAATGACAAGCAATGATGTAATTAGCTTATTTCCTGACGGATATTTATTGTAATCATAAGCGATTTATTTCATTCTGCTCACGGTTTTCTCCGTGATAGTAACTTGTATCTTTGATAAAGAAGAGCGCCCTCTAATAGAATCAATGAGCGTCAATATGTTGCCGTTTAAGTTAATATATCGTAAATAACCATCAATATATTAACGCTATTTTCGGATTTTGTTTATCTTTGCAGTATGGGAATTGAATTTCAAATGAAGGCAATGTCCAACTCTGATATCGTTAGAGTATTGGGCAGAAGATTTAAGGAGTATCGCTTGGCAAACAACATGACTCAGGAAGAGGTGTCCAATCAAGCTGGTATTGGTCTTGTCACATTGCGCAACTTCGAGAATGGGAAGGCATACAACATCACCATGACCAATTTCTTGGCCCTATTACGGACCGTAGGACAATTGGAAAAGATGGATGAGGTGCTGCCGGAGATTCCGATTTCTCCTTATGTGTTAGAAAAGATAGAAAGTAAGAAACCAAAGAGAATTCGTCATGCAAAATAACGTAGTAAAAGTATTGCTCCATGATGAGGAGGTGGGGCGTCTCTATTGGGACGTGAAGCAACGCAGGGCTATATTTAGCTTTGCGCCATCTTTTGTATCACAAGGTTTGGATATCGCCCCATTGATAGCATCTGTGAAAAGTGCAGGTGTCACAGCATATACAATTATGGGTAACAGGGAAAAACTATTTCAAGGATTGCCACCTTTTATAGCTGATTCTCTTCCTGATCGTTGGGGCAATCAGGTGTTTGAGCAGTGGGCACGCCAGCATACGACTTGACTTTTACTGTAAATTTAGAAGGCGTATTTTATGAGAACCGCCATTCTATGACTGTGGGGGAAAAGGATGAGGAGTTTTCCGTTGAAGACTTGCTGGCATTTGCCAAGGAGAATAATATTCGTGATGCCAAGATTATCATCGAGGAAGTTGCTTCTGCATTTACTCATTTTTATGAATTAGCCATGCAATGTCATGTCAATGATTATTGGGCAAGAAGAAAAAGCTCTTTGGCACATGAAATTATAGAGCGAGGTAGAGCAAAGATGTCTGAGGAAAACATCAAAAAAATAATAGAGGAATATTTTGTGCCTCTTGCAAATAAAAATGTAAATGATTAAAATGTAATTTGAGGAAGGAATAACAATGAAGAAAATATTGAATCCATATTTGGGCAAGCAGGGGTATAACTGCTTTTGCTGTGCCCCCACTAACCCTGTCGGTTTGCATCTTGAATTTTGGGAAGATGGTGATGACGTGTTGACGCAATGGAATCCTGGGGAGAATTTCCAGGGATGGGTGAACACATTGCATGGCGGAGTCATCGGCATGTTGATGGATGAAGTGGCAGGTTGGGTCATCAACCGTAAGCTCCAGACTACAGGGGTGACGATGCAACTCAACGTGAAATACAAGAAACCAGTGATGACTACCGATTCCTTGGTTACTGTTCGTGGACATATCGTAAACCAACGCCGCAACATCGTAACCATCCAACTCACTTTGGCTAATTCGAAAGGTGAGATTTGTGATGAGGCAGAGGCTATCTACTACACCTTCGGACCAGAGAAGGCCGCGGAGATGGGGTTCAGTGGATGCAAGGTTGAAGGAGAAGAATAGGAAAGGATAAAATACAAAAAGGATAAATACGTGTTTAGACAGCATTTCGCTCATAAAAGATTCAGAATAGCTTGGCTCTTGTTGTTGGTGTATGTGCCAATGATGATAGCGGTTACGTTTCACCACCATGGGGAAGCGCAGAGGGCTGATGCTGCCATCCAATGCCAAGACTGTGCCCGACATATTCATCATGATGGGCATCTCTTGGCTCTCCAACATACTATGCACGATTGTGTGCTCTGCCAGTTGCAAAGCACACCTTATCTCTCGCCAACCATCTTGACGTTGGCGGCATTCATCGTGCTTCACCGCATCATTCGCCAATCAGTTTGTGCCCCATGCCAGTTGGGGGCGAATGATGTCAAGAGTACTCGTGCCCCACCTTATCTTACTATCTTTTAGGGATTTTGGAATATGAAAGGAGTAATGGTATCTATTCCTTTCGTATCAGTATGTTAGTAATTTAAGGTAAATCAAAAACAATGAGAACAATATTGAACACAATATTGCTGATGAGTCTATGCTCGTCGGCAAGAGGACAGGTAGTGCCTGATTCCATCAAGCACAATCCTATCACCGAATCGGATGTAAAACTATCAGAAGTTGTAGTAACGGGACTTACGGGCAGCCAAAAGTTGAAGCAATCTCCATCTCCCGTTTCCATCATATCCCCTCGCCAGTTGGAGGCTCAGCCATCCACCAATATCATTGATGCTATCGCTCATCAGCCTGGCATCTCACAAGTAACCACTGGCAGCGGCATCTCCAAACCTGTGATTCGTGGATTGGGATATAACCGAGTGGTCGTGGTAAATGATGGTATCCGACAGGAAGGTCAGCAGTGGGGCGATGAACATGGCATAGAGGTGGATCCTTATTCCGTTCATTCCGTGGAGATACTGAAAGGTCCGGCAAGCTTGATGTATGGCTCGGATGCGATGGCGGGTGTCATTATCTTCCATTCGTCGCCAACTCTTCCTATGGGAGATATGAGGGCGAATGTTTCCACGGGCTATCAAACCAACAACGGTCTTTTCGATTATTCGCTCAACTTTGCTGGTAATAAGGCTGGTTTTGTTTGGGACTCCCGATATAGTGGCAAGATGGCGCATGCCTACAAGAACAAATATGATGGTTATGTCTTTGGCTCTTCTTATCGTGAGCAGGCTTTCTCGCAGATGTTGGGCTATAACTATCGCTTGGGACATACGCATCTTACGCTCGATTATTACCATCTTACCCCAGGACTAGTGGAGGGTGAGCGAGATGAGAAGACGGGTGAACTCTTGGTGCCCGATGGCTATGATTTGAAGGGCTATGGCAGGCCGATGCCTTATCAGCAGATACACCATTACAAGGCGGTGCTTGATAACTCCTGGTTCTTGGGCGATGGAAATCTGAAACTTTTGTTGGGGTATCAGCAGAATCGCCGTCAGGAGTTTGAGGAGGAAGAGCATCCCGATGAGTGTGGGCTTGACTTCTTGTTGCATACCGTCAACTATGACTTGCATTATCTCTCGCCAGAGATGAATGGCTGGAAGTTTGCTGCGGGTATCAATGGTATGTGGCAGCAATCCATCAACAAGGGTACGGAATATCTGGTGCCAGCTTATCGCCTCTTCGATTATGGTCTCTTCGCCACGATGAGCAGGGAGATAGGCAGACTGAATATCAGTGGCGGTTTGCGATTTGACCAACGCCATCTGCATAGTGAGGCGTTGGAGGAGGAAGGTGAACTTCGCTTCCAAGACTTCAAGCGCAATTTCAATGCCTTGACGGGTAGCATCGGTATGACATACGAACTGAGTAGCAATTGGAATGTGAAACTGAATCTGTCTCGTGGATTCCGTGCGCCAAACATCAGCGAATTGGGCTCGAATGGTGTGCATGAGGGAACTATGCGCTATGAGATGGGCAACCGAGACTTGGAACCCGAACATAGTTGGCAGATGGATTTAGGACTGGACTATAGTTCGCCTATTGTTTCGGCGCAGTTGGCATTGTTTGCCAATCGCATCGACAACTACATCTTTATCCAGAAGATAGCGGATGCTGATGGGCAAGAAATCATCATGGATGGTACACCTGCCTATCAGTTTGCGGCCTCTGACGCTCGCCTTTGGGGTGGCGAGGCAAGGGTGGATGTGCATCCGTTGCCTCATCTGCATATCGGCAATAGTTTCTCGTATGTCAATGCCGTGCAACTTCATCAGCCTTCAGATTCTAAGTATCTGCCTTTGACTCCAGCTCCGAGATGGAATGGTGATGTGAGGTATGAGTTTATTTGTGGCGGTCGCACCTTCGACAATCTTTTCTTGAAGTTTGCCGTGGATTGCAATCTCCGTCAGAATCACTTCTATGCGGCGAATGATACCGAGACGGCTACTCCTTCTTATACCTTGCTGAATCTGTATGCGGGTACTGACATCAAGAGTCATGGCAAGCGCCTTCTCTCGATTTATCTCTCAGGAGAAAACCTGACCAATCGTGCCTACCAGAGCCATCTGAGCAGATTGAAATACTTGGATCGGAATATGGTTACGGGAAGAACGGGTGTGTATAATATGGGAAGGAATTTTAGTGTGAAGGTGGTAGTGCCGATAGAACTATAGAATAAAACTTCGCCCGAAATCCAACTTCAATAAGTAGATTTCGGGCGATATTGTACCATATCACATGATATTGTTGGTTGTAAACATTATATCACGTAGTCATTATAATTCCAAGAGAGTAGTATATGGTATTTTAGCTACCACGGATGTGGTATGGGGGGAGGGAGAATGCATAGAAACGTTCATTCTGAATGAGTGATTTCTTTGTTAATCGTTCATTCGGAATGAATAAAAATAAATGAAAATGTTCATTCTGAATGAATAAAAAGGTGAAAAAGTTTGGTAGTTTTCGTAAGATGTTGTAGTTTTGTAAACGAATAAACTGTAGAGTATGTATGAGTTGTTAGAACAGTAATAATAACATAAAAATAGAAGATAATGGAAACATTCAATGATGTAATATCTGGCAATCAACTGGTTTTGGTTGATTTCTTTGCCACATGGTGCCAACCTTGCAAGATGATGCACCCAATATTGGAGGATTTGAAGAAGACGGTGGGGGATAAGCTCCGCATTATCAAGGTGGATGTGGATGTCCACAATGATGTGGCAGCGCAATATGACATTCGCTCGGTACCAACCTTGATGCTCTTCCGCAATGGCGAGGTGCTGTATAGGGAGAGTGGTGTGATGTCGAAGGCAGACTTGATGGCATTGCTCGATCCGTTTATGTAATGGAAGCATTGCTTATTGATTATCCCATTCGGAATTTACTGTAAATTTGCAGTAAATTCCGAATAACCACTCAGTATAGTATAATTTAAGAGTGAACTTCTGTAAGAAAAATAGGGCTGCTCAAAAGTACGTTCTTGCTTTCTGACTATTGGAATATTCGTGCCAAGTAGTCATAATGTTCGCCCTCAGCTACCAATTCTGCATGCAGACCACAGCTCTCTGCTATACTCTTGAGCAAAGGGTAGTCGGTGTAAAGCCAGTCGAAAGGCTCTCCCTTGATGTCTCCATATACCATTTGGTAATCTACTTCTCCATAATATGCTCCATTGAGGTCAAGGTCGAAACTTCCGTCCTCATTTTCGTAGATGTATTTGAGGTCGGAGGAATCTATGAGAACTTGTCCGTTAGGATTGAGCAAGGATTTCAAGCGTAGTAAGAGAGTGGGGAGGTTGGCTATCTTTCCTGCTATGCCCGTCCCGTTCATCAAGAGAAGAATGGTATCGAAGCCATTGGCAAGACTTGGATTGAAGAGGTTGATGCACTCCACATCCTTGATGCCTCGTAGTTTCATAGCTTCGCAACTCAAAGGTGAAATATCAATCGCCTTGACGGAAGTGATGGCTTCTTGGGATGATAAAAACTTCTCCGTTTTTTCTTGCAATGCGAGTGCATGACATCCTGCACCAGCTCCTACATCGAGTACTTTCCCTTTAGCCAAGTCCAATGCTTTTTGTTCCAACTTAGGCATCTCTTCGTAATTTCTGAAGAGATGCTTAACAGGCATTTCGTCTTCCTCAAACATGGAGGAGAGAACACGAAGTTTGTTAGCCTTTCCTTTCTTTTGAAAGTTGAGGATAGCTGCGCCCATTGGGTCTTTTTCTGGTGATAAGATATTTGTGTTCATAATTGTCAAGTTTCTTATGTGATTTTATAGAGTTCTGATATGTCTCTTGGTCGTATTCATCTTTTGTTTTGTAATTCTCATGCAAAGGTAGTGAATTTTGAGCAGATATGAAAGCAATCTTCTTGTTTTTAGATATAAAGAGAGAAAAATAGCATAAAGATGGTAGGGTATTTCAAATAAAAAGTGTACCTTTGTACCCAAACTAACAAGATTAAAACAAAAGAATGAGAAAACAACTACTTATACTGGCTGTGTTGGCATCCATGACGCTAACTTCGGCTGCACAAGGACTAGTATCTGGGCAAGCTCAGCATCTCTTGCCTTATCAGAATCCGAATCTCTCGGCAGAGGCAAGAGCCAACGACCTCCTCTCTCGCTTGACATTGGAGGAGAAGACCAAGCTGATGATGGATACCTCTCCTGCCATCGCCCGGCTGGGCATCCCGCAGTTTCAGTGGTGGAACGAGGCCTTGCATGGTATCGGTCGCAATGGGTTTGTCACCGTGTTCCCTATTACCATGCACATGGCGGCATCTTGGGACGACCATCTGCTCTACGATGTGTTTACTGCCGTGAGCGATGAGGCGAGAGCCAAGGCGCAAGAGGCTAAGAAGAGTGGCAACATCAAGCGATACCAGAGCCTTAGTTTCTGGACTCCAAATATCAATATCTTCCGTGACCCTCGTTGGGGACGTGGACAGGAGACCTATGGTGAGGATCCTTATCTCACCACTCGCATGGGCTTGGCGGTGGTGAATGGTTTGCAGGGGCAGACCTTCGATGGCAAGCCTTTGCCTGTGCCGGGAACATCTTCAGGTAGCCATTCTTCTGCTGATGCTCCTCAGTATGTCAAGCTCTTGGCTTGTGCCAAGCACTTTGCCGTGCATAGCGGACCTGAGTGGAATCGCCATAGTTTCAATATCGAGAATTTGCCTGAGCGTGATTTGTGGGAGACTTATCTGCCTGCCTTCAAGTCATTGGTGCAGGAGGGAAATGTGGCTGAGGTGATGTGTGCTTATCAGCGAATAGATGGTGCGCCATGTTGCTCGAATGCCCGATATGAAAGACAGATATTGAGAGACGAATGGGGATTCAAGGGATTGATTACTTCCGATTGTGGAGCCATCCGAGATTTTTATACCAAGGGCTGCCATGAGACGGCGAAGACCACTGCTGAGGCTACTGCCCAAGCGATAGGTGCTGGTACCGATGTGGAGTGTGGCAGCGTATATCGTTCGTTGCCAGAGGCTGTGAAGACAGGACTCATCAGCGAAGAGAAGGTAAATGAGAGTTTGAAGCGATTGCTCGTGGCTCGTTTCCGCTTGGGCGATTTTGATAAGGATGAGAATGTGGGGTGGACCAAGATTCTACCGAGCGTCATCGCCAGTCAGGCTCATAAGGACTTGGCACTGAAGATGGCGGAGGAAGGTATCGTGCTCTTGCAAAACAAAAACAATCTTCTGCCTTTGAGCAAGAGCCAGAAGATTGTGGTGATGGGGCCGAATGCCAACGACTCCATCATGCAGTGGGGCAACTATTCGGGTTATCCAACTCGCACTTCTACCATTCTTCAGGGCATCAGCCAGTTGGCTACGGGTGAGGTGAAATACATACCTGCTTGCACATTGACCCGAAATGAGGTGGCAGAAAGCAAGTTTGGTCAGTTCTTCTTATCAGATAAAAGTACAGAAAAAGGTATGCGTGCCACTTATTGGAACAATCCCGATATGAAGGGCGAACCAGTGGCTACGGCTACCTATACGGCTCCTATCAATCTGAGCAATGGTGGCAATACGGTCTTTGTGCCTGGTGTGAATCTTACTGATTTCTCGGCTCGTTATGAGGGCGTTTTTGTTCCTGAGGCTGATGAAACCTTGAACTTTAAGTTGGGTTGCGACGATGGTTTCCGTCTGATTATAGATGGCGACACCGTGGTTAATGTTTGGAAGGGTAGAGCTCGTGTGCAGACTGCCAACAAGCAGGTGGCTGTGAAGAAAGGCAAGCCAATGAAGGTGCAAGTGGATTATTTCCAGAGAACCGACTTGGCTGTGATGCAGTTTGATGTGCAGAAGAACTATACACCTACCGAGCAGCAGTTGCTGGCGGAAGCAAAGGATGCCGATGTAGTGGTATTCGTGGGCGGTATCTCTCCAAGTTTGGAAGGTGAGGAGATGAAGGTCTCAGAGCCAGGTTTCAAGGGAGGCGACCGTACCGACATCGAATTGCCGATGGCTCAGCGCAAGGTAATGGAGATGTTGCACAAGGCTGGTAAGCGAGTGGTGTTTGTCAACTGTTCTGGTTCTGCCATCGCCATGGTTCCAGAGACCGAGAATGCAGAGGCTATCCTTCAGGCTTGGTATCCGGGTGAGTGTGGTGGCGAGGCTGTGGCAAAGGTTCTCTTTGGTGATGTCAATCCATCGGGCAAGCTTCCTGTCACCTTCTATCGCCATACCAGTGACCTGCCAGACTTCCTCGATTATACGATGAAGAATCGTACCTATCGTTATTTTAAGGGTGATGCCCTCTTCCCATTCGGACATGGATTGAGCTATACCCAGTTTGAGTATGGGAAGGACTTGAGAGTAAAGAGTGAAGAACGAAGAGTGAAGAATTCTAATGCTGTAACTGATTATCGCTTGGAATTTACCTTATATAATAAAGGTACGCGAGAGGGAACTGAGGTGGCTCAGGTTTATATCAAGCGAATGGCTGATACAGATGGACCTATCAAGACCTTGAAGGCATACAAGCGAGTAAGCTTGAAGGCTGGCGAGAGTCAGAATGTTAGTATCGATTTGCCTCGCAAGAGCTTTGAGGTGTGGGATGCCCAGACCAATACCATGCGAGTATTGCCAGGCAAATACCAAGTCTTCGTGGGTGGCTCCAGTGCCGATGCTGCGAAGAATGTGATTGAGGTGAAGGTAAAAAAGTAAATAGCGTTTTCTACCGCACACCGCACTCTGATTTTTCCATTTTTATCATTATGAGTATTTTATAACTAATTGATAATCAATGCTTTATATTTCATAGCATTTCTAAATAATCGAATTCCATTAGTGCGGTGTTGTGTGGTGTTTGTGAGGTGTTTTGCTAACACCGCACAGTATCTAATGCATTGTGCTATAGTGAGTTCGATACTGTTTAGTGCGGTGTGCGGTAGAAAATCGAAACTATGTTTCTACAACCTCGTAGTAACGGAATCATTATCCCGATTATTAGAAAAGTGCCTGCCTAGAGCACCAAAGTGCCCTCACCGAGGGCACTTTAGTGCCGTAGTGAGGAACTTTTATTTTTTTCCTGCGCTAGCATTCCATTCATCGTAGATATGGCTGAAAATAGCAACACCATCATTAATCTGTTTCCTAGCTAATTTCTTGTCTTTGTTCCACCATTCTAGTATGTATTCTTTCAGTCCCTCATATTCTTTTTGATCCTTGAATTGCCTATCCAAACTACTCATTTTGTCAAGTGAAGCATTGTAAAGAATGAATGCTCGTTCCTGTCCATTTGGCTTCAAGGCATACCAAGTGGCCCATGAGTTTCCTGTGTTGATGCCATTACCCGGCAGGAATACGTGAACTCTATAGACTGATGCATTCTTGCCACGGTAAAGGAGTTCCATAAGACGGTCCTCTTTGACTGCACGAATAGAATTGCGAGCTATGGTTTGGGCATGCTCCCACACCTCGCCTTCTGGATGCTCCTCTGTGCGTGCGAGCCACTCCATCTTGGCCACCTTCTCAACATCATACTTCTTGGCTTTTTTGCCATTAGGATTCTCGGAAAGTCTCACCTGATATTCTAGCATCCAAGTCATATACTTCTTCGGTATATAACCCTCCACTTGTTTGCCGTCCATCATCGTGAGGCGTACATGGCGCATTTCTGGGTCATTGTTCTTACGTGCGTGTGCTGAAATAGCTACCATCATTACTGCCAAAAAAAGCAGCCAAATCTTCATTGTCTTCATAATGTGTCCTTTCTGTTAGTTGTTATTGTTTATCATCTAATATTTCTACTACTCGTTGTATCATGGAGCTTCGATTGTACTCTCTTAGTTCTATGAGTCTCTGTTCCCATTCCTGTGTTAGTCCTGCGCTGTGGCAAAGTTCACGGATAAAAGACTTGTCGCATTTCTTATAGACATCCCCTAAACATACAAGTTTACCATTAGGTTGCTTGATATAGAAATCACATGCCGTCTTACTCGGAATGAGAAACAATGCAGCAACAGTGTTACCTTGATAAGCTTTCATGCCTCCCATATCTGTTACAGAATAGCCTTGTGAGGCGTAGATATAAACTTGGATTTGTGGATGATTGACATACAGCCAACTCCAACCTACATTCTCCAATGGGACCAATATACGTGCGTTCTGTTGTGAAGTAGCATTCCACACCACGACAGAATCAATGCTTGCTATCGGAATCATATTGCTCTGGCATTGGCGAGAAAAGAAGTTTCGGTAAACTTGTACGTCTTTTTTCTTTCGAGGAATTTCTATTCGATCATTTCCAACATAGAGTTGCTTGGTGTTATTTTTTAGGCATACACGTCCCTCGCAGGTCTGGGCTTGCATATTAACTGTTCCCATACAATAAATCAAAACGCTCATTAAGAGGGAAAATCTTACAAGATTGTATTTAATTTCTATAGGATATTTCATAAAAGAATTTTATTTTAGATTATCGAAAAGATCTTTGAAATATAGGTCAAACCATAATGCTGGATGATCTGTTATGTTTGTTGTAATAAGTATCCCATTTTTCCCTTGCCAGGTGCCGCAATTTGGCGAATGATGGTGTATTTACGGGTTGCAAAATCAATGGTTGCTTCATCATCGCTTCCATCAGGATTGGCAAGATAGGTCTTGCCATCCTCGAAATATGGCACGGAGATACCTTTCGCCCACGCTTCTAGATAGATGCGCTCTACTTCTGCGTGTACGGAATTATTTATCTCTCGGATGGTTTTGCCATTGGAAAGACACCAACCTTCTATTTCTTCATATTTACACATAAACTATTCTTCTTAAGATAATTCATTGCAAAATTACGGGGAAACTTTCTAATAACCAAATGTTTTAACTACTTTTCAATAAAAGTATATGCAGTGTCTCATGTAAAAACAAAAAAGGCAGACCCCAAGTCGCTTGGACTTGGAATCTGCCTTCTATTATCAACCAACTAACCAAATGAAAACAATCTTATATGAATCAATCAAAAATGATGCTGGTAATCAATTCCATTGGGGCGAAGGATTACTTCACCTCAATGTTCTTTGTGGTCTTAGCCTCTTCCTTTGGAGTCAGCTTAGGAATCTCAACCTCAAGTATGCCATCGGCAACCTTGGCTGAAATCTTCTCACGGTCGGCATCCTCAGGCAAAGTGTAGCACTGCTGGTAGTTGCTGTAAGAGAACTCACGGCGCAAGTAATGCTCGTGCTTGTCCTCATTCTTGTGCTCCATCTTGTTCTCGATGGCGATGCAGAGATTGCCGTCGTTGTCAAGATTGATGCGAACCCACTCTTTCTTCAAACCAGGAGCAGCAACCTCCATGGTGTAAGCCTTCTCGTTCTCCTTGATGTTAGTTGCAGGAGCGGTAGCGCTTGTGTTGGTACGTGGCATCAAATCTGTATCAAAGAAATTGTCCTCAAACCAATTTGTCAACCAATCTGAATTATTGTTTCTACGAGCTAACAACATAATTAAAACCTCCGATTTTATTTTACTCATCCTCTCGATGCCTTGTGGCTCCGTCGGGACTTCTGTTTGTTATTTTATTTATCTAATTTATTTGTTCTTGATTGCTTCTGCTTCAAGTACTTAGCTCTTTCGAACCCTTGTCCTTTCGGCTTCCGCTTTCACCCTCTACTGTTGCAACTCTCGTGCCATTGGCATCCGAGCCTCATCGAGCAGACAATCCTTGCCAAACTTGTCAAATGGTTCTGAAAATTTGACATGAAAAGATAAATATTTTAAACTTTGCTGACAAATCTTGTAGATTCAATCAGAAAGATGTTGTTAGTCCCTATCCCATACTCTTTATAATTTATTGTTCATATACTTTTTGATAAATCGGCCCACATGATTCTCTTGTAGAGTTGTTGGAAGGGCTTTGAGTATTTTCTTTTGATTTGAAGCACTTTTTATCAAATGCTGATAGAACAGATAGCAGATGATACCAGGAGAATGGATATTGCTGAGTGCGTAAGCCGTATACTTGCGCTCGTCCCATCCATCATGGTTCTTGCTTTCCTCTTCCACCCACTGCTTATAGAAACTTGATCCTG
>ERZ1034939.151-NODE-151-length-49317-cov-8.189964_pt1 | contig 49317 bp, 52 predicted proteins | sample MGYA00520626_ERZ1034939 | MGnify/ENA primary metagenome ERZ1034939 (study PRJEB33766, sample SAMN09781751) | gut metagenome | biome: gut microbiome | host: Homo sapiens | place: Madagascar | study: EMG produced TPA metagenomics assembly of the PRJNA485056 data set...
ATTGTTTTACTTTTAGGTTGCGTTTTACGTTTAAATGCGATTACGTTTAAAATTGTTTTCGGTTGCAAAAGTAGAGAAAAGAGAAAAAAACAGCAGATAGATTTAAGACAAAAATAAAGAAAAAACGGACAAAAGCAAATCTTTATCTAGCTTTTGTCCGTTTTGTAATTAAAGAGGCAAGAATCTTTAAATCAGTTCTATACCTTTACTCTGTTACAGGTACAAGTTTAATACCGAAGAGGTTGCATGTATCCTGCTTTGTAATAGTATGAGAACCTGCATCCATTGTTACAGTCATTGTCTTAGCTGTTGAATCAATAACTGCATTTACTTCAGCAGGCTTCTTTCCATCAATTTTGGCGTTCGTCTTGGTATCTGCAGAACTGAAATAAAGGGTCATTGTGACTTTCTTATCAACAGTTACAGAGATATTAGTTGCAGACTCCATCTTTACACAAGTAGAATATAAAGTGCCGTCAATAGTAGCAGTTCCTTTACTTGTAGAATAGTTGCCTGAAACTGTTACGATATCACTTGAAGGCTTAGAACCTGTGAATGTTACCAAAACAGTACCCTCGATAGGAGTTACAGTACTGCCAACTTCTGTACCGCCAGTAGAACCACCAGTGCTACCACCTTCTGTTGAACCTCCGGTAGAACCACCTTCGCCAGTTGCATTACTCTCACCGAACACCTTGACAACACCAGAAGTATAAGAGTCAAGAATGCTTGCCAAAGCAGGCAATGGCTGCTGATGACCATTGGTTACTACTGTCTCATCAGGAATAACGAAATCAATATCGCCATGATTCAAACGACCTGCGCCATAGAATCCTTCTACAATAGAAGGAACATCTGTTGCCTTATCTGCAGCGTATGCATACATAAGACTTGGGTTGGTATCGAAATTATCATAAGAGGTACCACCTACCAAGGTCTTTACGCTTGAAGGAACCTGCTCACTTGGGGCTGAAACCTCGTATGCATCAAAACTTGTTTTGTTTTCTGCGTATGGAACGTAGCTGAAGTTAGCTGGCTTGTTGGCAAACACATTGCCGTATGCCTTGATCAGACCACCATTCTCACCAGAGAAAGTACCATCACCCTTGGCATCAGTACCCTGCTTAGAGCTCATGATAGGGCGTTTGGTTGCATCAAAGTAGTTTGACTCCATGAATACGCTTGAACCCATTGTAGCACCAACACCATAAACATCATTGTGCAGATAGTAATTGTTGTACATGTGAACACTCATGGTACGAATACGGGCCATACGAGAGTCTGAATGGTCGAACCAGTTATGATGATAAGTGATATAGTTAGGACCACTTTCTGTCTTCATACCACACATAGAAGCCTTACCATTATCCCAGAAACGGTTGTAAGCCACGGTTATATACTGAGAGTTAGCCTTGATATCTACCGTACCATCACCCTTAGCCTGGTCGGCAGCACCACCCTTCTTACCATAGAAGAGATCCATATTGTGAATCCAGACATGGGAGTTGTTTGTATCAAGAGACATGGCATCGTCCAAACAACGCATGATAGCCAAGTTGCGGAACTCTACACTGGTTGCATTTCTAAGCAGGAAACCGAAACCATAAACAGTAGCATCATCACCGACACCCTCGAATGTCATATTCATCTTGGCACCCTTAATCTGCAATCCTTCAGCAGAGCTTGAAATGTGATCCAAGTCAGAAAGACTTATCTTACCGATAAAACGGAAGGCGATTGGGGTTTTATCCTTACCTTTTGAATATGCATCAATAATAGACTGAAGACCGGTAATGGTCTCAAGCTTACCCGTATTAACGGTTGTAGAAACGGTCTTGGCTGATCTGGCTGTGATATAGAGAACCTTCGCACCTGCCTTCAAAGTTCCGTCATTATTGTAAGCACCTACACCATCATATTTGAAATGGGCAAAGCCTTCACGGTTGTAGCTTTTTACAACCAAGTTAGAAGCAGTATTGGCACCAGCAATCTCTGCACCATCGGCATTTACAGGAACAACCTTTACAGAATAAGTACCTTCCTTCAAACCGAGGACATCGGCACGATAATAAGAAGCATACTGACGAACCAGCTGAGCGTCAATCTTCTTGTCATCAACATAAACATTGTAAGAAGAAGCACCCTCGAAAGGAGCCCATTTCAGGTAAGCAGACTCCTGCCAGCCCTTTGCTTCTGTAATCTGGATAACGCCTGCAGGATTGTTGAAATCACCACTTGCCCCCTGCTCTACTTTCTTTGCGAAACTGATTTCCTGAACAGAAGCATCATACTCATCATTCTCTGAACCTGATTTAGGTGCGATGATTGCCTTATCACCTTCGAACTTCACACTTGTCAAGTCTGCAGTATTATAATACTTCACATCACCCGACTTGGTGGTAACATACATCTGGTTCACCTTGCTGTTGCGAGCCACGGCATGGGTAATCTTAAATGTCCTTGTCTGTGCCACGGCAGCACTCAAACTCATCAGGAGGAGTGCCAAAGTAAATACCATTTTCTTCATTGTTCTATCCTCCTTATTTTATTTGATGATAACTTTCTTACCATTAATAATATAAACACCCTTAGATAAGCCCTTAGGGGATTTACCAACACTTTGGCCTAGAAGGTTATAAATCTTTCCTTGCAATGCTTTCTTTATATCTTCTATCTGGCTGATGCCGGTAGTTTGATAAGTGAAAGAAAGGGTTACGAGCGACATATCTGCCTGATCAGATGTATTATCTGAATACTGAAGAACAACATTGTCGCCATCAAAGGTAATCTCTCTGACAGTCTTGTCTATGACCTGGCCATCAATCTTTACCGTTTGCTTGTTGTCGGCAAATGTTGCCGTAGACAACATTGCAGCCAAGAATAACAAATAAGCTTTTTTCATTTTAACGAATGTTTGTTAGATTAATTTTTGGTTTGATGCTAACTATTATGGTGCAAATATAACCAAAATAGTTCTACTACAGAACATTTTACGACAACTTTTATACGCAAACGTTTTCATAAGTGTAAAATGGAGTATTATAAAAAAGGGCATAAAAAAAGACTGAATCCTGTTACGAAGATTCAGTCTCATAAAGAAGTGGTACCACCAGGAATCGAACCGGGGACACAAGGATTTTCAGTCCTTTGCTCTACCAACTGAGCTATGGCACCAACTTTCACAAATCGCGATTTATCATTTGCGGGTGCAAAGGTAATACTTTTTTTTGGTTCCTGCAAATTTTTCGGGAAATTTCTTTCAAAAAAGATAAAAAAAGCCTATTTTTGTTGGTGTTGTCCATTATTTAATGTACCTTTGCAGCAGATATCGGGATTTAGCGCAGTTGGTAGCGCACGTCGTTCGGGACGATGAGGTCGCTGGTTCGAGTCCAGTAATCCCGACCAAAAGCCGTCTAATGTGCCTATACACAGGGGATTTGCCTTGGTCGTGGCCAAAATGGTCGGCGAAATTTCGGTTTCAATCCTTTACACATTAATATTAATAGGCTGTATCTGAAAAATTATAGATATGGCAAAAAAAAATTATGCTCCAAATTCGAATGACACAATTCTTAGCAGTGTCATTGGCTGGAAACCTCCAGTTTTGCACCAGAAATCAGAATCTTATATCTCTTTCTCGGCGTTTGACCCTCAACTCAACCGAATGAGGATGAAGAAAATCATGCTTAACCATATCAAGGGCAAGCGGAACCAACGTGCCTATGCCGACCAGGTTATTAAGAATCTCACCGAGAAACTTATGGCTGGATGGAATCCTTGGATTGAGGAGTTGCAGCCCCTGGAATATACTAAATGGGATGACGTGCTCGACAGGTATAAGTCTTATCTGGCCAAAATGTGCAACGAGGGTAGTATGCGTGAGGAGACTTATGTCGACTATAGCAGTCGTCTCAGAATCCTGGAAAAATGGAAGCAAGAGAAAAGAATAACTCTCAACTACTCCTACCAATGGGACAGAGGTAATGTTAGCAAGTTTCTGGACTACATTTTCATCGACCGCAATAATACAGTCCTGACCCGCAACAACTATCTTGCCTGGACTAAGAGTTTCTCAGCTTATCTATTAGCTCGAGGGTATATACCCAAGAACCCTACAGAAGGCCTGGAACGTATAAAGAACAGGCAGAAGAAAAGCAGAGATGTCATACCGGATTGCACTATGCAGCTCATCAGAGATTATCTGATGGAGCATAACAGGCACTATCTGCTGGCGTGTGAGATTATCCACTACCTCTTCATCCGCCCTCGAGAGATGTCATATCTCAGAATCTGCGATATTCATGTAAAGACTCAGACAATCACTCTACATGGCGAGAACACAAAGAACGGCAATGATGCCGTGATCACCTTGCCGACTCATGTCATCAAGCTGATGTTGGAACTCAACATCTTCTCACACCCAGGGCAGGACTACCTCTTCTCTGACGGTTTCTGCCCAGGACCAGAGAGAAAGAACGAGAAAATGTTCAGAGACTACTGGACTCGTGTCCTGAGGAAGGAACTGAAGCTCTCACCTCGGTTCAAGTTCTACAGCTTGAAAGACACAGGCATCACCAATATGCTGCGGGCCAATGCCGACGTCTTGTCGGTCAGAGACCAGGCGAGACACTCATCCATACTCATCACAGACATCTATACGCCTAAGGATATACAGACGGCGAATGAGTATATCAAGAACTATCAGGGTATCCTATAATATAATAAGGTGGAGAGCAGTTTGCTCCCCACCTTATTATATATATTATGATTGCATGTAAAAATATCCCGTGTAAACTGGCTCGATGGCATCGTCCTTTACTTCCATCTCTATCTTCTCGCACACAAATTTCTTGTTGCGGATGATGTATATCTTGGAAGGGTCCGGTATGACATCTGACTTGAACTTGACTTCCATGCAATTTCGATTATCAATTTTGATAACTGAATTATGGAACTTACCAAGTGATATGACACCTGTATTGGTAGAATTCAAAGACAGAGAGAATAATTTTGTGTCCCCTAAAGAACTAACTCCTGCATACTGATAATCAGTATTAATGCGGTAATCGGTTATAAACATAGGCCACCTCGACTTATTTCCAACCCAAGAAATATGGCCATATGGCTTGTCATACGCCTGCACTTTGCCTGGCAGAATGAAGAAAACACTCATGACCTCCTCTTCATCTTCGCTTTCTTCCATGCTTGACTCATCATCTATGGCATCCTGTACGGATATGTAGCTATATCCGTCATCATCAACATCGCACTCCTTGGAATCCGCTTCCTTGTCATTAGGTATTGACAACAGGCAACGCTTCTCGTAGTGATTATCTTCTCCTAAGAATGCTGTCTTGAAATTGATATCTTCTACAACTTGCGCTGCTGGAGAGATGCAGAGATCAACGTAATCATCGGAGTTCTGGTCTCTGATAAGCGGTGACCAGTAACCTGCCAACTGCCAGGTCTTGGTATTGTCCTCCTCTACATATATGTAATAGCTGTAGAAGTGCTCGATGATGGTCTGTCTCTTCTTCTTCTCGCTCCATCCCTGTGTTGTCAAGGCGAACTGGTTGCTCTCGCCAAAATAATCTACGCTTTTGACAATATTGAAGTTTCTGAACACCTTCTTGGAGATGCTCTCATAGCTACCTCTATTGACTGAATCATCTAGCTTATACTCCAGGTTAGCGGTTGATGAAGTACTGAAAGAACCGTCCTCGTCATAGTCTGCCGAATATTCATCCAGTGGTTCTATCTCAATTGAATCTACAGAACTCAACTCTGAGGAACTGATGACGCAGCAGGTCTTCTGGGCTTCATCGAAGTAGATGGAGGCATTGAAGAATTTCCGGAATTCTTCAATGAATGTATAAGATGACCAATGTGGAAGCGCCCTGCGCAGTTCACGAGTCTTGTAGGCCGAAGCTATATATAGCTGGTTCCACGGCTTGCAGTCGAAGTCGTTGCGCTTGAGAGTGTATCCTTCATATTCTACCACTTTGCGGAAGATATACATCAAGCTTGGCTGAACTGCCAGGTTCATGATAAATGGTGCATTGTAGCCGATGAACTGCTTTGTTTTATCCACCCCAACAAAATTTGCGATTAGGTCGTTCGTTTCGTCTCTTACTGGCATGAAGCACCATCTACCTTCTGCTCCCAGGAACTCCGAATGATTTTCATTCAGCCTGTAGATGTCTTTAATCTTCAGCTGGTTTTTAAATCCCTGAGAAAAACCTTTATCAATAGTATAACCAGGTTTATCAGCTGTGCCGAATGGAATCTCATCGATGTAGTGCTTGGTCATGCGGTCATTGAATTTGATGCGTGACTTGCCTCCGACTATCTGCAGTTTGATCTCTTTCTCATTCACGGAGAGTATGGTACCGACACCACTCATGATGAGCTGGCTGTTACAGAACAGTTTGCAGTCATCGTATTTGTCGATGTTCTTCTTGACCTCTAGTCGCGAGACATTCTTGAATATGACACGGTTCTCCAGGATATTCATGGGAAAGGTGATGTCATAGGTGTACTCACCATCATCGGTGACATACTGGTTAGCGTATGTCACCTTGATGGATGATGTCGAAATGGGATAGGCCTTATGGCCATTGATGATGCATGTTATCATATTCCACTACTTATTGTTTAAAATGCGCTGATAATCCTGCAGTCTGCGGTGCAGACCTCTACGACCAGATATCGGAACCTCGACCTCAATGCCATCGTCAAGAGTCTGTGTCAGACGGCTGACGGCTGCATTGACACCATCGAGGGACTGGCGTACCTCGGTGTTATCATTATTGACATTGACAACAGGAGCTACCACGGTACTGCTACCCTGTCCCAGAGAACGTGTGATATCATCAGCGGTCAGCGAACCAACAGTATTGGTGCGCTGGGCCCTATCGATGAGGTCAAGAGCCGGACGGATGGATGAGTTGTTGACGGCATTGTGATTAGCCACGAATTCGCCTTCATGCACAACTCCAGCCTCCTTTCGGTAGCGGTTGCCACCGGTGTAACCACCCTCGTAGTACCCTGCAGCCTCTGCCTGGTGCTGCTTCTTGATAGTAGCAATCTGCAGCATACCTGCTGCGGTTGCCATGCCTGCTGCGATAGGTGCCATAACCCAACCTGTTACTGGTATGCTGGCTGCTGAAGAGTAGGCGTTGATGGCTGCCATGGCAGTTGATGCGATTGCCTGGGCAATCTCAATCTTCATTGACTTCTTGTTTGCCTTGGATTTGGCTGCGGCTAACTCTTTGTCACGCTTCTCCTCCAACTTTTTCTTCTTCTTCGAGTTGTTGCCAGCTGCAGCAATCTGCTTCTCGTAGTTCTTGCTGATTTTGGCTTGCTCCAGGTCTGAGCATGCCTGAGCGTATGCTGACGCAGAAGAAAGAATGTTGTTGATGCCGTTGTATGCCGCAGATGTCTGCTGCACCATGTTGTCGAGGAAATCGGCGGTGACCTGCGCCTTGGCCTGCATGTATGCAGCATGGTTCTGCTTGTCGTTGCCATACAACTCCTTCAATTTCTCCATGGTGTTCTGGTAGTTCTGAATCTGTGAGGAGAAGTATCCACCCAAAGTTGCATTGCCGGTCGACTGGGACTCACCTGCAGCAGCCCTGGCGCTGTTGACCATCTCTGATGACTTATCATTGATCTTCAGCTGAGCGCTACCAGCACCATGATCATCAGCATCAATTTGCGCTCTCTGGGCAGCGAACTGCTTTGTTATCTCCAACTTCATCTGCTGATACTCCTCCTCCTTGATCAATCCCTGCTTGTAGAGATTGTCAAGGCCATTGGTGTACATGGTCTCCTGTGCCTGCAAGTCTTGCTTACTGAACTGCTGACGGAGTTCACGCAGCTGGTTCTGGTATGACTCCTGCATCTGCAGCTGGTGGTCTAGCTCAGCCTGTTCCATCTCAGCCTTCAAATCCAGCCACTCCTCGCTGCCCTCTCTGTCTTTGTAGAGTGCAAGACGTTTTTTCATTGCTTCTACATCATTTTTATATAGGGCTTCATTGAGAGCGGTATCATTCTGATAGATTTTCGAGTTGACATCATAGTACTGAGCTTTGATGCTAGCCTCCTTCTGGAGGCGTTCACGCTCAATAGTCTGTTCATTCATCTTCTGAATGGCAGCATCATGCTGCTTGACAACGTTGACCTCGTTGTCAAGTAACTGCTTGTACTCATTACTCTCAGCACCATACAACTGCTTCAGCTTGGCAAAACCCTTAATTTGGATGCTCTGTCTGTCATCGATGAACTGCTGATAGGTTTTCTTGCCTTCTGCATAGGCTTTGGCGTTGTCTGCCATCAGTTCGTTGGTCTCAGCCTTGATGCTATCGGCTGCCTGCTTCTGCTTGCGCTTGGCTTCTGCCTGGTGCTTACGTTCCTCGGCTGCAGCTGCCTTCTCTGCCTTGACACGAGCCTTGCGCTCTTTATCTGAAACCTGATGAGTGCCGGCTGTACTCTGCTGCTTAATGATGGTACCATCATTGGCCTTGCCATTGAAGCCATTGTTGCGCCATGGTTCCGGGTCATTTATTTCGAAGTGCTGGGACTCCAGCTGATTAATCTTATCGATGAGCTTCTGCTGATATTGCCTCTCTCTCTCAATTTCGTGGTTTACAGTCTCCATGAACGCTTCTCTGTTACCAGATGCTAAGTTTAGCATCTTTGTTTTTCTACCTGCAAATGGATTAATACGTCCCCAAACTTTTGTCCAAAAACCACGCTTGTCGTTGTCTGCTTCGCTAAGCAAGTCTTCATTTTCAGCCTGCTTAGCTATTGACTCAGCCAGTTTTTTCTGCAAGCCATCGATGACGATCTTCTTCTTCATCATGTCGATGTACGACTGAATCTGCCTTGTTGCCTGACCGGTGCGCACTGCTTCCTCGGTGATGTTGCCGAGGTGTTCACGCATCAGCTTGCCGTTGAGTTCTTCCAGTGCTGCCTTGCGGTCTGACTCAGCTGTTGTGTTGGACTGAATGGCAGAAACGAGGCGCATGATGGATGCCTCCTCTTCTGCTGCCTGCTTGTTGGCATCGGTCACGGCATCATTGTAGTCACGCTGAGCCTGCTCAGCTGTGCTCGTCTCTTTAGACAGTGTGACGATTGCGGCTGTCAGACCGGCAACAACAGCTATCACGGCTGTGATAGGGTTGGCCAACAATACCTTGTTCCACAACATCTGCGCTGCGGTGGTCAGTTTTATCTCACGTGTCAACGCCATCTGAACAATTGCCATGGTCTTGAGAGCAGATGTCTTGAGCCCCACAAGGACGAGATGCGCCTTCTCGCGCAGAATCATGATGTTGAGCCATGCCATCTGCGCCTTATCTGCTATCAACTTTGCCTTAGATACTGCAGTATAGGTGACGATGGCAGCTGTCAGCACAATTAATATGCGCCAATAATCTTTGACGAAGTCAACGAGTGTTGAGAGTGCTCGGACACCTAGACTGGCTGCAGATATGCAATATCGTGCTGCAGGATAGAGTTTCTCGCCCAGTTCGATGGAGAGATCCAGGAACTTCTTGCTCGCCTTGTCAAGTTGAGCCTTTACATTCTCGTTTTGTGTTTCGAACTCATTGAGGACGGATGTGCCTTCGGAATAGGCTTCGTTTGCCAGGTTCTGGGCAGTCTTGATGTCATCGAGTTTATCTGCGAGGACGGTTAGTACACCAGTAGCCCTGGATCCATCCATCTTCATTTCCTCGAACATTGGTGCAAGGTCGGCAAAACCGCCTTTGGCTCTCATGGCTGCCAGGAATTGGAGGAGTGCGCCATTGGCGTCCTCCTTTAACGTCTTTGCGAATTCCTTGACATTGAGACCTGCAATCTGAGCAAACTTAGCCGAGTCCTGGAACATCTTAGCGAGAAGGTTCTGCACTGCGGTTGCAGCAGTCTCGTCTTGCTGCATGTTCTGATCGAGAACTGATGCGAGACCCATAATCTGCGCCTGTGTAAAGCCTGCCTGCTTGCCGACACCAGCCACACGGGCGGTGAAGTCAACGAGATAGCCGGCAGAGGCAGAGGAATTCTGAGCCAGTTCATTGACTGCAGAACCTGTCGCCAACATGGCACCTCGCAGACCTTTGGTCTTGTCTTCGCCGAACATCTGGGCGAGCTTGCCGATTTGGGAGACTGCCTCGTCTCCGAGGTCATCACCGAGGGCGACATTGATTTTATCGGCACCATCGACGAACTCCTCAACTGCAGCAGTCGATGTGATGCCGAGTCTGCCGGCATCTTCGGCTAGTTGGTTGAGCTTCTGGCGAGGTGTGCGGGTATCCATCTTTTGGAAGTCTTCGTTCATTCGCTCGACCTCATCGGCTGCTTGACCGGTGTACTTGCGTACATTGGTCATCTCATCATCCATCTTGGCATATTCCTCCACACATTTTTTTACTGTGAAGGTGATGCCGGAGATGGCAGCAACGGCTCCAAGGGCGATGCCCTGCATGCGGTTGAACCAATCGGCAGAGCGTTTGATCCAGGACTCCTGGGCTACTCCTTCGGCTCTGACTGCCTGCAGTTCTGCCTTCAGCTGCTTGGCTTGTCTCTCCATTTGCTTGAACTGTTCGGTCCCACGCTCCATGCCCTGCATCTGCTGGTTAAGAGCCTTGATGGTGTACTCCAAGTCACGGATGGAAGAGGTTTTGAGGTTGGACATAGTGTTATTTACCAGCTGCATCTGCCGCTTGGTCTCCTTGATGTCCACATTTGTGCGGTCAATCTCCTTGTCATACTGCTGCATGAGGGTGACCACCTTCTGCTCGCTCTGTCGGATGCGTTCCAGCTCCGCCTCCACTAGCTTCAGCTGTGAAGCTCGAGAGGCGTACATGGTTGTGTTCGGGTCGAAATCGGCCATCTGCGAGCGAAGTCTGTCTGCAGTAAAGTTGAGATCGTTGAGAGATGCATGTTTCAGATTTGACACGGTTGCGGTCATGCGTCTCGCTTCCTCATCAGCCTTGCGTGTCGCGCCCTTCAGGGCAAGCATCTGCTCCTTAACCTTGGAGAGTTGAGCGTCCAATTTTGCAAAGTCTGAAGGGTCAGATGCTGCCTTCATCTGCCCCTTCAGATGTCTTGCTGCCTTCTCCAGCTGTCCTAGGCTTGCACTTGACAGGTTGTCGAGTGTCTCCTTGACGCTCATGGTTGAGTTCTTGAATTGCTTCATCTCTCGCTCTGCGGCCTTCAGATCCTTGGCGAGGGATGCGCCTAAACGGGAATCGCCCGCCGAGAAGGCATCTTGTTTTGCCTTCTTCAGACGAGCGACTCTGTCCTCTAACTCTTTGAGTCGGTTCTTTGCCTCCTCAGAGTTAAGCTTGATGACTGTTGTATATACCTCTTGTCTTGCCATTATCGGGTGACTTGTATATAGCTGTTATATAATATGCTGGAATGGGGATTGAAGTTGATGACCTTGACATCATAGCCTCTGGTACCCCACCGCCACCAGAGGAATCTGTGCTTGTACTGCCTGTAGACGATGGTCTGGAGGCTGTCTCTCGCCTTGTATGTCAAGATGGAGTCTGCCGTGTTGAGACGGAAACTGAGCCATCGGTCGCAATAAGTATATACAGAATCGCTGCGGTCAGTCTTGACAGTATCAGCAGAACTCAGACTTGTGCACTGGTCTACCATGACCTGGCTAAGACGTATGTCCAGGTCATGGAGCAGCTGGCGGTCGTAGGCTTGAAGTTTGTACTCCTCTGCAGGCATCTGCAGCACCTGCTGCGTGATGACCTGGACCGAATCGCGGATGGTGTCTCGCTCGGCTGGAGCATACTGAAGTTTCAGCCCATTGAGCTGTTCTCTCAGTTCCTGCTCCGCTCGCTGCCGTCGATGGTCAGAAATCCAGACGCAGGCGATGATGACCAATATCACAGATATGGTCATGATGATAGACTTGAGATGTATCTGCATATCCCATTGATTTAAATGTCAGCATACTCAGGAATGGCGTCGAAGCAAGGACACTCCTTGATGCGCTCCCATGGATCGACCACTCCATTGTGGTTCTTGTCAGGCGAGATGTCGCGATGTCCCATGATCTTGGCATCAGGATAGCGCTTTCTGAGCTCCACAAGCAACTCACGCAACGCCTGTTTCTGAGCCTCCGTGCGGTTGTCTATAGGCTTGCCTGTGCGTGAAATGCCGCCCATGTATGCCACGTTGATGGCATCGAAATTATGTCCCGTGACTCCGTTGGATGGCAGGTCTTCTGTCATGAGCTGCGTACGTTTGCCGTCAGCGGTCACGACCCAGTGATATCCTGGATAGTGCCAGCCCTTGTTGGTGAACTCCTTGAGCAAGGCATCGACAGACCATGACTGTCGGCTTGCTGTACAATGAATGAAAATTTTCTTAATCTTGCGTGCCATTTTTGTTATTGAAATATTTATTGATAATGTCTTTAACTCGGGTGTCAAAAGTCAGTGCGAAACCAAAGACGGTTGCCACGTAAACCAGACTCTGCCCAAAGTACCACAGGACGTTAGACGTGACGTCGTGGGACATAAAAAAGCTGATGTACACGAGCACAATGCCAGCAATCAGAACTATGCCAGCAGAGCTGTAGTGTATCCAATCCTTGGTATTTCTCTGCATATCTGTACCTGATTAAATCTGGCACAAAGGTACATATAATATAAGATATATAAAAATACGGCAGAAAGGACTATTCCCCCTCCTGCCGTATCTGAAAACTATGAGATATCACGGTCGAGCAGTTCCTTGGCCATCTGCTTAGCCTGCTCTCGCCAATTCTGGAATGTCAGGTACTCCGTCTCGTGCTCCTTGTTGCCATCACCATGGTTGCACAGGATGGCTTCGACATCGCTCTGGCTGTACTTAGTACGAACCAGACCATTCACGAACTCGCGATAGCTTGCCGACTTAGCCTCAATCTTGGTGGAGCCGTCGATCTCAGTGCCCTCGTAGCTGTAAGCTGTTACTGCCTGACTATCGCCATCAGACTCCGACATATTGGTGTCTGGGTGATAGTTTTCAACTCTCTGTTCACTCAGGAACAGGAGAAAATGCTCGCTGTCATATCTCAAGAATGACATGCGACAAAGATAAAATTTCTTGTGCATCTATATAAACTTATAAAATTTCTTGCCGAACTTGTTGGTGAGTTCTGCAGCAACGGTGTAGAAGCCTTTGTCCAACAGTTCCCACTCCTTGCGTGCCTGGTCAACCAAGATGTCTGATCCAGTAAAGAGCCACCACGACTCAGGCTGCCACACCGGTTCCTCGATTTCATCGCCCTGCTCATCGAACTGTCCCGTCTTCTTGACATGATCAATGAAACGGAAGCGGATGGCGAGGCGGTCTTTGGGCACCTTCTTGGTGACCATTCGCTTGATACCCTGGTCGTCAACCTCTTCAACCTGCTCCATCTTGAAATCAACTCTCGACTTATCAATCTTGTAATCCTCTATGAGGATGAGGAACTTGTCATAGTCCTCAATGTTGTGGCACAGGATATCGCCTGGATGCTTCTTCTGTGCCAAACTCATGCCCTCGAAGGGAACCTCTCCCTTGCGAGCCTTCACAATCTGACCATACTTTTTCATACCGATTTTATTTAATAAGTTTTTTGTGTCTGCGTGTTTGGCAAGGCCTAGCCTGGAGGCAGCCTTGTGCCGAATCTGTTCATCGTTAAGTCCACGTTTGCGCAATCTTGCGACTTGGGCACAGAGTGCCTGCTTGGTGCGCTTGCGCAAAAGGGCATGGTCGGCAAAGATCTTCTGTCCACAGAAGTCTATGCCGTCACATGTACGATGAATATTCCAACTTTTATTGATGCTCAGCTTCCAGTCTCTAGCCAAGTGCATGACTGCAAGCTCCGCCATGAGGCGTAAGAAGACCTTATCTTCATGCATGACGAAGATATTGTCCATGAATCTATAATAATGTTTGAGCCCATCGCGGCAGAAACGGTCGAAGCGCTCATTGAGGGATTTTACCCCCCCATATTTAATACTCTTGCCTGCTGCTCCGAGCGGCATGTGAGGAGCATGTCCGTGACGTATCGAGCCTGCCAATAACCGTGTTTTTCGGGGTCTTGGAGTATATCAAAACACCGCATGGCGAGATAGTCAAACCTCGCCAGAAACAGTTGTCCCAAAAGTTGTGTGAGCTTGACACCCAGCACTATGCCGTTGGCATAGCTGTCAACGACTTCGTCGATGAAAGCAAGCAACTTGCGGTCCTTGATATACAACCTGTACTCTCTCTTGAGCAAATTGTGCTCAACATTCTGGAAATAATGGTGTATATCCATGGGCAAGCAATAGAATGTGTCTTGCTGTGGCGAAGTAAAGATGTCCTGCTTGATAATCTTGTAGAAGAAATGCGTGCCACGCCCCTTGGTACCAGCTGGGCTGTTGAAAGGAATCTTGGCTCTCAACTTATCTTCACTGGTGTGCATGGCTGCATGCTGAATGACATGATCGCCAACAGGCAACTTATTGACTATGCGATGCTTGGGTTTTTCAACCGGCTTGGCCTCATAGTCTGATGTATGCCAAGTCTGATGGGTATAGGCATTTAGCAGGGCTTGAAGATTTGCCTCAAACTCTGCCTCAAATGCTTGAACAGAGAGACGGGACTTCTTGTGTCGGGAAAAATCAAAAAATGCTTCACGAAAATTTTGCAAAGTCTCCACCTCCTGTGAAATGTTGCCTAACCTCTTCACTTGCTTTTTAAAATTTTATGTAAATATAAAAAAAGGTCGGTGTCTGTATAAATGTCGGTGTCTGTGTCTGTTGTCTGCTTTTCTAATGTCCTAACTTTCGACCGGATGACCCATTGTCATCATCTACTAGCTATTCTGCTAAAGTGTATGTTTTGCCATGAGGCAAGGCCTGACTCCCGAAATCTCTGCAGCTAAGCAAACTAACCTGCAGTATCTTGTTAAGTTGAGGGCCGCACCGTAGTTCACATTGGAATCCGAGACAGCATTGTTCACGTTGAGCGTCGAAAGACCGCATTGACCACCATTGTTAGCGTTGCCACCGCGCAAACACAAGCGAAAACCGGCGCAGGAATCACAGCCTGGTTTGAAAACCGCCTGCAAAGGTACTGAAAAAAATCGGAATGAAAGAATGTCAAAGAGCGAAATTTCAAAAAAAATCGACCGCCCAAGGGCGGTAGGGTTTGCTCGCTACGCTCGCAGGGTGCTCAGGATTGCCCTTGGCTCCGCTTGGGAACCTTGGTCAATCCTGCACACTCCTGCTCACGCCAGCACACCTCTGAACACTTTAGGCCGCCTCGTAATACACTGGTTCCAATGACCACTCGGATGCTGCTTCGCAGAGGGCCGCACCGCAGCTCACATTGGAATCCGAGACAGCATCGTGCACGTAGAGCGCCGAAAGACCGCACCGACCACCAGTGTTAGCGATGCCACCGCGCAAACACAAGCGAAAACCGGAAGTAGCGTTTGACGTATTCCAGAAATAGCTAGTCGAATAGGTTGACTCTGTAGCACCAATCTGCGTACAGAAGTTCTCCAGATGTTCCATCGACAAGGTCTTGATATATCCTTCACCACCGCCAGGTGACTTGCTCAACGCCTTCATGCCGGTAGCATTGCCGATAGTCCAGGAGCCGTAAATAGACGGAGCGACCAGGTGGGTCATGGTCTTGTCACTATTCACCTGGCAGAACTCATCATCCATCATTCGCCAGAGATTGCCGAAGCCGTTCTTGTAACCGAAGAAACATGGAATCTTGGCATTATAGACCGTTGTGCCTGCGTCATTCTTAACTGCATAGGTCGCTTCTCCACATGAATCACCAAGCTCAATGCCTGCACTCATTGGTGCAACTGGTCGCCAACCATTGTAGGCTTCCCAGTTCGGCATCTGCGTCAAGCCTGCTCCGAGTCCACCTTGGAAGAGGCCGTTGGCATCCTTGTTGGCATTGACTGCATCCTGATCATAATGAGTGCCGAATATGACACTGAACAGAATTGCGACAATGGATGTATGGCGCATGGTTGTGCAAAGCCAGCCCTTGCCGTTCTTACGTGCTGCAGCTCTGAACTGCTCTGTAGTCATAGCGGTTGCTGGTCTGCCCAGCAACGTGTTGTTCTTGCCATCGTAAGTAGCGTTGTTGTCTCCACCACGATAGTTAGCAGCTTCGTTGATGTAACTAACTAGGCGTCCGCTACTACGCTCAATAGTGGCGAAGCCAGCTGCTGAGAGGCTGCCGATTGGTATCTCGAGATTGTATTCACCTGGTATTGGCTTGATGCCAATCTGCTCATAGTGCAATCCGCCAATATCCTTGATGACAACGTAGAATTTACGCCCCCAGCCCCACTGATAGTGACCTTCTGTACCATCCAGCCTTGCCGGTTCACCAGTAGCATATCTGTGGTGATCCTTGCTGTCGAGCTTTCTGCGGCTGTGGTCATTCTTGACCAAATATGCGCCAAGTCCGAGGACGTATGGCAACTCCTTCAGCAATTCAAGTGAGCCAATGTATGACGCCGCCTTAGGCGTTGCGTTGTTTGTGTCCCACACTCTACCGCACCAGGCATGCTGACCTACAGCAAGGTCAGCCTTAAGCGCATCCATGCCAATTCTAGTGACATTGCCATTTTGGTCTGCCAGCAGCACGCTCTGGTTGCTGTTGGCGGTTGTGACTTTCGTCACGGAGTTGAATTTTTTACCTTCCATAATTATTATAATATTTTTTTTAGCAAACTATTCCAATCACTATGATACACGTGCCCTAATCCGTCACTATAATCAATCCAATCCTTGCTCAAAAACAGATGACTTTCATTATCTGTCCCCTCATCAGAGTATATTCTTAAACCAAATTCTGGATCTATATTCACCCGTTTCCTTCCACCAAATCCAAATAAATCCATTGTCGCAATTCGACTCAGCGTATCACCATCTGACTCAAATTTAACCTTGAAAAGGTCTGTCATCTCTGCATCTGAGCCTGGCAAATTCCAGTCATCATCATTAACTGAAGTTGGTCCACGCATGACAAGGTAACCCTTATCAGCATTCATTTCGATTTCATTCCAGGTCTTCTCATTTCTAGACTTGAAATTACCTGTTGCCTTAATGTTCTCAAAATTACCACCCTTGCAATCGAGATTTCCGTCCTTAGCTCTGAAGACAACATTGCCGTCCTTATCCTTCATCTCGATTGTTCGGACACCTAAATTTTCAACAATCTGAAATTGCGATAAGATGATATTGGCGACAACCAGTTCAATAGGGCTTCCAAGTCGCCAGTAGCCATTGTTGGTATCCTCGCTACTGCCTGGGTAGTTAGTTGCAGTCTTGACGTGACTCTTGATGCAGCTATAATAACCGGATTTGTAGATGACTGCATCCTTCCACTCCTCGCCTGCAGCACCTGCCTGGAAGCTGTAGCCATTGCCGCAGTTAGACCAAGACTGCGGTCCTCGAAGTGTTGCTCCAGTCTCTCCCTTAGCTCCAGGTTCACCATCTTCAACGGTAATTATAGGTACCTTATATGTATAGGATATCCCATCTACTCCAACTAATATGTCTAGCGCATCGTTGACTATAGTATTTTTTTCTATAGTTATCTGTAAGCGTCTCCCTTTTTTATATTTGACACTACGCATGCTGACGCCTGTAGTATCTTTGGTCAAGTCACAAGATACAATACAGTCTTTTTCCATGCCAGCTTCGAATGCCTGCACGTCGATGCTATAAGATCCGACGAATTGAGACTTCTTGTGAACGATAGTCGACATGGATAGTTGTATGTTGATGGCATCCTTGCCGGCAGCACCATGGCACATCGGTGTGGACACCTTCTCACTTCCATCGGTGTAGTAGAAGTGTGTCCGGCTCCAGATATAGTAGCCCTTGCGCCACTGAGGAGCAGTTGTCTGCCAACCCTCTGTCGGAGCTGTAGTCGGACTTGTTGACTCCGCATATTCCACGTCGGTATTGGATATGCCAACACCGACGCGGAGGAACTTAATCACTCTTGTGATAACTGACATAGGCTATTTAACGGATTGAATTGTTAATGCTACGTTGCTGTAACCTGCGTGTATGCAGTCTTCTCTCGTCACAGCGAAAGAACTCAACTGGACAGTAGGCTTGCGTGCTGCTTCGGTATTGAGGACAACACCAGACCCGGACTTCAGAGTGAAATAGAATTTCGTATCTACCGTCTCCGACTTGCCTCTGACAACCAACCTCGGTGTATAGGTCACAGTACCATTGCCTGCCTCGTCCTCGCTGATAGACTCATCGGCAGGTGTAGGGTTCGGCTCGATGTCGAACGGATCCGACGCATCGATGACCGTGACAAAGTCGAATCCAAGAAGATTGTCCTTGCCCATGGCCTTGTCATTGTAAACCTCAACCATGAACTCACGCGTGCAATCGACCTCAGAAGCCTTGACTGTAATGGTTTTACCGCTTGCTCCTGCAATCTGCTCCCAGCCAGTGATGCTGTTGGTTGCACGGTACCACTTGTAGTAGAGGACAGTCTTAATGGTATCATTGCCCTGCGTTGCCTTAGCCTCAAGCTGACAACTGTCATCCTTGCTGTTGAGAATGAAGTTATGCGTATCATTCTCTGGAGCCTTGATGGTCACACGATAGGCTACGCCTGTATATGGACCAACCGGTATCTCGTAGACAGCCTGTACACTATCGGTAATCTCCTGTTGATTGGATCTCTCTGATACCTTGCCGATCATCTTGATGTTGATGGCAGTATAATTGGATGCCTTTACCAGGTTGTTGCATATTTTCAGCCCCCAGTAGAACTGCGATGCACTTGGTCTGATAATCTCGAAGAGACCATCGAAGAGGCCGGTTGATTTGCCTGCGCTGTTGAACGGTATCTCAGTCTCGTTGAAGAAGAACTGCATGGAAACAGGTGTCGTGACACCATCTGCAGCTCTAGATGAGATGACTACGAAGTAGAGCTTAGGCTGTGTCTGCGAGAAGTCGGGATAGACGGTAACGACGTCGCCGTTCTTCTGGTACTCCTGGTAGAGATCCCCATCAGGAGACTGGATTGACGGCGTGAAAGTGCCCATCTTCTGCAGGAACGTGATGTTGACCGATTTGCTTGCACTACTCATCCCTTGCCTCCTCTCTCATGATGAATCTGCTGTCTATAGCAACAGGCAGCTTGTTGCACACTTCGCCGTCCTGCTCCTTACGGGCTGTCTGGCCGTCCATGGCGATAGCGCCAATCTTGGACAGCGTCTCCTCAAACACGATAGGATCTCCAAGCGGCAGGATGTCCTGGCACCAGAGAATGAAGTTGCCGTCTGGAAGTTCTGTTCTGTCCTCGGTCAGCTGGAGAAACTCCACGACCTTGCGGTTTGCCTTGATGTATCTTTCCATATTTTTTAAATAATTATTAGTGAAAAATAAACGGATTGCCGTCCGCATCCATGAACACCTTGCCGTCTGCATCCATGGCCAGAGCCAAAGGAGCCAAATCCTTGACCTCCAAGGCAAGGATGGAGCCCCTGTTCGGATCCAGCAGTTCTGTAGAAATACTCGGTGTCATGCCGTGTCCAACGAGGACAGCATTCTCGAAGTGTACCGAATTATTCGGTGCCATCCACCATAGCACCTGCAGTTCTCTTGTAGGGTCTGCAATATCGCCGATATTGTCGAAGATGGTAGCCTTTGCCTTGACCTGCTTGGTATCTGGCAGCACCTCGTCTACGATGTCAATCATGTCGTAATCGTAGAACGGAATTCTCCTGACGATGTTGACTATCCTGAATGGGGTTGCATCGTTGAGCTCTACGCTTGCAGGATTGCCTGCAGCAGAGTATCTGGCTCTGCATCTGATGCAGATGCGCTTGCCCATGAGAGAACGGTCCAGCGTAACGGATGCACCATCATCGGATATCTTGATCTCCAGGTCATCTGCAGTAACTGCAGAGAACTGTCCACGACTCCGGAGAAGTTCCCAGACGAACTGGCGCTTGTTCTTGGCGCACTCCTCAGAACCGAGGCGCAGGGATGCATTGATGACCTGCTTGTCGGTATCACGGAGTGGGTTGTAGTAGCGGTCACCGCTTGACAGCAGGAGCGTCGGCTTGTAGAGGGTCGCATTCTTGCAGTTGATGGAGTAGTCCATCGTAATATTGCGCACCTCGTTGGTTCGGGTGTCCAGGTACTTCGCCTTGAAGCGGAGCAGTATCGGCTTCTGCGGTGCTGCGTTGATGTACCAGAGCAGTTTGCCGGCATCATTGCCTGACGATGTGATGACATGCTGCTTTGGTGTCGTTACCAGCGCATTGCCCTCCACTCCGTTTTCCACTCTATACCAGGCGATGTCTGTCAGCTCGCTGTTGACACGTCCACTCGGGAGTATGCCATCTCGGTCAATGATGCTGATGACCGGCAGTAAGGCGCATGGCGTCAGCCTGTAATCAGGAGAATACTCATCCTGATCAGCATCATAGGCCTGTTCGAGCGGAACGCTGCCTGACACGGACTTGGAGTAATGTACCTGCAGAGGCGTGTACTTGATGTCTAATCTTTTGTATTTCATTGTTTATATGTTTTTAAACACATTCCAGTGTGATGGAATCTTGGGCGACCTCATCGCCCAGACCATCACGAAGTGTAACAGTTGCCGTGAACCTGATCTTAGCCGGAACTCCCTCACTATCGACGGAGAGGTCAGACTGTGTCAGGACGATTGCCTTGCCCGCCTTGGATCCGACTTCGAGTGCCCAAATGTTGTCGCTGGTTACTCTCTGTTCACCGGCCTTGTTCTCGGTGTATCTGGTCCAGGCTACGTCGCTGTCGAGGATATCTGAGGTAATATCCTGGCCGTAGAGCGTAGCAACGACAGTCAGCGGAGCCCGGAAGTTGTCGAAGTCATAGATCGTCTCGTCTTCGAGAAAGTCAATGGTGAATGCCGGATTGCCCTCTATCATCGCCCAGTCGGTATTGTTCCACCGTGGTGCGGTATGGGTACCGGTTTTCTGGCATCGCCACTTGCACCCTGTGTACCAAACATCTGATGTCTCGAATTTGCCGGTATCTGGATTGAGGGCTGAGCAGAAATAGTCTGCCTTGCCTGACCACTGTCCCCGGTCTATATAATCGACTATCGGCTTGCCATGGTAGTCGATCTGTATGATGTCCTGGGTGATGATGCCGGCTGCATAGAGATAATCCCTGCCCTTGACGATAGGAAGGTTAAGCGACTTGACGAACTCAGGCATGTCACCGAAGACCATGCCGTAGTTGTAATCGTCGAGTATCGGCTTGGTGACGCCCGTCAGCTTGACTATGCGTCCCTCGGAACTGGAGATGTAGAAGCAGCTCTGCAGCGACTCTACGGTCTGGTTGCCATAACGGGCGATGTTCATGAGCTCGCATGGAGGGAAGTTCTTGCCTGCCGGAACATCGGCATCAGGATAGAGGGTGACCTCGATGTAATTCTTAACCGCATTGACGCTGTTGACTCTCATCCATGAGGTGTAGTAGGCTGCCGAAGTGCCAGAATTGGCTGCCGAGGCGATGTTGTTGACCACTCCCTTGATGACGTTGCCCACATGCTGGGCCGTGAAGTAACCACTATACTTGGAACGGAGGTGTAAGCCATAGCAAGCATCCCCCAGACTGTCAACGCTCTCGATGGTGTCGCTCTCCGTGAAGAAGGTGTCACCCTCCTGCGCTGACAGGCGGTTGACAATCAGCTCCATGACCAGCATGTATGTGCGGACGGTGATGCTCTCAACCTCGGCATTGCCGCTGGCATCGACCTGCCCTCCCTTGCCGTTGTATAGTCCGGACACGAAGTCACCGAACTGTGCACCCGCCTTAAGCTGCGCCATCTGCTCGGAGATGAGTCCACGAAGGAAGGTAATCATGCCCTCGGCTGCATCGTCATGCTTGCGGCTGAGATACCGGTCTGATGTCTCATCGGCACAGAAGTGCAGCAGCGAGAGGAAGGCATTGCCTATGCGGTTTGCCGTGTTGGCCTGCAGGCGTCGCTCGTCTCTGATGCCCTCGAAGAGGGTCTGAAGGTTGCTCTTGTCTAATTTGTCTGCCATTTATTTTTTGTCTGCAAAGATAATATGCCGATGGAACCGATAAAAATACGCTCCCTAGAGGTTGCGTGCGGCTCCTATGCCTGTAAACATTTCCGTGATAGCTGATGCCATTAAGCCCTGATAGCGTTCTCCGTAGAATTCCGCTTCATGCTCATTGAGCTTCATCACCGAAGAATAATACTTGCGGCTGAACCAGTCGCGAGGTCCTTTAGGTTCACCACCGGCAACCCTGCCGCCCCATGCAGGACCCACTTTTTTGGGCTTGTCAAGTCCCTGCTCCTCTCGGTATTCCTCGCCGAGGAAGTTGAGATCTCCACCGTTGATGCGTCGGATTTTTGCTCCCTGACTCCAGCGGTACCACTCATGAGCCGGTCCAACGCCTGCTGCAACATAGATGCCGTACATGAGGAAATTATGCTCAATGGTCGTTGTCGAGCCCTGCTCGATATGCGCCTTGATGCTGCGGTACAATGCTCCAGTGTCGATGGTACGCAGCCGCTCCATGCGCTCTCGCCAGAACTCGCCCATGGAATCAGCCCAACCATGCTCGTACTTGAGCAGGTCGTTTATGGTTGACTGGTCTGCCATAGGCTCTCGTCATACTGTATGTCGATAGGTTCGTCTGATGTGACCATGAAATAGAGTCCCGTGACGCCATTCATGGACCATCTGCCCAACTCGCTCGAATAGACCTGCGTGAGGTCCAGGAACTCCATCTGCCCGTCGTATGCCTCACGGCTCTTGTCGTGGAGCATGCGGCTGAGGAACTGGCGGAAGATATAGCGGCAGATGTTAAGCTTCTGCTCACGGTCTGCCATGTCCTCGCGGCGGTAGCCTGCCAGGATCCAGACGGTATAGACGTTGCGGTCGAAGAAACCCTCTCCGACGGAATGGGTGTTGCTGTCAACGGTGTCTGACACCATAATGAAGTTGGATGCCTTGCGGAACTGCTGCATGACTCCCTGGATGGAATCGGGTCCGGAACACTCTGTTGCGACAAAATTATAATCCCTGCAGGTTCTGCATTCGGAAGCCAGCTGCTTGAAATATGCGATGGAATCGAAGTTTTTTACTGTCATGTGCTGTAATTTTAACTATTTTGCCTGTTGCGCTCCTTGAACTCCTCTGCCTCCCGTGCCTTGTTGTCAAGCTCCGTGAGGGCAGCCCAGCAGTCGGTATTATAGACTGCCTGCTGTTTGGTCACATCGCCATCGGTGAGTGCCCTGATCTGCACCTGCATGGCAGGAAGAATGTCCACACGGCGCAGCTCTCCACCCTCTCTTGCCGGTTTGAAGAAGTGAGGGAAGTTGGCGGCGAAATACTCCTTGACGCTGGAGAACCAAATGAAGACGCCCAGAAGCTCATAAGGCTCAAAATGGGCGGTTTTATCGGCAGAACCATCTGCTGTTCTGTACATGAGTTGCGCCATTTTCTGCAGGTACTTGTCCTCCTGGTTAAGCATGAACAGCTGGTAGTTCTTCTCGATATTGAGGTAATCGTAGAAGCTGACATCATGAAGCATGCTGTCAACTGCCGTTAGTAAAACGTCACTTGCTCTCTGCAAAGGCCGAAAATCGGTAAATTTGTCGATGAAATCGAAGTTTTTGAGCAGCGAGAGAATCTCGGCGCTGCTAATGTATAGGACTTTCCTCTTTGGCATTTCACCGGGAACGGAACAGAGCACGCTGCATTTCCACCCTGTACGGGTGTGCTTATGTACTTCAAGACCGCAGAATCTAACCAGGAGGTGGCATTTGACGACAGTCTTGTCCCTATACGAAGATAAGATGTAGAGGACATAGCGCAACTGTTCCTCTGAAAGTTCCGCCCACGAGGACGGCGCCTTGAAATTGAACTCTTGTGTACCATCTTTATGCGTTGAAAACGAAGGCAGGTTTTGATTTTTCATTGTTGAACTCTTTGAAATGGTTAGCCTTATATGCCGATGAATCCGCATATATTGGGAATTTATCGAGATGTGCATCTAAGTATCTGAGCAGTCTCGCACGCTCGTTGGAGTAGGCTGTCAGCAGACCCTCAGCCAGAAAGATCATGCATCTGCGCACCTTGAAGATGATTTCTACCGCGGTGTCATCCTTGTCCTTGGCTCCTCTCTCCATCTCGAGCAGATCATCCATCTGCTCGTCAGATATGACCCTGCGCATCACCCCATCAGCTTCGTAGAGTGCTGACAGTTTATCCTTCCACTGCTTGGATGATAGCTCCTGCTTCACCTGGAAGGCATACTGCTCGATGCTGAAGACCAGAAGCGGTATGCTCATTTTAGCCTGCAGGCTGCTTCCCCACCCTTCTGTTGCAGACAACAAGGTAATCATTTCGCCCTCCGCCTTCAAGCAAGCGACCATACACTGCTCTATCAGCGCCTCTACTCTCGCAGATGATGCAGGAGAGACCTCGTTGTTGGCAACTACTCCGAAGCCTGTCGGAGTGAGTACCAGGTCGAGATGGCGAACGTTGCCGAGGAATGCAGTCAGGCACACTGCCTTGACAACTGCAGCCGATAGCCGTTCATTTGTCTCCAGCGCTTCCTCACCAACGTAGCCGAGGAAGCGCTTCTGAATATTGTTGTATGCCTCATAGAAATGAGGTCTCACAGACTCGAACACCTCAGAGTGCGAGCTTGTCGCTACGAGGATGCTCTGCTCGAAGTCATCCTTGCTGATCTGAATTTTCATTTTTGCCATTGTTTGAAACTATTGATGTCTGTTGATCCTTATTCTTGTCGAGTGTCGTGAGTTCTATCATCGGCACGTCTACGGTCACTCCTCGTTCGGCATAGCCATTGTAGTGGGAGATGACGTGATAAGGCTTGCACATGATGTCGTGGCATGCCTTCTCGAGCGACTGCTTGAGGATGAAGAGTTCGCGCTTGTCTGAGCCGGAATTGTTCATCTGGCTCTTGCCAGGAGTGGCTCCGATGAGGTTGGGATGCACGCCAAACGAGAAGCAGAGGGCGTTGGATGCCTCGCTCATGTCGTCTGCCCAGTCGCCACCCTCCTTCTTGCTGCCCTCAGAGAGGTTGATGATGCGCACCATGCGCTGCTCCTTGCCGTTTGGGTCGAAGTAGTAGCCCGTGATGAGCGCCTTGCCGGCATTTTCCGGTCCGCACACGAAGTTGATGATGTTGTCCTTCTCCTGCAGGATGCGCTCCTTGCGCTTATCCGGGTCGATGATGTCCTCGTTGTTGCATAGCTCTTCCCAGTAGTCGCGGTGCACCTCTATCTGGATGCGTGGCGCAGAGGTATTTTTTATCATGTAGCGCTTGCCGATGCCGATGAGACGGTAGATGTCGTACCAGGCATCGTCGAAGACGCTGGCATAGTATGGTATCGGATAGTACTGCAGTCCGGGTGTCGGGATGCGTGAGATGATGGCAAACTTGCAGTCCTTGCCCATCTCGGGTGCCTTGCCCCTGATGCCTGTGTAGGGGTCAGGAGCCTTGCCCATGCGCGCCATGAGGTCGCCCAGCGGGTCGTAGAGGTCGAGCAGCGGGATAACCTCGGTGTGGACAGGCGACATGACGTTGCGGAAGTCGCCGAAGAAGACATGCTCTATGCGCCCCTTGTCATTGGGCACCTGCAGGCGGCAATAGGAAACGTCCTTGTGGCGGATGTTGACTATCTTGGAGTGGTCACGGCTCAGGATGATGACCTCCACCGACCAGAAGAAGAACTTCATATCTGTAGCCTGCTGTAGGAAAACCTCGTGGATGGAGTTCTTCAGGCAGAAGTCGCGGATCTCTGCGTCGGTAGTGTCCTGCTTGGTCTCCCGGTCCATGAAGCGCACGCCCTGGCCGTAGCAGCACTGGACGTTGAAAGCCATGGCTCGCTGCGCCACCATGTTTCGGCGCAGCAACTGCTGCAGGGTGTATGGCATGTCGTTGTCATCGCCATAGTTTACATACTCGAAGAGCTTGCCGTCTGAAGTCTCCAGGATGCCTGTTGTGGCGTCGCCCACCTCTCCGGAACCCAGGAAACTGGTATCCCGCCCATACTGCTGCTCGATGGTGGTGGAGTCTGTAACCCTGCTTACGCCCTCTGCCACTAGGGCGTAGCGACTGTAGGAACCGCTGGTTCCCACTTGCTGAAGCTGATATTTTTTCTGTTTCATGTCATAAATATACTGGTAAGCCCAGGAACTGGTGAATGTAGATGTCCGGAACGGTGCGAACCTCGGCATTTGCCGGGTTTATGAGGCGGTGGAATCCGCCACGCCAGCTGCTGCCCCTGACCAGCCATCCTGTATAATCGACGGTCTCGCCGTCTGATGTCCACGCCTTCAGGTTAATGGTAGAGCGGTCTCGCTCTGCCTTGGCCAGGAGGCGCAGCACCTCTGTGAGGTGGTAAGCCGTGCGTCTCATCAGTTGAAGGTGTTGTCAAAGGTGTTGTCGAAGATACGGCCGGCTCGCTGCAGGTCAAGCACATTGTGCTGGCGCTGTGCGTATGTGTAGCTGAAGGTGAAGCGTGGCACGCTGTCGCGCAGGTTGTCGCGCTTGGACTTGGAGTCTGAGAGGGTGACACGCTTGCCCACCTTGGCAACGCCGCCGATGAAGTTGACCAGATATACCTCGTCTGAGCGAAAGAGGTCATCTGCCCAGTTGGCCATGTCTGTGCCCAGATAGCCCGTATCGGCGTTGAAGGTGCGCTGCTCTGTGATGCGGTAGTTAACCCTGATGCCGCCCATGTAGGCTGCATCGCGGGTGTACTGCGGGTCAACCTCGTGCTTGCCCGTGCAGTAGATGAGCTCCTGACAGCCGAAGCTGTTGGTGAAGAGCAGGGTCGGTGCCACGTCACGCTCCTCGCTGTCTATGATGAGAGTCATGGAGCGTGAGCCTGCCTCTACCACGTAGTAGAGGAGGTCGGTGCCATCGGTCTCGAAACGAGACGGAGAAACGTCGATGGTGGTGTAGATGTCATTGCCGCCGACGGCTGGTGCGGTAAACGGTTTCGTAGATTTGTCGGCGTAGTGTGCGGTGACTGTTGCCGAGTCCTTGCCCATGTAGTGGAGATACTCCAGTCGCCCCATGTAGGTGGTCTTGTGCCCCTCCAGCAGGGTGAGGAAGTGGGTATTGAGGAATGTGGAGCAGTCCACGCCCACGATGTCCACGGTGGAATAGTAAACCTTCAGGTTGGCTGTCTGCGTATCGGTGACTGTAGCCGAGTCGGTGTCTCCGGAGTCCGGAACCTGCTCCTCGGCGATGGTGATGGTGGCTGTGACTGCCAGCCTCCGGCGTGCATAGGGACGGAAGATGTCGGCAAGGTCGCTCACTCTGACCTCTCCATCGGCTGGATAGAGATACTCATCGTAGATGGTATCATCACCTATCTTGATGGTGACGAGCAGGCGCGTCTTGGCCGTGAGAATATCGATGTCGGGGAGGTTCTCAAGGAAGAAGCTGCCCGACGGAAGTGATGTGATGGTCATATATTATCTTTTTTTGTGCAAAGATAATATGGAGGGGATAAAAATAAAAATACGGCTGACTACCCTCACGGGCGGCCAGCCGCTTCAAAGCTTTTCAAAACTTTGTAAAATTTTTCGTGCTGCAAAGGTACGAAAAACTATTCATAATACATGGTAGTACTTGAAATTTATATGAGTTTTTAACTTAAACCAGGCTATCCGGCTTGACAACTCTCTCCCATATAGCCCATGCCACGGTGCCGTCTGGCTGCGTGGCTACCTGGTAGTCATGCGCCTGCAGGTACTGGTTGATGGCTCCTATACTGACACCGCCCATGTCATCAAGTTCCGTGGCGATGTCCTGGGTGGTCCTGAAACTCTTCTTGTAGTCGAGACCGGTGTCTGCATCCTTCATAGGAAGGTTGCAGCGGAAATGGAAGTAAGCGTCGAGCAGGTCCTGCTCAAACTGCTCGCTGTCGAAATAATCTGTATTTCTTGGCATAATATTCTTTTTTTAAAGGGTGAAACTTAAATACTGTCTCCAGGGTGCAGGCGGTACAATGCCGTCTCATAGAGGTCAACCCAGTAGCCCAGACGGGAAGCCCAAAGGTCGTATTTGGTCTGAAGTCTGGTAACACGGATCTCCTCTCGCTCCAGTTCTCTGAGGTATCTGCCGACAATGCGGTGGCAGTCCTGATTAACACAGTATCTTGACTGAATCTTGGCGTACTCCACTAGCTTGTATAGCTCCTTACGCTTGATATCAAGCTCCCACCAGCGTCTTTCGAGCGCAGCGCGAATGCGACGACGTCTGAAATATAGCAAGATAACGTCTTTCTTGACTTTCTTCTTATTCTTTTTCATCGCTCACTCCTCCTTTCTTGTCTTTTTTCCAGCCTGGGTGCAGGAGTTCTGCTTCTGCTCCCGTAAGTACCCCCCCCGCTTCTCGGTATCTCTCAAAGATTTTGTGGCGGTCGCTCTGGATGGTATTGACGTTGAGAGTCCAAAGGTTGGTCTCCTTAACCTTCGCCTTGTCTCTGCGAAATCCTGCCTCATTGCGAAGCTTTCTACAATTACGGAGTTCTTCCTGATATTCATTTTTGGCCTTCTCGAAAGCATTACGGGCAGAGCGGTAGCTTTCCCCTGCTTCATCCTCCATGCGTTCAATACTGTCCAACGAGCTCTCGTAATTCCGACTTATAACTTGCAACTCTGCCTGATGGCGCTTGCGCTCGTCAGCAGCTCTCACGATGTTCTCCTCCAGCTGAGCATGAAACAGCTCTGTAGTCATCTTGTTCACCATCATGCTACCTCCCCTCCAAAAATGAAACCACCAATCATGACCATCGCCATCACAGCTGCGAAACCAACCATGGTGAGCACAACCTCTCCATAGGTCACGGTCTCCCCGCAAAGGCAGGAGAAGGTCTCGCTCTTGGTCTTGGCGAGCTTCTTGATTTCACACTTGAGGGCCTTGATGCCCTCCTCAACGCTGATGCCTGCAGGTCTCACCTGAGCATCACTTAATAAAATAGAATTCTGCATAATTGCCATCTTATAACCATTTATAGACCGACCTTGATGTATAAATACAATGGTGGCGGTCACATTCACCGTTGGTTATAAGATGGTAGCTTTCCCAGCGAAGGGCAAGTATCTTACGGATCATGCAACCGCCATATTGAAAAGACCTTTTTCCCGCTGCCGGGAAAATGATACTTTATAGGCATAAAAAAAGCCCACGGCGTGAAGCCTAGGCGAAACAGTCGCCATCGCTGAGTAGATTACTACTATCTTATAACCGAGGGCAAAAGTACGAAGAATATTTGGAACCGCCAAAAAAAAAGCGAGAAATTTTGAAATAAATGACTTTTTTATGTTATAGAGCATAAAAAACGTGGGGTTGAGGAATGAAATGGAATGAAGTGGAATGAGCGAGGAATAAAAAAAGCCCCCGATGCGTCACGCACGGAGGGCTTAAAGATCTTTACTAAATTTCCTACATAAATATATGAAAACTGTCAGCGAACTAAATCACGGCAGTCTGCATTTCTTGTGAAATCTGACGCAGACAGTCCAAAATCTGCTGCTTGCGTTTCTGACTAGGTTCATGCTTACCCATGGCATACTGGCGCATAAGTGACGCATTGACACCCGCTTTTTTCGCCACTCCACTCATATTGAGATATGAGTAGTAATCGAAGAACGAGCCGATGTCGAATCGGAACACGAACTCCAACTCCGGCATCTGCTTGCCCTCCTCTTCAAGAAGCTCCTTGATTTCCTTCTGCGCCACATACATATCCTCAATAGCTTGCTTGGCTGTGTTACCATATCCAGCAAGTGCAAAGTCTGGAAGTTCTTCAACCATGAAGCAAGAGAAATTCTTCTCCTGCTTGCCTTTCTCTACCTGTATCGTTACTTTTGTTGCCATACTTTTAAACCAATTAAAAAGAGACCTTAAAACCAACCACTCCATCCATTTCAACGAACTTAGTCAACTAGAGAAAAATTGCCGGGCTTAAAGCCCGAGCAATCTTTCTAGAATACTGTCGCAAGTCTTTTGAGCGACTTCCCGACTGCCGTGTCGTGGAACCGGACATTTGAGTCCTGTAATAGGACTATACCAAATATCGTGATTTCCACCATGCCGAACAACGAAGCATCCCGCTCGGTTCAGCTGTCTAACTAGTTGACTAGTTTTCATCTTATGTAAGGAATTTAATTAATTAAAAGATCTCTTTGTCTGAAAGACGATGCAAAGATAACAAAAAAGTTATGTTCTACCAAATAAAAAGATAACTTTTTTGTTATGCATAGTAAGATTTAACATTTTAGAGCATAAAATGGGGTGGTTTAGGGAATGAAAGTGTAATGAAGTGGAAAGAAAACGGAAAGATTTCTCCGATATTCTCTGTTTTTCTCCATTTTTCTCCGAAATTCTCCGATTTTCTCCAGAAATGACCGCAAAAACGACCGAAAACGACCGCGAAAACGGGTCATCTGGAAAGAGGTTGAGGAATGAATTCCACGAAAATTCCACTATTTTCCGCGGAAATTCCATGATTTTCCACGGTTTTTCCGTGATTTTCCACGGATATTCAATAAAATTCCGTATATTTGCATCGGTTTAACAAAATAATATATATTAAGGTATGGAAAGAAAAGAGTATATGAACTTGGAGAAGCGCGTAACACTTCTCCAAATGACGGTAAATATTCTCGTAATAACCTCTATTCTTCATGGAATATTGTTAATATGGCTTCAATCACCCCATCTAAGATTGTTGCTATCCACCCTATTAAAGCAATTAAAATAGAGACGATAACACTTATCTTTGTCCATTTAAAACTTTGTCTCTGCAGTATCAGGTTCTCATCCTCTTTAGATTTCTTCTGACGGTATGGGTATCCTTCTATGCTCACCAACATCATTCTGTCGTAATTCTGCATATACTTCACACCCTTGTCCAGTATATGCCACATGCCCTCAGACTCCTCGATGTAGCCCTCGTTGGCCAATGGTGGAAGGATGAACCTCAAGTCAACATCATCAAGCTGGTTGTCAACCAGCGAGCCCCAGAGCTGGGCACGTGATTTGTCGCCCTCGATGAGCTCACGGAGAACCAGACGAGCCTGCCTGCAGGTCTCATTATCTTGTAATAATATCATTTATCAATATCAAATATATGTGAATAATAAGTCCCCGGCACGAAATCGTGTCGGGGACGTTTTTGTATTTCTGCGCCACAAGGCTATGGCGACTTTTGTCTTATGGGGAATGATAAGCCCCAGCCTCATTTTTATATTCTGTCTGCAGCTGCACGTATGCGGTTTGAAACCTCACAGAGTGCGCCACGGAGCATGATTTTTTCTTCTTCGGTGAAGCCTCCCACTCCACCATTGCCATCAATGCCATCGAGCTTGTGATAAAGCCATGATGCCGACTTGCCGAAATATGTATGTGCTATCTCGCGCCACGACACGAGCATCTGAATATCCTGGATGCGCTGCTTTACTGCGCTATCCTTGATCTGCTGCTCTGTGGTCTTAGCCATGTAGCCAACTGCCACGGCAAAAGCCTTAGAGTCTGATTCCTTGAGTGCATCCATCTGACGGCGAACCTCCGCCTTATCCTCTGCGGTCTTGGCAGCTCTGTTTTGTGCAGCCAAAGCCTTCACTTTATCAATCATCTCCGTATATTCCATAATCTTATATTTTTTAAGTTTAAAGGAATGAGAGTCCCCGACACGGAATCGCGTCGGGGACGGTTGTGTGAATAGATAACCCTATGCTAACTGCAAAGAGCTAATGCGTTGTCCAATCTCCTGGACGGCACGATTGAAAATATCTTTCTGCTCGGAATTGAGCGTGTAAACATGACCACGAACCTCTGAGCCATTGAGACGCTGAGAGAGCCATGCTGCGCTTTTACCGAAGTAATTCTGTGCGATGTATCGAAGTGGCAGCAACTTGTAATCTTTCTCAGCAAGCTGCTCACGCAAAGTGGCCACCTCCAGCTTCAGGTTTGCGACTCTATCGACAACCACCTCACTAATATATTTCTTATCCTCCTCTGTAGCATTTGCGCTGAGATAGCGATGAATCTCGTCTCTGCGTTCTTTGCTCTTGGCATCCTGCTTGCCAGCCAATGCCATATACTCTGCCATTAATTCTTTAACATTCTCCATATTCTTATATTTATATTGTTTAAAGAACCTCCCCCGTAGGGGAGGACTTTTTTAGTTTTTTCTCTGCTTGTAAAGCTTAGAAAGGTCTGCGAGTCTCAAATCAATCTGTCTCTCGTAATCGAAAACCAAGTCTTTCAGTTCAAGAAGAGCCTTGATTTCGTCTTCCTTTCTTTTAATTTCTTGCTCTAACTCTTTTTGTGTCATGCGCTTAAAATTTAATTGTTAAACATCTTGTTATCTAATCACGATGCAAAGGTACATAAAATTCCTTTAATAACCAAATAAAACATAAACTTTCTTTTATGTTTAACTCATTTTTAACATTTGGAGACGAAAAAGCCCCCGATGCGTCACGCACCAGGGGCTTAAAGAGTTCATTTTATTGTTTTATGAAAACACAGCCTATGTTAGAACACGGCTGCCTGTAAATCCTTAGTAATGCCAGCCATACATGCCGTGAGACGCTCGTAAGTCTTCTCCCCAGCTTTTTTGATGCCACGGCTATATTGTCGCATGAGCGATGGATTGATGCCCGCTCTTTTTGCGATGTCCGAGACGTTGAGGAAAGAGAAGTAATTGAAGAACGACTGAAGGTCGTACTTATATTCAAACTCCACCTCGGGGAACGCCTTGCCATTCTCCTCAGCATCCTGCCTTGCTTCCTCGCAGCATTCCATCAAGTCAGCTTTTGCAGCTGCCACCGAGTCACCCATGGCACTCAGACCAACATTTCCGATGCCCTGCTCTGTATAGCACCAAAACTTGCCATCAGATGCCTGCTCCACTATAATCTGTACCTTCATATTAATATAATATTTATATAGTTACCTTATAAAAAAGAGTCCATATCCCTCACAAAACACAAAAGGATTTAAGGGTGGAAGGTTGGGGCTAAGCCCCAACCAAGTCTCTCAAGATGTTATTGGCAAGTCCCGTAGGAACCTCACCACTATGTCTTGGCACGAACTGCGACTTACCCGTTTTAGGATTAGTCCACTTATCGTGATTTCCACCATGTCGAGACAGGACGCATCCCGCATCTCTCAGTCTCTTAATCAAATCTTTTGTTTTCATAAAATCAATGAACTCTTTGTCATTTCGACGATGCAAAGGTAACAAAAAAGTTATATATAACCAAATATTTAGGTAACATTTTTGTTATATTAACTAAGATTTAACATTTCACCCCCATCAAACACGGTTTTTACCTCTTTTTCTCATCATTCTTGAATGATGTCAAACAATGTTATTACCTCTTTTACCCCGAAATGCAATGTAGGGGTTCGCTCGAAAACGGCTCGTTTCTTGTGGCAATTTCATGGAAATTGGCATAAGTAGCCGTTTTCGAGCGGGCAATCAATGGCAATTGATTGCAAAATTTGGGCTTTTTGCACAAATTTTCCACGGTCATTTTTGCCAACTTGCTGAAAATCATGGATTTTTGAAAAGTTGGAGCAAAAAAGGGCGTGCCTTGCTGTAAGCATAGCCCCCACCGCCCTACGCTCGGAGGCAATTGCCACGGCTGACTGGAGCGGTATATGTAAGGGATTTTTTCATGTGGCAATTGCCCCTATCCCCGACTGCTGCCCCGAATTGCCATCGCTCTCGCTATCTCTATCCCCTTCCCTTCATCCGCGGTCATCAGCAAGATTGCAAGCAAGTGATAGGGCAACGTGTTCCTCTCACGCTGCCCCTGATGTCTATAGTCTGCCCTTGTCGTGGTAGCTATAGAAGCTTCCATCTGTTACTATCACATGGTCCATAAAGAAGATGCGCATGATTTGGCTAGCCTTGGCTATCTGCTGGGTCAGCATATCGTCCGCCTTGCTAGGCTGCGTGTTGCCCGATGGGTGATTGTGCACGAATGCCATGATAGTTGCGCCGCTCATAACTGCCTCCCTCATGAGGATACGTATATCCACGGAAGTCTCTGTTATCCCTCCCTGGCTCAGCTTCACGCTTTTAATGAGTCTGAAATTTTGGTTCATAAAGATGGCGTGCGCCTGCTCCACCTTGAGGTCTGCCATTTGCGGAAGCATGTAGTTGTAGATGGCTAGACTGCTTCCTAGGTCAGGCTTTGTCGGCATGCGCTCTACTGCTCTGCGCTTGCCTAGCTCGATGGCTGCGAGTACTGCCAACGCCTTGCAGTCGCCTATCCCCTGCACCACCTGCATTTCGTCCATGGATAACTTTGCAAGGTTACTCAGGCTTCCGTCTGCGATATTCATCAACTGCCTTGCCTGGCTTAGGCTCTCGGTGGTTCCGGCTCCTCGATTGATAATCATGGATAACAACTCAGTGTTACTGAGAGTATCGAATCCGTAATTAGCCGCCTTGAACTCCGGACGCTCGTCTGCTAGTATATCATTGTACTTCTTCATGTTACGCTACTTTATTATAGTTATTATTTGTTTTGTTTATCTTAACGCCCTGCGGAAAACATCTCTTAGAACGTGCTACGGCTTCATAGAAGCCTTCTTCCATCTCCTGCAGCACGCCTCTGTTGCTTATCGGGTCGTGGTGAACCGTGCGAGCCAAAAAGATTTCTCTCTCCACATAAGCGCCTGCCGCCTCCAACTTGCTTCTGAAGTCCTCGATGGTCTTGCCGCTAGTCAGCAAGTCGTCGAAAAGAATGACCTGCTTGCCCTTGAAGTACTCGCCATCTACAGAAACATGATAAATGTCCTCGTTGACAAAGTGGCTGCCTCCGTTGTGGGTTGGCTTGCGCTCGCCATAGATGCTCATGTGCTCGTTTGCGGTCATGATGCCTGAAGCATTGAGGATTGCAGCGAAATAGCCGAATCGCTTGTTATACTTCCACTGGGAGCTGCATGGAGCGAAGACTACAACGAAGTCCTTTAACAAGTTGCCGTATTGTCTTGTCAGATAGCGGACTAGCCACTCAGCGCAGATTTGTGCCGCCATCTTGTCGCCTGCCTTGAAGTCGTAAACGAAGCGGTTGTTTGCCATCTGCTGTGCCTTGTCAACGCAAAGGTTGAGATAAGCGTTTGGAACGTACTCAAAGAAATAATTCTGTCTCATATCGAAAAAATTTATAAAGTTTGAAAATTGTATTCTGGTAATGTTTGGGAGTCCAGAGATTTTTCCCACTCCTGCTGTGGAGTATTTTTTTTAATTGCATTCCGTTCAAAGCCCGGTGTGCCCTTTCGATTTTTCCTGTGCTTCACAATGCGCTGGCAGAGGCAAACAGGTGTGGGGTTCTGTGTTGACAAAAGGTAAAGGTTTAGTGAAACGTGAAGAACCTTTGGCTTTTGTTAACCCAGGTTCATACACAAGTTTGAATCGCCAGCAGCTAACTTTGCACAGGAAATTTCGGATGGGAACACATGACGGGCGGCGGAGAATGCAATAAAAAATGTACGGAACAGCATCAAACAACCATCGCCCAAAAGGCGATACCGCTTCTGCAGCAAGATTGAAAATCACAAAAAAAGGCCGCCAACTCTCACGAGCTAGCAGCCTCAGATAAAATAAATAAAACCTAAAATATAAACTAAAAAGAACGAAAATTCTATCGTGGGTAATAGTTGCTCATGCCACCCGTGTAGAGGACGGTCTGAGGGAACTTGTCCACGCCAATGCAGACGGTATCGAAGGCATCGGAGAAGTCGGTGCGGTTCTCCAGCCTGTCCTCGTCTGTCTCCACGAGTTTTTCGCCTCGCTTATCCTTGCCGTTGTTATAACAGCCGGCACTCTCGATGGAGATGATCAGATCCTCGTTGTTGTCCTGGTTGATGAGGACCATGTGACGTGCATGCCCTTTGAACATGCGGTCGATGAGCAACTGCTTCTCAAGATGGTTCATCGGCTTGCCGATGTAAACCTCCGTAACGAGCCATCCATTCCTACGCAGCACCTTGGTAATAATCTGGTAGAACTTATCGTTGTGGGTTGCATAGGAGTTTCCAACGAAGGTCGCATCGTAGTAGAATATGACTCGTTTGTTCTTGAGATACTTATAGTAGTCGCAGAAGTCCTGAGCGAGCTCAGGCAACTTCTTTTCATACTTCACATAGAATGAGTTGACGATGCGCAACTTGGTATCTGACCCCACCTGCCCGACAACGAGACAGTTGATGTTGTTGTTGGCATCGGAACCGATGATCAGCGGTAAACCGTCCTCCAGGTCGCCATCCATGCGGCAGTCCGGCTTGTCGTGCTTAGGGTCGAACTTATACTGCAGGTCATTGAGGAACCTGGTGTTCGGTGCCGTATAGAAGTTGCGATCCTCATCAAGCCCGGAGTAGAAACCATCCTGTGCGATGCCTACGTGCTGGCACATGATGCTCGTGAGGAAGGTCATCTTAGGCAGGTCTCGCTTCATCTGTCTGATGAAGTCCTCGCCCAGAACCGCGAGGTTCTGAATGCTCGAGCACCTGGAATACACCAGGGCATAGGAGCGGAGGGAGTGCAGAACCTTCTCGTATTTCTGCACCTGCGACATGTAGTAATCGTACCGCTCTGGGTGAGCAGCCAGCTTGTTTCGGATGCTATGCAGATGCACCAGTACCGTCTCGAGAGTAGCAATCAGCTCCTTATCCATCTTCTTCTCCCACGACATGAACCAGGAACCTTTCTTTGTTGCTGAAGTATCTGAAGTAATGGTCAGACCATGGTGGAGGCAGCAGTCACCGAACAGCTGCTTGTTGCCTCGATTGGCAGGGAGCGTCTCATTGTTAAGCTGCTCCCAGTCGATAAACTTCGCCTCGTCGATAAAAACATGGTCGAGTGAGAGGGAGTTGGAGGTACCGCTGCGGTCTTGAGAGATGATATTAAGATAGCTACCATTATAAAAGGCTACGGTATTCTCCCAGTTCATAGGCTGGAAGTGCGGTTCCTGCCAATGCAGCGCCTTCCATGGTTTCTTGCCCACTATGTAGTGGACATCTCTCTTGTATCCCCACTCCTCGAGGTGTACCAGAGCAGAAGGAAGGATGTTGGTCTGGCATCGCTTGACCGATGGCGCTACCATGCCCAGGCATGAACCTGGCATGTGCTGAACGGCATAGAGGATGCGGCCAGCCTCGACCACACCCTTTCCTGTTCCACGGCCCCATTCGCAGACCAGCGTCTTAGGCATGAGCTGCAGGACGCGCGACTGCACGTCGTTGAAAAATAACTCCTTAGGTCTTGCTGTCATCATCTGGCGGAAGTTCTTCGAAGTCAGCATCCTCGATGTCCGGCATCGAGTAGCGTTTTTCCATTTTCTTGATTTTCGCACGAAGATTTGGAATCTTCTGCAAACCGATGACTGACGGATCATCCGTCATGCGGAACTCTACAGGAACAATCTTGTCGAAGGCAAGTTCCGGCTCATCAGGCGTGTTGGTTCGGTTATTCTTGATGCGGTTTTTCTGCATCTGGGCTAGGGCACGGAAATCCCCTGCAGCCTTGGCAGCCTTGCGGTCCTCGTCTATCTCCTGATTGACTTTCCATCGCCAGAACTCCTTTGAGGCGGCGTTGAGGTTGCCGAGCATGACCTGGCAGAGATGAATATCATCGTATGCCTGGGTCTCGCTGACGCCAAACATGGCCTTGTCCTGATCAACCATCTCCCTGACGGTAAAGCGTGGATAGCGCAGCCAGAAGGCGTAGCAGCCACGCAGCCGCTCCACTCTCGCCTTGACGATGGCAGAGATGTGAAGCTCCTGAAGCTCATCCTCGTTGAGAGGCATGTACTTCATGTAGTCATCAATGTTGACTGGTAGACTCATATCTAACTGAGGTTAGCCATAATCTGCGAGAGTTGCGACATGATGGACTGGTAGGCTCCGGGAGAACCTACCTTGGCGAGTGCGATATTATTGATGCGCAGCTCGTTAGCGGTCTCCGCTAAACCTTTGAGGTAGCGGTGTCGATAGGGTGAACGTGGCTCCTGCAGCTCCAACTGCATGGCCATGGCCTCGTCGGGAGGCAGTTCCATCATGATGGGTACCTCTTCTACCGGTGTCATGGTCTTTGCCAGGTCATAGACCGTCTGCAGGTAAAGTTCACTCTCTTCCAGATAGGGAAATTGTTGTCGTATCATCCAGCAAATTATTTAGCATGTTATTGAGATTGAGATAGACATCTCTGTCAGTCGTGATGAACGTGCACTCTGCACGGTCACCATACGTCTGATTCTGAGATGTAATCACGGAGACTAACCACTCGCTGTTAGCAACGAGCATGACCTTGGAGTGGTTGAGCGTCAGCCTAACAGAGTCAAAAGCCTCTGTCATCAAGCGACTTAGCTTTAAAGTTTTTCTTGAAGCTTTAATGTCCGCAACCAAAACTGAGGAGTTAATCAACCCTCGCTTGCGAAGGTTGATGACTCCACAGAGGAAGGCTTCGGATGTGGAGAAGGTGGTGACGGCAATGTGCGCTGCACCTGTCTGCTCCAGAATCCACCCCAACAGACCAAGGGTGTGAAGACCTTGGCCAAGGAAGACCTGCGAGCTACTCTGCTGAAGCGGCTTCAGGACTTGCTGTATCTGCTTCGCCCTCATCTGTAACCTCCTCTTCTGCACTCTCTGGCTGCTCCTCGCCATCGGCTGAAGCCTGCTGCTCCATGGTGATGCCAGCCTGCTGAAGCTTGGCGATGGTATCAGCGGTTATCTCTGCCTTGGCAGTAATGAGGAGTTGCACACGCTCATTGACCTTTGCTCGCAAGGCGTCAGCCTTGTCGGTGTTGCCAGCCTCCATGAATCCAATGAGTTGGTCAAGGTTCTTGGTGATGTAGGAGCGAGCATTGCCTATCTGCTTGGAGGTGATGGCTGCTTCTGGCTGCTCCTCCGCTTGCTGCTCCTCGGCATCACCCGGCTGGGCATGGTCGTAGACGTCCATGGCCTGCTTGTATGCATAGTACTCCTCCTTGAGTGTAAGGAGCATACGTTTGAAGTCTTCGTCTGCAGCATGCAAGCCCTCGTATCTGTCACATGACATGTCGTAAGCCTTGCAAGCCTCAAAGTGCTCCTTGATTTTCTTCCAGAGGGAGCAGTTACTATCCCAGATAGCCTGGATGTTGTCAGGCAACTGGTCGTGGTCTGCTCGCTTGCCCTTGGCTACGATGGCAGAAGGCACGATGGAATCGATGTTTTCCGACTCCACGACCGGAAGATGAGGAGCTAGCTGCTCTGCAATCTTGTCTGCTTCTGATGTCTTGTCAACCGCAGTCTGAAGAACTGGCGTGACTGCCTTGTCATAGTTTCGGACATCATCGATGGTCATGCCTTCGATGCGATAGTTGAGATGCTTCTGCAGCTCATATTTAAGCAACTCGAGTTTGCCCTGAGGGTCAAAGTTGATGAGCTGGTAGAGGTGGCGGTTGTTATTCATCTGAAGGAGGAGCAGCGCTCCCTCCCTGATGTTGGCATCGGTATGCTCGCAGTCAAACCACTTCTTTAACTTTTCAGTGAATTTCGGATCTTTCATAAAAATGAGAAAATTAAAATGGCGAGGCGAGCTCATGTAAGCATCGCCCCGCCACCGATTGTAGTTATGTTGGAAATATAGTACCCAGAGTTATTTCTGTTCGCCCTCGTTAGTTTTCTCCACTGGCTTGCAATCCTTGCCGCTGATGGTTCCATCAGCAGTTGTAAGGTTGCCGAAGTAGAATGGAGGCATGGTCTCGCAGCTGACAGAGATCTCCAGCGTGGTGTTGGTCTCGTCTGCAATGCCTGCACCTGAAGACTGAGAAGGTGTCACGTCGACCTCGAAGGTCTCGTCACCGAACTGGCGAAGCTTGCCGTTGCGCTCAGGTACCATGAAGATGCAGTCATCGTTGAGGAGGATGGAAGCAAGGGCTGATGCTTCCTCTTCTGTACCTGGGAGGATGAGAGTAGCCTTGAGGTTCATGGTCTTGCAGCCATGCTCACCCTGCGCCTCTGGCGAGAAGGAACTCTTGTCTGTGACGAAGGCTACCTTAATCCAGACCTTGTCAGCCTGAATGGTGTGGCTATCCTTGATGACGAGATAATCCTTGAGTGAAGTGGCAGCCTCCTTCTGCGGCTCAGCTAACTTGGTGATGTATCGTCGTGGAATGAAGAAACCGAAGGCTCTGACACCAGGCAATCTCTTCTCACCAGGACACTTCAACACATCCTCATAAAGGTCTGCGGTAGAAGCACATGTTTTCTTTGTTGCCATATATCAATATATAATATAATGTATAACCATGGACAGCTATCCCTTACTCTGCAGGGATAGTGTCGTAACCGAAGAGGATGCGTTCCTTGGAGATCGTCTCGAACTGAGTACCGAAGTACATGGTTGCGATGAAGTCAACCAGGAAGTGAGAGTCAAGAGAATCCTCTACGCCAAAGTTCGCCTTGTCACCCTCGGTGGCCAAACCGATGAGCATGTTACTGCCAGGAGTGATGATCTTGTAGCCAGCAGGAACGTTGTCAAGGCCAACGAGGGTACAGTTGCTGGCACCATCCATCTTGTTGTGGTTGAACTCATTGTTCCAGTTGACCGTGCCGTACTTATCTCGATAGCAGCGGCGGTAGAGCGTGAGTTCATGGCTGTTCATGAACATGTAGGTATTGATGCCCTGCAGCTTAGCATCGGCAGCATCATAGAATGCCTCGACTGCATCGACTGCGTTGACACCAGTCATCGCGGTTGTATTGAAAAGGTTGCCCTTCTCAACAGAAATTGCCTTGGCCTTGATGTCTGCATCGGAGATGGTTTTGAAACCATCAGCGAGGTCTGCGGTACCAGAGCCAGCTGGGTTACGCTTCATGGTGAAGAGGTTCTTGAAGAGTGCCTCACCTATCTTACCTGCCAGGAACATTCCAATCAGCTTGGTGATAGGCTGGTTTTTGAGCGCATCGCCCTGGAATACGTTGGAGCCCCAGATAGACTCACGAACATTATTTGGTTCAAAAGGCTTGACACACGAACCAAGGAATGTCTCCAGGGTACGGCCTGTGATGGTAACGCCATTCTCATCCTTGCGAGTAAGAGAGTATGGCCCGAGCTCCATGTCACCTGCGAGCTCTCCGACAGTCTCCTTGCCACGAACGCCCACGCGTCGGCTCATGAATTTTGCAGCCTCGTCGAGAGCGCGTACCGGCATCTGAATGATGTCCTTGCGGTACTTTGCGAAGCTGGTCTTCAGAGAATCAGGAGTAATCTGAATAGTATTGTCTAAAGCTGCCATTTTAATTGATCTGCTTCAAAGCTTTGAATATTTCACCAGCGTCAACATTGTCAACCTCCGGTGTGACGTCATCATGGGTATCAGAACCCGGTGCGCCCTTGAGATCCTTGATCTCCTTATCCTTGTCCTGGATATCCTTGTCCTTCTGCTCAACCTTTGCCTTCAGGTCCTTGACCTCCTGGCTGGCTTTGTCGAGCTCAGCGGACTTGTCATCCAAGTCCTTCTGTTTCTGGGCAAGAGCATCCTCGATTTTCTGCATCTCTGCATCGGTGAGAGTAATCTTCTCATCGGAAACCTCAAAATCCTCCTTGCGATTGAGGAGGGTCTGAAGATTGAGGAATTTCTTCTTCATGTTAGATATTTGTGTATTATTCTTGAACATATCCCTGAGAGAGGCGGCAACCTTCTCGAGAAATGTTTTGGATGGCTCATCAGCGGTCGCTCCCGTCAATGGCGGCAAACCCATGTTGGAGCAGAAAGCGTTGGTGAAGCGCTTGGAGAGATTGGTCTGACGCTTCTTGTCTTCGTCATCAAGGTCTCTGACCTCATCTACGAGGCCCAACTCTAAAGCTTGCTCCGGACTCAACCAATTCTCCTTGCCCATCTGCTTCAGCATCTCGTCGCTGGACTTGCCCGATCGCTTGGCATAGACGGAAGCGATGACCTTGTCAATTGTGTCGAGGTCGTTGCGCTGCTTCTGCCAGAGTTTGATGATTTCGTCAAGCTTCTCCTTGTTGGCAGACTCCCAGACCGTGACTCCTGTGGAGGCATTGTGAATGAGCATGGTGCTGCCGACTGACATGTCAACATGTTTGGCGCCCATGCACAAGACTGTAGCAATGGAAGCGGTCATGCCCATAATGTGGACGTTGACATGTCCATGGTCCTTGATAAGTTGATAGATGGTCAAGCCTTCATCAACATAACCACCCGGCGAGGAGACGGCGATATCCACCTCCTCGTCAGGGTGAGCGTCAAGGTAGGCCTTGACATCCTTGGAACGTGTACCATAGGTGCCCGACCACCAGTCGTAGCCGGCTCCGATGGTACCGCATATCATCATTCCGTATTTCATGCGCTTATCTTTTTTGATGCAAAGATAATATGGCAATTGCCAACGGAAAAATACGTAAATTAGGCTATCAACGGTGCTTTTCGGGTGCTCCCCCACTGAACCGTGTATTCGACCATGGCTGAAGATGCAAGAGAATCGGGGTGAACGTCTGACATATTTATAATAGGATATGGACGTTCCCCGTTGCCGATGAGATAGCGCTTGCCTTCGATGGTGGTGACCAGATAGGCGTAGATGCCCCTCATGTCCAGGTCTTCGCGACATGTACGGAAGGTGAGTTTATGGGTGTAAAACCGCACACCATCCTCAATCTTGTCTGTTATTTCCAGTTTGGCAGGCTTCTGGCACTTAACGACTGGCCAATCATAGCTCCCCGGAATGTCAAATGTGAGATTGCCCAGAAGTGTATCAAAAGGCAACTCACTGACTGGTATGCGCTGCACTTGACAGATATAACTGAGTCTTTTCATAAGCTATGGAATATTTCGCATCTGTTCGCACCTGTTCGGTGTTGAACAAAAACAGGGCTAGAGTAGATGAGAATTATTTAAGAAAAATCGTCTTTTTTGCATCTTTTAAGATTAAAGAGATTGATGCCCTTCTCCTGATAGGCCTTGCGCATACGATACCACTTCATTCGGATAGTCTCTGCATATTCTATGTCGATGCCCTGCTGCACACACCAGGAGCGGAAGGCAGACATCTTCCTGCACGACATGTCATTGAGGTCTCCGAGGTCGCACCACATGTTTATTCGGAAGAGGTCGTTGATGCTCTCGGTGAGTGCCTGCTTGGCATGACCGTTGAGAAAGTTGTAGGTCTCCGGGTTCTTGGCCTTAGAGTATGGTATGCAGATGGCAACATCTCGCTCACCAGGTTTCTCAGGTTGGTTGTTGATTGGGCGCTTCGTGATGAACCGGCGCAGAACAGCATTCTCGTTGCTGTTGACCGGAAACTCCACGGGGTCGCCGAAAGAATGGGTGAGCCATTGTTTCAGGTATGGCTCGACCTCGACATAAACTACGAATTTGCTCATATTTCTGTAATTAAAAACACCGCAAAGTTAGGAAAAATAATCGAAATATTCCTATGTTTATAGGAAAAAGTTATCTTTTTCATGCCAAAATTCCTTGTTTTTAGGAAAAAAGTTGCATTTAAAATTTAAGGAACCCATTTTGTGGCAATTCAGTTGTGGCAATTGTGGCAAAAATGTTAAGTGCTTGATTATTAATATTATAAGTCTTTTCTTATTGACACAAATATATAATAGAATTGCCACATTGCCACAACCTTTGCCACACTTCTCCTCTCGTTGCCACAAATTGCCACAAAATTGCCACAAGCATATACGCCATTAACTCTCTGAGTATCAGCGTTGCCACAATTGCCACAAATGCCACATGGTTTTTAAGTCGTGTGTGTGATGTCGGTGAAAACTCAGTGACATCTCGGCACACTCCCCTATAGACACAAAAAAAGCCCCCAGAGGAACCACGTTCCCCTAGAGGCTGCTATCGATATGATCTAAACAAAAAACTTATCCCTACTATAAGGGCAAAGACTGCATGCCATTGGCCTTCAGCTCTGCATCTGTCATGGCCATGGGATCCTTGGTCTGTGCCTGCTCACCATCAATCTCTGTATCAAGGTCGATGCCATATCTGTTTGACACCAGGGTATAGTCAAAACAGAGTGGCCTATCCTTATAATATATCTTTTGACGGCCTGTGATGTTGCCATTGGCATCTGTCTTCTCGACTGTCTCCGGCAAACCGTTAGGTGCGAACTTGACAAATCGCTCCGGGTTCTTGGTAGCACCATAGAAGTCGGCACCTATCTGAAGATAGTGCAACAGAGACTCCTTAGGAAGGAGGTTCTCATCCATCTGACGGCCCAGTTTGCGATAAACCGCCATGGTGATGTCCTTGCGAATCATCAGGATACTTTTAGGCATCGCCCAGTTGTCAATCTTGAGTTTGTTGGTAGCCAAAGTGCCGCAGGTCTTGATTTTGAAGTCCTGGTCTTTTTTGAGCTCGCCCATCTGGACAGCCGCATTGACAATGTTCCAGAAGCCAGCCACCTCATCGGTGGTGTTGCACATGCTGTTCTGTGTCTTGACTCCCTTGACAACAACTCTCAACAGGTCTTCGTAGGTGAAAGGAAAGTCGATGTAATCACGGATGGCCAGGAAAGCAGCCAACGGCACCTTCCAATTGGTCATGATTCGGTCTAGGATGCTCTCACCATCCAAACGCTCCTCCAAATCATCAGATGCCTGTTTCCAGGCATTGCCGAAGCAGGACTGAAACTGCTCCCTATGCTTCAGCAGCTGAAGGGTGATGTGGGTGGCACCTATCTGGCGCATGCGTTCCAGGTCCTCGAAGTTCTGCTTTTCCTCTCGACTATGCTCACCCTTGTCAAAAGTGAGATAGATGAGTCGGCTGAAGAGGGCGATATCTGCAGTAGGCATCTCCTGGCCAGTGAGGATGATGCCAGAGTCAACCTTGGCCTGCACGAGCTTTTTATCCTTATCCATGTTCATTTTGGTGCGACCTATACCATTCCACAAGTCTTTGAGCCACTCCACCTTGTTCTGTGTGATGGAGTTCTTATACTCATCGATGTGTACCAGGGCATCGCTAACTCCTCCGACATAGTCGGAGAGTGCGGGCATGGATGCGTTGGTGATAGACAACGGCTCATACTTGGTTTCATATTTATAGAAGAAATTCATCAACGTCGCAGCGAATTCTGTCTTACCGCATCCCTTCGGGCCAAAGGCATTGAGGAGCGGAAAGGAACGACTCTTGCTGATGACGATGTCCCGGAAGAGTGTGGCGACATAGAAGCACAGCCCAACCTTGGCGTTGTCGCCAAAAACCTGCACTACCTTGGCAAAGAAGTCTGACTGACTTGTCGGGTTGTCAACCATCTTCTCATGCCGGAACTTCTTCTCACTCACATATAATTCGCGGCTGTCTTTATTGAGCTTGCTCATTGCCGGAAGATAGAACTTGCCTGCGGTCAAGCGCAGGATGCCCATGTCATCGATAGGCATCCAGGAACCATCCTCGATGGCTCCGTTACAGAATGCGTAGAAACCCTCCCGCTGCCAACCCAACTGCTTGATAGGGTCTGCGGTCTCTGTAACCCTGCCCAGATAACCGAGCAGTTTGATAAGTTGCTCATCACGGGCCATCCAGACATAGTCACCGATGCCGAAGAGACGCTTGCGAAGCGAACTGGAAGAGGTAATCTCATCCATGTTGAGTTCGATGAGACGTGCTGGCTCATCGCTGTTATTCTTGATTTCGAAGAGACGGACAGGGTTAAAGTCATCTCTGATGTGGAAGAGTGGCTTCAGCTTGAAGTTGGACCACTGCACTTCACTGCCCTCCTTGTTGTATGCCCAATAGCAATTGTCGTGTTCGGTAAAACCAAACTCACTGAGCATCCTTGCATCGCCCTTGCGCTCAGCCTCCTGCTTCTCAGACAATTCAGCAACTTTGGCACGCTTCAGTGTGTCCATCCACTCCCTCCTGTGCTTATAGGTGGAGATCAGTGTGCTGAGGTAGCTGTTCTGCAAGTCCTCATCCCTGATCATCATGAGCAGCGAGCAGATGTCGCTGATAGCCTCCAGTCTATCCTCGGTAGTCAATTCCTCTATATCCTCCGGACTTGCCCAGTATCTGCGGCGGCAGTACCAGAAGACAAACTCCTCCTCACGCATCTGCGAGAAGTGCCCCTTGTCAATAATCCACGAGTCTGGATCCTCCTTCTTTTGAGCCGGATAATCTATCGGTATCTCCCTGACATTGACTGTGAAACCGACCTGCAATGCAGCTCGGCCATTGGCAAAGACATTGGCTGTACCTGCAGGGAACTCATTACCAGACTTAAGTTCATCGGCATCGGGGATGAATGTTACTCTCTTGCTGATGCGGTAGAGTTGCTTCAGCTGGTTTTCGGTCCACGAACCACCGAGTGATGCCACTGTATTGAGAATGCCGATGGACTGCAGTTTGAGCACATCTGGAGCACCCTCGACGAGATAGAACTTATCTTTTTGACGCGCCTCCTTCTGTGCGAAGTTGATGCCAAAAACCGATGTATCCTTGCGATAGACGAGACTGTTCTTGAGGTTGAGGTACTTGCAGACATCCTTGTTATCGGACATTGTGCGAGCCGTGAAACCTATCACTCTGCTCATCTTGTCATAAATAGGTATAGTATAGCGGTCTCGCAGCATGGGAAACATGCCACGTTCACCAGTGCCTATAAGACCAACCTGCTCCAGGATATCGAAGTCCAAGCTTTTGTGCTTGGCCCAGGCAATGAAGCCTTCTACCGGTGCATAACCGATGCCAAAAGTACCGATGGCATCCTTGCCCCATCGCTTGCATACAGCTTCACGTGCCTTGATGGCAGCGGGATTGACCTCCTGAATGCACTCTGTGAAGTAGCTCTGCGCATAGCTGAGAGCTATGCGCAGGGACTCCTGCTCCTTTTGCTTCTCTTCTTCCTCCTTGCTTGGTCGCCACTCGTCCTCAATCTCCTCGTTGAGATATTTCTTGGCGAGTTCCTTGCAGGCAATCGGGAAAGGAAGTCCATTCTTCAGCTTGCGGTAGAGGCTGATGACGTTGCCGCCTGAGCGGCATGAGCCAAAGCATCGCCAGCAGTTCGTGCCTGTGTCCACATAGAATGATGGAGTATTCTCGTTGTGGAACGGGCAACAGGCCCAATGGCGGTTGCCTTTATGGGATTTGAAGTCAATGCCTTCACTCTCGGCTACTTCCAGAATGGAGACATCACTTATAATGCGATCTACTATCTCTTGTTTAATCATATCTTTATATTTTTGCTGCAAAATTAACTAAGAACTTTCAGAATAGAAAGTACTAAGATAATTTGCGCATGATTTTATCAATGTCAACATTGACATAGTAGCGAATCTGACGCTGAAAAGCGTAGTCTCGCTCCATCATTAACTGTTGGAGGATGCCCTTATATTTGCCCCCCCCGTTTATCGAATGCCGCTCTAATCTCACGGTCTGTCCAGAACTTAATCCTAATCCTCATAACTTTGGTCTCTTATAAAATATGCATAGAACAATAAATTTGTACTCCACGTAAATCTTAAAGCAACTGCACCAGGAGCCATTGATGCAGTTGCGCTTGTTGCAGCATCGATGGCAAATCATAGGTTCAGTTCATGAACTACCTTGATGATGTCTCTTGTTGACTTCAGCCCTAGGCGCTTGGTCATCTTGCGAAGCTGTGCTGCCACCGTGTTCTTGGATTTGCCTAATTTCTGTGCTATCTCTCTGGCTACATAGCCCTGTGCAAAGAACTTAGCTACCTCTAGTTCCTTTGGAAAGAAAGGAGTCTTCTGCTTTGGGCTGCAGACAATGTTCTCCCTAGGGCATATACCTCTGAGAGGACAGTTGACCTTCTCCAGGTGGAGAATGCTACCATCGACATCGAAACTAAGTGTATCGTTGGAACCCAGGTTGCAACGGATGAAACGCTCTGTAATGAGGAATCTGTAATAGAGTCTGTTAGGCTTGCTCTTGGCGTATAAGTCTGCCAGGTACTTATACGCCTCCGGGTAAAGTCGGTTAATCAACTCAGCCATGTGGTTAATGATATCCGGGTGCTCAGTATCGTAACTGAGCACCTTGCCATCATGGCCATAGAAACACACTTCTCCTTGTGGAGACACGAAAAATTCTAATTGCTTTTCCATAAGCTTTGATCGATAACTGTTTTTACTACCAAGAGATCTCTTGGATTGAACTTGGTCCTGCCGGTCAACTTCTGTTGTACAGTATTGTAGCAGAAACCATACTTATTCATGAGAAACTGAATGAGCTGACTCTTTTCCTTCTTGGAAAGAGTCGCATAATAACCTTCTATGGTTAATGCTCCATTTTTAACTTCATTTTCTTGCATATCTCGAATTTAATTGCTAAATTTGTGGGCAAATATAAGAAGAATTATTGAAAATACCGCAATTTTAGGAAAGAAATCCTTTATTTGCGGTACTATTTAACTTACATTTATAGATTTTGTAGTATGTTTAACGGAAATTTAGTGAAAAGACTGCTCGATGAGCAGCGCAAAGCCGTCGGAGAAATGGTGGCTTTTGTCTTCGGTCAAAGCTCTCACATATCGATGGCTTATTTTAAGGACCGAACCTATATAGACTCTCGTTACCTTGAAAGGTTATCTGAATATTTTGAGGTACCAATTGGTGACTTCTTTCTTTCAGATGAAGAGTATGAGGATAAAAAGTCAGAGAAGACAAATGTGCATCACATCAGCAATTCTACTGTCAACATCAATAGCAGTCCGGATGTGTTGATGGGAGTCATTAATAACCAGAAGGTGATGCTCGACCAACAGGCAGAGCAGATTACCTGGCTACGGAACCAGGTACAGCTTCTGACACAAAACTTCGTACAGCGATAAAAAAAGATTTCCCCCTCTCTTATTCCATGTTGCAACCGACTAGTATATAGGCGGTTGCTACACCTTATAAGAGAGCGAAAAATCGGAACCTAATGTATAAAATATCAGATATGGCATCTTGATTATCAATGTGTTATAGAAAGGAAATGGACTCAATGCAGTCCAGTAATCCCGACCAAACAATCATATAGACTTAAAATCCGTAAGCCTATGAAGTTTTTAAAGGATTTTTTTTATATCAATCACCATGAACGGCGAGCATTACTCATAATCCTGACCCTGCTCGTTGGCAGTACCACAATGATTTTCATTGTAGGTTCTAAAGAAACTATGCCCTCAGAAAAGCAACAAGCCCATAACGACAGTATCATCAGACATGCCACGCGGCAACAGCCAGGCT
>ERZ1034939.154-NODE-154-length-49149-cov-24.862773_pt1 | contig 49149 bp, 44 predicted proteins | sample MGYA00520626_ERZ1034939 | MGnify/ENA primary metagenome ERZ1034939 (study PRJEB33766, sample SAMN09781751) | gut metagenome | biome: gut microbiome | host: Homo sapiens | place: Madagascar | study: EMG produced TPA metagenomics assembly of the PRJNA485056 data...
ACGAACTCGCCTTCAAACGTAGATGTATGCTTATGGCTATGCACATGATGAGACCGCAGAACAAGGTGAAGAGAAAAAGGTAAGCAATATAGTAATATAGTAATATGTATTGTTGTCTATAAGTATTCTTCACTTTACTTGAATATATATAGCTTAATATATAACAATAAAGATAGTGTTATTGCAGACAATATATATAGTTTGCTTTACTTAAATACATATAGTTGTATTGTTGTAAATATGACAATACAACTATATGTATTGCAGACAATATAGCAATATAAATATATGTATTATTAAAAGGTAAATAGTTATGACAGACATAAAGACAATAAAGCACTTATATAAAGTGGTAAGTGTAGCTAAGAATACAGGTATTGATGCCCTCATTGTTAGTTATAACATGATGGTCAATACTGGGAAAGGAGGAGAAGCATGAAAGAAGACATTTCACCATCTATGCTTGCCTTCGACTACGGCAAGTTGGCAATTGAGATTAATGTTGGCATAGTAGTGGTTTACAATCGTAAACTGCTACTTATCCCAAACTTATTGATCAACTCCAACAAGTTTGGAATCAAACTAACAGGAGAAACGTTACTAAATCTATGTGAAGATATTGGTGAACCATGCTGTAATGATGGTACCATTATAGGGTTTACGACATTGACAGAAAAATAATTGTTCATATAATACTATTATGAGAAAAATCAGAAAAGGAAGACAGTCATTAAGAAAGGCACTGGAAGTGCCAAATGAAATCTTTCGACAGGCAGTTAACTTGACTGAGGCAGAAAGATACAAATATATCAGCCTGGAGTGCGCAACAGTCATCGTAAGACTGATCAAGGAACTTCGTATAAAGCAAGGTGGATGTATTAGAGTAAAATTCGATTGTATTGACATGAAGGATTATAAGTATTTTGGTTTTAGCACAAGAAATAGACAGCTCGAAAATTGCCATTTCTTGATTGAATCGAAAAGATACACATTCTTTCTGTCAGTAGATAATAAAAATAGTTACGGAGTCCAGAATGATGACTATCTGCGAATATTAGCTATATACTCTGTACTTCATCGTATGTATAAGAAACGCAACAAGCGAGAAGCCCAAAATCTTTTTTGTTGGAAGAAGAGAAAGTGATGTTTGTGTCTTATGATATAATTGTATCTATAACTCTGTTTCCGTTTCTTGTGTTCAACCTCAATTTTTCAGTATAGGTTGTACCGTTAACCATCACCGCCAACTTTTTAACGTGCAAAGGTATGGCAGCCCAGGCAGACACCAAACACCAGTCGATGCTCTCCCTATCGGCGAAGATTTTTTGCAGCAGACTTCCGCAATCAGAGATTGGGTATTCTACAAAAATTCTCTACCGATTGTTTGGCTTACTGCCTTATTGGGCTACCATCTTCCAAAGCACGTAAAAAGGCTTAGGTGATGACGGTTATGCCGGAATGATTCTAAAAAAAATCTCGGATTGAACGAAACGGAAAGTCCTTAAAAAGGCAGATGAATCAGGAAATCCAGAATAATTTTATTGTTGAACCCTTTAAAGCAAGTTTGATTATGGAAAGAAAGAATGATATTCCATTTGAGCATCAGATGATGTTTGTTCTGAGACGTTATGATTCTGTAATGGCTGAGAATATTGAGCTGCGTAAGGAAATAGAGGAACTTACAGAAGCTCTTGAGGAACTTGGAGGAAATAATGAACGTAAATCTTTGAAAAAGCGTATAAAGAAGCTATCAGAGAAGAATGAGAGTCTTAAACAGAAGCTTTCTGAAAAGAACAATCAATACGATGAAGTATATCGCTTGTACAAGATGGTCTCAAAGAAGAAAAACGTTCTTAAAAATACGTTACTGTATGTAAAGGCACATATTAATAAGATGCTTGCACTTGTTGATGTTCCTGCTTTGAAACTGTTGTCACAGCGTATTGCCAAGGATGTAAATTTGGTTGAACATACCAATTGTGTGTATGAAGAAGTACAATAAAGAAATGCTTATTGTATCTTTCAAATGAGAATAATTAAAATATATCGATATGACAAATGAACAAATTAAGCAGCACTTGGAAAGAGTGGTTAAAACTGCTAAAGATATTGCAACAAAGACTTGTAGTCAGCAATGGGAGAACTACAAGAAAAGTAGAGTAGAGAATGGAGAACGCCCAATTCCGAAAGAGATGGAAGAAAGCATTCGGGATGTCTTCACCTTTGCATATGCTACAGGTATTGCTACAGGTGTTGAGGACACAATTGTTAGTTATAATATTATGTTCAATACCGGGAAAGGAGGAGAGGCATGAAAAGACGTATGACTAATAAGATAGAAAACTATAAAATCCTGCCTAAGCGACTTATCAATAAATATATGTCTCTTAGTTTTGAACAAGGTTACTTTAGTGTCTCTATAGAATTTAAAGGTTGTGCCAAAGTGTATGTTCGTGATGTGTGGGGTAGAATACTCATTTATAGCCTAAACTATTCAGATGGCAAGTGTGAGCATTCTCATGGCTACAAGATGTGGAATGATGATGTCTTGTACCATGTTCGCAAAGGAATGAAATATGATGGTAAATAATAAGATTTTAGAATATAATCATAATAAGGTTATTGTTGAAGAAAATGATGATAGTTATGTCATAGACTTCCAAAGAGGTTTAGGTGAGGTTTCATACTCTAAAAAAGATTGGACTCTTGCCAGAGCCTTGTATCATCAATCTATTCAAAACTACAAAAAGGAAATAGAAGAAGATTTATACGAATGGTAATTTATAATCTTTAAAATGATATACAATGTATAAGGTAAAAATATTTTTTGGTTCATTCTATGGGGAATGGTTTGAAAATGATTTCTTGGAGGATATGGATTGGTCAGATATATCAGTCGCAGAATGTATGATAGAAGCTCATTTTCCCGTAGTTCCTGCCCATGGCAGTATTGTTGATGTAAGTAGTCTCCGTTCTCAGATTTATAAAGGATGGAAAAAATATGTTGATGAAGGAGGTTATTTGTCAGATGTGATAGATGGGGTTAGATGCAAATTCAAAATTCCACGACAAATTTCAAATGCAGATATATTTAAAGAAATGGTATTTGGAGGTAATAATTTACCAGATTTTATCTCCTATAAAAAATATATGGTCGGTACTGATGAAGATGAAGATGTCTTTTATGGAGTATGTCTAACACCTAATACAGACTATATTAAAATAGAAATTTACTGATAATACTCGCTATATAGAATTATTTAAGGGATGCTACTATCGGAGCATCCCTTAAACTCAATTTATTTAATGGTGAAGTCAAAGACTTTCTTACTGCCTGAGTTCTTCATCCCATTACTGGTATTGCCTTGCTTATTGTTGTAAGTAAGACAGTATTCTCCAGTCTGTCCTTCTACTGTCAAGTCATAAACGTTATCAGAAACTTTTTTCACTTCTAATTTTACAGATTTATCTTCTTTGGCACCTTCAATCCTGTTGGAATGAACAATAGCACTGGTCATTTGTCTGCCTTTTCCTACAGACTTAAATTTTACCACAAAGAAATCGTCTATGCTATAGTTACTGGAGAACATATCATAATACTCAGAGATACTATTTCTATCATGCGTGAAATAAATGCGAAAAGTAGCCTTGCCACCAACAAAAGCATAAGGCGAAGTCTTACCTTCGAACGTGATAAGTTCCTTGTCTTTAAACGGATTGATATATCCAGTTCTTTCTATTTCTTTGAAGTCTATATGCTTCATAGCAACAAGACTGTTATCTATGTTAGCATAGATACCAACAGAATCCATTCTGAGCTTACTAAGAGCTGTTTGATTGAAGTCTATACCAGCTTTCGTAAATGAAGCTTTCTGCTCTTCATAAGTCTTTCGTCTGGCATCATTAAAGCCTCGGATGTATTCTTCCGATTTTCCTTCTAATGGGTCTATTGTAGAATCGTCATCATCATCAATATCCTCGTCATCATCTGATTCGTGTTTAGGGAGAATCTTGCTGATGTCTGTTACACCGCCCTTAATCAAAGCCTTGGCTTTTTCTCTTGCTTGCTCAATAGGAGTCTGAGCCATCATGAATGTGCTTGCAGATACAAGCAACATTGTTAACATAACTATCTTTTTCATATATATAACTTTTTAGAATAGAGTGCAAAGTTAATGCTTTTATTAAGAAAATAAGCAATATCTGCAATTTTTTATATATAATTAAACGAAGAGAGGAAACACTTCCAAGAAACGCTTCCTCTCTTTTTCTTTTAGTTATGATGCTTTTTGTTGTTGTGTTTTCTCTGTTTGATGAAATTCCCTTTGAATAACTTTTATCATATTCTTCACTTCCTGGTCTATCTTATTGAAATTGTTATATAAGATACGTTCCTTTGCATCTACAGAACCAAAATCATAGAATTTAGGTAAAGGAAAATTCTTATAATCCTCTTCCTCTGCCTTTATTTCATCCATATTAAAGTTGGTTTTGCAGAAGAACTTGGAAGTTTTGAACTCTTCCGCCTTTTGAATGTCCATAGCACCTTTGCGACCTGTCTTTGTAACAGTAAAATCTCTTGCTGTCTGACCACATATCCAACCAGATGCCATGTCGGAAATCTTAGATGCCGGAACAAGACTATCCAAGTTTTCATTAAGATTGATGGAAGTTCTGTCACGGTCAATGGTGATTCCTTTCTTTAGCTGAACCACCTTACCAAATATATCTCCTGATAGCCAATCGAGAGTGTCCTTGCTACGAGCAGAGCCGCTGATTACATTGCCAACAGTGGTGATAATTTTGTCTTTACCAACCTTACCATAGTCAGCCTCCAACTGAGGCAATTCCTGAAAGCCTAATGTTACTGCAACCTTGTTGCTTCGAGCAGTACCAATCAATCTATCTATTTTATGGAAATACAAAGTTGGTAACTCGTCAACAATAATACTTACAGGTACATTTTTACCCTGACCGCTGTTCACACGTGTCACAAGGCGGTTCAATATAAGGGCATTCAATGCACCGATGATACTCTCCATTTCCGGGTCATTAGCAATAAGAAGATAACTTGGATTCTTAGGATCACTGACTTTTAAATCAAAGTCATCGCCTGAGAATACCCAATATGCCTCTTTCGTTGCAAGACGTGATGTTTGAACACGAAGTGTACCAATCATACCTTCCAACTGTTCCATAGCGTTATTCTTCTTCGCTGTCATGAACGGAGCCATCAGAGGATAAACCTCAGGGTCTGTTTCCAAAACTTCAAATATCTCAGAATAATCTCTATTCAAGAACGACAGTACATGAGGCATATCCGAATATTTGCCTTTCCAATAAGCAGGTTCAACAATGTGTTCCTTCTCACCAAGATGACCTTTTGCAAATACACGTCCAGTGAGTCGCTTATGATGCGTGTCTGGGTCTTCTTCATATTGTGCTTCAAGCTCATTACCATGCTCGTCGTATGGTTTCTTTCCATAGTTTACAAAGAAATAAATGCAAGCGGCAAGGAAGTTAGTAGCAGATGTCTGGAAGAACTGGTCACTGCCACCGCCACTTCCTTTCTGTCCTTTCTGCAAAGATTCAATCAGTGTCTCAGCAGTTTCCTGGGCTGCCGCCAAATTACTGATGTATTTCTGCTGAATAGGGTTGACACGTCTTGAATATTCAACATTCACGAAGTTGATGATATTAAACCTGCATCCTTTGGGCGTTTTACCTTGCTGTTGGTTCTTCTTGTAATGATAGTAAAGCTTAGTAGCCAAAGTTGGAAATTTATAGTCATACACAACCATGGCAAAGCCTTTGGCACTATGCTGTCTGATGTATGGTTCTATGACAGAGAATGTCTTACCACTACCAGGAGTACCCACAACCCAAGTTCCACGGAAAGGGTTAATGATATTAATCCATCCCTTACGGAATCTTCCTTTATAATAGTAACGCATCGGTATATTAACAGAATACTTGTTGTCAACGTATTCTTCTGTCTGCTCAAAACTCTCATTCTCGAAGTTGAATCTATCTTTAAGCATTCCATCCTTGAAATATTTTGAAACATTATCAAGTGCGATATGAATCAATATGGTTCCTATCAAAGATGCTACCATATAAAGCCAAATGTTGGTTCTCAGCAACCAAACTCTGGTTTTCCAATCACAGCTATAAAGAAAAACAGAAACTGTTACCAAAACGAGTCCGATGGAGATAGGCCAGAAAACCATCTTTCTCGCATCGAACTCTATCTGTTTCTTGTTTTTAGTACCTATACAGGTGATGATTACCAACATTACTGTAACAATCTTGCTATATGGCAGAAACTGATACATGGATAGCCTCCCAAGTCGGCTATGTACGTTGGTGATAACGCCTCCCAAGAAATCCAAAGCTGTTGGGTCAAGCGCATACATAAAAAATTCGAGCAACAAAGAAACATAGATTGTCGCTCGGAAAAGGGTGTATGTTCCCTGTAGTTCTTTTGACTCTTCCATTATTTTGTATTCATTTTATTCGCTGTTCTTGCTTTATTTATCCATCCTCTTTTACAGTCAGCAACAATAGCTTTCATAGACCGTGTTCCTCTTGGTGTTCCACGAAGCTCGTACCAAGAATCCAGCAAAGATGTATAGCGGATTAATCTGTTCATCCTTCTTAGCTTAAAGTTCAACTTTACCAATGTATTGTTAATATTGGCTATGACTTGAATCCTTTGATGTTCCGTAAGTTTAGGGTTCTTTCCCTTTGATGATCCAAGCGGTAGAATCTGCTTTACATCGGCAGCTATCTGAATGCCGTCATCAATGACATCTTTGTAGATATTATTCTTCTTCTGTGACAAAGCTACAGCCAGTACATTAGCTGGACATGAAACACCGACAGATTTTAACTCTTTAAGATTTTTAAGAGTTTGGTCAACCTGGTAATATATGCCGTAAATGCTTGCAGCTAAAGTAAGCATATCACCAAAACTGGATAGATAGTTATCAAACTCTCTTTGAAAGTTTGTTACTTTTTCTGTCTGATCTGAGATATACATGTGCCCAGTTAGATTAAGTGACATTACTTCATCTTGTGATTTCAAAGCTTTTTTTGCCTTCTTTGCGTAATCAAGGAACAATCCTGCACGCACTACGTCTTCTCCGGCATAAGTCTTTAATGGAAGGAAAGACATCAGTCCTGCCAATACTATCGTATAAAAGAATTTATTTACCATCCCCATGATTTACTGTTCTGTTTAAGTTTATAATATCTTGCAACAGAAGTTGTTGCTCGGCGCATTCTGTTTCTTGCTTCAAGGGCAAGCATACCATTTGACTTGTCTATTTTGCCTGCAATGGCACGATTCCAAACATCCTCAAAACTGAACACAGATATAGATACAGCTAATCTTCTTAACTTGGAATTGAGTTGTTCAAGCTCACGCTCCAAATTCCATATTAATTGTGTTCTTTCTGCACCGTTCAGCATATTTTTATCAGTACCTTTAGCACATACCTTTTTTAAAGAACGAAATGTCTTTATAAATTGAATTGCAGTCTCCATATACAGATTATTCATAGACATTGTGGCAAAGACACCTTGTGGATTAATTTTCTTTGCAGCAGAAACTTCCCATAAGGCATTAAGAGTCTGAACACCTTCTAAGTAAAGTTGACAGCAAGCTACTGTTCTTTTGGCGTAACCAGATGCTTCTTTGAGATAAGCATTATACTGTTGCTCCCAATTTCTTATCTTTGCAGTGGTTCCAGATAGCTCTGCTTGAATACCTGCTTCCTTCTTTCGATAATTTGTTTGAGCTGTAATCTTGCTAAGAATATTGTCCTCACCTTTCTTTATAGCAAGATATTGACCAGGATTAGAGGTAGTTCCACTTATTTGAGCACGGCATACAGCCGTGGACAACACTATAGCTAAACAGAGCATTACAGCTCTAAACTCGATTAGTAATCTCATATATCCCCTTTCTTCTTTTATTAAATTCAACTCTCATCCTTATTTCAGACACTACATCGTCAGCTTCTTTAATACCTATCATGTTGACCACTGAATTGTTTCTATCACCAGAATAAATGGTGACGGTTTTCAATCCAAATATCTGTTGTGGCAACGAACGATGTTGCTTGTAGTCCACAACACGATACAACTCAACATAATCTGTTGAGTGTGATAATACTCCATGAAGTATTATTATTTGTTCCGATGTTATAACGTATTCTGTACGCAACAATGACAGTAACTTACAGAACAGATATATAACCAAAAACAATGCGGCATATATAAAATATTCGTGCCACATAAACTTGCCAAATACATATATCCAAAAAGCGGCAATGCTTAGGCAGATGGCAGGAAACTCATTAATGACGTATTGTAATACATGGGGTCTCAATGCCACCGTCTGAAATATTTGAATAGAGTTATTATTCATACCTTATTATATTAAATATAAAGAGAAAAGAAGTATGGGTTAAACGCCCATACCTCTACCTTCTCCATGTCCACGGTCTTCACCTATCTCAGCTGCATAACTTGCAGCTGCAACTGCTTCTGGCGATACAACACCTGGTTTAGAAAATACAGCCCTTGACTCATAGAAGTCTGGTTTAGGTCTTGGTGGGGCTGCCATCGAAAGACCCGCAGCAACATCCAATCCGGTAGTAACGGCAGCAAGAATAGCCGCACCTAAGTTGAAGCCATGTCCTGGCTTAGTCTTCATTTCCACCTCAGGGAATATTTTATCAAAGAGTTTCATTCTCTGATAGTCATTCACAGCAAGGAATTTATTGAAGTCTTTCTGATTAATCTCGTGTGAAATTACGTTTCCGTCAATGACTGCGGACATCTTATATTTACCCTCGATAACCTTACCTTGCTCATCCTTCAATCTTTCCACAGAAATATCACCAATAGTTGTAGCACGACCATGTTCGCCACTACGTTTCCATTCCTTGCTTTCTTTGAGATTATTCAAAGACTCTCCGTTTACCCCAGCATCACCCATAAGGTTAATCTTTGCTGCATTACGTAAGTCATTGAGATTAATGGCTTCGTTACCATAATGAACAACCTTGCCTTCTGTTACAGAAGGCTTCTCTCTATGAGCAGATACTAAGTCCTCAGACAATACTTTTTCTTTACCAACCGTCTTAACGACTTCGGTGCCAAATCCGGCTTTATGCAATTCATCTATAACCTTGCTGATATTGGCATTATTGTTGAATGACTGCTGACGCATATCTTGATGAAGGCTGCTTGTTGGAACAATCTGCATCTTCTGCTTGTTCTCATCAGTAAAAGGGATAAGAGTGGTCAACATCTTGGCTCTATCCTCATTTGTTCCATTTTTGAAAGCATTGTATTGTGCCTCTGTTATCTTAAATGACCACATTCCTGCATCCTTATCGGTACGAACATTTATCTGATAATTGCCAGAGATTTGGTCTTTCCATGCCATAGCTCCAGTAATGGCAGCGGAAGTATTTGCATTTACAAGACTATAATCTCCTTTCATTGTGACAACGCCCTCTGCTTGGTCAATTCCTTTTGACCTAACAGCATCTTGCATCTGACCATTTGATGCACTCTTTATCTTCACTTCATCAAAGACTTTATCAAACAGCTTCAAGCGATACTCGTCATCGTAGTTGATAAACTTCAGATAGTCATCTTTACTAATCTCGTGACTCATCAACTGATTGTTTATTACCGCTGTCATACGGAATGTTGTCTTCTGACCGTCATTCGTAGGGTAGGCTTGTATCTCTCCCACAGAAACGGCACGACCATCTTTGACTGGTAGATAGAACCCTTGGCTTGCATCCAAACTTCTACCATCTACAACACCAATACTATTCCATTTGTCTATATAGCCAGTCTTGTAATCTTGACGCATATTCTTCATGTCAATATCAATGACATCGATGTTCTTGGCATAGGATGCTGCTTGTTGATGCCCTAAGTTCAACTCCTGTTCAATCTCTGGTTTCAACTTAATATTGATGTAGTCCTTGCTTTGAAGATGCTCTTTGGTTATCTTCTCTGAAAAGTCTTTAGAAATGACCTTGTTGATAATATCAAGTCGCTCACTAATATTAGGAGCAGTCTTGTTATGAACCATCTTGTGCTTACCCTCGCCAGAAGTGAATCTCAGCTTGTCATTGAGGATCTTTTTCAATTGTTCGTCAGTCAACGCATATTGTAAATCCTTGTTGATACCGTCACACTTGATTGTAAGAGTTTTCTTCTCTTTATCGATAACGATGCCATGATAAGAAAGAACCTTGTTGAATCCTTCACCACTAAAGGTTAGTTCTGCACTGTAGCCATTAAGGTATTCTCCCAAGGTCAACGCCTGTCCTTTTGGACGAACCAACTGTTTCGGTTTAGCATCAATCTTCATGTTAGCCAAAGAATCCTGCTGCTGGTTTCCTTTGTCATAAAAGCCGTAATCACCAGTCTTCAATTCTCCAGGCTTTAGTCTGCCATCAGGTCTATCCATCACAACAGGTGCACTACTTGCGAAGAAAGGACGGTCATCTATTCTTCTTGCATGATAACCATGTCTTCCAAATGCTCTGAATCCATCCAAGAAACTATCAAAACGTCCGTATCTTGCACCTTCAAAAGGGTGGAATGGGCGTTCTCCTCTATATCCATATTCTCCAGGATTAAGTCGATGTCCATTTAACCCCATATTTACAGGGCTATTAGCATTGCGTGCAGCATTCCAAGAACCAGGAATATAATAGTCATTTCTCACAATTGATACAAAAGTTTGGTAAGCCTCTTTATCCCATACGTTAGTTCCGCCATTCCTTAATGCCTCCAATTGAGCATCATTGAGTGTATAACGTCGAGGTGTTGATGTGTTGTGAGCCATTGTTACCAACTGATATTCACCTGTTGGAGTCATTGCAATCTGCGCTTGCATACCATTGGCATTAAGCGTGTTTTGGAGCTGAGGAGCTATGTCCAATGCTCTTGGATTTGTATTCTTTCTTGTTGCCATGTTCGTTATTATTTATTTGATGTTATTTCTTGTTACCAAAAATTCGGAGTATATAAATAAAGAGGTTGACGAAATCAAGATACAATTCTAAAGCTCCTAATAGTGCTATCTTTTGGCTATGTTCGTCAACTCCATATTGGGATTCTTCTATAAGAATCTTTTTTATTTTCTGAGAATCCCATGCAGTCAGTCCAATAAAAATTATTACTGCCGCATAGCTTATCATTAAGTCAAATCCACTGCTTTTGCAGAAAAGATTGACTATTGTAGCTATAACTAAGCCAATTAATGCGAAAAACAGTAATTTTCCAATTGAAGACAAGTCCTTCTTGGTAGTATAGCCATATAAGGACATTATTCCGAAGGTTCCTGCTGTTATAAAGAAAGCCTTTGCAATGCTTGCCTCTTGATATACAAGCAGCGTAAATGACAGTGTCACGCCATTAAGCAAAGAGTATAGAATGAATAGAATAGTGGCTTGTGTCAAGCCCAGTTTCCTAATTCTACTACTGATGATAAATACCAAAGCTATTTCGGCACCACATATTCCAAATACCATCAATGGATGTTCAAACATTACAGTCATCAATGATACTGATTGAGCTACAGAATAAGCGGTAAATCCTGTTATTAAAAGGGCAAGTGTCATCCAAAGATACACCTTACCCATAAGAATAGAGAAAGACTTTTGCAAGTCCTTCTCATATATAATTCCAGAGCTTTCCTGTTTTGGATAGATGCTATTAAACAATTCTTTTTCAGTCATAACTTTACATATTATAATTAGTCTTTCTTATACACTATAACACAAGTGTGTCGATTAGCAGTGTAAGGCTTGTAGAGATTGATACCACCTTGGCTTACACCAATCATTTTTTCCTTTGGCACACCTGCTTTGGCAAGGAGTTTAGCTATATATTTTGCTCTTTTTATACTCAGCTTGCGGTTTATTTTTGGCGTTCCTGTTTTACTATCAGCGGCTCCCACAATTCTTAGATTGAGATCGAACTCATTTACTGCTCCTGCAATCTCTTTGATATTTACCAACTGCTGCTTGTCAATAAGTTCAGTTGAGTTAATCTTGAAGAAGAACAATATTGGTGCGTCAAACTTGGCAAGTCGCTCGTCAACTGTTGTTTCACCGTTGTTCATTCGCTCTCTAAGTTTTCGCAAGCCTTCATAATCATTGCGAGGAAATGGTGTGAGGTCAGTAACATCTTGCACTGGTAACATACCAACACACTTTGATGACTTCTTTTCCCATCCGAGTTTGCCAATGCCTACAGTCAAGCCGATGCTTGCTTGAAACAAATTGTCACCAAAATGCTTGTCCTTGCCAGCTCCATCAAAGGTTTGGAATGTGCTCGTTCCTCCAAGTTCAGCAGACAAACTGACTCTATTTGACATTCTATAGCTTCCAATCACACCATAGCTAATGGCAAATGGCTTGTTGTGTAAATCGCTGTTTCTTATGATACCTGCACCAACATAGGGAATGATGTTCCACTTTGGAAGAGGGTTATAGGTGGTTCTGTAGAACGAAGAAATATTCAACATCAAATCACCATGATAATTCTGATAACCTACAGATTCCTTGTCAAAATTGGTAAACTGAAATCCCTGGTACACAACACGTGTTCCGAAGAAACGAGAGTGCCATTTACCAAGACTAAACACCATGGTGTATTTTGTCTTGTCATAGAAGTCTCCGCATCCCTTTGGCGCACCAAGAAAAGTGGATGTACCAGCTTGCACAGAGGCAAACCAGTTGTCTCCGATACCTGATAGATGGAAACGTGTGTTTCCATCAGAAATAGATGGCTGCTGTTGAAGATTGTGGTTGGTTGCCGACATAGGCATTGAAGAACCAGTAGTTCTTGCATAGTTCTTTTCGTCATCACCATAAACCACTTGTGCCTTTGCTACCGTTGTTGTAAGGCATAAAGCCAGCATCATTAAAGTTTTTGCTTTCATTATTTTCTTTTTATTATTTATAAATTCTACATTTTTTCAGCTAAATCGTCATACAGATATAGCTTATGTTTCAATATTATACGCTCACATTTTTCAACATAATCGCTTCTGGTTGCATAACCCGAAGCTTTTATAGCCAAAAGCCAATGATGAAAGTCTTTGCTGCCATATCTCCAACATCGTGCGTAACGGTCACTCATAAGAAGGCGTGAATGGTATTCAACGCTTTCCTCTGGCGAGTTGAAATTGCAAAACTTTTCGTTCGGACGATCATCATTATGTACACTATATGGCAAACCTTCCCTCAACCATCGGCTGTTAGCTTTGATTCCGAAGAAGTTGTAACCTGCTTGTGCAAGATTGCTGTTTCCCCATCCGCTTTCAAATGCCATCTGAGCGAGAATAACAGAAGATGGAATGCCATACTTGCGCTGCTGCCGCATTGCTATACTTGCATATTCCTTGAAGAACTCTGTTGGAGTCATTATCTTCTTCTCGTCCAAATGCAGAGCTTTGACGGCTTTCTGCTTAGTATCTCGTATATATACCAGCAGGTTATATGGGTCTTGAAGTTTCCCTCTAAGTCGGCTTGTTATATGAAGATGAGGTCCTGTACTTCGCCCGGTAGTGCCGCTGAGACCTACAGGTTCCCCGGCATATATCTTCATATCCTTCTCAACCCAAATCTCCGACAAATGGCAGTAACTAACGGTATAATCACCAAATTGCATGGTTACATATTTTCCCGAACCTCTGTCATAGCCAGTTGCCTTTACATAGCCATCGAACATGGCAAGCACTTCTTCATAACGTGCTGCCAAATCAAGACCTCCATGTTGCCTGGTGTGACCGTTGAAAGGGTCAGCACGTGTTCCGTAGAATGAATTTATTCTTATTGTCTTCAGCGGAAAGCTAACACTTAGATACTTGTCAATCCAATAATCTTTTATGTCATCCTCAGTTATTGCTAATGAGGATTGTACTCCCATACTGCATAAAAGCAATAGTAGAACAATAATCTTTTTCATTGATATACCTTTTTATTAAGCTGCAAAAATACAATAATAGATACAAGGAATAGTTCTAAAAAAATAAATGTTTTATATTAACATTAATAATATAAATTAAGCCTATTCTTATACATTTTATATTTAAAATGTTAATATAGGAGATATATTTGTTTTTTAACACGTTCATTAAAGAAAAGCCTTAATTTTGCATCCACAACAAAATAAATAAAAAAGAAACATGAGGAAATTTACAGAAAACGAGATTCCTTACGAGGATTTTGAGCGTATGGGATTCTCACAAGAAATGATAGATGACCTTCCTGAGGCAATTATGAACAGACTCTTGTCTGGAGAGAAAACACCTCTGTTGGTATCTTCTAAGAATGACTCTAAAGACAATCCAATGAAGGCTACCATTTGGATGAGTAGGGAAGAGAACGGTGTGGTTACTGGCTTTTATCGTCCTTATGATAATGTACGTGACTATTCAGATTTTAGTAAAAGCCAGCAAAAGATACTTCTTAGTGGAGGTGTTGTTTTGACAGAGCTTAAAGGTCAACCGTCTTCTTATTATCAGATGGACGAAGATACTAACCGTATTCTTTCATGCCCTGCGGATTGTCTTATGAACAATTTCAACGGATTGAAAACTAACCTATCGGCTTATATTGACGAGAAGACATTCTCAGAAGGCAAAATTCAATCTGTTGTGTCAGATGGTAACGTGATAACAATTGGTATTGATCTTTCAGATTCTAAGGGCTATAGAGTCGTTGAAGGTGATGAACAGAACTGGAAGCAGGAGAAAGAAACTGATAAGTTACCAAAGTACAATTTTGGACTTTATGGATGTTGGACATTTGATAAGGACAACAACCTATCCTATGTACCAGAAGAGAGCTATACCAACGAAATGGTGAAAGCTCAAAATGAACTTGTTGAAAAGAACAAAGCACGAGGTATTCACATGTAATATAAAAGGATATGGAAAAGACAATAGATAAGTTTGCAGATGAACAAGAAATGCTCGATGCTTACATCAATGGCGAATACACGGCTAAAGAGATTGTTTCTGTATTCTTGCCTGATGACATAAAAGAACAGTATAATGTATATTGTTCTGAGAAGAATCTGCAAGATACAGAAGAAACCGCAGCAGCTTTCCTTGCTTGGTGGTATGAAGAAGATAGTGATAGAGAACCTACTGCCGAAGAAATGTTGGACGAAAAGAAAGAGTCTGAGGATGATGCTTTGCATGGTTTTCAAGATATATTCTCTGAATGGAATAAGGATGTAACTAAACTTACGGAACTCTCGTCCTCAGAGAACGCAAGAGTCGTAACTTTATGGCGATGGAAAAACCCTGCCATAACTGATAAGCAAAAATGCGCCTCAGAGCTTGGTGTTCCAATTGCCGATGTTGAAAAATGGTGGTGTACTCCTGATTGGATCAACGGTTATGTAGGTGGACATTTCCATCCGACAAACCTACGAGACATGAATAAGAAGGAGTTGAAGTCATTTTTGATAGAAGCTTGTAGAAAAACTCTTGAAGCTTAAAGATTATAAGGTTCAAGATTGTTTCATATGACAAATATGAATATATTGTTTTAGTCCTGCTGCTTGTGAAAGTGGCAGGACTTTAAATTATAGTTTAACACAAAAACAGATTAATTATATGATAGTAGATAAACGAATAATTATATCCTATGTAGTAGGAATTGTCACTGGAATTATTTGCACGTGTCTTTTTGCCTTTTATGTAGGTAGCAGAGATAAAGAACTCGATAATGGTATAGAACTTTTTGATAAACCACGTCAAGAAATAAAGGCTAAGGAATTTAACATTATTCAAGTTTTACCAAATGGTAATGCTTTAGCACAATATAACAAATTATCATTAGATGATAGTACAATTAGTTATGGTACTGTGGTTATGTTCCTCTCATCTAAAGAAGGTTCTTTTTACGATGATCAAAAAATAAAACTACAGAAAGGGAAACTCTACAGACAGATAGGAACATATCGTTACCAAACTACACAAGGTATTGAAAAAACAGTACCAATTGTTGGAGTATTCGATAAATAGGTAATATGCAGATAATGTGATTGGATTTTAAATTGTTGTTTACATTAAATAAACTATAAAATGTTGTTAAAATGTTATATACACATATTTTTATTATAATTTTGCATCTAATAATATAAGTCGATAAAATGAAACAACCATATATAACATATGCACTAAATGCAAAAGGAAAATTGGTAAACGTAGATAGCGTTCCAAATGGAAAGGCATGTGGATGTTTTTGTACTTATTGCGGCGAGCCTCTCCTGGCAAAACAAGGAGCAAAGCGTAAGCATCATTTTTCTCATCTTTCTGGAACAGAATGCGAGGCAGCTTATGAGTCAATGCTTCATTTATTGGCAAAAGAAAAAATACAAGAAACATTTTATAGTAAAGACACGTTCATTATAGAATTTGAATACAGCTCATTCTGTAATATTGAAAATTGTATTTTCGAAGATTGGGGAACTAATGAAAGAGAACATAATCATAGATGTTGTGAGAAGACAATGAAGAGGTTTGACATCAAACAATGGTATGACTCGTGTGAACAGGAAATTACTTATGATAATATTAGCAGACGTAGCGACTTGAAATTTTACTCTAAGGAGTTTCCAGAACGCAAACCTATCTACATTGAGTTCTGTGTCACTCATGCAAGCGATGAAGCCAAGTTACATAGCGGAAACAAAATAATAGAAATTCTTATAGAAAAAGAAGACGATGTTTTTTCTTTAGTAGAAAACGGACTTGTAGAGAAGTCAGAATCAATTGGACCTGATTGGGATAATAGAGTAAGGAAGATAGTGTCATTTTATGGCTTTAAAACCAAAGACCATAATAATGAAACTATAAGTCGAGAAGAAGATGTAACACGATACCATTTAATGGAATCTGGCAAAATATACTTGTCTAATGACACTTGTAATTGCAAACATATAGAACGTAAAGATCATAGAGCTTTATGTGAAGTTATATTCTCTACCTATTACTGTTCTTGTGTTCCTTATGTTGAAAATCCTTATAATATTGCTTGGCAAGTTTTTGAAAAGAAATACAATATACGGAATTGTAACTTATGTATAAACTATAAAACCGTCAATCCGTGGTATGAGTCTAATTATAAATTATGTAGATTATATAAGCATTTACCAGTGCCTATTGAACAATTCAAAAGTAAAATGTTTGATACATCAATTGCAAAGAAATGTAGATATTTTTACCCAGTCAATCAGGGTGTTAATACAGAAGATAATAATAGAACACTAAATGATGTATCACAATCATCATATATTGTAAGATAAACAAAGGAGAATAATAGCCTAAATACTATTATTCTCCTTAGTTTATTAATCATTAATATCGCATGTAATATTTATATATCCATTACCTGCATTAGAACTACTACCTATTAACTTTTCACCATCTTTCAAAATCTCTATTGTACCTTCATATGATGCAGAATAACTGCCGTTGTTTGTACCTGATACAGATAAAGAAGCTTTGAATTTGTTATTTACAGGTCCAACAACCTTTGTAAATTTTATACTTCCCGATTGGCTTTCAGTTACAATACTATTTTTGTCTTGAAACTTTATGGTTGTCGGTGTTGGATTTGAAGTATGCCCGAAAGGGGGACGATACCATGAACCTCCAGTTACTGTATATTTAATATAGTAACGTGCTTTACTATCTCCAGATTCATCATTATCAGATGAGCAAGCGGATAACAAGAGCAGATTACTAACAAAAACAATCATTAAGATAAGAAATTTCTTCATATTTTTACTTTACTTTTTGTTAACTATTTAATATGCAAAATTAAAGAATTTCAACGAATAAACAAAGTATATTCATTGAAATTCGTAATAAAAATCCAACAATGGAATCATGTAGAATCATCTTCCTCGATGGTAGCGATGTTCTTGATGATGACTCTCATCCTGGTTGTTGCCTTTCTCTTCATCGGAGCCTTGCTTTTTATCAGGTGCAAGATTCTCGTCACTCTCCACGATGCCGTTGCCATCTACGTCTATGTCGATGGGGGTAGTGGAACGCATATCCAAGTTGGACGATTGACTCTGACCTTTTTGAAGCTTATCTACATAGTCGATAATCTTATCCGAAGACCTCTCGGCGGCTTTGATCACAGCTTTGGTATAATTAGGGTCATTCTTTAATCGTTCCTTCCAAAACTTGCTACCAGCAGTCTCACCAACATCATAGCCATACTTCTGCCCTACAAGTCCACTGCCAAGATGAACAATCAGTCCTTCTTTGAGAATGTTCTCAAATCTTGAAGATACAGGCTCTGATTTTCTTGTTCTCATAACTAACCCCTCGGATAGATCTTGCAAGAAACCATCCTTCTTATCATATTCACCTACAGGCGCAACATGTATAGTGTTGTCAATAGCGGAATAGGAAGCGGAACCAACAGAAGAGTCAAAGGATGTTTTGGTGGTAAATCTATTGTTATTTACCAACGATTCAATGGCATCCTTATTCTCCGATGATAACCGGGATTCAAGAACTTGGTTGAGCTTCATGTTACTGTACTCCTGAGGATGCTTCATCGGATAATCTGTCTGGTCAATGTTATAGACATTCTCAACGCCATTCTTAGTTATAACCGGAATAGCTACAGCATTTTCATTTACACGAATACCTTTGGCATTCATCGTTGCCAAGTTGAGGAAGACAGGAACTTCATATCCAAGGTTGCGACTTGCTATATTCAACATCATTGCTGTTGTTCCTGAATATTTATGTCCGCTCATATCCATAGGTACAGACTCATTACCGTTATCTGAAACAGTCAATCCCTTGGAGGCTGCCAGTATGGAGCCGTATTCTTTATATACTTTCTTTTCCATGTGCTCCTGGGTATGCCATCTACCATCTGTCTTTGCTTTGAGAAGCAGAGGATCAATAAATCGAGTTTCAGAAGTTTGCTGTCCTCTCTGTTCTCTGAGTGGCAAGACATCTACGGATTTTCCATTTCCTATTCGTTTGTCGCCCTTGATGTAAACACGTGGGTCAATACCATCGAGGAGGTCTTTTAAAGGTCGGTCGGCTACATTCTCAGCTGAGGTGAAATGAATATGCAAGAAATCGGAAACGGCTTTCCAAAATCTATTTAAAATATGTTCCATACGTCCCAAAGACCTTGCAGCAGCAGCCTTTTCTGTCATGTTGCCGTGATTGGTCATACGAGACATTTCCTTACGGAGTTTTTCGGCACCTCTTTTGCCAGAGTAGGTAGCTAATACCTCATCAGCAACTTCATCTTCGGTCTTCAATTCCGGATAGTCTTTCTTAATTTGCCCCCATAAGGTAGTCGTTTTCATCAAATTCACGATATTGCTCCATTCATTAGGATTGTTCTCACGAATGGCATCAGCCCAAATATGAGTGTACTCATGGATTGGAGTCTCGGCGTTTGCCACACTTGGGTCAAGATAGATCTTGCCATTCGTAGTGAATCCCCAAATTTCGCCTTTAGAAGTCTTAAACTCACTTAATTTATGGTCATCTTTCTTGGTCGTTTCGTCATTTTGTTGTACCTTTGCATCCGAAAAGGTTTGACCGTTGTTGTTGTGTGCGATTAAGTTCGTGTTTGCCTCATTACTGAGACTGGACGTGACAGACGGACGAACCTTTTTATTTGTATAGAAATCATTAAAAATTTCATGACCTTTCTTTACTTCTGTTACAACTTTATATGTTGTGTTGTCAGAAGGATTGATATACTTATATTCAAGTCTTCCTTTTGTAGAAGGTGTTACATTTCCTTTCTCTATGATTTCTGGTATAAGTAGAATATCGTCAGAAGTAATGAATCCCTTTTTCGTGTTGAAATGCACAAAAACGCTATGTTTTGTTCCAGCTTGCAACTCGTTACCTTGGCGCATCATTATAGTTTTTTCGCCATCCATTCTCTTAGCAACAAAGGAAATGTTATTGGCTTTGCCACTAAATACATCTACTACAGTTTTTTGAGAATCTGTAAGTGTTCGACCTTGAAGTTCTTTACCTATCGCATCCATTCTTTTAAAGACACGACTTCCCATTTCTTTCACTTCATGTGACGCTTCTTGATGTACCTTCTTGGCTTCATCGGCATCAGTGATGACATCCATACCATTTTTCTTCATTTTATCCACAAGGGCATCTCTTAACGCCGCTTCGTTGGCTGTAAGGTTTTTGGGTTGGTTTACTTTGTGGTGACGTACCGCTTGATGATTGTTATTGAAGCCAAGTATGGCATCTAACTGCTCCAACTTTCTCACGTCATTTTCATCAAATGAATATGAATGGCTGTTGTAAGCATCGATCATCTTTTTCATTTCCGTATGAAATGCTAAAGACGATGCTTCCAAGTCCGCAATCATTTCATTACGGTCTTCAGGTGACATAGAGTAAGAGCTATGTGTATAGGTATGAAACTCCTCCTCGTATCTTTCCTTTTCACAAAGCTTCTTATCAACAGTGGTATTTGAAGGTATCAAATCCCAGTCACCAGATAGCAACTCCTCCTTATCCCTCATAGACTCTATATAGTCCTTCATCTTAGGGATGCTTATAGTATCACGCAGTTTCTGACGTACCATATTGCCCTCACTCTGCATAGCGACAAGTAAAAATCCTGGTTCGTTGGCATCCAAAGGAACTTCTTGATGGGTATTGAGGTCGAACGGTATGACTCTGCCATCCTTTGTAGCAACAATCGCATTAACATTCCCTTCGTTGGCAGGGAAAATTACCGAATTATTCTCCTTTGCGTAGATTTTGTTCTCGCCAACATCATTTCCAAGGACAGATACCAACGAATAGATAATGCCGTTCTCTTGCTCCTGCTTGATGACCTTACCTAATGTGTCCAAAATAGTCTTATACTTATGAGCGTTGTCTTCATTGACAATCACATTGTCTTTCTTATTGGAGTTGTCTGTATAAACGCCAACCTTTAATGTGATTCCGTCAGACAAAGACCAAGATACAGGTATGACCTTACCATCGAAAGCTTTGACTTCATGCACTTTCTGCATTTCCAAAGGCAAAGTTCCACCAAAGACTGGTGGATAAGATTCACGGATGTAATTCAGGACCTTGGCAAATTGCTTCTTGCCTTGTTCTACATTATTCAAATGCTTTTCAAATTTCTTTATGTCGGTATCGTTCAAGACAACAAAACTTTTGCCAATCTCATTCTTGAAATCGGCATATTCCATCTTTTCACTTTTCTCCATGAAGTTGTCTTTATCCCATCGGCGCAACACTAATTTTGGAGTATCGCCAATCAGATGACCTTTATCGTAGTCTTCCACCTTGACAACAGCATTTCCATTGTGGAAATATTTGCCCACAAGACGGCTTGCCTCGTAATTGGTGATAACCTTCTCATACTTATCTGGTATTTCGAAACCTTCTTCTTTTAGGAGAGCCAACTTCTCAGCCTGTCTGCTTGGTGTGTCTGGGATGATTCTTCCATCAACCCATGTTGCCATAAGACCATCCTGCCATTTTACAGAAGCATACTTGCAATCAGAGAATTTATCCTTGCTTTGCTCAAAAGCCCATTTGCCAGTAGCTACCGCCCATTTCTCGATTGTGGTCAAGCTTCTGTTCTTTGACAGATAATCCAACTCCTCAGGACGAAAATAATGGTTCTGAGGAAATGGCTTAAGCATGTTCTGTACTGCTTCCTGTCTGTCACCACCAAAGATTTGTTGCCATCCCTGCAAAAAGCGGTTCATAATATTCTTTGTCTTTTGTTTTGCCATAATTATTTCTACAAGAAAGAAATAGCACCAACTATTCATTGATGCCATTTCCATAATTTATTAACTATTTATTTCTGGATAACAACAGATATGCTGCTGTTATGGTTCCAAGTGACAACACCCCTACTACATAACCAAAGGATATGATAAGGTGCTTACTGCTGTGCTTGCGCTGCTGTGCCATCTTCCTTCTTGCTAACATCCCAAGCTGCAACAGATTTTACTGAGCATTCTATGTGCAAGTTGCTCTTGTAAACATTCAAGCGTAGGTCACCATGTACTTCGACATATTTCTCAGCTGCAAAATAGTCAGCATGGATAGGATTGAGAACAACGAAGTTTACCCATGTAAATTCACGGTTCTCTCCATTCTTGTCAGAAGAGAAAGCTGAAAAAGTCTGAAAGTCTTTACCTTTTTTGCTCTTACGGTCTTCGATACCCTTCTTGCCAATCTTACCCAAGAACTCCATACTGCCCTCCAAGCGGTCAGGTACTGTAGATTCATTAAACTCTGCCTCCTTGTCGGTGCGCATGTTCCAGTACTCAACATTCTGGTTCTTTCTTATGTGTACAACACCATTAACAGTGACTCTTCGACCAGTAGAATAGTGGTTCATCGTCTCGGCATTAAAAGGTGCTGAGACATTAATATGCAATTCCTTAACTGTTTGGTCACTACCTTGAATTGCTGTTGCTATGGCAAAAGATATAAACTTACTGCCATCATTTGCCGTCTTTTCTTCTGCGGAACTAACTATGTTTCCGCAAATTGTTGCGTTCAATTTAATCATTGTCTTAATATTTATATGTTTATATTATTATCACTTGTATAGTTAAGCCAAACGCTGTCCGTTGGACTGCTGTTGTTCAGGGCATTCTGTGTCAAAGTTTACGCTTGCCCTCTGCTGCAATGCTTTCACATCTACAGTTTCCCTGTCACGTTTCACTACATTATTATCCTCTTGGGTTTGACCATTGGCTTCTATTTGTGAATTGTTATTAGCCATCTTGTCGGCTACTTCATCGGCTTTGATCTTCATGACAAGACCTAAGGCAGCTTTGAACATTGAGGAAATCAATTCAGAGAACATATCTTGCCCAGTGGCTTGTTCTCCATTCTGCTGCATTAGGTAGGCAAGCCATTTATTTGGGTCGTTAGAATTGGTTATATTTGCCAACAATCTCATGTTTTGGTCTTGCTGTAATTGACTTCCTGCCTGACCGCTTCCCAAAGACATGGATGAGCGTGCTTCTGCCAGGTAATCCTTACCATTCTTGTCAAGAGAAACTGGCATATTGCCTCTTACCTCCAGTTCAGCAAGATATAATGCCGGATTGAATCTCTGCCATTCACCATTTTGTTTCAGAACTTTTGTTTCAAAGTGCAAATGTGGTCCAGTACTATCCCCGGTATTGCCAGAAATACCAATCTGCTGTCCAGCATTTACAATATCGTCCTTTTTTACACCAATTTGTGAAAGGTGCATATAAGTCGTTTGAAACTTTGTTCCATCTTGTCGGTTATATTCCACTGTGATCATATTTCCTGCTGCCCCATTATTGGGTTTCACTGCGGTAACCTTTCCATTGTCTTCCGTTGCAAAAACAGGTAGGTTCTGACCTTTTGTAGATAAATCAAGCCCTCCATGTTTATGTCCTGGTCGATTCACTCCAAATTCAGAACTTAGTCTAACTTTAGACAAATCTATCGGCAAAGCCCAGTTTCCTTGAAGAGGATTCAGCAACTGCTTGGAAGGGGTAGAGGTTGGAGTGGAAGGGGCTTTGCTGTTCCTCATATATCCAATCTCTACGCCTCGCTGCCGGGCTTGCTCCAATGCCATCTGGTCATATTTATATAACTGGTTCTCACCGATAAGATTGATGAGCTTCTGGGCATAGGTCTTGTCTGAGGCATAACCAGCTGCCCTGATTTGGACAGCCCAGTTCTGATAGTCGGTAGAGGAGTAGTTGAAACAGTTTCTGTAACGTGAAGCCATCAGTACTTTTGAATGGTTCTCCACGCTTTCCTCTACACTGCCATAAACCCTGAATGCTTCTGGATAGTTGTGATCATCCACCTTCATAACGGTGGGACCTTTCCAGCTGCTACCGGCTTTCACACCGAAATAATTATTGTAGTTGGCTGCCAGGTCGGATTTACCATGACCGCTTTCCAATGCCATCTGCTGGAGGGTGATAGAGGCAGGAATGCCGTATTTGATCTGCTGGTCTATTGCCAACTGGGCATATTTCTCATAAAAATCTTCTTTTACTGCTGACATATATACTTTTGATTAAGAGAGTGAGCCGCAAGGCGCACTCTCTGTTGTTCTACCTATTATAAATGCAGTCCATGTGACGTGGATAGCTTCTCCTGTTCTTCTTGTTTTGGCTCCGGCTCAGGTGCTTCCTTCACCTCAACCTTCTCCGTTTCCTTCACAACCTCGCTTTGTGTCTGCTGACTCTCCATGCCTTTTCTGAGGACAGGCTCAAAAACAACGGCTGCAACAGCCTTCTTGTATTCTGCCATATTATCAGCAAGCCACATTCTTTGCCACTGCGTTTCGTTGACAGGTGCATAGTGACGTTCTCCATCGATAGTGGCAAAAACAAGCTTCACTTTAGGATCCTGCGCCGACTTCGTAATGGTTGGATTGACAATCCTGCTCATATCTAAATCCTTAGCTGGATGTGGATTGATGATGTCAACTCTAACGTCGGGAAACTGCTTGGCTACCTCATACCATTTGTTAGCCAAAGCCGCACGTGTTGTTTTCTCATCAGGAGTGTTACGCACACTGAAATATTTATTCATGTGCTCCTTGGGTGGATAAACAGAAAACTGCGGTTCATTCTTTGGCTTGATATAGAATGCCCAACGTCCATAGTCATCCTTGATAGCTCGAAAATGTTCTATTTCTACCTTGTTCTCCTGCTTTGGCTGTTGGGCAACCTCAATGGTCTTGTGGTTTACAAGCTGATATTGCTTCAACTGGTTAAGACTTACATCTTTTCCTTCAAAGTAAGAGTTTGGCTTGTTCAAGCCTAAGGAGCCTCCTGCATTATAGAACTTCACCTCATTAAAGCCTTCTTTCTTCAATGCGATAGAAATTCTGTCCTTTCGCATTCCTGGCACCTCATTGTTAGCTTCTACAGAAGCACCAGCCGGAAGAATGACATCAACCTTGTTTGCCTTTCTGTCTCTTATGACTACAACTTCCTTTGTATCTATACTTGGAAGTTTCGCCAAATCTGCGGCTAACGAATAGTTCTCTGCCTTATCCGTGATCATCTTAGGTGGAAGCTGGCCACGGATAGCCTTATAATCTACTTTTCGGTTTGCTATCAAGTTGTCAATAGTCTCAACGGCATTGTTTACATCCCTCTCGATGACACCAACCATCTTTGGGTTTTCCTTCAACTCACGCTCCCAATAAGGGATAAGTTTCTGGCTTTCTTTCGACAGTGTTGCAGGGAGTCCTTGACGAGCCATAAGCACACCTGCGGCAAGTTCTTGCACAAGTTTCTCATGCTTGGCATCATCATCAGGAAGGAGGCTGTTTCTACCCGAACGATCAAGACGATTCTCTGTACCAGTGGCAGCAACGACAGCTCTATATATGTCATTGGCTTTCTGTAAAGCAGCAAGGCGTTCGCTTCCAACACTCTTATCAATCATGCCGCTTACTTCAATCTTGTCATCTGTCTTGTCATACTTGGCATCTTGAATCACCATAACACGCTCATATTTTATACCCTCCTGCTTCGCTACAGTTTTTGCTGTGGAGTAAGCTCTGTCAAGAACAGCTTTGCCCTCTGGAACACTTTTTACAAGTTTAGGGTCTTCCAGTTGGTCACAAACTGCAACACGATGACCTGCACGGATGATATTTGGCAGATGTACATCCAACATTGTATGTGAGAAAGATACCGTGTCTATCTTCTTACCTTCAATTTCCTGTTTGGTAACAGGCAAATGTGTAGCCTCTGCCGCTTTCTTAGCGTCACTTTTATATATCTCATAGGAGTCATCTTTCCTCATAATGACAATTACATCTGGGTGTTTTGCCTTTATTTCATCAAACTGCTTCAAGAAGCTTGCGGAAGTAGAAGGCTTCATCCTCTCCTGTTGTGCTCCCTTCTCTTTTAAAAGGGTCACAAACTGGTCACCACCAACAGCAGGGTAAGTTGTCTGGTCGATATTATAGATGTACTGAGTAAGGCGAGAAGCGTGTTTGCCATACATCTTCTTTTCTTCATCCGACAACTTTTCATACTCTTTGTTGCTGATAATGTCATTCTTATCAGTTAGGTTCTGATGATCCCACTGAGTCCAGTTGAATGGTGTAGCCTTCTCTCCTTGCTTTACGGCAACACCATTTTTTTGAGCATTATTGAACGATGTGAAGACGTTTGTACGGTAGCCCTTTTGGTCAGACTGCAAGTTCATCATTATATTGTTGTATGCAGTGACAGGGGTGTGAGAAAAGATAAACTCTGCATTACTCTTGGATTCTTTGTTCATCCAAACGCCGTTATTTGCCTTTGCTGCGGCTAAAGCTCCAAGCAATATTGCTGCGTGCGCAACACCTTTTGAAGGCTTATCCTCATCCTTCTTAGATTCTTGCTGTTGCTTTTCTTTCTCGGCTTGTTCCTGCTTCTTGTCTTCTTCCTCATGGAAGTCTTCATGTTGCTTATCATCAACAATATTTTTTGCCTCTTTCTCGGCTTGTTCCATAGGTACACCTGTCTCAGCAATATCTTCAGCAAGACCTTCCACATTGGTTTGAACATTACTGTCCTCATGTGCTACTACATTTTCCTTTTCTTCTACCTTTTGATATTCTGGCTTTTGGGAAATAACGGCATAAATGTCGCTCATATTCTCGGCGGTAGTTAGCTCATGATTATAAGGATGCTGATAAACGTCCTTCTTTTCACCATTATCCATTGTCTTCTCAACCACAATATTATTTGTGTCTTGATTGTAGTGGAAATCAAGTTTCTCTCCATTTGGCATGGTAAAATAAGGAATAGGCATATCTGTAAACTTTTGAGCTATCTGTGCCTTATCTTGCTCTGACTTCTCTTTTGAATCTTCATTCAGAGAAATATTCTCATCAAGAGATTCTGGCTCCAACTCTTCATCCAATTCTTCTTCCTGCTCATCTGCCTGTTGATATTCAGGCAATTCAGAAAGCTGCTCATACACATTTTCCAAGTTGGCATCAAGAGTACGGTCAACATCGTAGTCAAAGGTTTGGTCAACTTTAAGACCTGCGTTAGTGGTTGTGCCAACCTCTATTTTATTGCTCTCCTGGTTGTACTGGAAATATAAAACATCTTCGTTAGGCATGGTGAAAGCAGGAATCTTACTCTTGATGTCGCTGAACTGCTTGGCAACATTTTCGTATGCCACCTTCTTCACGTCATCAGACGCATCGCTTTCAAGTCCATATCTCTCGATGTTGTCGATAATGTCCTGCTTAGTGACCTTGCGCATGAGGTCATAAGTTCCATCAAGGCTACTGTTGTAAACAACGGCGTAGTTGTCATCCTCAGCGAGGATGTCATCGCCCGGAAACTTTGTGGCATTCTTATAGGTCTGGCTCTGTAACAATGCGTCTCCTTGATCATACTCCCTGGTAAGATAAAGAAGACTGTCATAGTCTTTCTTCTCTACAAGGTTGTCAAGTTCCTCACGACTATCTGTCGATTGCAGATATGTATGTGAAAAGTAATATATTTCGTCCATTTTTTCTTGTGTTGGTTCTACAGTTTTTTCTTGTGTAACACTTTTGGCATATTCTTCTCTTGGAATAATCTTATGTGCAGACTCTTCTTCAAAGAGATAATTTTCGCCATGAGCATTCTCGATGTTGGTGTGATAAGCCGTGATGATACTCTTGGCTTGGTCAATACGATGGGCAATCTGCCTTGTTCTGTCATCAGAAACATCCTCATACTTAGCGTTGATGTTCGAGTAGGCTGCTTCCATGTTATAAAGGGTTCTGCCTCCTTTATGATTATAGCGTAGGTTAGGCAACATATCTGCTCCTGCCTCGATGATTTCCTTATCGGTTGCATTTGCCACCCATTCGCTGACTTTATGATTATCCTTGAAATAATCTCTTAGTTCAGAGATATTTTTAATGTCCAAAGCCGTATGACCGTCATGCTGACCATCATTTAGTCTTTCCATAAGAGTGGAAAAGTATTCTTTCGGAGTTAAGCCGCCTTTTCCTTCTTCGATAGGAACAGAATTATCCTCCTTATCATTAATTTCCGGCTCTTTATTTAAACCATCACCTAAGTCTTTGGCAGTTTCCGATGATATTTCCTGCTTGACCTCTTTAGCTTGATATTGCTTCATGTTCGAAAGCTCTTCCCATACATGACCGACATTCTCTTCAATGCTTCTATCATGGTCATAGTTAGTACTATATACCTCCTGCTTACCTGCTTCGTTAGTGATAAGAACATCAAGGGTGTCCTTTTCTTTGTTATATTCAACAGGAAGGACATCGCCAGACTCCATTTCAACAGTTGGCTTTTCTGCAAGTGAATCCCATTCCTTAGCTACAGCTTCTCTTGGGTCTTCTTTCTTTTGCTCTGCCTTTATCTCTTCAAATTGCTGTTCATTCTTTACTTTCTCTTCAACACCATCAAGAGCACCTTGAACGAGAGGTTTCTCTCCTAACGCAATACGTTGCTTGTCGATATTCTCGATAATTATTCTTGATGCCTTATTTACATCTGCCATGACAGTTACTATAAACTTAGGCTCCTTGCGAAGTGCGGAAGTCCAGTTCTGCAAATATGCCACATTGTTATCGGATATTCGACGGTCAAAACCAAGAGTATTACCTACCATAGCGGAAGTGAGTTCTGCAACAAGTTCTTCTTTTGCATACTCTGGTGAGCCGAAAGCTGCTGGCTTCAGACGGTCAATACGTGAAGGGTGACCAGTGGAGTGAGCCATTTCATGCAAGGCTGTACCATAATATTCCTGTCCATCCTTGAAACACTCTTCTGGGTCATCAGGATGAATACGGAACTGGGCTTTTGTTGGAAGGACAACTATATCTTTAGCAGGACTATAGTATGCGCCTTTTTCTTCCTTGTCATATTGAATTTTACATACCCATTCCTGCTTTTCCATCATACGGTCAATCGCCTTATTGACATACATTCCATCTGTTATAGTTGGCACATCTGTCTTTCTGAATTGAGAAACCACCGCATCATATTTCTCTTTGTTGACCTCAGACATATTTGTCTGGTCAATATTAAACTCTGGATAGATTTTAAGAAAAGGACGGCGTTTGCATTCCTTTTTCTCATCATCTGTCATGTTATCAAACTCCTCTTCCGTTACCTTCTTGCCGTCTTTATCCTTAATGGAAAATCCCCATTTGAAAACAGGAACTGCTTTTTCACCTTTCAGTACATGGGCACCTTCTTTGTATAACTGCCCATAAGTCATATACACAGGTGCTTTATACCCATTTTCTGCTGTATGCAAGAACAATAAGAAGGCATTGCTGCCTTCATACGTTCGACCACTAATGTTTTGAGGCAGACCAAACATTGATCCGCCACCAATCCATCCTTTATGCCAGTCTTTCTGCATTTCCTCCATACGTTTTATAAGCATTTCTGCAAAACGTTGGAGAGCCGCATCTACCTTCGATGGTTCTTTTGTTTTTTGTATTGCCATATTGATAATATCTTATATTTTATAAATGACTATTTTTAAGGACTAAATACGTCCTTTCAAGCAGCAAAGTAAATACATTTTTAGCAATATCATACAAAAGAATTAATATATGTCTTATATTAACATTAATAACTTAATAAAAGACTTATTTGCGGCTTGAAATGTTAATAAACGGCAGTTGTTTATTTTAGCTACAAAACATGATTTGTAAAAAGAAAAAAGCCACCCGACGCAACGAAATACGCCAGGCAGCTCTACTAAAAAGTTAATATATATATGTTTAAAAAACATAGGGGTGTTACTTTAAACCTCGTTGCTGCTCTACATTCTCTTCTTGATGATGCAACTCATAATTGCGAGAAGCAAGAGCATTGTTCTCATCATACTTTTGAAGAACAGCATTAGCCAGGGTGTTCAGTGGTACATTGCCACGCTCATAGGCATCCACTGCATTGTCTGAAATATTAATGACCATTGGCTTTCCATCGATGGTTGCAACCATCGAACTGCCTTTCATGACAGGATTTGAAATACGTTTGTTTAACGGCTCGTCAGAATATGTCTTGTAGGTCACAGCTCTGGAAGTTTTTGCATATCCTTCCTTTAGAGCAGCATGACCTGCATTGTTGAACAGGTTTGCACCACCAAATCCCAACAACAACATCTTCAAAAGAGGATTCTTGACGAACATTCCTCCAAATATAGCAGCCAAAGGCAAGAAATTATCTTCAAGTTTCATATTCGGGTTCTTGCCAGTAAACATACCTATAAGCATGTCTGGTAACATAGCCAACACATAGCCCATGTTTTTGGAGACATCACTAAAACCACTCAATCCCATTTGCTCCAAGGCATTTCCCCAACCTGCGGTTTGGCTTGTCGTAGCATTACCAGTGGGTGCTTGTTGTGGCTGTTGGCTATATGGATTGTAACCTTGACTTTGTGTTACAGAATTAGTACCTGTAGAAGATGATACTCCTGAAGAGGTGGCATGATAGGATTTTGTCTTCTTGTGATTTGACGCTCCTGCATCTATCGCATTGATCATAGCCATGTTTTTATCCCAATCATCCAAAGCTTTCTGGGTCTCTGACGAAAAGCCCGCACGTTTATTCAGTTGGGCGTGATGCTTATCGATTGCATCGGCAGCTCTTGCGTAGTCATAAGCTCGTTGGCTGACTTGTTGAATCGTCATCTTCTTACCACCAAACATTCTTTCTTGCTGTTGCTTCTTGGACATTTCCATTGCACAGGCATAAAAGGATGAAGCCAAGGCTCTGTTTTGTTTGGCACTGTTATTTAACATCCAACCTGGTATTTTACTATTCTCTTTAAATGAAATACATTGTTTTGAGAAGTTGGATGATATTGTATTGAGCAGTTTAGTAGAGTTTCCTTTATTGGCTACCAATAAGGCATTGCTCTCTTTCTTTATGATAGAACTTGTATTTAAAGATGGAGTCTTGATTTTCTTGTTAAGTTGACCATTCAAGGAATTGATATATTCTGTACCTCCTTTTTTGTATTGGTAGCTTCCTCCTTGAATCTTCTTAACTGCATCTTTGTCTCCAAAAACCAAACTTCCGTAATTGTCTTCGTCAAGATAGGCATCAATTCCTTTTCCTGCACCATAGATGGCTCCTCGTATAGCTAAATCTGTAGCCATTGTTTTTGAAACGTTTTTAGCAGTAAGTGATGCTGCCATTTTTGCAGAGGCTACTGCTGCTCCTTTTGTAGCCGCAGTAGCTATGCCTCCAACACCACCAGTAATTGCTGTATCGATAGCAGCAGCACCGACATAACCTGCTCCAACTTCTAAAGCAGAAGGTTTATATAATTCTTCCGCTTTTTCTTTTACTTTATCTCCAAGGTCATCTTTCTTAGATGCAAGGTCTGCTCCAAAGCCTATAAGACTTTCTGAAAACATTTTCTTGGCTATATACTCAGCAGAACTTTGTGGAACCTTTTTTCTGGCAAGATGCTCTACTGTCAATGACTCATATCTACTATTCACATAAGCTTTGGCATACGCCAAAAGTTGCGCAGACTGTTTGTTGCCATATAGAGCTACAAGATTTCTATGAAACGCATTAACAAAGGTCTTGGTATCATGGTTCAATTTTCCATCCTTATTCCATCTTTTCTTGCATTGCTCCATCATATAATCTACAGTCTGTCCATCTTTGAGCTTTGCTTGCTCTTGGGTTATTGTAGAAGCCATGTATTTATTAAAATATTGGCGGATGCAGTAATCAATCTCTGAAAATTTTTGATATTTATTTCCTTGTGCCATAACTTAATCAATTAAAAACCTAAAATCTGTTGACGAGCTTGTTCAATCGCCTTGTGATAAGCAGTCATCTGCTTTGGATAGTAACGGGACAACCAATCGTCCATTGCTATTTGATGGTTTATGAACTGTATAGCTTGTTGACGAGTTATCTCTATAGACTTTTCGCCTTTGTCTCTACCATTAAACCATGCCTTTGTCCAACAGCGCAAACCAGAAGTGTCAAAATATACAGAAGCTTCACGTTCTACGTCATAGCTGCCTACATTGATAGCCATGTTTTCCAGAGGGTCAACTATCAATCCGTCTTCGGTAGCTTGATTAGAAAGTTTTTTTTTTGCTGCTCATCCCAGGTTGAAGGATAAATGGAATGGTTTGAAACCATATAACCAAGAAAGTCCTCAATGAGCAGGTTTTGAATTTTATCTGCCAATGGCGCACTTCTATTGGAAAGCCCTAACGGATTGCCAACATTTGGCATCTTCTCAAAGAAATAATTCTTTGAAGCTGCTTGTGTGAAGATATTTCTCAGGGAAGATTCAAAACGTGAAGGTGAAGTATATCTGCCTGTTCGCAAATCATTCATATAGCTCGGCAGATATTGCAGCATCATCATCAGAATTTCATCTTGATCATTGTCATAATGAGTATTGATGTTTTTGTCACCCAGTTTCTCGTTAGTAGGCTGCTTAGATATTCTCATCGCAGCAAGTTGTTGGATGTTTGCCCAAACCATGGAGAGAAATTCCATTGGGTCAAGCTCTTCTCCATCAAAACGAACACTGACATGTAAGAAATCACCACTTTGAGCAATCTCTTCACCTGCATTAATCATCATACCGTATTTTTTGTAGGCTTGTGAAATATGACCATAAGTGACTTCATATTTTCCGTATTTTGCAACGATATAATTATCGTGTACGGCTTCATTGCCCATGCCTATTACAATTCCTGAAGCTATAGCGTACAAAGGCTTGTTTTGTATAGCAAAATCAATTCCGTTATGGTCGAAATCCTCTCCTGTCGCAGGATTCTTTTGCTTACCATAGCCAAGTGTTATAGGTAATTCTTCATCCTCTAAAAGCGAGAAAGGCATCATGAATCCACTTTCTGATTCAAGAAGCATGTCTTTATAATTCTTTTTATTCATATTTTGTCTTTATTCGTATTCTATAATAATGGGAAGGAGTGAACTACACTCCATTCCCAAACAAACTATATATAATGATAAACTATATGTTGCATCTAATGACAATCGACAACAAACTGCAAAAACAGTGAAAGCACACATTGTTCCAAATGCAAATATTCCTATAGCTATTTTTTTCATATTAGATGCCTCGTGAGCGGACGATAACGTTCTCATCATCATCTTCTTGTAATGCTGCTGTATTTTGATAAGAAGGAGCAGCTTTTACTGCATTGGCACCAACTACTTGTTGGTTACTTTGCTGTGGTGAAACTTGTACTTGTTGATGATTATTGATATTTTTTAAAGTCATGCCTCCTAACAATAAACTGGCAGCTTTACCAAGCCATCCAAAACGCCCAAACATCATATATGCAGAGGTTATAAGACCTGCCAAGTCCAGTTTACTTACATTACCATTAGTAACAGAGTTCAAGGCATTATTCATTCCTCCCATTACACCATTTACAACTCCATTTCCTTGACCCATCATTTGGCTCATCGTTGGATATTGTTGGGCTGTCGGATCTGAATAATAGCCGTTACCATCGTTTACCATACCATTGCCATTAAATGCACCTGCTATCATATCCTTGCCTCCTTGATAAAGATTGCCAGCTTCGTCTGCAACGGCTATTGTGCCGTCTTTAAGACGATAGTAAACGTCACCAGCTTCACCTACCACACCATTGACCATACCCGATAAATTATCATGAAGTTGTGGCGCACCTTCTCCGGCAATAAGTTGCTCTGCTATATTAACAGCACCTCCTTGTTGGGCACCAGTACCACCAACAGCTCCCAAGATTGGTTTTACAATACCATTACCATTATAAATGTTGTACGCTGCCCAACCTGTACCTGCCAATATAGCAAGGTCTTTAGAGTTTTTAATGGCTCCTCTGGCTGCTCTAAATCCAAATTCGGCTGTTCCATGAATAGCTCTGCCTGTTTTGTTCATACCATCTACTCCGAGCTTTCCTGCCTTTTTCCAGTTCTCTACATTCTGATACCACCTTTGCTTTGCAATAGTTTCGGCAGTATTACTACCATGTCCTATAATTTTTGACTCATTGTTGAGAGTATTGAACTTAGGAGTAAAATTTGATTTTGGTATGGTTCTTTCCCATGCCTTATATCCACTTTTGTTTCCACCCTTGAAAAGGTTGGAATAATGTGACTGCAATTGAGCAAATTCTTTTCTTGAATAAGAGGTGTTAGCGTGTTTCAAATCCCAAAACTTTCCGTTCTTATAGGAAAAGCGAGAAATATCTACACCAGAAACATTGATTTTAGGACTGCCTATACTTTTAATTGCACCCTCTGCTTTTCTCAAATCCTTTGCCTGTTTCATTTCTGCCTTAGAAATTTTGGCAACTTGCTCAACGGCTTTAGTTCCACCTTCGCCGAAGGCTTTACCCATGACTTTGCCTATTTTAGGCATAAGTTCAATAGCTGATTTCCAACCACCCATAATCTATTGTTTTTTTAATTATTACTCTGGATAATGTATTTCCACAACGGCTCTTGCCTTGTGCGACTCTGTCTTAGGTGTTGGCAGTATTCCACCATTTACAGCAGAACAAAGCCATGCCTGTAGCCCGGCGTTCTCTGTAACTTCCGTAGAAGTCCAATACCAACAATCTCCGTTCAAGGCAATCGGTGTGCCTCCGAATCTCTCGATGATGGGATTTATCTGCCTTGCAGCAGCTACAAGTAACCGCTGCTCTGCTACGCTTGGAATGAAGTCGCTTTGTCCATTTTCATGGAAATCCATCATCTTCATAGCCAAAGGTGAACCTTTGCCAGTTTCCTCGACATAACTGTTATACATGGCTACTGTGTTGGAATATCCGTCAAATGTGGAAACATCGCCACTCGTTCCGTTAACCAAGCCAATGGAATCACAAAATATCTCGTTCACTTCCTTGAACATAACAACAAGTGCCGGATGTTCTTCTGTCTGCTCTGCAAACACAACGCCAACGGCTTTTCTTTTTGACTGGTTGAAATATGTTGTTGTGTCCATGCAACTATGGTCATCGCACAGGACGTAGCCTATATGCACGTTAGGGTCTATCGGCTCATGATCATCACATGAACAGAGTGTAGTTGACATGAATAACACCAGTAGAAGCCCCATTAACGGCTTATATATTATTTTCAATCTTGATTTCATATTCTTTTCTTTATAATGGTATTTTTACACCTATGGTTGCTCCAGTTCTGAATTTATCCTTACCACGAATGACAAAATCCTCTTTCACCTGGAAGAACACACCCCAACCGTTATATAGGTTGTAGGTATGTTCATAACCTAAGTGACCTGCACTTATCACCTTGTCCAAGTCACTTCCTACGCTTACACCGATGCGGAAGTTGCCATGATGGTTTCTTCCTCTGCTTACACATGGCTTGTAGGCTGCACCTACAGTCCATGTATTATAGCTGTGCCAAAAAGACTCATTGGTGATATGACCAGCCTCTGGGTCTTCTTCATATTTGAGGTAGCCAGTGGCAAAATATTCCCAGGCACTATGGTATTCAGTTTCATGCTCATAGGCAATAGTGGCTTCAACACCTCTTGGATATGAACCTCCGACACCTACCATAATATGATTTCCGTGACTTTGCGCATGGAGTGTGCCTACACAGACGAAGGCAATAACAAGTATTGCCATCATCCGTGTAGGGATATGTTTTATATTATCTGTAATCTTCATTATTCATCTATTTATATGGTTATTACTCTTCTCTCAACAAGAGTGTATCGAAGGCATCTGCCGCCAAAACATCCTCGTAGTCGAGGTTCATGGAAATGGTTCGCCCGGAGATTTGCTTTTCCGACAACTCGATTGTGAGCACCTTATCGTTAGGGAAGGTCATCTTCTTCAATACGATAATGTTTCTATAGCCTTTCTTGAAACGGATGCTTCTGTCAAGCACAAGTGCAGGTTTTAACTCTATTGTCTGAACATTGGTTGACTTCTGTTGTTTCTTGTCTTGAAGTTTCACTCTCAACTCATCAATATCAAACGGAAGGTTTGTATTGTTCTCTACAGAGAAGTCGATGAAGAAGTACTCTCCTACTACATAGATGTTGTTAAGGCGCATCTTCATCTTATTTTGATAAGTAAAAGTACTTCTATACTTGGCTGGACTCTGCCATACTTTCATGGCATAACTTACCATGTCCACGGTTGACATACTTACCTCTGGGTTATGGAAGGCATTGCGTTCCACAAGTTCCACCTCTTTGTCGGTTACTGCCTCTTGCAACTTACTTGTATAAATCATTGCGTACTGAACACGGTATCTTTCTGTGATGATAGTCACGATACCAAGCACGTCACCATCGTTGTGATTGCCTGTTTTCGGTTTAAGGCGTATCACATTGTCAAGCGGCTTATCACCAACGACGCTATCCGTGGAAATGTCAACAAGCTTGATTGGTTCGGAAGCTGTGATGATGGTAGATACATTCTCGTTCACTGTAAGCTGCTCCATGTTATAGTATGATTTCTGCGCATTGGCTCCCAATACTACGCAAACGCACATGATAAGAAGTGCGCACATTCTTGACTTTATTGTATTCATATTGACTGTCTTTTTTATTATCTGTTATTTCTTGCACTCTTGCCTTGCTTCTGACTCTCGTCAACAAGATAGACCTTTGTACCATACTTCAAACGTACACGATTCTTCTTGGCGGCTGACCCTAATGCACTCATTACTCTCTGTGAGGCATTTTGAACGGCTGTATTAGCCCAGTTCTTAATACCTCCTGAGCCTGTGGTTGAAGAGTTGTCTATGATATTACTTCCTTGCATTGCTGAACTTACTACATCTTGTGCAGTTTCTCTGAACTGGCTGATAGGTACATACAATCCTTCAAGTCCGTCCGTATCAAAGATAGAAAGGCTTACCTTTATGATTCCCTCATTGTAGAAGACACTCTCAACCTTTCCATTAACTCTTTGTTTTCCGAAACCGCTCATTATGGCATATAGGTAAGTTCCCTTTCTAACGGTAACATCGCCTATCTCTACATCATCAAGAAGACGAAGGCGTACACGACTGCCGTCAACGGCTTTCACATTCTCATCGATGATGGCGGTAATCAACTTAGATTGCTCATTGCTGCCGCCGATGGTGTTGAAGTAATCAGAAGTCTGCTTTGTTTTCTTGACAACTTTTTCTGGAGCTTCTTCTCCTTCTGCATGGTTGTTGGTAGAACCTCCATTGCCATGTCCTGGCATCCCATTATAAGAACCACTATTAGGATTGTTGTATATAGGATTGCCTTCTTCATCATAACTTATGCTTGAAGACGAACTTCCAGTGTTACTTCCACCGCTTCCTGCCATATAGTTGTTGGAACTATTGCCGGAAAGGTCTCTGTCCATTTCTTCCCAATTGCGCTGTCGGCGCATTCTTTGAACTCTTGCTATCTCGGAGTCGCTGACAGGTGCCACGAAATCATTACTTGATGAAGAACGACTTCTACGCTCCTGGCGAACTCTGTTTTGCATGGCTTGCAGCTTACGCTTCTCTTCTTGCTCGGCTTGCTGCTGTGCTAATTGGTTTGCTTCTCTCTCACTGTAGCGAGACTCATAATCCTGCTTCTTATTGACAGAATCATTGTCATTTTCGACATTCTCCACTCCAGAGAGGTCTGAAATCTTGCCGTACATATCCTCCGTATTGTCCATCTTACTACCAAGGACACTATCGGTGTTAGCCTCAGGCAACTCGCTTGAAAGATAGTCTGTAGTCTTCAATCGAGGGTCTGTAGTGTCTGCCGTCTCAGTGTGGAATGTCTTAATGAGCATGTAGCCCACGAAGAGAACTGGCAAGTATAAGATAAGCGGAAGCATATACTTCGGTTGCTTGAAATTTATCTTTTTCATATTTATCTGTTATTAAAGTGATGTCGATTGTTCTGCAATGCAGAGTCAACTCTTTCTACCGCTGTTCCACCATTTGAGCGGCTGTTGTGACGGTTGTAGGCTCTTACCATATTAAATATGTTCAAAGCAAAACAGCCGATGACTATACCGAAGACAATCACGAGAAATGCTTTTCGGTTGTCATTCGCCCAAAGCTGAATTTTTCCAAACAGCCAAGGCAACTTTATCTTTTCGGCAAATTTACGTCCTGCCTCTACCTCTCTCTCATAACGCTCCTTATACTTAGGGTCGTTCTTATCTGGCATCGGTTCCCCGATTATGATTTTCTTTAAACTCATATATTATGAAGTTATAAGGGGTTAATAATCTGATTTCTTCTGCTCTTCAAGGTCTTTATTTACCAACGTTCTCCAGTTGGTTATCAAAATACCATGAGGATTATTCTCTGTTCTCGGTACACGCCTAAGATTACCTGCTGTAATGATTTGACGCATCAAGATACTCGTTCTACGCTCAATGCGCTGTCTGCCATAATAGGTGAATGAGAGCGAATCGGTGTTAAGCTTTATACTGTCACAGAAGATACTGCAAATAGTGCTCGTACCGATTACGTTGTTATAGAATCCCTTTTCCTTTAAGGCATTGTACTGAGCCAAGCCAGTTTCATCAATGAGATACATAGCCTTCTGCATGGTATATTGAATATACTTATCATCAGGTGCAAGGGTGAAGAAAAGATGATGGAACATTTCAATGTCACTCTTTGCTTCCACGTCAAATGTCTCAGACATATCTGTCTGTTTAACCAAAATAGGCACGTTCCCGTCCAACACATAAATCTTCTTATGCGCATCGTCCACCATAGTCTTTGCTATGATAACGCTGCCAAGGCTGATGACAACACAGCCTACAAGAAACAGACAGCTCACAATCATTACGAGCTTTATCTTGTTTTCTACATTCTTTAATACTGCCATTGTTTTTGTTTTTACAGTTCATTATTATCGCATGAGACCCATTGCGCTCTGTTTTACTGTTGAAGCTACACCCTCACCAAAGTTTCTTGTAGAGAATGCAGTATCGCCTTCTGGAATCATCCATGCCGCCAAGTCTGGTACAAGATTCAAGCATCTTAAAGAAACTACAGATGCTACCAGAAGGTAACCGCATGTCATAAAGGCATTCTGTACGTATGCCGTTATCGTACTATCTGATGTAGTTACAGCCGTAAGGTTTTCCACTTGCACACTTAATACTATATCAAAGAGAAGAAGAACATAAAATCCTACGAAGTATAACATCGCTCCATAAAAATGTACGGTCAGATACCTCGTCAGCCATTTCGCCCAACTGCTTTCCCATTTCGGCAATACGGAGAACGCCCATTGAATCGGACCAAATATCGTTAGCATACCTAACAATATCTGTTGACAGAATATCGTGCTCCACCATCCGATCTTGTATATTACAAGCGACAGGAACATGACAATCTTATCCAATCCGACAATGATTCCTGAAAAAGTTGCTTTGTCGGCAAGTCTTTGTGCAGAAGTAGATGCCTTAACCGTACTCTCGGCACCTTGTACTTGATTGGTAACATCCTGCGCCTGTGCGGATTTGATGATTTCTGCCGTAATCTTTCCTTCTGGTGCAATACTGTCAACTTTCTCGTCTCGTTTCTTTAACAATGGTGCCAACTCATTGTACTTTGAACTAACCTGCTCGGCTTCTGCCTCATACAGGTCATGTGTATAGCTGCCAATACAGTTTGGTATGTAAGCCAACGCATCAAGGATGCTTGCGTTGCTATTTCCCCCAATTCCTGACATACTTGGTGGGTACCAAAAGCACATGACAAGTGCAATACCAAGCACCTTCATAATCTTGAACACATCGATAGGCTCATTCTTAACCATCATCTTGTAGGCTAATCCACCTGCCACTATGATGGAGAACAACGCTCCCAATGCCATACTCATTTGCAGAATCCACCAAAATGGTCCTTGGGAACCAATGAAGTCGGAATTGCAAAGAAACTCGTTGGTTTGGAAAACCACATTGTCAATATCCTCATCAAACAGGTCTATACCTATTGTATTAGAGAGGTCTGTGACAAAATCAGCCATTCCACCAGTCGCACTTCCAGCAGCTCCACTGGCTTGCAATAATAGTGATGTAAACATAATCTTTAAACTTTTTATATATTAAACTTTATAGTTGCTTGTTGTTTATCTGCCTGTAGCTGTTCCATCTGTACCAAAAGCTGTTTGCCATCTTCGAAGGGCATTTTGTGCTACAACTTTAGTGGATGAAATACGCTGAATCTTGGTTTTGTTGGCAAGCAGTTCTTGTGCTCTTTTGCCGCCTCTCCATACTTGAAGTTGCTGTACCAAAAGATTGTTGCGCTTGATAATATCCCTATAGATAGCAAGAAACTCCTTCTTCCGCTGACCCATATCAAGATATGAATCCTGGGTGTACTTTATAGCCGTCTCTATGCAGTTGTAGATGTTTCTCCAAGTTCTATAATCCTCGGAGGTTCCGCCACTTGCAACGATACGGCTGATATTCCTATTGAAGATTTCGAGTTTGCCGTTGATTTTGGCTTTTTCTGAGAACCAAGTTATATCTGTAGCCTTGGAACGGCTTTCTATATTCAAAGCCTCTATCTTTGCTCTTGCCACATAGTCGGAATCTATCTTTTCAGCAGGAGCTTTCTCCTCATTGACGGCTGCCATAACAGAAGTTCTGTATATGAGCTTGTTTCTTACATTGGCATCCCTCTGATACGACTTATGAAACGCATTGTAATATGCAGCAGGAGTCAATGCTCCTGCTCCAGTTTCCATTGTAAGGAACTGGTTCATAATGTCATTCTCGTGGATGTACGTTACACTTTGTGCGTTTACAGTAGAAACTGCTACGAACAACATTATTACATATATTATAGTTCTTCTTTTCATAACTTCACATTATTTATATTGATTGATCTTTCCTTCGTCGTTCTCCAAGAAGTCCGCCACCGCCAAGTGTCTGTTTGGGCTGGTAGTTTTTCTTCTCTTGCAAACAGGTGTATGCCTTTGCTTGGGCTTTTACCCAATCGCCATAGGCTCCATTAAGGATTTCCTTCATGCTTCTCGCTCGATAAATCTCTTTTTTCCAAAATCCCATACGGACATTCATGTAGCCCCACAACTCCAAATAGGCTGCTGCTATATAATTGTCTATATTGTCAATGGAAGTGTTTATCTTATCCAGGCATTCCATCATATCTAACACCTTAGTTTCCTTGGGTGAGTTTTTCCCTCCGACAAGAAGCACAAAATCATTGTATGAAGACTTTAGCTCTTTAGCCTCCGACTCAATTGCCTTAACAGTCTTCTTACTTGTGGTAAGTATTATTGTGTCGGAAGGCCAAATTGCTCCATGCAAAAGTATCTTGTTGGTATAAGTATCTACAAGATTCCAGTAACCCCTGATATTTGCGGACACTCTTTGGGAGGCGTTCACGGCATGAAATGCTGTTGCACCAGTCTTCAATATGAGGTCAACGACATCGAAACATCTTCGGTATCTGTCCAAGGTATCGCTGACTACTCTGTAGTCATTCACCTTCTTGGCATTCAGCTTATGGTATTCCAAAACGCCAAGCTCGGCTGCTGCTCTCACTTCCAACAGTCCTCTTACCTGCTTATGGTTCTTTATCATCATCTCCAGTGAAGTAAAATCACCTTGGGCTTGAACTCCATGAACACAAAAGATGGAAATTACAACAAATATGTATCTGATAATATTGCGTCTCATAACTTTATTATTTATTTCCTGTATTGTTATTAACTGCCGTACTGTCTTTCTTCACGTTATTCGTCTTACTCATTGCCGCAATGCTTGCGTCTTCCCATCGTTGTAAACAATACTCTGCTATGGTTCCACGCCCGCTTCTGGTCACAACATCAAGAATCTGATGTTTTAGAAAATCAAGAAGGCTCTGCCTTGCTTGCATAACATGTTCCAAGAACACAAGCTGTGAATAAATCTCCGTCAACTGATATTCCACATCCCTTGCAATGTCAAGTCGGTCGCTTGCCCATAACAGATGAATAGAATTATCTGACTCATCATCAGAAGTGTCAACCTTGTTGGAATATTCATATCTGATGCTTATACTGCAATCCGGCATGTCTTCCATCAATTCCTTCAGTCGTTTATTAACTTCTTCAGTACGCTCTTTCTCTGTCTTGTTCATGTCAAGTTTCATTACTTCAACAACATTCTCGGCACTTGAATTGCCGGACAAGGTGAAATCAACAGACAATATTGGACGGTGGATTCTTATACCAAGGAAATACTTTGGCTTTCGAGCCAGTTTCAGAACTGCGGTATATGTGACATTCGCTTTCGCAGAAGGACAGTAGGCATGTCTGACAAATGTGTATTCGCCACTGCCGTTAACCCATTCTCCTTCATCCTGCCACTGCAACTTATACATGGCTTGCAACTCTCGCATATTGGATGGTATGCGATAGGCTCCATCCAAATTGTCCGACATATCATTATAATATTCAGTCAATGCTTGGTTAGTCTGGTTGAGATTATTCTGAGCCACAGATAACTGATTTTGCAGTTGTGCATTTGTTGCATCAAGAGAATCATACTCCTTCTGTAGTTGGTTTGCCAATGGATAGTTGTTGGCTTGCTTTGCAGCTCGAATCCTGTCAATCAGATCCTGTTGTTTCTTGTCGTTGGCAGAGATTTGCTTCTTCAAAGAATTAACTTCGTTTGTATATTGCTGCTTCTGTTGCAACAGTTCCTTGTCACCGCCATCAGAAGATTGATCAGGATTGTTTGCCATCGCAAACTGTTTTGACTGTTCTGTCAGACTTCCTTTTTGCGATTTGCTGTTCTCTTTCCAGTTGAAAGAACCTTCGCCAAGATTGGCTCCTCCACTACAGTTGGCAACGAAAGACACCGTATTGCAACCTTCCATTTTCTTTTCATCTGCCATTGTGTAGAAACGAGGGGCATCACTGCCAAGTTTATAGACCTTTCCGTAATTTTCATCTTTTGGGTCTAAGTTGTCATTATAACTGTTCAAACGAGCTTTTAGCTTCGCCTCAAAAGTTTCCTTATCCATACTCTGAGAGTCGAAAGTTTCCTCATAGACTTCTTGTTTGATGTACCATGAATCTATTACAGTCATATATACAGAAAAGTGTCTGCCTCGCCAATGCTTTGAATGTGAAAAGGTGCCACCGCTTTTGTCACGGACATAATCATAAGAACGTTGTTCATAATTCAAGCTTATTGTATGCCCTGGATTATTCTTTTCATATTCGTTCTTTTTACTGACATTCCAATCTGTGGCATTCTCCGCAGCAGTCCTTAACTGATTATACTCAGACGTGGTAAGAGTTGGAAACGGTGGAGATGATTTCTCCTTATAATTGCACTTGTATATCCAACCAGTCCATGAATCCTTGTTATTTGTGTTTGCAGGAGCTGATGGGCGAAATGAGGCAATTTCTTTTGTGCCACTATCTTCCGTATATATATACCATCTTTGTGTATAATACTGACCTTTCAGTTCTTTTAGGTAATTTGTAATATATCCAGTGAGATTGTAGTCATCTATCTTAAAGAGTCTGGCTACTCCTGCTGCATCAGGAGTGACTATAACCTGCATAAGAAGGTCTTTGACATTTGCACCATTCTTCACTTGCTCATAGGTGTCTCTGAACTTATCGTACATCATCCAAATGGAATCCGTTGATGAATGGAATATGTTACCAATCTTGCTTGCCTTCTCCAAGTTGGCATCTACAGTCTGTTGTCCAGCGGATGCAATGACATCGCCGAAGTGCTTCATGTCTTCCTTCAAATCATCCTTTGACAAGTCCTTGCCAAAATCCCCAAGTTTGTCAAGCAAAGCTTTCCAATCCACATTTCCGAGTTGGGCAAGGTCAAACAACTTTTTCAGGTCATCACTGATAACAAGAAACTTAATGTCCTTGAACGACCGTTTGCCATTGGTGGCAACCAACTCAAACTCTTTACAGAGGTTTTCAACATTTGAAGTTGTTTTGAGCAGGTAAGGCCCCCAATAGAGCACATTCTCTGGATATTTTAGAAACTGTGCCGCAACGGTGATGAACTTTGGCATTATGCCGTCTTTAACCAAGCTGTATATGCGCTTATAGTAATAGTTCTCCTCAGAGGCGAACAATCCAGGATTGCGCATTGCATCCCTGTCATTCTTCTTTGATACAAAGATTCCAGCCATCGCTATGCCACCGCTCTTATAATGTTGGAAAATGGAGTCAAGAGCAGTTGCTGTATTACCTTCCTCGGCTCCTTCCACACCGTAAGCAGTACCCATTGCTGTAATGGTTGTAAGGTCAACGTTTATATTGTGCCAGCCTAACGCTGACACAGTTTGTATAACCGCTGACATTAATATGAGAACTATTATTCTACGCATAAACATATTATTTTTTATTCATTTGGTTGTACATTTTACCTTCCTTCATAACGAGCTTGGCAAATGAAGTGCAGTCAAGTCCGCTGTCCTTCCAGTCTTTTACAAACACCTCAATGCCATGTTGGTAGCTACCTTTGAGCTGTTTTCTGTAAAACTTAAATGCTTCCTTCTCTACCTTCTCTGTAGTGTAGTTGATGTAACACTCTGGCGGTTCCTCAACGCCATACACCTCACCGTCCTGTCCTCGCTTGATGAAAACTTCTTGGAATCGCGAACGACCTTCATGGTTGTCAAGACGGTTGATAGTGAATATTTTCTTGCAATCTATATCTGTAAGAGAAAGGGTTGCTTTGATGTCATCAAACTTATCCTTGAATTTGCTCTGGTCAAGAAGCATGAACACATCTGAGTTATTGATGATGGCTTCCTTAACGATAGGTGAAGAGGTAATATCCTGGATTTCCTGTGTTACCACACCCACCATAGCCCAATGCTTACGAGCTGTCTTATACAGATATTTAATATAGTCAGCCATCACTGGTGTAGCAATGGCTTTCCATGCTTCTTCAATTACAAGGCATTTTCTACCTTTCTTGATACGCATCTTCTGTGTGAACACGTCCATGATGATAAGGGTTAGGATAGGGAAGAGAACAGGATCATCCTTCACCTTGTCTATCTCAAAGACAATGAACTTTTCATCGAACAGAGAACCATCAATATCATTATTCAAGATGCTTTCATTCTCACCACCCTTGTAGAAGGCTTGGAGAATTGTTGCAAAGTCATGGATGTTAAACTGAATATTCTGCTGTTTCATTATCTGAGGAATACGCTCTACTGCAAACTCATAGTAAGAATTGAAACTGAGTTCTGTAACTTTCAGCTTCTTTTTCTGACGCTCAATCTTATCTATCTGATGCTCTATACGCATAAGATATTTGTTTTCGATAACTTCTGGAGTAAGACGTTGCAAAGCTCGTTGAGCAACTTCCTTCTCGCCTTCAGTAGCTGCTTTGTCTTCGATTACGGCTTTCAACTTTTCTGAAATACGTTTGTCTCGATCTGATAGTTTCTTGTATTCAAGTTCCTCTATCTCGTATTCATCGCCATAACGCTCTTCAAGTTCTTCTTCAAACTTGTCGTACTCGCCATTTTTCTTGTCTTCAAGTAAAAGTTTGGTTTTCATCTCTTTTCTCTCTTCCTCATTGAAACCTTCGAAAGGATGAAAATACTCCTCGTAATATTCAACGATTGTCTGGTTGATGACTGCATCTTCAAGCTTGGTTGGGAACTCGGCTCCCTTGAACAATTGGAAAATGAGACTCTTCAAGAAGTTCTTCTTTTCACCGAAGTTCTCATTATACTCTGCATCCGTAACCTTGAACGGATTCATAGAGATTGGCTTTTCCTTGGAGTAGCTGATATACGTTCCATCAAAATAGCTGCAAAGTCCTTCGTAACTGTCACCAGTATCAATAATGACTATATCGGTGTCCTGCTCACGATACTGACGCATAACAGTATTCATAAAAAATGATTTGCCGGAACCAGACGGACCCAAAACAAAGAAATTTGAGTTGTTGGTATATCTCTTCTTTCCCTCTTTTCCCGATGTGTCAACTGCCAGCGGCAAACCTTGACGGTCGGTATAGTAACATTTCAAAGCAGAATCGTCACCAACGGCTTGACGTTCCTTGTACATAAGACACAAGGCTGCTTCTGATAATGTAAGGAACTGGTCGTAGTCTTGGTTTAAACGGAAACAGTTACCGGGGAAACTTGCCACAAACAACTCCAACTGATTGTAAGCTCGTTTGGATATATGTATGTTGTATCTTGCAAAGATATTCTCCAAGCTGTTGGTTACCTTCTGAAAATCATAATCTGAACTTGTCTGTACGATTAGATTATAATGGGCATATACGAGGATTTTTCCGTTTCGTGCAAGCTCATTCTGTACAGCATTGATGTCCTCAACGGCAATCTGATTGTTCGGGTTCGGTATAGAGGCATGACGGTTCTTCTTTTTATCAAGTTTCATCATTTCCCTCTTCTGGTTAGGAAGGAAGATAACTTGATTATAAACTATAGAATCCACACCTGGCACATGATCAATGTCTGCCAATAAATCTTGTGATATTACAGCATTGTTGACAGACACATCTGTATAAGGACGTATATTGCCAGGCAATCCAATACTGTCAACGTCCAACAGGCTATATACCTTTATTTGTTTATTTCCCATGCCTATCTTCTCACTGTCAACCTTGAAGTCGGTCATGGATATATTCTTATTCTTAAAGTCAAAAGCAAAGAATCTGTCTGCATATTCTTTGCACTCCGCAGCCGATAAGAAACGGCAAGTTATCTCACCGCTCTTCAATCTGTCAGATACTTTTTGTATTTTCACAAGGAAATCTCTCCACTTGGAGTTATCGTAGGTGTGGATGCCTCCTTTCTTTCCTTTTTGTGTAATAACAAGATAAGTTGTTGCCTCTGTGTACTCACGTCCGTTGAAGAAACGGAAGTACGCCTCAGAAAGAAAGGCTTTCTTACTACCTTTCTTCTTTTTGGCTGCAACTCTGCTCATATCAAAGTTTTTTCTGACAAAAACGTCCTGCTTGTGCAGGGCATAGCCCTCTCCAAGCACCTGTATGACTGATGCCATGAGAGTTGTAAAATCATAATAGCTATCTGTGTCGGCTGAATATTTCTTTATCGGATTCTCCATTTCCAATACAGCCGAATAATCTCCTTTCTTGGTGTAGATGATTCCTTTGTTCTCTACATCCTCGACGCTGAAATAGATGTCCTCGAATATCTTGGCTCTTTTGCTACCAGTGCCAAATGCCCAAATGGAAAGAGCCATTCCTGAAAGGATGGAAACGAATACGAGTATAACAATAATAACAACCATATATATTAACTTTACATAAAAAATACATCAATATCGGGAAGAATGGGCAAAAATGAAAATGCCTGTAGGTGACTTCTTTGAGTGAAGTCCCTTGTGCTGCTTGATGAATGTCATAGCACCACCGAATCCCAAAATTGATGTTATCAAAACCAAACCAACTAAGAAGCCAAAGACGATGTAGCCTATCAGAAATGAAAGAAGACCTCCACCAACCGTGGCTGCTGCCCAATAAATGTATCTACCTCGAAGACCCAGAAATTCAAGGGGCTTTTGAAGCCCCTTGAATACTGGGTAGTCTGGGTAATCATCCCTTTCTTCTGCCATAACCGACGATTACAAACCGAAGAACAATGGCAAACTCTGTGCAGCGGCGATGAGGAAGATACAAGCACCAACGATCATCATGATACTCTTCTTGACATCCTGCTCCTCGTTGTTCATCTTGATGTAAACAGAAATTGCACCGATGATGGCAACGATACCTGCCAAGGCATAGCAAAGATTAGTAACGACAGGCACATACTTCTTCAAAGAGTCGGTTGAAGTCGTAATAGCCTTAATACCAGCCTCGGTATTCTGGGCAAATGTAGAAACGGTGAATACGAGCAAAAATGCTGCAACCATTGCCACACGAGGGTTCTTTACCAAAGACTTTGCCTTCTTGAAGGCTACGGCTGCCGCTCCCTGAGCACAAGCCGTGAACTTTACAATTGTTTGATTCATTTGTTGTTTAAAATATATGTAAATTAAAAATTAAAATAATCTATCTGTTACACCATAGTTGAAACCGAAGAAAGCTGGCATCACAATTGTCGCACTCAACAGAAACAGAATTGAACCTACAAGCATAATGATGCTTTTTGTAAAGCCTTCTTCTCCTGCTTGCATTTTGATATAAATGCTTGTTGCACTATAGAGTGAAAACAAGGTTGCTATAGCATACATGAGCTGCATTACATAGGAACACATTGCTAGTACATATACAACCATATTATATAGTCTTCCACTGCTACCGCTATAATCGGTTGAGCCACAAACGGCAAATGTCTCTTGGGTAAAGAGGAACAATGCCAATAATAGAAATATGTATTTCTTTCCCTTCATAGCCATATATATTAAGAGAAACTTTCTGTTGCAGATTCCTTTTCAATCAAACTATTTCTGAACCAATCATCAAATTGATCTGCATTAAAGTCCGCATCAGAATGAATTTGTAATTCTGCTGCTTTGTCTTTTGCAGCCTTTGCTTCATTATAAAGAATATTGTTGTCGGCAGAAGTAATGTCTTCCTCAGACACTTCCTGCTTGACATCCTCCGAGGCTGTAGTATCGGCGTTCTCAGCAGGTGCTTTTATAGCATCTGTGACACCTTCTTCGTCAACAAATGTAGGAGTCTCATCAACTGCTTCCTCATTATGCTTGTTGTCAAGCGAAGCAATGACTTCTACATTATCTTTTTGTTGGCTCTTGTTACCAAACAAATCCATGCTTATCATTACTGCATAATAGATGACATATACAAATGTCAGTATCGCCGCAAAAATTCCGAATGCACTCATAAATATCTATTTTTTCGTTACTAATATGAAATTGGCTGCAAAGTAAATGCTTTTTTTCTAAAAATAAGCAAATAATTAATATTTCTCTTATATTAACATTAATAATATAATAAAAGGCTTATTTGTAGCTTGAAATGTTAAAAAACGGTGGTTTATTTTTTTTATATCTATAACTATGTTTCCGTTTCTTATGTTCAACCTCAATTTTTTTAGCATAGGTTGTGCCGTTAA
>ERZ1034939.156-NODE-156-length-48665-cov-14.489035_pt1 | contig 48665 bp, 37 predicted proteins | sample MGYA00520626_ERZ1034939 | MGnify/ENA primary metagenome ERZ1034939 (study PRJEB33766, sample SAMN09781751) | gut metagenome | biome: gut microbiome | host: Homo sapiens | place: Madagascar | study: EMG produced TPA metagenomics assembly of the PRJNA485056 data...
GCACAGTGCGAGTATTATTGCACACCGTGTGCATCAACACGTAAAGGCAATATTTGGATGTGGCAAAGGGACAGTCCCTTTGTCACACCGATCGAGCCTGGTCCCGCTAATGGGACTCTAAATCACAGCCTCCATTACATCATTCAGTAAAGACTGATAAGGAGGCCATCATGAATAACCAGGCAAGCGATAGCATCACCGATGCCGGCAAGGATCTCGTCCTCGGCTGCATCAAGAGCGCCGAGCTGCGCGATCACATGCGCAAATACTTGTACTGCCCTGCACCAATCATCGCTGGCTCCCTCAAGACGCTCGACGAGAAGCGCATCATGCTCGAACAACTCCGCGAGCATGTCACGCCGGAGCTCGCCGAAGACATCGATTCCCATCTCGCCCAGCTCAACAGCGCGCTCGAAATGCTCCACAACGTTGAGCGTGACCACGGAATCCTCCTGCTATACGTCAGGTTCTACAACGAGGAGGAGCGCGACGCCGACGACCTCGACGGCCCCTTCCCCACCGCATCGTGGGATGCCGCGCAAACGCTCATGAAGCGCTATATCGAAGAGTATCCTGACGACGATTGGTCCGAATCGTACTGGGCAATCAATCTTTACACCTCGGAAGACCTGCACGAGCACCAAACAGCGCAGCCTTCCCTGTCGTTCGCGGCAACCAAAGACGGAAAACTCATATTCCTCCACGACCGGCGCACTAACCGCACTCGCAAATCATATGTCGAAAGCGCTTGGCGAAACGAAAGCAGACGGTTCTGCGACAGCAACGAACCCATCTATACGCCGTGGGTCCCGGGCGACATCCTCAAGATAGACGGCAGGCCCTTCGACCACGGGCCCCGCTTTGCCATCGTGCTCGAGAATGACTATGAGCACACGCTCCGGGGCCAAATCTGGTGCGCAGGACCCAGCAGGAGCCACGGCGTTAAGGAAGGCTCGCTTTCATCCGGCACCTACAGCGACAGTCTCCTGGATCTCTTCATCCCTTCCGCACTCTACACCGCCGAGCGCTACACCGGCGACCTACCGGACGATTGCGCCTTTATGCTCGAGCTTTCGCAAAAGCTGCACGATGACCCCGGCTACGGCACGCAATGGGCCGAAGGCTCGACCGGGCACGATTGCCTGCAGCCATACCGCAAGCCCACCAGCCAAAGCGCGCTGGACATTCGTTCGGACATCTTCGAGTTTTTGGACTCGCACAGCATTAAGAAGCATCTTCAACGCATCGACTACGAACTCACCACGCCCATAGCGGCTTTCATCGTCCACCGCTCGCACAAAGCGACATTGCAGCAAAAGCTCGAAGGCTGGCAAAAGATCATCGACAATATGCCCAACTGCACCATGAGCCTCAGAAACGACACGTTCAACATCCCGGACTTCCATGCCTTCCTGCGCAACGTCATCAAGCAGGAGCAAAGGAAGCTTGCACACTTTAAAAGGACGAACGGCCAAAGCCTATATTTCTTTGAGGATTACTCATGGGATCCACGAGATCAAGACGGTTGCGCCTACGGCCCTTATAGCAGCTATCAAACGTGCTTCGATGCCATCCGGAAAGAGCTCGACGGTGATGACCCCAAAGCCATCAGGATTACTCGCCGCCCCATCGACCCGGACGAGGAGCACTATGTCGATGACATGGTCATACTGAATGCTGAGGGTGAAGTGATGTCCTGCGATTACCGTATCGAAAACGAGTGGGACGAGGCTGGCGCCGCAAGCGATTTCGAGGACATGTGGTTTGATATCCCGACGCCCTTCCATGCCGGAGACATCGTTTGCAACCTTCAGCGCCCCGACGAACCCATGGTGCTATTTGACCTGCAAACGTGGGGGTCCGAACGAGTCGACAAAGAACTCGTCTCTTCCGTCTACAAAGACCGCCTCGTTCAAAAGGCCGACAAGCTATTGCGTTGGCACCGATACGACGGCGACACCAGCGACATGTACGCCTACGGGTGCCGGGTCTCATCCGCCTTACATTTCCCCTTCTATATTGGGGAGCCCGAGGGGTTTCTTTTGGACATCGACTATTATCGCGAGCCGCTCAAGTCAGAGGAGCGAATCCTCTACGGCGTCAGGGCATATGTCAAAGGCGACCTAGCGGTTGACTCACTCGCCGCGATGGCCAGCGCATACGAGCTACAGGCGCTGGCGGAGAAAAAGGCGCAGGGGTTCGAGGACGCAGACGGCTGGCTCAAGGACCGCTATCCGGAGCTGTTCGACGCAACGGTTGATCCTTTCTTAGAGGAAGGTTGCACCAGTTGCTAGATAAAGGGGTCATCGCCTTAACGGCGGTGACCCCTTCCGTTGCGTTTTAGCGTGCTTTTTATCAGCACATCAACGGTACCACTCCTCCAATTCGCGCGACAGTGCATATTCCCAGGTGATCTCTGTGGGGGGATCGGCGATTTGAAGATAGGCCTCCCACATGAGCATGGCGATTTTCTTGAACGGAAGAAATCCGCACGCTCCACCGAACGCAGGAACCACGATCCGCTTTCGCGAAGTCCGTATCGCTTCCATAAGCGTTGTCCTCATGCATTGATAGACGACCAAGGGGTCAGCAATGGGAGAGGGAGCTCGCATGGTCGGAGTGTGTATGAGCAGTATGTTCTCGTGCCCGGGAATCGGGACAGAAAAGCTCGTGCCAACCGGCTGCTCTCCGTAAAACCGCTCCAAAATAACCGCTCGCACCTGCTCGGCAAGCGCCGGTCCAAACTCCTCGGATATCGCTCTGTCGTAATTGCCGTCCATCAAGCCATATGCGTTCGCCGGCGACACGACAGCATCGACTTCGGGATGCTGTCCGATGAACGCCCTAAAATCACAGCAATGCGCCGTAACGCCTTTATACCCCCTGAAAGCATCCTCCCAAGCCTCCGCCATACCGGCGCTATTCGTCACAAGATCCAGCTTCATCTTTTGCATGGCAATCCTTTCAACACGCGCACAGCCATGTACCAGTGCGTTTCTAAAAGTATGCTTGGCGAAAAACTCTTAGCGGTCCCGTTAATGGGACTACAAAGCGCAACTTCTGGCGGATGCTAACGACAACGATCAAAGAGGAGGTTGCCATGAACAGCCAGGCAGATACCATAATCACCCGCGCCGGCAGGGAGCTCGTCTGCAGTTGTATCGAAGACAATGAGCTGCGAGATCACATGCTCAAATACGCAGGTGGACGAGATGATTCTTGCATCAACATCATCGGCGGCTCCCTCAAGACGCTCGATGAAAAACGGACCATGCTCGAACATCTTCGCAAAGAGGTCTCATCGGATTACGCCGAGGCAATCGACTCCGGCCTCGACCAACTCAGCACTGCACTCGGTATGCTTGCTAACGTTGATCGTGACCACGGTATCTTGCTGGTCTCCGGCATGTTTTACAGCGAAGAGGAGCGTGGGCACGATACCTTTGACCGCCCCTTCCCCGTTGCCTCATGGAAAGCTGCGCAAACCCTCATGAAACAATACGTCGAAGACGACCCCGATGAAGATTGGTCAGAATCATTCTGGCTGATCGAACTCTATACCGCCAAAGACCTACACGAGTGCCCGCGTGCCCAAGCCTCACTGAAATTCGCCGCGACCATGACGGGCGATTTGGTCTTTTTGAGTGACCGCCGGAATCAGCGGACCCCACATCAAGGTATCGACCACTTGATGTGGAACAAAGGCAAGCACTTCTGTGCCAATGGCGAGGTCTTCTACACTCCTTGGGTCCCCGGCGACATCATCAAGATCGACAGCCGACCCTTCGACCACGGTCCTCGTTTCGCCATCGTGCTCGAAGACGATTACGACAGTTCGTTCAAAGGTCAGGTTTGGTGCGCCTATCCGAGCAAAATCTACGGCGTTGAGGAAGGCAACCTCCGCTTGAGGGATTTCGCGGATGGTTTCCTCGACGACTTCACGCCCTCTGCTCTCTATACCGCCGAATGCTATACCGGCGATTTGCCCGATGATTGCTCTTTTATGCTCGAGCTCTCGGAAAAACTGCACGACGACCCCAGCTACGGCAAGCAATGGTCAGACGGCTCGGTCACACACGACTGCCTGCAGCCATACCGCACATCGGCTGGAGCCAGCGCCAACGCCATACGTTCAGACATCCTTGACTTTCTCGACTCACCCGACATCAAAGAACACTTGAAGGACATCGGCTACGAGCTCACCACACCCGAGGCGGCGTTCATCGTCGACCGTTCGAACGAGAAGACACTACGGCAGAAGATCGAGGCCTGGCAAAAGATTATCGACAACATGCCCAATTGCTCGATGAGCAGGCGACACGGCACACTCAACATTCCCAACTTTCATGCCTTTCTTCGCGGCGTCATCAAATGGGAGCGCATGCTAATTGCCCGGTTCAAACAGCCTGGCAAGCACATGTATTTCTTTGAGGACAAGACGGGAAGCCCCAATGAGAACGGGTGCAATTATGGCCCCTACACCAGCTACGAAAAGTGTTTCGAGGCGATCTGGAATGAGCTTGAGGAGGAGAATCCTACCTCAATTGAAATAACGCGCCGCCCGATCGATCCGGACGAAGACCACTATGCCGCCGACAGGCTCATGATCAACGCAAAAGGCGAAATCATGAACTGCCAGCTGCGTTGCATCGACAAGGAGCGCGAGGGAGAAGACCCCACTTCCGCCTTTGAGTTAATGTGGTTTAGCATCCCGACGCCCTTCCATGCCGGCGACATCATTTGTCATCACGGCAACCTCAACGATCCTATACTGCTTCTCGATATACAGACATGGTCCACGCAGCGGGTCATAGACGAGCTTCCGCCTTCCACCTACAGGGAACGTGCCGCAAAAGGGGCCGATGACCTGCTCAGGCACCATCGACAAAATGGCGATACGAGTGATATGTACGCCTACGGCTGTCAGATTGAATATCCCCTGGAATACCCCGTCTACATCGGAGAGCCGAGTTGCTTTCTTCTCGATATGGAATACTGCCGCGCCCCGCTCAAGCCGGAGGCGAGAATTCTGTACGGCGTACGGGCATATCTCGACGGCAATCTGGGTCTTGACTCACTTATTGCGCTATCAAGTCTTTGCGAGCTGCAGGCGCTGGTCAAGAAAATAGCCGAGCGGTTTGAAGGGGAAGACGGCGGACTCAAGACCCGCTATCCGGAGCTGTTCGATGACACGATAGCCCCGCCGGCACGATTCAAAACAAAGAGGAGCTAACCATGGACATCTTGGATTTTGTTGACTCCCGGGACATTCGGGGGCACCTGCGCAGCATCGACTTTCAGCCCAGCGCCATCGAAGCAGCATATCTTGTTTGGTTTTCGAAAACCGCCACGCTCGAGCAGAAGTGCGAAGCCTGGCAGGAGATCGTGCAAACCATGCCCAATTGTTCGCTAGAAGCCACCCTTGCCGGTCTTGGAAGGCCGGCCATCCCCGATTTCCATGCTTTTTTGCGCTGGACAATCGATTACAACAAACGGTGCGTCGATACGTTTATGAGTGGGACGGGCTACGTTTATCAGTATGAAGAGGAGATTGTGCCCGACGGGCAACTTTGCGGGGCCTTCGGCGCGCCATTCAGCTGTTATAAGAAATGTGCCGAGGCGTTGCACGGTGATGATGAATTGGCGAGCCGTCCAGAGGTACGCGTACGCATCACCCGGTGCCCGCTCGATGCCGACAAAGAACATCGCCAGGAAGATTGGCTCATGGTAAACGGCAAAGGCGAGACTCTTTCCGTTTATTGCCCTTCGGCCGGCCCCGTTGAGAACGACTGGGAGATCGCATTCGAGTTCATATGGGTCGATATCCCCACGCCGTTCCACACCGGCGACATCGTCTGGACGCCACTAGGCAGTGCCCATGAGCCGTTCACGTTGCTCGATCTGCCCACGTGGGACCGGACACAGCTTGAGGCAGAGCTTCGGCAGGCAGACCGTTCTGACGAATGGCTTGATCATGCGCAGCAGCGCCTCGAGCACCATCGCCATGCAGGGGATATCAGCAACATGCGTGCCACTGGCTGCTCGATTACCTACAACGAGACGTTTCCCCTCTACATCGGCGAGCCAGACCCACTTTACCTGAATCTTGAGTACTATCGCAAACCACTCGAAGACGAGCAGCGATTTTTAATCGCCGCCCAGGCCTACCTGCGCGGCGACCTGTATGTCGACTCACTCATCGCGTTTATCGACACCATAAGGATGGAGTCCAAGGCAAAGCGCAACCTAGAAGAGCTGCGTCTGGATCAGGCGCCGCTCAAGGAGAAGTACCCGCAGCTATTTGAATAAAGGCCACCATGTCCGAATCCACAAGAAGTCGCACCAACAACCCGGAGGCCATCATGCACGAAGAAATAATCAACCTCATCGAATCTCCGGAGTTACGAGAGCATTTGTTGCATAATCAACGGCTCCTGAATGGCGATCATTACGCGCAAATCATCGGTGGCGCGTCGATAGAAATCAACCGCAAACGGAAGATGCTCAGCAGGTTGATTGCTGACGAGCGCAACTCGTCAGACAACACCTTTAACTGGTACGATCCAGAAGAATGTATCGACTACATCGATGACTGCTTGGACGCGCTAAAGGCCGTCGACGGAAACGGAAAGACGCTGCTTATTAGCGAAATAAGCTTCATCGATAGCAAAGTGGGATCCGCTATCACGCATGGCCCCTTCCCCGTGGCGTCGTGGCAGGCCGCCCTTGCAGCAATGAAGACATACGCAGACAAGTGGGTCGGCATGGCAGATTTATCGTCCTCATACTGGATGATCGAGCTGTTCAACCTTGCCAACGACCCGAGCTGTTCATATCCATACGACGGCTTTCTACAGCCGGACTACACTTACTTCGCAAACGCCTACGGCGAAATCCAGTACATCTGCAGAGAGGAAGAAGGCGAATGTGGCGAGGCGCGCGATTGCATTGTGGGTGAAATCTTTGGGCCATGGTTTAAAGGGGCGTACATCGACCTGCCCACACCGTACAAAAAGGGCGACATTCTCGAGATTGACTGCAGGCCATGGGCGCCAGGACCTTGTTATTGCCTGGTAGCAAACTCGAAATTGGACTGTCTGTATCCCGATGACGATGGGCAGATCAGATGTGGCTCTATCCCCTACGGCAGCTGCTTTGCCGGATGGGCCCGTACGAACCTGATGCTATCGCCTGTATTTAGAGCGAGGAAAGTGACACAGCCTTTGCCGAAAGAGCACGCAGCATTGCAGGCGATCGAGCTAGACCAGATAGATGGCCTGCTAGAAGAGTGCGCCAGCAACAAGGGGAAGGAGCCGATTTGGTTGGATATATATCGGCATCGCGCTCGATGACGGAAGATATGGAAAACCGCAGCGACCCCCAACAGCAGGTCTTGTCCATGCCTCAATTCAGCATTCGGATCTTCATAGACACGAAAGAGGCCGCGTCCAAACCAGACACGGCCCAAGAACGAGGCTCAGAATATCTTTGGGCGCCGTGATAGCATCTTGAGCCGCCCAAGCTCTGCACATAATGTCGAACTTGGGCGGGGCTTTCCCATTGCCAATCGACGCTGAGCTTAGAGACGACTTATTTCATTGTCTCCTTTGCCTTGTCAAGGCGACTGCCCTTGAAGAAATACCAAATCATCAGGTCAACTTCATGGAAGCCAATATCTGGGGCGGAGCCGTTATTTGAACCAACCGTCTGGTTTTCCTGCTTTCGCCACTCATTAATACCATCAACGATATGGCTGTAAAGATCGAGATATCCCAGGTAGCCTCGAGCGACCTGGGCATCAGCGTTTTTATCACCCTCGTCAGGTGTGGCAACGAGCTTGTTAATCGTGCCTCTAATCCATGCATATCGGTTTCCATAGCGGCTCAACGGAGTGTCATTGTATTTTTTGCACCATTCGTTAAGCCACTCACTCTCTTTGACGCCGTAATCAATATAAGCATCCGCATAATAAGGAAGCATTGTACCGACAACCGTATCGTAGATGCAGAAGTTGTCCGTATCATAGATATAAGAGCCGTTCGCCCCACGCCTGCTTAGATTGCGACAACCATGGTGGCAAAACTTTGTTGCAAAGGAAAAATTGCTTCGATTGCACTTAAGGTCGCTAGGGTCCTCGTTCGGCAATAACTTATAAGTCATATTTGTTGTAGCGCGCGCGATGCTGGCAACGAGATTCGCTCGGGACTCAAGGTCTTTTTCCAGCAGGCTAGACCCCAGTTCATTATTATCCGCATATTGGCTCACAAGATATGCGGCAGTTATAAGTGTTCCGCCAGTAAGCTCATCTTTGCCCTTATCCGCCTGTTCACCATCATCACCTTGCGGATCCTCTTTGATTTCGCAAAGCCGTTTGAGCTCGGCATTCATCTTGCCCATTAGCTCATCTTGGCTACCCTTTACCGTCACTGCAGCCAAATGCGTTGAATTCATTTTGTTTGTAATATAAACAATCTCCCGGATGGCGCGGGCATCACCTTTCGAAGCGTTCACATACTTCTTGTAAAGATCATCCTGGCCAATCCATGTGTAATTCGAATCGTTATTCACCAGACCATTCACAAAGGCAATATTCTTATCGCTAAAAACTGGGAAACCGTTCTGGTCTAAGTCAAACTCGTAATACTTGTCCGGATGAAGCGCGGCTTCAACGGAAGAAACGAGTCGCCTAACATTCCGATCTTTACGCGTTGTCATCAGGCATTCCTTTCTGAACCTGGCAGAAGTCTGCTCATCATCGTCCTAAGTCTGATGGTAATTCCACCTATGCCAGATTTCGCTATTTCAGCAGTTGAATGGTTGCTTTCTGCTGGTAGACGTACCGCGGGCCAAGCAGGTGTTGCCGGCTATGTCCTCAGCCGAAGACACGCGTGTAGGAAGGCTCCGTGTCGCTGGAGCTCATCCGCACTAGGACGTTCGCGTTGCAGTGGCTCTCCGCAAATGCCGCGTCATCCTCTCGGCCCTCAGCTGCAAAGCAGCCTGCCAGGATGGCGGATGTTGGACTGAGCATGTTGCGCAAGTCGCGCAGGATTGTATTTACCGGGCGGTTGTCATCGAGCATTTCGAGGCCGTCGATCACGACCACAATGCCCTTCAGCGCCGCCTTAATCCACGTGCGATCACCGAGCAGCCAACTCGTTAAAAGGTCCATGGTCATGTTGTCTTCGACAAAGATGCCCAAGTTGCGTTGCTTGAGTCGCATCGCTGCGCGAATCACCTCAACCTGTTGCTCCTCAGAATCAACCGGCGCTTTGGTGCCCATCTCGGCACGAATAAGCCGGGCAATTGCGTCCTCTTCACACTCCCGAATCGGCACATAAAGCACGGCACATTGCTCGCTCAAGCGCAAAACCGCACGCGCCAGCACATTCGAGACGTCTTCATGCGTACCTCCAACCACGCTGAGTTTACCCAGTCCAACGCCGCCACCTAGTGCGTCATCAACCGGCATATCGGTCTTCAATACACGCGGACCTTCGAACGTCAGCGTCTCCATACCGCAATCGAGCCCAGAAGCCAGCCGATCGTGGAACCTGCTGAGGTCAAAACCCTCATCGTCACGTTCTCTACAATTCCCAACACGCTGATTCGCGGGCGTCGTCGGAATCACGCCCGGAAGGTCCATCAACTCGCCCATGCTCACAGAGCGTCCAATTCGGTCGCCCCCAGTGTTCATCTTTCGCTTCATCGAAACCCTCCTAACGCCTACCACGCTTGCCAGTGGCCTTAAAATTCCAAATCGGCTTGAGCCTGTGAATGACATCGACCGTCGGGTCCATGAGCCTCAATACATCATCCGCAGGTTTATACGCTTCGGGCGATTCGTCGAGCGTCGTCTCACATGCGCTCGGACAGTAGACGCCGGCCTCGCGCATCTCGTCAACGAACACCTTGGTATCGAGCGTCTGGAACGCCTCGGTACGGCTCATCGCGCGACCCGTCCCGTGCGGCGCCGAGCAGTTCCAGTCCTCGTTTCCCTTGCCGCGTGCAATAACGGCACCGTCGCGCATATTAAACGGAATCAGCACCATCTCTCCCGCATGAGCGCTAATGGCGCCCTTGCGAATCATGCCACCTTCCGAGATGTAGTTGTGCATGGTGGTAAAGCCGTCTCCGTCGAGTCGAATTCCCGTACGCTCAACAATCTGTGCGACAATCGCCTTGCGGTTCTGATTCGAAAAGCGTTGGCAGTTATGCATATCGACGAGATACTCGGCAGAAAGATCTCCCACGAGATACTTAAGCTCGTCGGGGATATCTGCCGCGCACGTCTTCTGCGCCAGCGCCTGATGGTGCTCCGCCGTCTGCTTGCCCATGTTGCGCGAGCCGGTGTGCACGACCAGGTATTGGCGCCCATCCTCGTCCTCGTCGAGTTCAATGAAGTGGTTGCCGCCGCCCAGCGTGCCCATGGAGCGCTCGACTTTGCGTTTATCCTGCAACCAATCGCGCGATTCCATGTCAAAGTCCGCGAGTACGCAGGCGGGATCGCGATGAAGGCTAAAGCCTGTGGGCACCGCGCGCTTCACATCGCGATTGAACTGAATGAGGTCGTCTCGTGCAATGGTCTCCGCAAGCGGCACACAATACATCCCGCATCCGATGTCGACGCCCACCAGGTTGGGAATCACCTTGCCGCCCAAGTTTGCCGTAAAGCCAATCACGCAGCCCTTGCCCTTATGGGCATCGGGCATGATGCGGATCTTGGCGCCTTCAAACGCCGGGCAGCTGGAAATCTCCTCGATCTGCTCCTTGGTTGAATCCTCAAGATTCTCGGCAAAGACTTTAATGTCTGCCATCGCATTTCTCCTGTTCTGATCCTTGTAAACCGGAACCGGCCCCAAGCTAACAGGGCGCACGTCGCACCGGCTAGCCAAACCGCCGATTTCCGTTTAACCACCTTTCGCCCTATTCGGGCCCGTATTGCTGCGAATACTACGGTCGCGCGGGCTACAATGAGTCCCAATAACGGGTCTTGTTTTGCATCTCCGGCTGATACCCTGCCGGCGAAAGGAGACAACGTGGCGAACAGACCAAATCAAAAGCTCAGGCTTCTGTTCCTGCTTAAAACCTTGATGGAAAAGACCGACAGCACGCACGGGCTCACGACACAGCAGATCATCGAGGAACTCGCCTATCACGATCTCGAGGCCGAACGAAAGGCCATCTATCGCGACTTGCAAACGCTTCGCGACTTTGGACTCAACATCGACCAGCGCGGCGGCAAAGAATGGGCCCTGGCCTCACGCCCGCTCGATCTGCAAGAACTCATCATGCTTGTTGACGCCGTGCAGAGCTCGCCGTTTTTGACCGATGAGCTGACCGACCACCTCATCGGCAAGCTGCAGAGCCTCGCCAGCCTGGGCGAGCGCGAGCTGATGCACAAGCGTGTCGACGTGCCTTCGCGCGTGAAGATGCAAAACTCCGATGCCCTGCTTAACATCGACTTGATTCAGCAGGCTATGCGCGAAAAACGCAAGATTCGGTTTCGTTACTTCCACTACGACGCCGCTAAACAAAAGGCCCTTAATCATGACGGAAAGACCTACGAGCTCACACCCGTGCGCCTTATCTACTCCGACGAACTCTATTACATGATCGGGTTTCGAGATAGATGGGCCAATGCTGGATTAGGCCATCAGCCGTTCACGCCCTACCGCGTCGATCGCATGCTCGATGTTGCGGTGTCCGAAGAGTCCGCGACCAAAGATCCGCGCATCGCCGGCTATGTGCTCGAAGATCACGTCTCACCATCATTTGGCGTGTATGCGGCGGACAAGACCACTGTGGTGCTGGAACTCGATGACCGTGCGATGAACCCGCTCATCGACAAGTTCGGGCTCGACGCCGTTGTGTTTGAGAACCAGGATGGGCGCCTGTTGGCTACCGTCAAAGCCCCGCTATCTCCGCAGTTCTTTGGCTGGCTGCTGCAACTCAGCACGTTCATTAAGATCGCTCAACCTCAAAGTGCCATCGATACATATCTCAAATACCTCGATGAAACACGTGCGCTCTACCAGGAAGACAGGTAATACTGCCATGAACATGACCCCCAAATTCAATGTATCGTTCGAGCGCCTGAATCCCGAACAGCGCGAGGCCGTCGAATGCCTAGATGGTCCGTTGCTCGTCATTGCCGGTCCCGGCACCGGCAAGACGCAGCTACTGAGTCTGCGCGCGGCGAACATCCTGGCCAAGCGCGATGCTGCCCCGTGCAACATCCTCTGCCTCACCTATACCGAGGCGGGCGCGGAAGCCATGCGCAAACGCCTGATTGAGCTCATTGGGCGCGACGCCTACGGCATCGAAGTCAGTACGTTCCACGGATTTGCAAGCAGCATCAGGTCGCGCTATCCCGAGTTTTTCACACGCCCTGCGACCGACACACTCATCACTAGCTTGCATCAGCAGGAGATCTTCGACCGCCTGCTCAAATCGCTTCCCTTTGGGTCGCCCCTGGGCGGAGGGTCGCCCGATATGCCCGCGCAAAACATCGGCAAGATGATCGGCTTTGTCTCCAAAACCAAGCGCAGCGGCCTGGATTACGACGTGCTGAGCGCCATTGCACAGCAGAATATCGACGCCGCTGCCTGGCTCACCGAGCATTCCGAGCTGCTTACGCTCGCCTGTGAAAGGGCAAGCGCTGCGTTGGCAGAGCGCTTTGAGGAAGAGGTCGAGCGTGCCTGCTGCATGGCGCCCACATCGCTCGCCCGCCCGATCAACTGTCCCGCCGGCACGTACGTGCCGTACATTCTTGAGTTGCGCGACACCGTTCGCCGCACCGAACTTATTGACGAGAAGGGAAAGTCCTCGGGGTACACCAAGGTGCGCGATGCCTTCTTTGGAGGCAGCAACTCTCAGGGGCGCACCTTTAAGATTGCAGAGCAGAGCGAGCGACTTAAGACCGCTTGCGACGTCGCGCGTCGCTACCAGAGCGAGCTCGACCAGCACCATCTCTACGATTACGACGATATGATCGGCGATTTTGTTGACGCCGTCGAGCACAACGACGCGCTACGCCAAGTGCTCCAGGATACCTATACCTATATCCAGGTTGACGAGTTCCAGGACACCAACGGTGCCCAGATGCGCATCATCGAGCTGCTCTGCGACGGCGTCGCTGAACCCAATATCATGGCCGTCGGCGACGATGACCAGGCCATCATGCGTTTTCAGGGTGCCGCAATCGAGTGTGCCAACCAGTTTGCGGCCGAGTTCTCGCCCCGGAGCATCGTGCTCAAGACCAACTATCGCTCCACGCCCGCCATCGTTGAGCTTGGTCAAGCTATCGCCCAGCAAATCGAATACCGACTCGATGCCAGCTCGAACAAATTGATCGTGGCGTTTAGGCCCCAAGGTGATCAGGTCGGCTTTAGTGAGAACGTTTACACCGGCAAAGCCGAGGAATACGCCGCCGTCGCTGCGAGCATTAAGCAGAGGATTGATGCTGGCTACCTCAATGACTGCGAAGATCCCAATGAAGGAATTGCAGTCATCTCTGCCAAACACGCCGCATTGCGCTCGCTGATTCCCTTCCTCGTTAAGGAGAACGTGCCGTTTTCCTATCGTGAACGGCAAAATCTCTTTGCCTCCGAGCGCATGCAGACGACGCTGGCGCTGCTGCGATGCGTTACCGCGCTTGCTCGTGGGCAGAAGGAGCTCGCCAGCAGCTATCTTCCGCAGATCATCTGTGCCACCGAGCTGGGCGGCGACCATCCGTCATCCGCGGCGTTTGCACTCTGCGCCAAGCGCGACCAGCATGGCGACTGGATGGCCGCCATGCACGAGAGCAAGAATGCACGCATCAAGGAGCTGTACGACAGCCTGATGCAGTGGGCGGCGGAAGCCAATGCCTCGCCTGTCCGGGATTTGCTCTTTAAGATTGCCGAACGCAGCCTTGGCTATTACCGGCATCGCAAAGATCAAGATCAGCTGGGCGCCGCCGAATTCAATGCTGGCATCCGCGCCTTGCTTGCCTTTGCCGAGGGGGAGATGGGAGACGCGCGCCGCATGGGACGTGCGCTTCGCCTGCCCGATATTGTCGACAAACTCGACGCCGCTCAAAAGTTTGGCGTGAGCATCGACGCGTCCATCGACCTCGGCACACCGGGAGCCGTTCGCCTCACCAGCGCCCATAGCTCGAAAGGTCTGGAGTTCGACTGCGTCTATTTGCTTGACGCCGACGACTCCACCTGGCACAAAGGTGCTGGCGGCATGAGCCTGTACCCGTCCAATCTGCTTATTCGCGATGAAAAGGATGATGACGACGCGCGCCGTCTGCTGTTTGTAGCCATCACGCGCGCTAAGCGACACCTCGAGCTGTACCGCGCCGGCGGGTCGGCGCTGCAGGAGCTCACGGGGCTTATCGACTCTTGCGAGGTTTCTGCTGAAGCAGACCAGCTCAGCGTTGCAATCGAAACCGAGTGGCGCGACAACTACGTGCTCGATACGCCCGAGCTCCGCGCGCTTCTGGAGCCTCATACCGACGTGAAGTTTCTTTCTGCCACAGCACTCAACAACTTTGTGACGTACGAGCCTGGATGCGCAAATAGTCTGCACTTCCCTGAGAAGCAGATTGTGCACCTGCCCACGGCGCCCACGATCCAAACCGAATTCGGCACCATCGTTCACGCGATGTTCGAGGAGATCGTTAATAGAATGGCAGCCGATGGCGAGGCGGCGATTGAGACAATTGAGGCCGAGTATCGCCAGCAGATTTCGTGGCTCGATTTTGCCCCCGAGGACGTCCATCGCTATTCGGAGCGCTTCGAACGCATTTGTCGTGCATTCGTCCCTTGGCTTGTCGAGCATGTGCATGGCTATCGTTGCATCACGGAGGCGAATATGCAGTGCCTGACCACCAAGGGAACTCCGCTCTTTGGTTTTCTCGACCTGCTCCTCGTTGACGATGCAGCTAAAACGGTGCAGATCGTCGACTACAAGACTGGCTTTGGCAAAGAAGTCCCTGCAGGTTACCATCGTCAGCTCAAGTTTTACAAACTGCTGGTCGAAGCGTCACCCGAGTTTTATGGCTACACCGTCACTTCCATGGGCGACTACTATGTAGAACCCGACAAGACGACGGGCGAGCTCCGCCCGCCGTTCGCGACAACCGCCAACGCCGATGACATTGCCGAACTCGAGCAGCTCATCGATGCCACATGGGCTCGCATTGAACACGGTGCTTGGGATACCAGCGCTTTTGAGCAGAGCGATGCCTATGAGCTTGCCATCGAGGAGCAGAAGGGCTGCCGCAAAAAAGCCGATAAAACCGAGGTCATGCAGCGCGCCTACGAGCACTGGCTAATTGAGAACTCTAGAATGTGACAAAGGGGCTGTCCCTTCGTCGCATTATTTGATGACAGCGCGAGAGTTTTGCTTGCGCATGGTGGCGAGCATGTGTTTGGGGACGGCGTGAGCCATGCAGCTGCCGATAGTTGCGCTCGCGGCGGCTTTAGCTGCATCGCTAGCGTTTTTGGTCGCGTAGCTGTGGCTGAAACGCTTGAGCATGGCGGTGTCGTTGCCACCGTCGCCGTAGACCGCGACCTCGTCCTCGGCAATACCGTAGTAGCCCGCCAGCCAGGCCACGCTCTCGCCCTTGTTGCACGCCACGTCCGTAATCTCGAACATCACTGGATCGAACGGCGCGTTGACCACGCGGTCCGAGCGCTCAGCCAAATATGCCTTAAGGTCGCGCTCCAGCTCGGGCGAGATCACGCGGCAGTTGATCTTACAAACATCGTGGCGCAGGATGTCACCGATCGGCTGGTCGAAATATTGTTCCTCGTGATAGCCGCCACGCGCACGCATGCCGCGCATCACAATACGCTTGATGGGGCTGTCCTTTCTAAAGCCCGCCTGATGCATCTCGAACGAACCGCTCGAAAACATGCCATCGGGCGTGGAACAATCAAAGCAAATGTCCGGGAACGCCTTGAGCAGTTCCTCGGTGACCTGCGGATCGATGGTCCAAGTCTTGAGCACCTCGCCATGGCTGTCGCGCACGATGGATCCATTGGAGCAGCAGGCATCGAGCGCCAGCCCCGTAAAGCCATGCTCGCCGATTGGCAACGTCGAGCGCCCGGTCGCGGGAACCACATGCAGGCCAGCCTCGGTCAGCTCGCGGATGGCGCGGCGGATGGTCCCATCCGCCTCGTGCAGGGCGTTCAGCAGCGTTCCGTCTAAGTCACTCGCGAACATCTTAATCATGAACATGCCTCTCCTTCGTCTGCCCGATATTGTAGACGAAGGAGAGGCATGTCCGAACAATGCCGTCCCGGCGCGGCGTACCACCGCCTTCACAAATTCACAGTGCCCCAGCGCGTTAAGACAATCGCCGCAATCGATTTTTCAGCCGATAAAACAGCGCCATCGTCAGCGTCAGCACCGCCAACATGCCTGCGAATACAATCGCCGGTGTCCATCGATCATATGCAGCCCCGTACGTCAATTGGCCGATAGGTATTGCGCAGGAAAGGACCATGTAAACGACCGAAAGCACTTTTCCGCAGAGCTCAGTCGGCGCTGCCCGTTGAACAAACGCGATGATTTCAACCGACGCAATGGCTGCCCACACCATGACCCATGCCGAACCAACCGCAAACACGGCGAACACGCATACATCTGCGCCGAACAGTAGCGTGACAATGATCGGTGCGACTCCAAAACAGATCATCGCAACATATCGACATATGCCATTGAAAGAAAAACGATGCGGCCAAATGCCGACCAAGCCACTGCCGGCAAGACCACCCAAGCCCATAGCCACCTCAACTATCCCAACGCAGGACGATTGCATGCCGAGATGCTTTGTAACAATAATGGGAGCGCCAATCGTTAGCCCAACCAACGCAAAGTTCAAAACAGCCGCAAGCAAAATCACAGCGACCAATGATGCATTTTGCAACAGATACCGAATCGACTCCCAAAAATCGTTTCGGCATGTCGTACGAGTCGCGCCGTCTCCCATCGTTTCAGATGAGGCATTTTGCTTGAGTGCGACCCCAAACAAGAGAGCTGACATCGCAAACGCCACCGACGCGGTTGTGCAAAGAGTATCGATGCCAAAGCACCCATAGACTGCCGTCCCGACCACAGGGCCCAAGATATTGCTCACCATGGTCATCTGCGAAACCAATGCAGTGGCCCGCTCAACCTTCTCTTCACCCGCCATGCGCACCGTCTCAATTTGGAGCATTGGCTTCAGCAGCGATTGAACACCATATTGAACACAAAGTATCGCTACTACGACGACCGCAAGAGGCAATGAGCACTTCATGGGGACAGACAGCAGTGATGCAGTCATCAGAGCAATGCCGAGGGACACGAGGACCTCGCGGTGTCTTCCCCTATCCGCCAAGATTCCGCCAACCGGAGTTGCGAGTACGCCGGGTATGAACGCCGTCGCCACGACGACGCCATATAACGTTGACGATCCACTGCAATCGAACAAGTAAAGTGGATACGCAAAGCACAGCGCCGACAGCATCGAATACGTGCACAGCTGCGCAACCAGAAGTTCCGCGAGCCTGATTGACCGCACTGTTTTTTGTGTCAATGAGACGCCGACGTCTCTCAGCCCAGCCATAAGTCCGCCCCCATACATACCGCTAGTATGTATTTATCGACTTGAAAAGGGCAGCCGTGGCTACCCTCACAAATCAATTACATACCGTTGGTATCTATATTACCACCCAGCGCGGTCCCATACGTCCCAAATCCGTGCCGTTGTCTGGAGCACTTCTTTGCCCAAATCGAGTCCCACCGCGGCGGCCATCTGCGCCAAACAATGAGCGCGAGCGAGCATTCGATCCTTGGTCTCAAGCGGACGGAACAGCGGCAGCAGCCAAAGATTCGCCAACAACGATACGGCCTCCGCCGCTTCACGCGGGCATTCGCACGCAATGGAGCCGTCGGCGATGCCCTCCTCGATCACTGACAAGAGATAGCCATCGGCCGACTCGTCAAACGAGCCCTGGTACTGCATCGCCAGTAGACGCGAGCTTTTCACCGGATCTGCCGCAGGATGCATGCGTGCCCATAGCTCAATTTGCGGAACAACGGACTCGGGAGCGTACAGTCGCTTGAGCTTTTGGGCTCCGGTCATATTACCGACGCCAAGCATCGAGCGGCGGTGCTCAACAATCGGAGTCATCGCCCGATCAAACGCGGCGTTGAAAATCTCTTCTTTGCTCTTGAAGTGATGATAGACAGCGCCCTTGGTCATGCCATCGAGACGGTCAACGATATCTTGAATGCTCGTCCCCTCATAACCCTGTGCACAGAATAGCTCCAGTGCCGCGTCGAGAATCTTCGCGACCGTCTCCTCGGGATATTTATTGCGACCCATAATCCGCCCATCCACAACGCAAGTCTTGTGCCTCATTGCAGCATTTTAACGTTGCGGATGGCAGGCGGTCGATCCTACACCGCGGCAGGGCCGTGTTCGCCGGTACGGATGCGGATAACCTCCTCGACCGGCTCAACCCAGATCTTGCCGTCTCCAACGGCACCGGTGCGCGCGGCGTTGCAGATGATGTCGACAATGCCGTCGACATGTTCATCGGCGCAGATGAGGGTGAACTGCACCTTGGGGATGGTATTGACGAGCAGTTCGTTGCCGCGAACGTATTCCTTCCAGCCATGCTGTGCACCGCAGCCCTGCACCTGGTTGATAGTCATACCGCGAACATCAGCAGCAAACAGCGCGTCTTTGAGAACCTCAAGCTTCTCCTGGCGCACGATAGCCGTAATTTTCTTCATAGTAAATTCCTCTCAATAATCAACGTATCCCTTTACATGAGACGCGGGTTTCCCAGGTGCCGCAAACCAACCTCAGAAATCAAAAAGTTCAACTGACTGGTCTTAGCAGGTTTCCCAAGTGCCGCAGATTGCCGTGAAAGAGGAGCGAAGCGTACTTAAGTACGTGAGCGACGATTGAACGGCAAGGTGCGGTGCTTGGGGAAGCTGCTAATCGAGTCCGGAGAACGAAGGATAAGCGCTCTCGCCGTGCTGACTCGCATCCAGGCCCAGCGCCTCGTCGGCCTCGTCCACACGCAGGCTACCGTGGAACAGTGCCTTGACCACCGCGGCGATTGCCAAGTCGAGCACCATCACGATGACGACCGTCACCACAATACCCAGGACCTGCGAGATGAGCAGCGACGCGTCGCCCGTGTAGAACAGGCCGCCCTTACCGGTCCACGAAAGCTCCGGTACGCAGAACAGGCCCGTGAGCACGCCGCCCAAGATGCCGCCGATACCATGGCAGCCAAACGCGTCGAGCGCATCGTCGTAGCCAAACTTGGTCTTAAGATGGCTGATGGCCAGGTAGCAGACGGGAGACACGATCAAGCCCATGATCAGCGCTGCCCACGGCTCGACAAAGCCCGCGCCCGGCGTGACCACCACGAGGCCCGCGACCAGACCGGTGCTGGCGCCCACCAGCGTGGGGCGACCGGTATGCACGCGCTCGACGGCAAGCCACGAGACCATGCCCGCCGCGCTGGCTGTCACGGTGTTGAGGATGGCGAGCGCCGCCACAGCGTCGGCCTTAAACTCGCTGCCGCCATTAAAGCCAAACCAGCCAAACCAAAGCAGCCCGGCGCCCAGCGCCACAAACGGCACGTTATGCGGGCGGTAACTCACCATGCCAAAACCGCGACGGCGGCCGAGCATTAAGCAGAGGATTAGGCCAGTGAGACCAGACGAAATGTGTACCACGTCGCCGCCGGCAAAGTCGAGCGCGCCGATGATGTCGCCGATAAAGGAGCCCTCGCCGCCCCAAACCATGTGGGCGAGCGGCGCATAGACCACAAGCAGCCAAATGCCCAGGAAGGCCGTCATGGCACCAAACTTAACGCGGCCTGCCAGACTACCCGTAACGATAGCGGCGGTGATCATGGCAAATGCCATCTGGAAGGCGATGTTGGTGATCTGAGGGTAGACGGCACCGTCCGTAGCATTGCCCTCGGCAGCCTGCAACACCTGGTTGAGCACCGGCAGGCACAGCAGCTGGTCAAAGCCGCCAATAAACGGGCTCGAGCCATCGCCGCCGTAGGCCAGCGACCAGCCAGCAACAATCCACAGCACACCAACCAGGCCAATGGCGCCAAAGCACATAAGCATGGTGTTGATGACATTTTTGCGCCTGGACAGGCCGCCATAGAAAAACGCCAGACCCGGTGTCATTAAAAACACGAGCATGGTGCAGATGAGCATAAACGTTGTCGATCCCGTATCGTACATTCGCTCCCCCTTGGTTGCATGAACGTTGTCGGCGCCCATCATGCGGCCGAGGGGCAACTGGTGTAGACCAGATACGGCGTTGTTAAACGCTGCGTTGTCGAATGGAAACGGTGCCGCAATCTTGGAAACGGCGCGGCAACGGGCGCGAAACGAACGGGAAATACGCGAGCAAGGGAGCCGTGAGCGCACCCGTCCCGGCTAGCGCCGGAACAGCTCGCGGGCTCGATCGCGGAGGTCGGTAGCTCGAATGACACCTTCGTAGCGATTGATGCGCAGACGCGGAAAGGCATTGAAGAAGCGTAGGTCGCGGCGGCTGAGTGACACACTCGGCACCGGACGGCTCATGCGCTTGCCGGCAAGGCGACGACTGAGCGACGGACGCGGCATGCTCGGCGCGGCATCGGCAACGCGGCGGGCAGCAAGCGCCAGGCCGCGAGCACCATCCGAGATAAACGTCGGCATCGAAGCCTTCTCGCGCAGGGCATCGAGCGCGGCGTCACCCAGCTCGGCCAGCCACGCGTTAACGGCACGGCTACGGATGTGCGTCTGCGCCACCGAGTCAATCGTCGAATCGGGAATACGTTCGAGCATGGAGTCGGAGGCATCGGCAAGCGACTCGTTGATACGGTCGGCAAGGTCGGCACGCACACGCTCCAGCTGATCGGACAGGCGGCGCCAGCTGGCCAAAGAGCACACCGCGTCGACCATCATCGCGACCGCGACGATAAAGGCGGACAGCCGCACAATCAGCACCGGCAGATGGGCAAGCAGCCCCAGCAATGCCGGCTCCACTAAACGACAAATGCACAACGCACCCAAGCCAAACGCGCATGCCCAGTACAGACAGATGCGTCCGTGCAGGTTAAACGGCAGGTGCGAATAGTCCCAAAAGCGAGCACCCGTTGTTTTTTCCAGCAGCGCGCCTACGCTGTACTCAATCACGCTGCATACGAGCGCCGCGGCGACAAACTGGCTCGAGGCATCCGGAATCCCGCGCAGCAAAAGCCAGCAGGCTATGCCGCCCACACCATAGATAGGACAACACGGCCCCAGCAAAAAGCCGCTGTTGGCAAATCGTCCGTGATTGAGCATGGCGCATACTGTCGACTCCCATGCCCAGCCGCAAAACCCGTAGAAGGCAAACGAGAGCACCAGTGCCGAAAGCGGACAGGCGGCAAGCGTCGCGCCGCTAAAAGCCATGTCGATCGCGGTCCCCACCGTCTACCCTCTCCTCTTTTCGCTCAAATCTTCGCTTGCACTTTTGCTCGCACCTTCACTTGAATCTATGCCCAAGCCATCGTCCGCCTCGTCCTAGCGCGGCAGACGGCCGGCGACCGTCTCGCGCAGCGCGCACCATTTATCGGCCAGGCACACAATCCATGCCTCACGACACGTCGGCGGCACCGGTACCAGCGGAAACATATGCCGCACGATAATATTCCGCTCACGCGGCGTCAGCTCAAAATCTTCCTCGGCACGCGCTAGGGCAAAAAACGGATGTCGAAAGCCGTGCAGCCGATGACTCGGGTCGGGGTCGTGCCAATCGTAGAGAAAATAATCATGCAGCAAGGCGCCACGCAGCAGCGACGTGCGGTCGACCGAGACACCGACGCGGCCCAGGCGCTCGGCAAAGGATAGACTTGCCCGCGCCACCGAGATCACATGCGCATACACCGTCACGTCGCCATGCTGGATAAACGCGCGCGTCAGGTCCAAACGACCCGCCCAGGCCAGCTGACGGGCGGCCTCGTCGACCTCGCGTGCGATGTTCTCGGCACAAACGGTATCGGACATATGGCCTCCCTCCAGCGGCTCTTGGCGGCAACTCACGGCCTGCACGTATTGAATAAAATCATCATCGAATCTATCAGTATGGCATCGGACAAAACGTTTTGCCTCACCAGTTGGCGAATTACCGCGCCGCCGTCACATATCAAACGCCAAAATGTGCGAGACTGTCTTGTGCAATTGTGCCGGCCGAGGGAGCGCCGGCGCTCGATTCGCATGGAGTAACCCGCAACGATGCTGCTTACGCAAACGACAACGCCCGAGGACGTCAAGGCTCTTAATCGCGCCGAGCTCCCGCAGCTCTGCGACGAGATTCGCCACGCCATCCTCGAAAGCTCCGCCGCTGTCGGCGGACACGTTGCCCCCAACCTGGGCGTTGTTGAGCTTACGGTTGCGCTTCATCGCGTGTTTAACTCCCCCATCGACAAGATTGTCTTTGACGTTTCGCACCAAACCTACGCCCACAAGGCGCTGACTGGGCGCGCGTACACTTATATCGACCCGGCACGCTATGGCGAGGCTTCTGGCTTTGCCAATCCCGACGAGTCCGAGCACGACCTGTTCGCCATGGGCCACACCTCCACGTCGGTGAGTCTGGGCTGCGGCCTGGCGCATGCACGCGACCTGGCAGGCGACACGTACAACATCATCACTGTCATCGGTGACGGTTCGCTTTCGGGCGGCTTGGCGTTCGAGGGGCTCGACAACGCCGCCGAGCTCGACAGCAACTTGATCATCATCGTCAACGATAACGACCAGTCCATTGCCGAAAACCACGGTGGTCTCTATCGCAGCTTGGCCGAGCTGCGCGCCAGCAACGGCACCGCCAAGCGTAACGTTTTTCGCGCACTGGGGCTCGACTACCGCTACCTGGACACGGGCAACGACGTATTAACGCTGGTCGACACACTGCAGGAGCTGCGCGATATCGACCATCCCATCGTGTTACACGTCTCGACCGCCAAGGGTAAGGGTTTTGAGCCGGCCCAAAACGACCCCGAACGCTGGCATCACGTGGGGCCCTTCGACATGGCAACCGGTCGCAAGCTCTGCCCGGGCCATCCGAGCGAGCCCGCACCGCGCACCTATGCCGACATTACGGGCGAGGCGCTCAGCGCTGCCATCGCGCGCGACCCGCAGGTCGTGGGCATCACAGCTGCCACGCCCTACATCATGGGCTTTACGCCCGAGCTTCGCGCTGTCGCCGGCAAGCAGTTTGTCGACGTGGGCATTGCCGAGGAGCACGCCGTCACCTTTGCCACCGCGCTCGCCCGTTCGGGCGCCAAGCCGGTCTTTGGCGTGTACGGCACGTTTTTGCAGCGCGCCTACGACGAGCTCTGGCACGACCTGTGCCTCAACGACGCCCCGGCGACCATCCTGGTGTTTGGCGCGTCAATCTTTGGCACCACATCCGAGACGCACCTCTCGTTCTTTGATATTTCCATGCTGGGCGCTCTCCCCAACATGCACTACCTGGCACCGGCCTGCATGGAGGAGTACCTTTCCATGCTGAGCTGGTCACTTGACCACCGCGAGCATCCCGTGGCGATTCGCGTGCCGGGTATCGGCCTGGTAAACCGCCCCGATTTGGCGCCCGCCGAGGACACCGACTACAGCGCCGTTCGCTACAACGTGGTGCGCCAGGGTCGCGACGTTGCCGTGCTCGCGCTTGGCGATTTCTTTGAGCTGGGCGAGCGCGTGGCAAACCGTCTGACTGCCGAGTACGGCATCGAGGCCACGCTCGTCAATCCGCGCTTTGCAACCGAGCTCGACCGCGAGTTCCTCGACAGCCTTGCCGCCGAGCACCGCGTCGTCGTCACCCTTGAGGACGGTATCTTGGACGGCGGCTGGGGCGAGCGCGTAGCCTGTTACCTGGCATGCACGCCGTTGCGCACGCGCACCTTCGGCATCGCCAAGGGCTTCCCCGATCGCTACGATCCAAACGAACTGCTGGCTCAGAACGGCATGACGGTCGAGAACATGGCCGCCGAAGCCGTAAGGCTACTCAACGAGTAAAAAACCTCCGCAAGGGAAGCACCCCCTGCGGAGGTTTCATCTATTACGACACGATTATCTCAATCTGTAACACCTAGGAGTCAAAATCCCTTCTAACTGTTATAGATCTAGACAAACCGTCTTTGCCCCTGACCTTTGTCTCGATCTGTAACAGATAGAGACCTTTTGGCCGTCTAACTGTTACAGATCGAGACATTCGAATCCCCCTAAGGATAAAATCTCGATCTGTAACAGTTACTCGGCAAAAATGGCTGCAGGTGTTACAGATCGAGACAAAACAGCAAGGCATGCCGCTGCATCGGCCAGAACCACCACAAAGGTGCCTGTCCCCTTTGTGGTGGTTTTAGGTCACGGTCGGTGCAAAAAACGAATAACCGTTCATACGTGATCTCCTTACTTATATATATGTCGCGTTGCCGCCATTATAACGACCGCCATGAGCGATCATGCCGTCTGCAAAGCGCTATCTCAGCTGCAATATTCGACGTTTGTCCAGATAAAACCTACCAAAATAAACCTGTCCCTATTTGGTAGGTAGAATAACCCATAAGGTAAGTATGTTTCTGAGTTATTTCGTGTTGACCCATTTGAGCGGGATAGGGTATAACTCTACTCAACCGCTAGGATTTTTTGAGAAAGGTGTTCTCCTATGAGCAAGAACCTCTCCCAGCAGGTCGTTCTCGACCGTCGCGGCTTTGTCGCCGCCACCTTCGCAACCGTCGCCGGCCTTGGTCTTGCCGGCTGCTCCGACACCAGCGCCGAGGCCGACAAGGGTTCCGCCGGCTCCTCCAAGAGCTCCGAGGATACCGAGGCTTCCACCACCCTCGACGCCAAGGCATTCGACAAGCTCGTCGACAAGGGCCCCAAGGCCGACGACGATGCCATCGCCGCCAGCACTTGGGCAACTGCCGTCAAGAACGCCGGCGTCTTTAAGATCGGTGGCGTTCAGACCTCCACGCTCTTCTCCCTCCTCAACGAGAAGGATGGCAAGACCCGCGGCTTCGACGCCGGCATCGCACAGCTCCTGTCCAACTACATCCTGGGCGAGAACAAGGTCGAGATCACCCAGGTGACCTCCGACACGCGCGAGTCCGTGCTGCAGAACGGCCAGGTCGACGCTGTGTTCGCCACCTACACCATCACCGATGAGCGCAAGAAGCTCGTCTCCTTCGCCGGTCCCTACTACTACACCCAGCAGGCCATCCTGGTGCTCGCCGATAACGACGACATCAAGAGCGTCGACGACCTGGCCGACAAGAACGTCGCCGTCCAGTCCGGCTCCAACGGCCCCGCCATCCTGGAGGAGTTCGCTCCCAAGGCCAGCCAGCAGGAGTTCAAGACCGACGAGGAGGCCCGTCAGGCACTTCAGCAGGGCCGTGTCGACGCCTACGTCATCGACAACAACATGCAGCAGAGCGCCCTGGTCCGTGAGCCCGGCAAGTACAAGATCGCCGGCAAGCCTTTCGGCAGCAAGGAGCCCTACGGCATCGGCCTGCCGCTCGATTCCGACGGCGTCGCCTTTGTCAACGACTTCCTTAAGAAGATCGAGGATGACGGCACCTGGACCGAGCTGTGGCAGATCTGCATCGGCGACCGCACGGGCGACACCAACGTTCCCGAGCTGCCCGAGGTTGGCGCCTAGGCTCTACGTCTGGAAACAGCCACCACGAAATCATACGGAAACGCATTAAACGCTTTATTGCGCTAAACTGTTTCCGCACTGAGTTGTCGGGGCTTCCGTACACACGGGAGCCCCTTTCCTTATCGGCGGGAGGTCCGCATGAGTCTCTCCGAACTCTGGTCACTCTATGGCCAGAACTATATCGATGCGTTGTTTGCCACTTGGGGCATGACGCTCGAATCGTTTGTCATCGCCATGGTGTTGGCCGTCGCCATCACGGTGATGCGAGTGTCACCGCTCAAACCACTGCGCGTCTTTGGCGACCTGTATGTCCAGGTCTTTCGTAATATCCCCGGCATCGCGCTGCTTATCATCGTGGTCTATGCGCTGCCGCCGCTCAAGATCGTGCTGCCCTACCGCACCTGCGTCATCGTGGCAACGGTTCTCTTGGGCTCGGCCTTTGGTTCTGAGAACTTTATGAGCGGCATTAACACCGTCGGCGTCGGTCAGGTCGAGGCAGCGCGCTCGCTCGGCATGAACTTTAACCGTATCCTCGCCAAAATCGTGATTCCGCAGGCATTGCGTTCGAGCGTGCTGCCCATGACCAACCTCTTTATCGCCGTCATGCTCACCACCGCCCTCGGCAGCCAGGTGCCGCTTCAGCCGCAGGAGCTCACCGGCGTCGTGAGCTACATCAACACGCGCTCGCTCGGTGGCGTCGCCGCGTTCTTTATCTCGGCCCTCGGCTACCTGGGTACGGCCTTTGTGGTGAGCCACATTGGCAACCACATCGATAAGAAGGTGAGGATCCTCCGATGAGCAAACATTCCTCCCCTGCACTTACCATGCGCGATGCGCTCTACGAGGCTCCCGGCCCCAAGATGCGCGCCAAGATTCGCATCGGCACCGCCATCTCGCTTGTCGCCGTCGCCGCGCTCGTCGTCCTCGTGCTGCAGCGCTTTTATTTGACCGGTCAGCTTTCAGTCCACTATTGGTATTTCTTTACGCACCTCACCACCTGGAAGTTCCTGCTTGCCGGCTTTAAGGGCACCGTTAAAGTCGCACTCACCGCCGGCGCCATCGCGCTGGTGCTGGGCTTAGCCCTTATGCTCGGCCGCACCAGCGACATTAAGCCGCTGCAGCTGGTCTGCCGCGTGCTCACCGATTTCTTCCGCGGCGTGCCGAGCCTGCTGTTTATCTACTTCTTCTTTTTGGTGCTACCCCAGTACAAGATCTCGCTGCCGTCGTTTTGGATGCTCACGCTGCCCGTTGCACTCGCCGCGGCCGGCGTACTGGCCGAAATCTTCCGCGCCGGCGTCAACGCCGTGCCTCGCGGTCAGGTCGAGGCGGCTCAGGCGCTCGGCCTCTCCAAGGCTAAAATCACCTTTAAAATCGTGCTGCCCCAGGCGATTCGGTTTATCATCCCATCGTTGATTTCGCAGCTTGTGGTCGTGGTTAAGGACACCACCGTCGCCTACGTGGTGAGCTACCCCGACCTGATGCAGAACGCCCGCGTGCTTATCACCAACTACGACGCCCTCGTGTCGGTCTACCTGGTAATCGCGGTCATCTACATCCTCATCAACGTCGCCATCAACAAGGCCGCCATCTATGTTTCACACAGGACCGGCGCAGCCATCATTCGCTAAGTACCCACGTTTTTAAGGCATAAGGAGCCGAGCATCATGGCACAGAGCACTTCTTCTTTCGACAAGCAGCCGCTTATCGAGCTCAAGCACGTCGATAAGCACTATGGCGACCTGCACGTTCTCAACGACATCAACCTGTCAGTCAATCGCGGCGAAGTCGTCGTCGTGATTGGCCCCTCGGGCTCGGGCAAGTCGACCATGTGTCGCACCATCAACCGCCTGGAGACCATCGACTCGGGCGAGATTCTCATCGAAGGCCAGCCCCTGCCGCAGGAAGGCAAGGACCTTGCTCGCATGCGCGCCGAGCTGGGCATGGTGTTTCAACAGTTCAACCTGTTTGCGCACATGACGGTGCTGCAGAACGTCATGCTGGGGCCGGTCGACGTGCTGGGCGTGTCCAAGGAGGAGGCTCGTGAGCGCGCCATGGACCTGCTGAGCCGCGTGGGCGTTGCCGAGCAGGCCGATAAGGTGCCCGCACAGCTCTCGGGCGGCCAGCAGCAGCGCGTAGCCATCGCCCGCTCGCTTGCCATGCAACCCAAGGCCATGCTTTTTGACGAGCCCACGAGTGCCCTTGACCCCGAGATGATCAACGAGGTGCTCGAGGTCATGGTCCGTCTGGCCCAGCAGGGCATGACGATGATCGTGATTACGCACGAGATGAACTTTGCCCGCCGCGTAGCCGACCGCGTCGTATTTATGGCCGATGGTCAGATCGTAGAGACCGGCACGCCCGACGAGTTCTTCGACCATCCCCAGACCAAGCGCGCCCAGGACTTCCTTAACTCCATCAAGGGCCACTAACCCGGGAACCACGCACGCCTGTCATGTCAATCCGAATTCGAAAGTCACCCCTATGATCGGAACCCGCACCTCATCGTCATACACCCCGCACGTCGACGTCGCCCCCGCCGACCGCCCGCTGATCCTCGTCGCGCCGCGCTGGGAAGAGGCGAAGCCGTTTTTGAGCGAGACGCTTTCCCCCAACGAGGAGATCGCCAGCGTCTTTGTCGACGCCATCCTTGCCGCCGGCGGACTGCCGCTGCAGATGTCCATCACTGAGGACATTGAGGTCATCCGCCATTACGTGAATATCGCCGACGGCGTCGCCATCCCCGGAGGCCCGGACGTCAACCCCAAGCGCTGGGGCGATGAGCGCCCTTACGACCCCACGCTGTGCTGCGAGATCCGCGATAGCTTTGAGTTTAAGCTGGTCGGCGAGGTACTCCGCGCCAAGAAGCCGCTCTTTACCACCTGCCGCGGCACGCAGTTGCTCAATGTCGCCACTGGCGGCACCCTGTGCATGGACGTGCCGAGCCTGGGCGCTCGCGAGGGCCGCACGCAGTGGCGCCATACCCACGTGCTCAACGACCCCGTGCATCCCGTCGAGGTCGTGCCGGGCTCGCTGCTGGAGCGCGCGCTTGGCGGGCACAGGCTGATCCAAACCAACTCCGCACACCACTGCTGCGTCGATCGTCTGGGTAAGAGCACGCGCTTGGTCGCCAAGGCAACCGACGGCGTTCCCGAGTGTATCGAGGTCGAAGGCCAGCCATTCTGTCTAGGCGTGCAATGGCACCCTGAGTACACGTGGAAGACGCTCGAGACCGACTTTAACCTGTGGAAGTCGTTTGTCGAGGCGGCGGCAAAGGTTAAGCAGGCTCGTTAGCTCGCGAATCACACAGGCTTAAACCTTCCATGCCAGGGGGGCGGACACCAGCCAAGGTGCCCGCCCCCCTGTATTTGATACGCTCGGTATGTTTATCCCTCACAAACAATCAAAGAAATCTCGACCGCAATCGGTCGACGGTAAAGCAAATGGCAAAAACGCTTGCTACGTTTATGAGACAGTCAATTAAAATCGAAGTGCATTGACTATCCTCCAACGGGGTCACGCCGCAAATCCACATGAGCATCGAAGACGGAAGCGGAAGCATGGAATTGACCCCGACCTGTATGTAGATCGCTACGACGTTGACAAGCAATAGCATGCCAATCGGACCGAAGCCGGATCCAAAGTAGGAAACAACGATCACGCAAGAGACCACGTATGCAAGGCAGGCAACAGCTGCAAGAACAAGTCGATAGCAAAATACATGCAGGTTGAGATGCTGTTGAGCATCTAAAACGATTGCGCAGTTAAGGCAGTACAAAACGACGCTCGACAGGACAAAAGCGCCCAAAAGGGCAAGTGAAGACAGTATCGCTCGTGCAACAGTAGCGCACGCCCGCTTCCCTCCCCGAGCCTCCGACAGCCCCCACGGTTCCTCTGCAAAGCTCGAACTGACAAAACGCGGCACAATGCAAGCTGCGATGAACGGAAAGAACAATGCATGAGCCAACGGGGCTACGTTGAACAGCAGACCGCGAAAAACCTCTGCATTACCAAATAGAAGGACATCCTCCGCCGATAGCCGAAGCGTCGGGTCTGGGAAAAAGCCCAAGAAACTGTTCTCACGGAGGCTACAGAACCACATCGGGAAAGAATTAATCTGCAATACCACCATGCACGCATAAATTACCAGGATTAAGGCGTACGTCCATTTGCTCACATGCTTCAATTCTGACTGAAGGAATCTTCTAGTCTGACGAGCCATTGACCACACCCCCAGCACGAAAGCTCACGAGAGCGTAAATCAATACCGATAGACAGCTGGCTGCCGCGCCATATCCCAGAAGCGTCAGCTGCCCCATATCGCTATACCCAAGGGCACATCCAACTCCAAGGTACGGCCCCGGAAGAAAGAAGATCCATCGCAAGGACGGTATGGGCGTCTGAAGGTAAGTTCCGTAGAGCGTCAAGCTCATGACAAATCCAACTATCACCACGGCCCCGCTCAATACAGCGCTGCCCGTAATCCGATAGATGGTCACCGTCTCCAGCGCAACCGATATCACCAATACAGCGTTGACTATCATTGCAGGCAAAAATGCAGCCAGCATGCCATGCACGTAGTTTTGCCCTCCACGTGTTACGGCTACGGCAAAAAGAAGAAGGCAAAGCGCACTATATACTGCGCCAATTATTAAAGCAGACGAAAATGCATGGGCTAGAGCCCCATAAAAGCTGTTGAGACCTCTTGCCAAAGAAATTCGGCAGCCCTCTTCATAGCCACGTTCCTGTAGAATTACCAGGCAAACGATGAGCGGTACAAACAAAGATGTGCCGGCAAAGGCACTACGCACAAGGGACTCATCGGGTGCAGAAGAATCGATTACATTCCAGCAGAAGCCAATATCCTCCCCAAAAACGCTATTGCCACAGGCGAGCAACGTTGTTCCGTTTTTTAGAAAGATGCCGAAGAGAAGGCCGAACGCCAGCATAAGCGCAAGACCAAACTTCGCCGGAAATATCCTGTGCAAACGCATCATATCTGCCTTTATGGGATGAATCGCCCGCTTCATAGCGAGACCACCTTCATCAAGCGCCTGTAATACTCTTTTAGGGACGACGCCTCATCCCTTATGACGTCCATCGATTCCTTTTTTATCAGTTCGCCGTCATGAATAAACAGGCAGCTTGTTGCAACCGATGCCAACTCATCCAAATCATGACTAGAGATGAGCATGGTCTTACCCTGCTCTCGATTCAATCGACCGATAAGGGCCCATATACTCTCGATGCCCAACGGATCCAATCCATTTGCCGGCTCATCGAAAATTAGTACGTCGGTGTCACCCAACAAAGCCGTAGCTATATCCAGTCGCCGTTTCATTCCCAGAGAAAAACTGCTCACGCTCTTTTTCTCATCGGCATCCAGTCCAACTAGGCTCAAAACGCGAGGAATCTCACAATTCTCATCAAGCCCCCATTCCGCACATCGGATCCGAAGATTCTCAGCCGCACTGAGGGATTGGTATGCTCCGCTGGAATCTGGCACATAGCCGACACGCGTCCGCATCAGGCTCAGCTCTTTTTTCGACTTGCCTCCAAAGAGCTCCACGCTCCCCGACGATGGCTCACAGAGGCCCAGCACTATTTTAATAAGCGTGCTTTTGCCCGCCCCGTTTGCACCAACAAGGGCGCAAAGCTCAGACTGATGTACCTCGAAGGAAACGTCATGCAACACACGCCGTTTTCCATAGCGCTTTGACACCTTTGATAGCTTTATCGCTGATGCGCTCATTGGCCTCCCGTTCTGCTTGATAATAAAACCGCTGCTGCCAGACTGTCGCCTGGCAGCAGCCGCAACTGCTAGAGATTAACAAAACAGAAGTTTTTGCTGCAGTTATTGACGCAAGTGCGTGCTCCACAGAATTTCTTGCAGTAACCGTTACACCCACCACCGGGGTCCACATAACTCGGTTTGACAATCCAGCTCATATCGTTCCTCCCTTCTTTTATCGTTCGTTCTTGATGTTATTGTTTGCCGATAACTTATATTTGTCAAGATAATTAATAAACAAAGAACCCATGTTAGACACGGGTTCCGTTACACTGATATTTCGTTATAGTTGTTCGCTTTATGCTACTCGTCGCTCAAATCGACAGCAAAGACTGATGTCGGAAGCGACGCCTCATTGCCTCCACCATTCCGCATCTGCCTCACGACATTTTTTGCGCGCTCGACAATAAGCTCCTCAAGCTCCTTCTCGCTCACGCGCCGAATAATATCTCCCGGTTGACAATCAAGTTCATCGCAGATATCGAGAAGCGTCTTAAGGCGAATAGCCTTAATTTTCCCGTTTCTTAGCTTTGAGATATTGGCCGGGGTATGCCCCGTGGCGCGAATCAGATCAGCGCTGGTCTTTCCGATCTTAAGCAGCTGCGTCTCAAGCTCGATGATGAGATAGCTCATGTTTCCTCCTACACAAGCTCGTCAGACTGCTCTTGGAGCAGCGAGGCATAGCTCCAGATCACCGAGACAAACAAACAGACAGCCGCGCCGATAAGCGACCCCGCGTCAAAGGCAACGCCCTGGCAAATCGCGATAACGAAGGAATGGGGCACGACGCAAAGCTCCAGGCCGCCAATGGTGAGATTGACCGATCCATAGGCACCAACAAGCGAAACCGCGGCGTTAACAGCAAAGGCAAGCGCGAGAACACGGATAAGCCGCACATGCGCCCTAGTAAAGGGCGATACGCCCCGCGAAATGTCACGGCTGATTCCGCACAAAACGACAAGCGAAATACCCATGACAAGCGCCATGCACAGTCCGCTTGGGATAACGATGCACCCGCCATCGAGAAGCGTCACAACACCGAAAGAATCGACAGAAGCAACGTTTGCAGTCGCATACCAGATCACGTAAACAACCAACGCGACAAAAGCGACGAGCATTCCCGCAGAAATGACCGTCATGCAAAAACCGAGCTTCCTGATATTTTCGCGCGCCTTGGCCATACGCTGAACGCTATTGGACATACACTCACCCTCGTCGACTCTATCGTTATCGGAATAGTTTATCGAACAACGATATGGATTGCATGCGGAAAGCCCCGCCAGTGCGCATAGCCCACTCACTAATCAGAAAGGGTGAGAGTGGATTTTTGGACACGTATCGAACGAGAGTGGATAATCTCCCACTTTGAGGCCGCCACAGGGCCAAAAACGGGAGATTATCCACTCTCATAGTCATTGGGGACGCCCTTTTATGTCTACATCAACGGACTCTGGGCGGCACAAGGCCTGCAAGCCCTTACTCAGCTGCCTCGCGCAGGGCCGACATCGTAGCCGCATACTGCTGTCGCAACGCATGCAGCCCATCGCGGGCACCGTCAACGGTATCCGCATCGCGCAACGCCTCGGTCACCACAACCGCCGGCTCGTACAGATTGTCGAACCCCAGGTTCTGGCTCACGCCCTTGAGCGTATGCACGGCCATAAACGCACTCTCGGCGTCTCCTGCCGCCATAGCGGCCTCGAACTTGTCCATGCTCTCGTCATCCAGGAACTTAAGGGCAAAGCGGGCGAGCATCTCCTCGCCCATCAGGCGAACGCAGGCGCCATCGTAATCGGCACCGATCTTCTCATACGCTTCACGCATGGAACCCATAAATTATAACTCCTTTGGTCGAACTAAATCGTGGGAAACGCGACGACGTCGGCAGGGCGCGCCAACGTTTCGGCGATACGGTCTTGCACCTCAAGCAGGCAGTCGAGCAGTAGCGGGTTAAACTCACCGCACTTGCCGTCCAGAATCATCTGAATCGCTTCCTGGTGCGGGATGGCGTCCTTGTACACGCGCACGCTCGTGAGCGCATCGTATACGTCGGCCACCGAGACCACCTGCGCGGCAATGGGAATGTCGTCGCCCTTAAGGCCGTCGGGATAGCCCTTGCCGTCCCAACGCTCGTGGTGCCAGCGCGCGATCTGGTATGCGTACTCCAACAAGGAATTGCCGGCATGCTGACGGCCCAACTCAAGCAGCATATCTGCGCCGAGGGTGGTGTGGGTCTTCATAATCTCGAACTCCTCGGACGTCAGGCGTCCGGGCTTGTTGAGGATCGCGTCGTCGATCGACATCTTGCCGATATCGTGCAGCGCCGAGGCCATAGCGATCGTGGAGCGCTGTTCGTTGTCGAGCGGGAACTTGTCGCTGCGATGCACCAGGCAGCCCAACAGCAGCTCGGTCAGCTTTTCGATATGCGTGACGTGCAGGCCGCTCTCGCCGTTGCGGAGCTCCATGACGCCGGCCATGATATCGATCAGCATGCGGCTGTTCTTGACGCGCACGTTGTATTGCTGAGACAGCAGGTTTGTCAGGCGACGCTGCTTGGCATACAGGCGGATGGTATTACTCACGCGGCGGCGCACGACGCGCGCGTCGAACGGACGGTTGATGTAATCCGATGCACCCAGCTCGTAGGCGCGCAGCACCACGTCGTCGGAATCTTCGCTCGAAATCATAATGACGGGCAGGTTATCGGCGGCAGATCGACGTGACAGATCGCCCAGCACCTCAAAGCCGTTCATGCCCGGCATGATGATGTCGAGCAGCACAAGCGACAGCTCATCGCCGTAGCGGTCGACCATATCGAGCGCCGCGCGGCCGTTGTCTGCTTCCAGGATGCGATATTCGTCCTTGAGCATCTCGTTGAGGATGACACGGTTCATCTCGGAGTCATCAACGATAAGAATCGAAGGCTTATCGCTTTGGAAGGTCTCGATTGCATCGGCATCCGTCACGACCGTACCGGGCTTTGCCTTGGCATGGCTCAACAATTGGACCGCGCGGCTCACGCCCTCGTCGACCGTATCGCCATTGATGTGAACACCGCCCACGCATGCCGACAGGCTCACATGCTCATGACCCGGAACAATCGTGGCGTGGACGGCATCGGATACATGACGTAGACGACGGGCGAAGTCATCGGAGGGGATATTGGGCATGACGGCCACAAACTTGTCGCAGCCAAGGCGCACAAGTTCGTCAGTCGAACGAATGCCGCTGCGAATCGCCGCCGCCACAGCGCCGAGCGCGAGATCGCCGGCATGACGGCCACAGGTATCGTTGAAGACCCTAAAATCATCAAGGTCGATCATCGCAACGCCGGCGTTCATGCGGGCGCTGCGAAGCTTTTCCTCGTAATATCGGCGATTATGCACGCTCGTCAGCACATCGGTGTAGACAAGGTCCTCTTCTGCGGCCTCTTGTTCATCGATAGGGCGCACCATCAGCAAAACGTGAGGCTCGCCCTCGACCGTCAAAGAGCGCACACGGGCACGGTACTCAACGCCGTCGTTGAGCAGCCGCTCCGATATCTCATCGGAGCTTGCCATGGCCTCAAGACTTGACTGGCGCAGGCAAGGGCACCGATCGCCGGCGAGCAGGCAGTTGCGGTCGCTCTTGACCTGATCGGCCGACAGCAGACGCACCACGGGGTAGATCTTCGCGGCGCGGGCCACCTCGGCGGCAGCCTCTTCGTCGGTTAGATTGGCCTCGTGATCATTGAGCATACGGGGGGCCTTTCGGTCGATGCGTTTGATAGCAATAGGTATCAAATGGTATAAGGGTAGCATCTTGTCAATGCAGGCAAGCGCGCGAATATCGTTACATTTTCATGAGTTGGCAGACGGTATGTTTGGGACTGCGGACGCAAGGTTTTGGGGGTATTTGTTAACACCGCCGAAACGCTTGCAAGTGTCGGCCGTTTTGGTTGGCACAATTGCTACGACCCCAGGATGCCGCGGACGGCATGGGCTGCCGGCGCTGGGCGGTCACGCAGGCCATTATGCGCGCCGGGAATCGTCACGAGCGGGCAGCCTAGTAGCTCTGCCGCCGTCTGTGTGCCTGCCTCGCGGGTCGTGCCGATCGAGAGCTCACCCAAGAGCACGGCGGCCATGGCCTTTGATGCGCGAGCGCGGTCCCAATCGGGGACATAGGTCATGGTGGCCTCGTATTCGTTTGCCATAAAGCTGCGCCCGTTGCGCAGGGCGTGCTTGGCTTCCGCCTCGGTTGTTTTGGGAGCTTCGGGATCGGGCTCGCCGATGGCGCCCAAGAAGACCCTCAATGCCCTCGAGACCTTCCCCGCCGCAATCATGTCGAGCAAAATGGGAGCCGCGCCCAGGCCAACGCCCTCGCCCGTCACGGCGGGCTCATGCAGGATCGCACGCGAGACGACAGCCGGGTTTGTACGAAGAAGCTCCAGGGCAACCAGCGTACCGGCACTGTGCGCGAGCACGTTTGCCGGAGCGCCGACGTACTCGATTACGGTTTGCAGATCGGCGGCCTGAGCGGCGAGGTCGTAGCGGCCGTCCGCAGCATCGCCGCTCTCGCCGCAGCCGCGACGGTCGTAGGTAATTACGCGATAGTCGCGGCTGAGCTCGCGGGCGATACCGTCAAAAAAGACGCCGTCGACGCAGGCGCCGTGAACGCATACCAAAGCAGGCGCATCGGGCAACACGCCCGGTCTGGCATACTCGTGGCAGACAATCGCGGTGCCCGCATTCTCAACCGTAAAATCCATGTTGTGGTCCTATCGTCAACGCCGTCCGGCCGCGTCAAGGTGTGGCTTGGCTGTTTTGGCGTCATTTGTACAGAAACGAACGCGTTTACTCTACCCGTCTGGCGCCCTTTGCTTGCAGCACAATTAGTCAATCAGCCATTTCCAGGCAGGAACCACTCGAACGATTCCCGATGGGGTTTCAATCGTCTCTTCGGTATCCATCGTTACGATAACCGATTCATCGATGCCGTATTTGAACATGCCCGCCGCAAGGGCTGATACCTCGCGTTGCAGCGTCTTTGGATTCGTTATATCTGTACTCACCTGAATCAACCGATACGCATCACCAAGTAGAGCGTCCCCCATCACAAAGTCGATCTCATGAGATTTCTTCTCATGCTCAAACGTCAGCCGAGCGAGAGAGCCCGTGCGCGCGACCGGTGCTAAACGACGGAGTCTATTAAACACCGCCGTCTCTAGCCGCTGGCCCACTTCCTTGCTTGCCGCTTTCGAGAACGCAGCAAACATTCCCGGATCGACCGAATAAACCTTTGAGCTGGATCGAGGGTTGTCGGCAAGCGCTCGGCTCAAATCACCCAAAGAAAAGACTAAATAAGCCTCCTCGTAATACGACAGCAGGCTTGACAGCGTCTCTCGTGACGTCGAGACTCCCCGGCTCTTTAACTCATGCGCGATCTTATTCACAGAGAGCTCACGCCCAGACGAGGCAAGGCACCTGGTGAGGAAACTCACCGCGACTTGCGGCATTCGCAGGTTATATCGCTCGATCACGTCCATCGCCGCCGTTCGGTACGCATACTCTTGCATGAGTATCATGCCGTCGGCGGCGGGCAATTTGAGTGCTGCGATGTAACCGCCACGAAGTAGATAGTCATTAAGCGCATTTCGCAGCACAGCTGCGTCAGTCGACGAAAACCCATCGGAAGCGCTGACGGATTGCCCCGTCGACCAACGAACGAACTCACCAAAACTCAATGGGAAAAGCTCTTTGGAAATCGAGCGACCCCTGAACTCCGAGGCTAGCTCAGCTGACAGCATCTTTGATGAGGAACCCGTGACATAGACTGTTGCTTCAGTTGAATCGATAACGCGTCTCAAGAAAAGGCTCCAGTCGGGCACCTCTTGAATCTCATCGAAAAAGAGAAAGCACCCTTCTTCCTTTGCCGCAGGACGCATGGCAAAGAATGTATCGAGCACATCGGAAAGAAGCGCCGCCGAATACGGCTTGAGACGCTCGTCTTCGAAGTTGAAGTACAGAATATTCTGAGGATTATAGCCCGCCGCAACAATGTCGTGCATCTCTTGAAAAAGGCGATACGTCTTGCCGCATCGACGCGTACCCACAATCACCTGTGCAAGGTTATTACGCGCGGGCTTTTGAATGGGAAGAAGCTGGAGTTCGCGATTGAAAACCTCTGGTATACCGAGCTTCTCAAAATCAAGGATTTTCTCCTGCACTAATGAGTTAAACGGCATGACAACTCCAAATCTTGCAGTTCTACTTTGCAAGAAAGCATAAATCTTGTAAGACAAAACTGCAAGATTTGGGTTCTAGAACTATCGCTTTCGCATCATCCCACTAACCAAAAGGAAACCAACTTGGCATTATGTGCCCTCTTTACGTCGCTAGTAAGAAGGGGAATATCTTAGCTGCCACAGTATTTGTCACCTGTGGGTTTGATCCGGCTTATGAGCGCCAGCCTCAGCAGCCGAACGCGAGCAAAAGCACAGACGTTCAAGAGACGACAGCACGAAAGGAAGCTCAATATGTTGGAGAAAATCGCAATCGATGACCTGCAAATGAATCCGGTAACCAAGTTTGGCCTGGAATGGGCTGCCCTCGTGAGCGGGCGTGCAGACGGCATTCATGACGCCATGACCATCTCGTGGGGGCAGATGGGATCGCTTTGGGAGCGGCGCGGCGAAGGCACGCCCCATCGGGGGCTCTCCACCGTCACCGTCTTTGTGCGACCTCAGCGCTACACCCACGAACTTATGGAGCACGGCGACCACTTCTCCATCTGTTTTCTAGGCGAGGGGCACCGCCGCGAACTTGGCTACCTTGGCGCTAAAAGCGGGCGCGACGGCGACGAGCTCGAGCATCTCAAGCTCACGGCAATCGAGCTCGACGGGGCTTGCGCCATCGCCGAATCGGAGCTCGTGCTCACCTGCAAAAAGCTCTATGCGGCGCCTCTTGTGGAAGGGGGCTTTGTCGATCGCCGCCTTATCGACGACAACTATCCTCAGCGTGATTTTCACACGGTATATGTTGGCGAAGTTCTCGGTGTTTGGAAGCAGGTTTAATCGGCAGGCGGCAGAGCAGCGCTTGCTGTCCCACTTTTTGAGTTTGATCGGGGTGCCCCATATCCAACCGCTCGCAGGGTGATAAGCTGGAGTGCAAACGTTACGAGGGGACCTTTTTATGTCTACGTTTTTGAATGCCAGCCCGATCTTTGGCCCTGTCCGCAGCCGACGCTTGGGGCTTTCGCTCGGCGTCAACATGATGCCGGCCAGTGGCAAGATTTGCACGTTTGACTGCATTTACTGCGAGAACGGCTTTAACGGCGAGCGCCCGTGCCACGAGCCGCACAACACGGCCGCCGTGGTGCTCGACGCGCTCGAAGCCAAGCTGCGCGAGATGGCCGCCGAGGGCGAGCTTCCCGATGTGATCACCTTTGCCGGCAATGGCGAGCCCACTGCCGCTCCGGAGTTTCCGCAGGCCATCGCCGGCGCGGTGGCGCTGCGCGACGAGCTGGCGCCGAATACCAAGATCGCCGTGCTCTCCAACGGCACGCGCGCCGACCGTCCCCAGGTACACGATGCGCTCATGATGGTCGACGACAACATCCTCAAGCTCGATACCGTGGATCCGGCGTTTATCCAGCTGCTCGACCAGCCTGTCGGTCCTTACGACGTGGAGCATCAGATTGAGACTTTCGCGAGCTTTGGCGGGCACGTCATTATCCAGACGATATTCCTGACTGGTGAATACCAGGGCGAATCCGTCGACAACACCGGCGAAGAGTACGTTGGCCCTTGGCTCGCAGCGCTCGAGCGCATCCGTCCGCAGGAAGCAACCATCTATACCGTGGCGCGCGAGACACCAGTCGCCGGCCTTGCCAAAGCAGCGCCCGAGGTGCTCGATGCCGTCGCCGCGCGTGTCGAAGCCCTCGGCATCCCCTGCCAGGTAAGCTACTAGCAACACCACGCGCGGAAACACCGGGGCAGCTCGAACGGCACGCAGCCCGAGCCGTCAACGCCCGCCATCCCGCCCCTAAGTTGCGGTGATATAGTTCCTATTTGTGCTGTTAAAACGCTTAAACCGGAACTATATCACCGCAACTTTTATGAGTGCGCGGGTAGGCTATACTAGCTGCGGATGAAAGGAAGTTAGCCATGTATGACAAGGGACCTGTGCCCGGCCGCAACGACGCCTGCTGGTGCGGCAGCGGCAAGAAATATAAGAAATGTCACAGCGCCTTCGACGAGCGCCTCGAGCGCCTGTGGGAGGAGGGCTGGAACGTCCTGCCCCGCACGCTCTACAAGACGCCCGCCGACATCGAGGGCATCAAGCGCTCTGCCGCCATTAACGTAGGCGTGCTCGACTACGTGGGTGAGCACATCGCCGCGGGCATGACCACCAACCAGATCGACCAGATGATCTACGACTACACCGTCGAGCACGGCGGTACGCCGGCCGACCTCAACTACGAGGGCTACCCCAAGAGTGTGTGCACCTCAATCAACGACGTCGTCTGCCACGGCATTCCCTGCGACACGGACGTCCTGCACGAGGGCGACATCATCAACGTGGACTGCTCCACGATCTTGGACGGATACTTTAGCGATTCGAGCCGCATGTTCTGCATTGGCGAGGTTTCGGACGAGCGTCAGCGCTTGGTCGACGTCACCCGCGCCAGCGTGGAGGCGGGCCTTGCCGCCGTCAAGCCGTGGCTGCCGCTGTCTGTGATGGCCGAGGCCGTTCAGAAGACGGTCGAGGACGCGGGCTTTAGCGTGGTGCGCGAGTACGGCGGACACGGCATTGGCAAGGAGTTCCACGAGGACCCGTTCGTGGGCTTCACCACCGAGGCGCCCGATGTGGACACCATCATGGTGCCGGGCATGGTCTTTACCATCGAGCCCATGGTCAACGCCGGCAAGCCCGATATTAAGATCAGCAAGGGCGACGGCTGGTGCGTGCGCACCAAGGACGGCAGCGACTCGGCTCAGTGCGAAGTTCAGCTGGTCGTGACCGAGAATGGTTACGAGCTGCTGAGCTGGTAGCCGTACGTACGCCGGATGCTGGCGGGCACACCCGTCTTGCATCCGGCGTTTTGTTTGAACGTTTTGCCCGATAAAAACTGCCAAAATAAACCTGCCCCTTTTTGGCAGGTCGACCGGAGAGGACTGCCTGTGAACATCTTGGTTTTGCTGCCCGTCAATGATCGTCATCGCGCGATCCTTGAATCGAGCGCCCCGGGCGAGGACTTTATCTATACGAGCGCCGATGCAGCCACGCGCAAGCAGGTCGCCGATGCCGATGTGATCCTAGGCAACATCGACCCCGCTATGCTCACGGCATGCGAGCATCTCCGGTTGCTACAGCTGCAGAGCGCCGGCTATGACGATTACCTCGCCGCCGGCACCGTGCCGGCCGACGCCAAGCTCTCCTGCTCGGTGGGCGCCTACGGCCAGGCCGTGAGCGAGCACATGTTTGCCATGGTTTTGTCCATGATGAAGCGCTTGCCTGGCTACCAGGACCTGCAGCGCGAGCATCGCTGGAAGGACCTGGGGCCGGTCACTTCGCTCAAAAATGCCAACGTGCTGGTGCTGGGCGCGGGCGATATCGGCGGGCACTTTGCCACGCTCTGCCGCAGCATGGGCGCGCACGTCCGTGGCATCAAACGCCATCCGCTCGTCTACCCCATCGTGTTTGAGGACATGGACGGCATGGACGCCCTGCCTGAGCGCCTGGCCGAGGCAGACGTCGTCGCATCCTTTATGCCCAGCACACCCGAGACCCGCGGCCTGGCGAACGCCGAGTTCTTCGCCGCGATGAAGCCGGGCGCGTTCTTTGCCAACGGTGGCCGTGGTGACCTCGTAGTTGTCGACGACCTGGTTGCCGCCCTTGAGTCGGGGCACCTTGCCGGCGCCGCGGTCGATGTCACCGAGCCCGAGCCGCTGCCCGAGACAAGCCCGCTGTGGGATGCGCCCAACATGCTCATCACGCCGCATGTCTCCGGCTGGTTCCACCTGGAGGCTACGCTCAACAACGTAGTCGATATCGCCGCCGAGAACCTACGCCACCTGCAAGCTGGCGAGACCCTCCGCTGCTGGATCGAGCATTAATTTGTTCCGGCGTTCTACCAAACGCCGGAACCGGTCGACGCTGCGCGACGTCCAGAACGGCAATTTGTCATTCAAAAGGCGAGGCATGACCAGAAGGTCAATGCCTCGCCTTTTTCATGCCAACTTGCTCGTCCTGGACGTCGCTCGCTGCCCATCCTCTGCCTGCGGTGTTGCCATTGTTGGCACCTGGGGACGTTCCTTTCCTGCCGGCAGGTGGGGACACTCCTTGTGAGTTTGGTGCAATGGGGTCAGGTTTGTTTGCACCATGACGCTGGTTCTGCCTGCGACACTCTCGTCAAAGTGATAATGCTTCGCTTATTGGAGCCAGCCCATCTCCTCGTCATAGCGATCCGAATAGGCTCTATGCTTGAGCCCTTCATCGCTCGTAGGTTGCGCCTTGGACACGTCGATCCCTGACTCATGGCAAGCAGTGGCGAACAGCTGCGAGCCCTGGTCGACAAGTTTGGCTCTGCGCTCGGCCTTCATTTCTTCGGCTTGCATTTACAGCTCTACGCTTTCGGCGCCGTTGATGGTTAGGTTGCGCTCGTAGAAGGCGGTGAGGGCGCGGATGGCGTACATCACGTCGCGCACGCCGCCGGTCTCGTAGCTCGAGTGCATGGCAAGCTGCGGCAGGCCCACGTCCACGGCATGCATGCTCGCCTGCATATTGGACAGATTGCCGAGCGTGGAGCCGCCGGCCATGTCGCTCTTGTTGGCGAAGGCCTGCGTGGGCACGTCGGCGTCATCGCAGATAGCCTGGAACACCGCGCGGCTAAAGGCATCGGTGCAGTAGTGCTGGTTGGCTGCCTCCTTGATGACGATGCCGCCGTTGAGCACCACCTGGTTGCGGGCATCGCACTTCTCGGCGCGGTTGGGATGCACGGCATGTGCATTATCGCAGCTCACGAGCATCGATGCGGCAAGGGCACGATGGTACGACTCGTCGTCAAAGCCCAGCGATCCGTTGATGCGGCGCAGCGCGTCGGCCAAGAACGTCGACATGGCACCCTGCTTGGTCTCGGAGCCAACCTCCTCGTTATCAAAGCAGCAGAAGACCGAAACGTCGTGCGCGTTCTCGGCACCCAAAAATGCCTGCAGTGAGGTGTAGGCGCAGGCCAGGTCGTCGAGCTTGGGCGTCGAAATGAACTCGTCGGCCCAGCCCCAAATGCGCGCATCCTGACGATTGACCAGGAACAGATCGCGGCCCAGAATCTGCTCGGGCTCAACGTCCAACTCGTCGGCAATCAGGGCGTCAAAGTCGCCCTGCTTAAGGTCACCGGCGCTGATGAGCGGGCACAGATCAATGGCTCGGTTGGGAGCAAAGCCCTCGTTAACGCCGCGGTTCATGTGGATGGCAAGGCTCGGAATGATAGCGACCTCGCGCTCGGTGGCAAGCAAGCGGCTCTCAATACGGTCGCCCTCGCGCACCAGCACGCGGCCCGCGAGCGCCAGCGGACGATCGAACCAGGTGTAGTCGATCATGCCGCCGTAGGCCTCGGTGTTCAGGCGCAGCGTCTCACCCGCACCGTCGAGCTCAGGCACGGCTTTGACCTTAAACGTCGGAGAATCGCTGTGCGATGCCGTGAGCTGAAAATGATAGTCACCGGCAACGCCGTCCTCGCCCCACGTTGCGGCCAGGTCCTCGCCCACCTTAAAGGCGATGACGCTCGAGGTGTTGCGCTGCGTGTAATAGCGACCGCCCGGCTCGATATCCCACGCCGCATTCTCGGGCAGGTAGGTAAAGCCCGCCTCGTCGAGCTCGGCCATAATGGTCGCCGCCGTATGGAACATGCTGGGGCATGCCTCGATAAAGTCGATGAGGTCGTTGGCGGCCTCGATATCGTCGGCCGTCACGTGCGCGCGCTCGGGCGTTTCCTGATCCGTCATGCTCTCCCCTTTCGCTGGGTTGATGGTCCCCTCCAGCATACCCCCAACTGGCCGGCCTGTCCGACAAATCGAATGCCAAACAAAGCCAGACGCTCCAAACAGAAAAGTCGATGCTCTTGCGTTACAGGCAAACGACAATTGAATTGACAAGTTAACCAGTGGTAATTTCTGGTATTTTTGTTTACTGCCTTTAACTTTTTGCGGTAAGCAACATGAGTTCTATGGCAGTTACCTATCATGTGCGACGCACATGACCACTGTCCATCCGGGTGCAACAGGAAAGGAGAGCAGCACCCAACGACCGATCGATAGAAAAGAGGTTCTATGCACAACGATAACGCTGTGCTGCGCAAGCTCAACACTGTGGGCAGCAATGCCTGTCGAGGTGCGCTCATCGCTGCGATGACCGTCTCGATGATGCCTACCAGCGCTTTTGCCGCAGCAGCAACAACGGAGACCGGCTCCGAAGCTACCAACAACGCGCCGATCTCCGCCACCAGTGAGGAAACGAAGTCCCTCAGCTCCGAGTATAGCCTGAGTGCCGTCTCTGACGACGCCGCATCCTCCTCGACCAGCTACGATTTGACCAAAATCGCAGATGGTACGTATGAGGGCACGGCCACGGCCGACTCGAATGATCCCGCTGCAGGCGGAAACGAGTGGGACGTCGACAGCTACGAGGTCAAGGTAACCGTACAGGTCGCCTCGCACAAGATCGCCTCCGTTAAGGTCTCCGATGAGACTTACGATGCGCTGACTGGCGAGAGCTGGGACTATCTCGACAAAGCCGAACACGGTAATGCCCGCAAGCACGTCACTGGTATGGCGGACAAGATCGTCGAGGCGAACGGAACAAGCGTTGATGCCGTCTCCACTGCCACCGTCTCGTCCAACGCCATCAAGGCTGCCGTCGATAATGCCCTGCAAGCTGCCTATGACGAGCAGAATCCGTCGACCCCTGCGACCGACGAGTACACCTACGGCTACGCTGGCCTGACGTGGGCCGAGTATTGGGCTGGTGAAAACGTGCAGGCGGCAGGGTCCTCCGCTTCGTCGAGCGAGCTCGATTCCCGCAACGAGGCCGACAAGGGCGCTTTTGACGTGGTGACCCGTGCAACCGCCAACCACGGCCTGCACCGCGGCAGCTATCAGTGCATGGCTACCATCTACACCAACGAGGGCGCGACGTTTGACCTGGCCACCTGGGCCGCCGACGGCAAGTCGTTCACCACGACCGACGGCAAGACCGTAACGTGGAACCGCGGCGCCATGACCTGCGACGGTGCAAGCTACACGCTCAAAGACTACGAGGTCACGGGACTCAAGTACGTTCCCGTCAAAATCAAGACCAGCGACCTCGAGGCTTTTAAGGCGAGCCACAGCTTTGTCGCCAATGGCGAGACGCTCGCCGGCGGCTACACCGAAAATAACCTCCAGGCTTACTCCGGCCTGGTTGCGGACGTCGATGCCAACACCAACGGCATTAAGACCGTGACCAACAATAACGGAACCTTCAGCTTCTCGGCCGCCACCACCGGCACCGACTCAGGTATCAAGGGTCAGGAGCTCAAGACCGCCACGGACATTAAACCCACGGTTAAGGACGCGAGCGGCTCCTACGGCGAGTTCCTGCGCGTAGACCTCAACGGCAACTATGGCGACCTGGGCGCCAATATGCAAAGCGTCACCTGGACTTATTACGGCGACGATGCGACCTACACCAACGCCCTTGCCACCTACGGCACCAAGTTCGCGGCCGACAACTGGATGCACAAGTCCATGGGCATTCAGCTGGGCCTCACTAAATCCGAGCGCTGCCAGCTGCCCGAGGGGACCAACGGTACCGGCTACTGGAAGCTTACCGTCCACGCCTTGGGCTACAACGATTACACCTACACCTTCCAGGCGACCGATGACAACATCGTGGGCGCCAAGGAGCCGGTGACCGACGCCACCAAGGCCCAGCTGCAGGAGCTCTACGACAAGGCGAAGTCCCTCGATAAGTCCAAGTACACCGAGGACTCCTGGACCGCCTCGTCCATCGAGACCGAAACTGCCGAGACCAAGGACCTGCTCGCCAAGAAAAACCTGGGCGAAGCCGAGGCCGCCGAGCAGATCACCCACCTGCAGGGCGCGCTCGACGCGCTCGTGAGCCTGTATCCCCAGGCCGGCGACTACGTGCTCATGAACATCCCCTACGCCGATTTCTATGCCGCCGAGAACAACAACGCCGGCACCGACATTGTGACCTCGGCTACGCGGCAGAAGACGCGCTCCAGCTTGGCGAGCGGCTCCTACCACGTCAATTCCGACGGTACGGATATCTCGGGCGTCACGTTTGCCGTCAAGGTGGGCAAAGGCGACATCGATTGGTCCAAGTTCACCCGTGTGACCGACGACAGCTCCGTTACGATCACCACCTCGATCAAGGGCAAGGTGTCCACGACGACCTACACGGGCAAGGACGCCCTGTTTGAGTCTGCGAGCTACTCTTACTACGTGCTGCCCGCCGGCGAGGTTCCAACCAATTACAAGGAGCTCACCGCCGATTCCAAGGGCAACCTGCGCTTTGGCGCTGTCGAGGGCAAGGAAGCCACCAAGCTTGAAAACGTCACCGTCGACTTTAAGACCTCCAGCAAGTACGGCGACTACGAGATCGACTTTGAGAACCTGCGCGAGCAGATGGTTGATGCCGACGGCAACCAGGCGACCGTGTACGGCGCCGTAGTCAATGCCGCCGGTGCAGACGGCACTATCGAGGGCTATGGCATGCGCGCCGTCGAGAACATCTGGAAGGGCAAGGAGATTGCCTGGAGCTGCGGTCTGGTCAACGAGTCTCACGGCAGCCCGCTGAGCTCGCGGTACTACACGTCCATGATGGGCAAGACCATCAAGAACGTGACGTTCTACACCTCCACGGGCACCTACACCGTTGACAGGAACCAGTACGTCCCCGTCAAGGCCTCCAAGTCCGAGCTCAACGTCGAGGCGAGCGCCGAAGCCGACGCCAAGACCGCCAAGATCGAGGCAACGTTCCCGAAGGACTTCATGGCCGCCTATACCGTCGATGGCAACGCTGTCGACGTCACTGACGGCAGCTTCTCCATCGAGAACCTCAAGCCCGGCAAGCATAAGCTCGTGGCCCATGACGAGAGCGGTAAGTACGCCGATGTGACGAGTGAGTTCACCGTCTCCACCGACAAGACCGTCGCGACCTTCGATGAGGGCACCTCGAAGATCACCGCCGCCAACGAGGGCGACGATGTCGAGAACTTTATCGGCAACATCACCACGGTCACCGTCAACGGCACCGACTACGCCGCTTCCGGCCGCGGTTCCGTCAAAATCATCAACGCCGACGGCTCCATCAACCTTGACGCCGTCGCCGGCGGTCAGCAGAGTGCCAAGCCTAAGGCCGCAGACCAGCAGCAGGGCACCAAGGTGTTTGCCAACTACGGCACCTACACCATCAAGGTGACCTCCACGGGCTACAACACCCCGCTCGAGTTCACCTTTACCTACAAGGCCGACCGCACCGACCTCGATAAGGCCATCGGCGCAGCCGAGCAGCTCGACCAGAGCGCCTTTACCGCTGTCTCCTGGAACGCCATGAGCGACGCCCTCAGCGCCGCCAAGACCGTCCAGGCCAACGCCGCCGCCACCGACGACGACATCGCCCAGGCCCTGAACGCGCTCAACAGCGCCGTGGCCAACCTCGCCGCCAAGGCGACTGATGAGGCCAAGTCCGCGCTCGCCAGCCAAATCGAGAGCGCCGGCGCTGTCAAGAATGACGGCTACACCGACGCCTCCTGGAACGACTTCCAGACAGCACTCGATGAGGCCAAGCAGGTTGCCGCCTCCGAGGACCCCTCCGCCAGCGAGGTGGCTTCTGCCGTTGACAAGCTGAAGGCCACCCAGGACGCACTTACCAAGAAGGGCACGGAGGGAAAGCCCGCCGGTGGCTCCACCTCTACGACGACCACGACGACGACCACCGATACCAAGAAGGCCAATGCATCCAAGAAGGACGCAAGCGGCCTCCCCGGCACCGGTGATACCCAGATCGCCACGGTCGGCATCTTCGCCGGTATCGGCGCCGCCATCGCGGCCGTCGGCGTCGCCATCCGCCGCCGCATGCAGCACTAGCGCCTAAAACGCGCGCCACGCGCTCGCAACGCAAGCGCCCGCAGCCCCAACCAGGGCTGCGGGCCTTTTCTCATACTCGACCACGGGAGACCACCCACAAATGGACAACTACCAACCCAAGCACTCAAAAGCCAAGGCGCTCGGCCACGGCCTCGCCACGGCAGGCTTCATCGTGCCCTCGATCGCCGTGGGCGCAACCGTGGCCCTCGTGGTGTCCCAGTACACCCCGCTCGTGGCCAAGACGGTCGCCGCCACGCCCGCGCAAGAGGCCGCAGGCGCCGACCTCAAGACCGTCGACACCTCCAACGTCCAGAAGGAGACGGCAACGCCGGCAACCGAATCGCTCGACCCCTCGGTCTATGGTATGGACGCCGCAAACCTCAAGGACGGCACCTATGAAGGCACAGGTACCGGCTTTAGGGGCAGTATCACCGTGCGCGTGACCATCGCGGGCGGCAAGATCGTGGCAATCGACATAGTGTCGTCTGCGGACGACCCAGCCTACTTTGGGCGTGCCCAGGCTCTCACCCAGTCGGTGATTAGCGCTCAGTCGACGTCGGTCGACACTATCTCGGGTGCCACGTATTCATCAAAAGGCCTGCTCATGGCCATCAAAAACGCACTGGTCAAGGCATCGGGCGGGCTTGCCGAGGCTGTTGCCCCCGCCCCTGCGGCCGGCGGCTCCTCCAATAAGCCCCACCACACCATCGACCCCTTCACGCCCGCCGGCGGCTACGCAGACGGCGTCTACACCGACTCCGCCTGGGGCTACAGCGAGGACACGCCCGTCAGCGTGCGCCTGACCATCGCAAACGGCAAGATCACCAACATAGAACTCGTGAACACGGGCGACACACCCGAGTATTGGAGCCGCGCCTGGAACGCGCTCCCCGGGCTCGTCATGCAAAAGCAGAGCGTCAATGTCGATACCGTGACGGGTGCCACGTATTCGAGCGAGGGCATCCTGGGCGCCATCCAGGGCTGCCTTAAGCAGGCCGCAGCCGGCACAAAGGACCCCGAGCCCGCGCCCGGCCCCGACC
>ERZ1034939.169-NODE-169-length-46293-cov-9.147714_pt1 | contig 46293 bp, 43 predicted proteins | sample MGYA00520626_ERZ1034939 | MGnify/ENA primary metagenome ERZ1034939 (study PRJEB33766, sample SAMN09781751) | gut metagenome | biome: gut microbiome | host: Homo sapiens | place: Madagascar | study: EMG produced TPA metagenomics assembly of the PRJNA485056 data set...
TCAAGCGCTCTCCCAGCTGAGCTACGCCCCCGTGCGAAGAAGTACTATACGGGAACTCGGACGGCGATGCAAGGACAATTTTGGAAAAACTTTCGCCCGCGCCCCCAGCCCCCTCGAGCTGCCTACGCAATCCCTTGGCCCCCTCGGCGCCCTCCTCGTAGCGGTCGCGCTCTGCCTTCAGCCCGTCGATGCACTCAACGTGCTCCCCTACGACCCGCTTGACCATCTCGTCCTCGATGCCCTTTGCCTTAAACATCATCCGCGCCAGTGCAACGCTTGGATTGGAACACTGACGTGGACAGTTCCGGGAGGGACTGCAGGAGACGCGATGGTCGTATATGGGAGGCCCTAGGCTCCCGAGGCATTTCACCGGCGAGCTGACCAACGGGATACCGAAGACAGAGCTCGTCGGCCACGAGGCTACCGGTGGAGACGCGTCGCCCCTTTATGCAAAAGGCCGGACACACGGCCCGGCCTGCTGTTTTCCTGGTGGGCCCTCCGGGATTCGAACCCAGAACCCAGGGATTATGAGTCCATATTCAAAACCGATTTCAAGTGCAGAAACGTAAATAATAGTGTGGATAGCAGCGGATAACTATAACCGCTGTAATCTTGTTTTACTCGAAATTGCAAATTGATACATTTTGACAAGCTCCTTCTTTGGTATCCGAGAAAAGCCGTTGATACTCAAAGTCAACAGGTCTCTCTATGCTTGCACTGTGGTTACGTGTCAGATCTAGGCGCTGAGGGTCGAGCCTGTGGTTGCCCCCCCAATCACTCACCATCGTGACAGGGCTATGTATGACGAGGTTGGCTGCAACCAGATCTTTTTTCGGTCAAGGCGGCGCTCACGCGATGGCATATGAGTTTGAGTGTCGCGGCATCGGCGTTTTATTCCTACATCCTGGTGAGGATGCCGTGCGCACGCCTGGCAGCAGGTGCCAATTGACCTGTGAGCTGGCATCGATGTCTAAATGCACCTCGATAGGTTTCGGCCCATGCTCATAATCCCTGGGTTCTGGGTTCGAATCCCGGAGGGCCCACCACTATCTACCAGCGGTTTCCCTGATATACAGTTAATCAGGGGAACCGCTTTACTATTGGCTATTACTTCTAGAATCCACTGGTTTCTTCTGACTATCCACCACTATCCACCATTGATTTGTGCATTAATAGGAGTTTCAGTTGAATTGAACGTCAACGAAATTGATGTCTAGGAACAGTTGTTCAATGGGGCCACTCAATCCTCGCCAATATCAAACTTACCTCAAGTTCATTGAGGAATGGAGCAAGATATGGCCAAGCGTTCTGTTGTCCATGGGGCTGTTGTAGAGGCTGCCTCTGCGGTGCCTATCGACATCGCAATTGCAATGCAGTCCGGATTGCCCGGCATAACCATTACGGGCGTTCAGGATAATGCCGCCGTGGAGTTGCGAGGTATAGTCAGATGCGCCCTTAAGGCACAAGGGTATACCGTGCCCCGAGACAGCATCTCTATCGACCTGATGCCAACTCCCGGTTATAGCAGGAGCTTCTCGGGCCGATTCCGGACCCCTGATTCTCTTGCTCTTCCTATCGCTCTTGGTATTCTGGGCGTCTCGGGGCAACTGGACCCCGCATATCTCAAGGATAAGCTGTATTTCGGATCGCTGGACTTCGGCGGTAACGTGACGTCGTGCCGGGGCGCCATTGCAATCGAGAATCTTTGCCATGAGTTGAATCTCCAGGGAGTCGTTTCCGCGGCAACTCCACGCGGAATGAGGCCTTCTCACCCGAGCCTTCAAACCCTGGACTCGATCTCACCTGATTCCTTGGATAATCCTGAGAATCTTATCGGAAGGCCTATGCAGGCTGAACCAAATCAATTGAGTCCGGTTTACCCGCCTTCTGCAGTCTCCGCTGTGGCCGAGGCCCTTGCGACGCGAATTCCCATCCTAATTGAGACGGATAGCCCGGAGCGTGCGGGAGAGGCGCTTCGCGCGTTCTTCCGCGTCGGCGAAAGCGATGAGGCGACGCTCATGAGAGACCTTGCCGGTGTCGGTGCAAAGGGTAACGTTGCCGTTGTCTCCGATATCGGAACGGCAAGCATCGCAGGCATTATCGGCGGCGGGCGCCCAATCAAGCCAGGTGTCATCTCTGCCGCAAGCGGTGGCGCCATCGTTCTTGGCAATATCGACCAGGCATCGTCCCATGTTCTTCAGTCTGTGGCATCGGCGACAAGGCGAGACACCGTCAGGATCGTTAGGGTTGACGGTACTACGCTGTTTCCAAGCGACGCCGCCCTCGTTATGACGGCTAGGGAAGACAGAAGCGACTATGCGATGAAAGCGTTTCAGTTGGGCCCATTTCCTAAAATCGAACAGCCGGTCGTTGTCGATATTGACCAATTGGAAAGAGGCCTTTCTCAGATCCAGGCGCTTCCAGGATCGCTGGTCGCCTATAGGGAGAACCTCAGAAAGCGCATCGAGGACAGCAGCCTCTATGTAGATGCAACCACCAAGGGCGGCATCAAGGTCAATTACTCGATTGATGGTGAGCCGAAGACCGTGGAACTCGTAAAGCAATTCTACGAGGAGAACGATACCCTCTGCATCCAAGCCTTCGATGTGACCGACGGGTCCGACTCGTTCGGCGCGCTTTGGTCGGACGTGACCGTTAACCTCGACGGGCCCGCCCGAGGAGATCGTACCGTCTATATGAAGAGGTCTAGTGTAGACCCCCTGCCAGGCATTCTTATGGACTCTGAGGTGTTCGGCTCCATTATCGATGGCGCCGGGCGGGGTGGATATGACGCCGTTGAAGTTAACCTTAATGCGTTTCTTTCGATGAGGGATCTGTCCGAATTTCGCGAGATGATCATTCCCAATGAATACAAGGATATTGCCATCGCCGCAGGTGTAAATTTCGCCATTGTGCCGGCGATTGAAGCGAAAGACATTGCTCTTATGTCCGACGGCCTCGTCAGTATCGGCGGACACGACTATAAGCTCTACCGCGGCCAGACCTTCGACGAGTCGCGGAAGGTGGACGCTATCATTGATCAGTATGAAGAGCTGAGCGTGGCCCCCCACAGAGTCGATTGCAGTCCCAGCACGAAAAAGATCATTGACTCGCTTCGACTTGCGACCAAAAGCACGGCATCGCCCGATGGAGTTGTGTCGATGGAGCGCGACGTGACCCTCCCCCACGCTCAATCTCTTAAACATTAACAAATCAAAATCTAGGAACAGTTGTTCAACGGCTCTCATCGACAAGCCCAAGGGCGGACGATACAACCAACGGAACTATGACCGAAGGGAGAGCCGTATGGACAACCTGGATAGGTCGGCGGTGGCAGCGGGACTGGGCCTGCTCGACCTCGACCGTGTTTTCGATGCTGCGCGCGAAATGATCATGGACCCGCAGCAATGCGAGGGATACCTTAAGTGGCCGGCTGTCGCCGCGCTCGGCGCGATTATGGCAGAGCCCAACCTTCTCTCGGCTGTGGCTGAGGTCGCTCTTGATGGTATCGCCCCCGACACATATGCGGGTCAGAAGTCCTGGCTGCTTGCGCAGGCCCTGTTCACGGCCTCCACTGCTCAGGCCGAATATGAGATCGAGCGAGGCCTTGCGCTCTCGCCGTCAGATCGAACCCATGTCAACCCGAAGGCCCCCATCGCCGTTCAGGACTATATCTCGCGAGATGAGAAGCTCGCCGTCATGAAATTCTATGTCATGGCGGACACCGAGCTCTCGCGCATCGCCATGCCCTGGCCGGCGGGTCCCTATGGCCAATTCAGGATCGGCGATGAGGGTTATGTGACGGACGAGCAGTTCGGCCGAGTGATTCCCGATTCCGCCGACCAGAGTCTCTATGAGTACATCTCGAACGGCGGTGCACTCACCGATGACGTTGTCCATGCCGCCGTGATGGGAAACTCCGACCACATTGATACGCTTGCTTCCCAGGCTATCGAAAACGACCCTGATGCACCCGTTTACTACACTGAATCGACGCAGGATGAGTGGGATGAGTCTGTCGACGGGGGCTATGTCGAAAAGGACGACATCAAGACTGAGCGCGCCCACGAGATGCCTGGGACAAAAAATCTCATCGCGCAGATCAGCAGGAAGTTGGGCGGCGGTGCCGAGGGCGCACTCCATACCACGGTTCCCAATCGCACCGGCTATTTCCATTACGGACAGGCATAGGAAGCGACAAGATGAGCATTACATTAGTGCCTTTCGACTCTCCCATCGAGTGCATGACGATCGACACGGAGACCACGGGGCTCGATCCAGCTGGCGGCGATGAGATCCTGACACTTGCCATGGTTCTCGATATCGAAGGCCAAGAATCGCCCTCAACGGTCCATCTGCGCGTCAAACCGCAACGCAAGACGGAATGGCCTGATGCCGAGCGTGTGAACCACATCTCCCCCGCCTCCGTGGCGAACTACAAGCCCTTTGAAAGGTATCTCGAGGCCGTCCAATCTCTATTCGACCGTGCCGAGAAGATTGTCGGATGGAATGTCAATTTCGACCTCGGCTTTCTCGAGAACGAGGGGGTCATCATCCCGCAGACGGCAAAGATTGTCGATGCGATGGAGGACTTCGGGCGTGTGTACGGCCCGTTCTCGGAGACCCATCCCCGATGGAGGCTAGTCTCTGCGGCGTATGCCGTGGGGTACAGCTTCGAGGGGGCACCCCACACCGCCCTCGCCGATGCCTTGGCTACCAGGTATCTATATCGACGCGCCGCGTCAATTATCGAAGGTCAAAGGCATCCGGGAACACATGTCAAACGCCCCGGGGCTTACAGGCATATATAGAAAATTGTCACCCCGTGGCACCAAACCGGTCCGCACGGGTGGCCTATATGGCGAAAACTGTATTTGGGGCCGCTCGACCGGGTGGCCCCAAATACACATCGCCGGAAGGAGGAATCAGCAATGCCCGGAGAGAACGAAGAAGCCATGCGTGTCTTGCTTATGCTCGGGCAGGCTGTGATGCCGCCGGCGCGTGAGGTTCTCATACTTACGATGAGGGCGCTGGCACGCGGCACCGGCAAGGTTGCCGGAACTGCCGGCAGGACAGCACAGTGTGGCGCAAACCATGCGATCAGCCATGTAAATGGCCTCGGGCGCTACGGCCTTGTGACCGAGCATACGTTGAGGCGTGACCGCAACGACGTCATCAAACTCGTAAACCTAGGCAAGGAAGGCGCGCTCGACCGCAGCGACCTGTCGCTTCTTTCCGACATCTGCCGCAGGCACCGCATCGGGTTCGCGGTTTTCGAAGACCCGGCGACCGGCTATTTCGCAATCGAATACAAGATGAAGGACCAGGAGGCGCTTGCCGCCTGCATCGAGACGGCTATCCAGAGAAAGCTGATCTCAAATGCCGACGTCGACGGTGCCATGAGGGGACCGGTCGAGAATGGCAATGGCGCCCAGATGCTTGCCAATGCGCATAATGACAGTTCGTCTGAGCTATCAAAAGAGTATCCCGCGCTTCCTGCAATCGGGCTTCCCGCCGTTGGCCTCCCTCCGGTCGGTCTGCCGCCCGCACCGGAAAGCATCGAGTACCTCGGGGAGTCTTGGAAGCTCGATCAGTCCGATGGGATGTACAAGCGTAAATTTACCGGCTGGGACGGAACTGCCTACACCGCGGCCATGACAACGGCCGGCACCTTCAGGATCACCGATTCTAAAGGCGGTCTGGCTAAAATCGGAAATCAGATCTGCGAGGGAGACGTCAAGGGGGCGTTTAGCGAGGGACGCAGTGACGCTCTCGTTCGTTGCCATGCTCAGATCGAGACCCTGAAGGACCGGGAGGCCTTCGAGGGTTCGGTTAAGCTGCAGCAACGCCCAGGGCGCACCAAGCAGATGGGTTCGCACGAGGTCATTCGCGCCGCCAATATGCGTGATGCCGCCGATCGCAAGGCAAACCGTCACAAGATCGGCAATCAGAACCATCCGGCAACACACTCCCGAACTCTCAATAAGAGGGTCAAGAGGTAGCTCATGAAGTTGCCTAAGGTGGACATAACGAGGGCGATCGGAGCCCTCGTGCTGGGGGAAGCCGCTTTTTGGATCGTTAATCTTACGGTCCAAAAGGTCATGCTCGGAATCAACGGCATCGAAACGCCCGATGACGTCGTGGCCTTTATCGCGTGGGCAGCATCCCGTCGGCCCTTAGGCATCTACCTCGGTGGGGCCCCGTTGTTGATTTCTGCGGTCACGGCCCTGGCGTTCGCACTGGCCATCTTCCTAAAGAAAGAGGCGCCTGGCGAGGATATCTCTCCTGCCAAGCAATATGGCTCCCAGCGCTTCTCCACCGCCCAGGAACGCCTACTGTACTCGCATAACAAGGCGACGAACGAGTGGCCAGTCCCCGACTGGTGCGAGACGGTTGAAGACGACAATATCATCCTGTCGCTCAACAGCAAGGTTGCCGGCACCTCTATCGTCAACGATAAGAAGGACCCGATCAGGCGAGAGAGCCAGGTCCCGAACCGCAACATGTTCATCATGGCCGGATCCGGTGCAGGTAAGTCATACCGATTCGTGACCAACCAGATCATGCAGATGAACGGCAACATGGTCTTCACCGATCCGTCGGGCGAGCTATTCCGCGCATCTGCCGCCTTTTTGGAGAAGAACGGCTATGAAGTGCAAGTCATCGACCTGCGCGACGAGGAGCATATCCTGGCCTCGACCCCCTACAACCCGCTCATCAACTGCCGCGACGTCACGTCCATCAACTCTCTGGTCAACATGTTCATCTCGAACACCAAAGGTGAGGACACGCACGGCGACCAGCAGTTCTTCATCGATATGGAGAAGAATTTCTACACCTGCGTCTGCGGCATGTTCGTCTTCTGGTTCAAGGCCAATGGCAATACCGCGGACTGCACCCTTCCCGGAATCATCGACTACCTGGCGATGGCCAAGGCCGATGGAGCCGAGGGCATCAACAAGCTCGACCTCGTCTTCGAGGGCACCAGGGAGCGCGACGGCTTCGATGGGTTCGCGCAGTACATCATCGATACCTACGGCGAGGACGCGCTCGACGACGAGTCCCTCCCCGAGAACTCCGTTCTCACCAACTACCGTACCTTCAAGGCAAACGCCGGTGCCCCCGAGCAGATGGCGGCTGTCGTGTCCTCGTGTGCCGCCCGCCTGCAAAGACTCAACAATCCCGCGATCAGGAAGATGCTGGGCCGTGATGAGCTCGACCTGCAGTCTATCGATAAGCGTAAGCGTGCCATATTCTTCTGCATCAAGTCCGGTGGCGGCCCCTATGACTTCGTCGCCGCGATGGCCTTGAACCAGCTGTTCGATATCTCGAAGGATATCGGATCCACGAACGGTATCGGCCATCTTGAGATCCCCCTCTACTGCTATCTTGACGAGCTTGCCCAGATAGGCAAGATCCCCGACCTCGAGAAGCTGTTCGCCGAGAGCCGTAAGTTCTGGATCAACCTCTGTGCCATCGTGCAGGACGGCAAGCAGCTCGAAGCGCGATACGGCAAGCAGTCGGAATCCATCCGGGCAAACTCGGCAATTTTCATGTACATGGGTTCCTCCCTCTTTTCCGACTGTGAGCAGATATCGCGTGAGATGGGCAGCACCACGAAGAAGTTCACCGATTATTCGATTTCGAACTCGACAAGCGGCAAATCCATCAATGAGAGCACTAGATACGTCAAGGTCCCGCTCATGAGCCCCGAGGAGCTCTACAGCTTCAACGAGGAGGACGGCCTGTCCCCTGATGAGTGTGTGACGCACTACAAGCAGGGCATGTGGTTCCGCGACCTCAAGGCCGACCCGGAGATTCACCCGCGTCGCAAGGAGTATCTTGCCGCCGGCAAGACCGACATGCTCGAGTGGGCGCGCTCCGGGAAGCACGCGCAGAGCCCCGATGTGTCGACACCCGAGGATGTCGTACTCATCGACCGCGCAAATCCCAAGACCATCGTCATCGACGCCTATTAGGGCGCATGAATAGATATCGCAAATCCTAGGGAAGGACATTTCAATGGAACAGCTTACGCAGATCGTCACATCCTTTGAGAACCTCATGATTGCCGGTGGTGCTCTGTTTGCCCTGTGGGGTGTGTACAACCTGCTTGAAGAGAAGACCAAGGGACGTCCCGGCCACGGTACCGAATGGTGGCAGGTGCTCGCCGGCGTATTCATCGCCGGATGCGGTGTGTCCCACATCATCTCCCAGCTGTTTAGCGGCATCATCCAATAATGAGTATTCGGGAGAGGTTGCTCGCCTTCGCCTCCGGCTCCCCTATCGGGGGCGACCGGTCGCCAAGGGCGACGGAGCCATACGGGGAATACGAGCTCGACAGGCGAACCATAAGATGGCCGGAGTGCATTTTCCGCTTCGCGGTTGTCAGCGTTGCCCTGTTGGTGCTGGGCTGCGCGGTGTCCGGTATCGCCTATGCCGCGCAAAAGGGCCAGTGGAATGTCAATCTCGGCATCGACAACGTGAACCCCGAGTGTCGCCAAGTATTCATCAAGTGGAGCGACGTCGATAAGGACAAGTATGTGACCTTCGAGCACGGCGGCATCAAGGCCTACAAGATCGGTTACACCATAGCGACCGGCATCAACGGAAGCACCGTCGAGGGGCCCGTCTACTACGATAAAAACGGCAAGGTCGTCGATAAGTCCCATAGCAAAAGGAAGAAGTACACCGGTGGCCTGCAGAAGGAAGATTTAAAGAAGAACTTCGAGCCCTCGTGGGCGCCCGATGGTTGGGAAAAGGCGGCGTCTGCCTCGACGAGTGTGAACCCAAACGAGAATCACAAGCCGCATGAATCGCAAGGCTCCGAGTCAAAGGACCCGGAGGACCTGGAAAACCAGTCAATCAAGGATCATCCGCCCAAATTCGCTCTAACTTTTGAATTCTTTAAGTATTCTGCGGAAAATTTGGCATGGTCCTTCTGCCGCGGACTTGCCGAGAATGCTACCAGTCTCGCCGAATGGTGTATTTCGCTGGTGTCCTCCACGGCGGACACGGCGTTCACTTCCGATTTCACCAATGGGCCTTTTGCTCAGTTCTACACCATGGCATCGACGTTGTCCAAAAACGCCTTCCAACCCTATGCCTTTGCGTTTCTCGGCCTGACTTTCGGCGTCGCCCTTATGCACCAGCTCGATGTCCGCCGCAAGATGGCCGGTATCGACATCATGGCAAGCCTCGCCTTCGTCGTGATGATGTTTGCGGTGAGCTACACCCTCATCGTGCACGCGATGGATATCTGCGCCTGCATATATATCCTCGCCCAGAATCTGGTAAGGGTCGTGAACATCGCGCTCGCGTCTGTCGGCATTGAGGCGTCTGAGCCTCTCGCCATAAAAGAGCAGGTGATCGCCTCGTTCGACTCTCTGACGTATGCCCAGGCGAGCACGTCCTTTATCCTGCTGCTTCTTGCTATCGTGGCCCTTGTCGCCTGCGTCGCCTGCCTGTTTTGCGTAATGACTACCATCTTTGTGCGCGTCGGCGAGATATACCTGAGGGCCGCAGCGAGCCCCCTCTGCCTTGCGTTTTTCGCAGACGACAGGTCGAGGGCCATGGGTATCGGATATCTCAAGCGCTTCGCCGCGGTGTGCTTCCAGGCGGTCATGATCGTCATCGCCATCGGCATGATTCCCCTGATCATGACGGTGGCCTCCGAGCTCATTAAGCCGCTCACGTCAGATACAAGCAGCTTGAGCGGGTTTGGGGATGCCGTCGCCGCCCTCATTCCGTCAATGTGTGCCGTCCTGTGCATCACGGAGATAGTCAACAAGTCCAAGATGGTCGCCAACAGCCTGTTTGGCCTTGCCTAGGGAAGGTGATGAAATGGCAGAGACATTCGTGCGCGACGATATCAACAACTATGTCGCGAGAAACATCTTCGGTCATTTTTCCAAGCGCTCTGCAGTGGCGGCGTTGGCCGCCGCCTCGGTCGTGTCAGTCGGTATCTACGGCGTATACGCATGGGGCTGGAACCTGGAGGCCGTCACATATCTAACGATACCGGTTTGCGTCGGGATTGGCGTGATAGGCCTCCATTCGCACCACGGCCTCAAATCGGAAAAATGGCTGCCCCTCATGCTGAAGGACCGGGCCGAGCCAGATCAGCTCATGCTCGCGGTGCCGACTTTCGAGGTCGCGACGCCAAAAAAGACTAGGGCTGAGTTGCGCAAGGAGAAGCGCCGTGAAAAGGCTGCAAAGAAGGCAAGAAAGGTAGAACAGGAGACCGTGCCGGCGGGAATCGCCCAGGCGATGGCTGAGGTCTCTATTGAAGACGATAGGAGAAACCCGAGATGAGCAGGATGACGATTGAGGATCTCGACCGTGAGATAGCGGAGGCGGAACAGCGCCGCGCTAACGCCGTCGAGGCCGGTTGGCCGAAGGGCGTGCGCCAGATGGACAAGCGCCTGAAAAAGCTGAAGAAGAAGCGCGACAAGCATCTTGCGAAATATGGGCCCGACGTGCCATCCATCCCCCTCGGCTCTTCTTGGGAGACGGATGAGGACCAGGCCGACCTCGGCGTCAACACCGCCCTATCGACCGACGTCAAGCTCGTCCAGCCGAAGTGGTCTACAGCGAAGCTCGTTCCCTACGAGCTTCTCACGGTCGACGGCGTCATGCGCATCGATTCGGCGACCTACTCCATCGCCCTGCGGGTCGACGACGTCAACTATCAGGGTGCACGACCCGAGGACCAATATCGCGTGCGCGAGGCATGGGCGGCGTATCTCGACTCCCTCGACCATACGGTGCGCCTCGGCATCTTCATCATGAACAAGCGCGTTAGCCCGGAGGAGTTCGCCTCCGACCTGCTATTCCGCGAGGTGCCCGGTGACGAGCGCGGCAACGTCCTGCGCCGCGAGTACAACGCCTGGACGCGCTCAATGCTGGCGAAATCCTCCCGATCCGTTCGTCGTGACCGCATCGTGACGATCGCGGTGTCGGCCGACACGATGGAGCGCGCCGTCCCGCGCCTTTCCCAGGAGGCCGATTCATTCCTGCGCTTCATGCGCGACCTAGGGTCCGACGCGCATATCCTCGACGGCCAGCAGCGTCTCGATATCATCCAGGCCATGACGCGTCAGGACGATAACCCGGGCACGGCGAACTTCGAGCGTCTTTCCGGAACCGTCGGCCTCACGACCCGTGAGCTCGTGGCTCCCTCCTCCGTCCTCACTGCGGACGGCTATCGCGGCGATCCGAGGATGATTGTCGGGCGCCGTTGGGTGAAGACCTATGACGTCACCCTCGACGGGTACGGCAAGACGATGAAGGACTCCTTTATCTCCGATTTGACGGGGCTGCCCTACGACCTCACCGTCGCATGGCACATCCGCCCCTGGGAGTTCTCTGCCGCGATCTCCGCTGCTGAGAACCACCTGCATGAGATCACCGAGGAAAACAACACCTACCAGTTCAACACGAGCCGTCCCGAGGTCGGCTACTTCGTCGACCAGAACAACATGCCACCCGCCATGCGTGAGGCCCAGGAGGATGCCGAGGCTTTCCGAGACGACCTTGAGAGCGCGGAGATGCACGCTTTCGGCGTCACGACGGTCGTTACCGTCCAAGGCCGCACGGAGACGGAGCTCGAGGAGGCCTGCCGCGAGGTCGAGAAGGTATTCTCCACGCACAGGAAGCCCTACCCCGATTCCTGGCGCGCGCTTCGCGAGGAATCGTTCTCGACCGCCCTGCCCATCGGTGCCCCCTATATTCCGTATGAGCGCACCCTTACGACCGACCCCCTGGCCCACATGATGATGTTTGTTGCGGCCGAGATGAACGACCCGGGCGGCAACATCATGGGTCTCAATGCCGAGACCCGCTCGTTCATCGTCTACGATCCGGTCTCCCATGAGCACACGAACAGCTTCACGTTGGCACAGCCCCGTTCCGGCAAGTCGTTCAATTCGAAAATCACCCGCATCATCCCCGTACACCTGAAGCATCCGGACGACGACGTGATCACAATCGACCCCGAGGGCGAGTACGTCACCCCCACCGAGTATCTCGGCGGCCAGGTGATTCGTATCGCGGAGAACTCCGGCGACTACATCAATCCCCTCGACATCTCCCTTGCCTACGGCTCGGACGACCCGGAGACGAAGTCCTCCCCCGTGCCGGCGAAGGTATCCTTTATCCAGTCGCTCGTTCGCATGATGGCGAGCAGTGTCAACGACGCCCAGGCAAACGTGCTCGATGCCGCCGCGGCCTACGCGTACAACCGATATCTGGACGACCCGCGTCCCGAGAACTTGCCGACGCTTCAGGATATCTATGACTTCCTGATGTCCGAGCAGGGCTCCGATATGCGCGACGCTCGCGACCTCGCGAAGCTCATTCGCCGCTACGTCACGGGCACGCTGTCGCTGTTCAACCATCCGACGAACGTTGACCTCCAGTCGAACCTCGTGTGCTTCGACCTGCATGAGTTGTCCAGTGAGCTTAAGCCCCTGGCCCTTCTCATCATCCTCGACCACATCTGGGTCCGCGTCTCGGCGAACCGCCGCGCCGGAAGGCGAACCTGGCTCGTTATCGACGAGTTCCAGCTCCTGCTCGACAGCCCCTATGCGCGCAGCCAGATTGACCGCTTCTTTACTCGTGGCGGCAAATGGGACTTCTACATCAATGCCATCACCCAGAACCTCTCGCGCGTCCTCAACAGCGAGGAGACGCGCTACATGTTCCAGAACTCGCCCTTCGTGACGGTCCTGCAACAGACGAGCGACCTTCTGCCCGATTTCCAGGAGCTGTTCAACCTCTCCGAGAGCCAGACGAAGGTTTTGGCGACCGCGCATCCCGGCGAGGGCCTCTACGTGTTCAAGAACCGCGTGGTCCATTTCGATTTCCCGATCGATCAGAAGATCTGCCCGACGCTCTATGACATCTGCACGACCCGCCCCGCCGATATCAAGCGCCGGGTAGCGAGACCGGCATCGGTGAAATCCGACGTCGATACGCTCGACGAGCCGGAGGACGCCCCGTCCTCGACTTCGCACTCGAGGCGTGAGGAGATCGGCCGCAGCGTGCCGTCGCCGGCGCACATGGCTCCCCCGCCGCAAGTCCGACCCGCCAATCGACCTGCGAGCGAGCAATTTGGTTTCAACGGCGGCGACAACCGAGACGCGGTTGCCGCCAAAAACGAAAGGATAGAAGATATGGATATTCGCGACTTCCGGGAGGGCGTGGACTTTTCGCGCTTCAACACCCGCCGGCTCCCGACCGAGGAGGAGCTGCGCGCACAGGCCGAATCGGAGCTCAAGCAGCTTGTCCTGAATGTAATCGATCAGGTCTTCACCCGCGAGAGCGACACCCACTTCGACGATTTCGCGCTGGCGCTTTCCGCTGCCGGCATCACGCTCGGCGCCGAGCCCTCCGGCGATATCGCCTTCTCGAACGGCACGGTTGCCCTTTCCGGCTCCGAGGTCGGCTACACGCTGCCGGCACTCGTGGCAATGTCGGAGCGCGCGAACGGGCTCGAGGCCGAGGTGAAGCCTCAGCCCGCGCCCGCTCCCGAGCAGGCTCAGCCTGCCGAAGACCTCAATGCGCAGCCGGGCTCCTGGTCAAACGGCGCCCGTCAGCAGCAGACGGACTCGGCGCCTCGTCCGCGTACCCAGACGCAGGCCACTCAGCAGCCGGCGCCTTCCTCCCCTGACCAGCAGGCCCCCGCGACGAGCTTCGCACAGCCCAACGGCATGTATCCGAACCAGCGTGCAGCGCAGCGCCATCGCGCTCAGACCGCTTCCCAGGCGGCTGCCGCTACCCAGCTGTCGGAGGACCAGCGATTTGGTAGCGCATCGGTCGCAACCGCTATGTCCACCCTGCTGAAATACCAGAATGACAGCGGTGAGGACGTCGGCGGCATGTTCGCCAGCCCCGACGAGGTCAGCCCCGAGGGCCTCAGCGAATATGCAAACGGCTCCGGTTTCGTAGGCTAGTAAATGCGCACGACGAGATACAGTTCCAACCTTGCCCATGCGGATGCCCGTACTGCCGCCAGCCGGCGCACGGGCACCGTCGCCGCCATGCTCGATTCAGAGCCGCGGTATGCCTCGGCAGCAGGAGTGTCCTCTCAGCGCAAGAATCGCTCGCGCGCGAACTCATCCGATCTTTCTCGTCTCAGCGCACAGAAAACGACGCGCTCGCGTGCGGCATCTGCCGCCGCGGGCGCCGCCTCCTACGGCGGCGCCTTTGCAGGTGCCGTGCGATCCTCGATGACAGGCGCATCCGAAGCCGATGCGCCCGACACAGATATGGCAGAGGGATCGGGTTTCTCCCCCTCCGCTATGGCCCCGTCTTCCCGACGCGGGGCCGCTGTGTCGGGCGCAACGCCCTCGGCCCAGCTCGCGGCATCCTCGGAGCTCGCGAAAAAGATAGCGACGGTCCCTGCCGTACCGTTTGCCGGCAGCGCCTCAAAGGCTCTTGATCGCGCAAACGCGATCGAGCTCGATATCCTCATGAAGCGCCGTCCCGGTTCATTCAAGAAAGATCCGACTGCCGTCAAAAAGCTCAAAGACTACCGTAAGCGCTCTCTGCGCAGGAAGCGCAAAGCGGCGCTCAGGCAGGCCTCCCTTGGAAAGAAGGCGGGCCGCGCTGTCGGCGGCAGCATCTCTCGAAGAATATTCAAGGGACGAAAGGGAAGGCAGAAGTTCCTCTCCATGAGGGCGTGGAGGAACAGGGTCGCCCTGCTCACCTCCTTGCTTTCGCTCGGGTGCCTGCTGTTCATGGGCGTGGTCCTCGCCTCGTCGCTCGGTATCGTTCTGTTCGGCAACCAGGCCGCCGGCGCGAGCAACACGGCGAGCCTGGGCGCAGACGAGCTCAAGATATACCTGTACCTCAAGGACCACGGCTGCGACGACATCCACGCCGCGGCCATCATGGGCAACTACTGCCATGAGTCCGTGGGCACCGCGGACAAAAAGATATATCCGATGGCCGACCAGGCGAAGGGCTCCTATGCCTATTGGAAAGATGGCATCGGCCCTTGCACCAACGACGAGATCGTCGCGAGGGGCTCCGTCAAAAACAAGGCGGTTGGCATCGGTCAGTGGGACGGGGGGCGCCGCCTTCGCCTTGCCCAGTTCGCCAAGGAGACGGGCAGGAATTGGTTCGAGCTCGACGTTCAGCTCGAGTTCTGGTCTGACCATGATGAGTGGGGCTCGTTTGCCAGTGCCAACGGCAAGTACACCTACCAGACATTCATGGAGACCGACGATCTCGAGTCGGCGACGATGCACTACGCCATGGGATGGGAGCGGTGCGCGATGGTGGGAGGTAAGCCACACGGCTGGGACTCAAGGTATTCGAACGCGGAGTATTTCTACAACGCCATCACTTCGGGCTCCCTCGGCGGTTCCGGTCAGGAGCTGTCGGGCGCCACAGGCAGCCAGCTGGCCGTCGTGAGCGCATGCAAGTCGACACCCTCGCCCGGCAAGAACTGGTGCGCCGCCTGGGTGACCAATGTGTTCAAGGTTGCCGGTGTCGGCTACTACGGTGGCAACGCCTGCGACATGGTCAAGGCGTGGTGCCACAGCAACAACCCCGCAGACCTCAAGGTCGGCATGATCGTAGGTGACACGAGCCATCCGGGTACCGGCAGCCCCGGCCTTCTCTATGGGCATATCGGCATCTACGTCGGTGACGGCAAGGTGATGAGCAACGAGGGCGCAATCACGACCAAGACGCTTGACGAATTCATAGCCTTCTACGGAAAGGGAACTGGTGTCTATTGGGGCTGGATAGGCGGAGTGGAGCTCAAATAGCTCTAAGAGGAAAGGAACTTGTGGCATGTATGAAAAGGGAAAGAAGCTCGACTCCAAGGGGATTATTCTCGCCTGCGTCGGCATCATCGCGGTCTGCATCGCAATCAATATCGCGTTCGCGGTGTTCCCGCCCATGGGAAGGTCGAATGATGATTCGGCCGTAGAATCCTCTACCGCAACCGACGGTGCGTCCGATGTCGCAGGTGACGAGTTGGACGATGGATCGGAGACTGACGCTGCAGATGGCCAGGGCGAGACGACCCAGGTTGACCCCTCGGTCGTGGCCGTACCCGACAACCTGCCGGAGGAGGCGACCCAGGCGGGCTTCCAGGATGCCGTCGCCGCATACCTCACATCCCTGACCTCGGAATACGGTGTTCCGGAGAAAACGCTCATCGAGTCGAGCGACGTGAATGCGGGGATGGGGCCCGATGGCTCCGATATCCCCTACTGGGTCATCCGCGCCTACTTCCCCAACGAGACGGAGATTCCCGTAACCGTCGATTTTACTAAGGGTGTAGGCTTCAGCGTCGGGACGTACTGATTCAGATGAAGAACGCGCCAGGCCCGTACACAACAGAACCGTCCCTGCTGCTCTTTCGCCGCCGCCTGGCCGCCCTCATGAGGGTGACGGGCATCGGCCAGGATGAGCTTGCGGCCATGATCGGCCAGTCACCGCGCTCGATCGGCCTTTGGCTGACGGGCGTGAGGCTGCCTTCGGCCGTCTCGCTCAAGGCCCTCTCGAGGACGTTCGGCGTGCCGGCGGACTGGCTGCTGGGTGCGGACGCGGTCGAGATAGCCTCGGGCCTCGCGAGGCTCGCGGAGATAGCCTCGGCACCGAAGACCGCGGGCACAGACGCAGATGAGGCATCGGACTAAAGGCTTGGGCGACCTTTCTATCGTTGGGCGCGAGGTCAACGTAAATACCGATTGAGAATGGACAGGACATGGCAAGACTACCGTTACAGGGTTCAAAGATGAATAAGATAAAAATCGGTACGACCGTTGAGGTGGCTACGCCGGATAGAATCAAGGAGCTACGCAGCAAGAACCCCGAATCAATCCGAAGTACTGGTGAGGCGATTGATTATCTGAGTGTTTTGCTTACCGGTCTTACGCCTCGAGTTGCAGAGGCCATGGATAAAGCCTGTCAAAAAGAGCTTCAACTTACTGCGCAGGAAATGAGACACCTCTCATTTGATGAGTCAGAGGAACTGTCCGTAGCGGAACTTGAGCGTGACTATGATCAGCTCCTGCGCCTTCACGAACACTTTTCCCTTTACTACATGGACGTGGCAGAGAATAATCCTCGCGACATGCGGCGGATTGATCTTGCCGACAATGATTTCGCTGTCGTCCCATCGTCCTGGAAATTGATTTGCGACGGCGAAAGCTCAGAATCTTTCAGCCAGGTTTCAGTTGTCGAAATCTGCGGAGGCGCAAAACAAGGTGCGCCTCACTTCGCCTTCCTCCATAACGGCGAGTATAACGAGGAGGATGTCCTCAACCTTGCGATTCAGAAATGGCCTCCCCTATTTGACCTCGCCCATGACCCATGTGTCGGAAGGTGGAATAGCAAATCAGCTAAATCATGTGTCCATAAGGGCGCACCTGTCATATGCTTCTACGAGCTTCAAGATGCGTCTTTCTATGAGGGCTGGGGACTAGATGCCCCTTGCGGAGCATCGGTGCACCGTTGTCAGCAGTGATTGGGTGCACCTCAGCAGCCTCGTCATGATGAACACTTGTTCCCGCACCTGATGGCATGGACGCACTCCCCCATCATCGATGGGAGTTGACTGAGACGGGGAGGAAATAATGCAGCAGAGGCAGATTAAAGCGCCTGTCGAGATGCTCGCGGCTGTGATGGGTCATCCGCGAGGCTGGGACACGATTCTCGACTCCATGGCCGAGCATTCCGAATTGGGCCCGAGGAGCATTCTCGCCCTCGCGGCATTCAAGCTCGACCATCCCGAGTCCGATACCTCCGCTGTCCTCAGCAGGCAGCGCGCCGATAGGTTGGGTGGCAAAATCAAAGAGCGTCCGGTAGGGTTCGAGATCCTCGTGCCCTTTGCAAAACGAGACGGTGAAGAGCTGACTCTCGATTGCGAGCTCGTGCCGGAGACCGTCTACCCCGCCTCTGCCTACACAGGCCTCACCTCGTGTCCCGGTGCCGCTCCAATCAGGGTGGTCGAGGGGGATACGGTCGCACTCGACGCGGTCACAAAGGCCGCCGAAGACATAGACCTTGAGGGCATGGACCCGATGGCCTCCCATGTGACGCTTCGCCGCTACGGGATCGATGACGGCTTGGAGATTCGCGTGCCGATGGAGGACACCGAACTGCTCCTCGCCCGTATCGAGCGCGTCTGCGCCCAGGTGAGGTGCGCCACGAACAGAATCGACCGCGCCCTCAGGAGGGCGGGGTTCGAACACAAGCCGAGAACGCGAGCTTCGCAGAACAGCCCGGTCGAGCGCGGCCAATCGGCAACCATGACGACAAGGCGCCTGAAGAGCATGCTCGCATCCTTCGATGCCGGCGCGCGCGGAGCCTCCAATAACGCCCGAAAGGGGGCGTAGCGACATGGCCAGGAGAACGTCGAAGCGTTTTGTCGCGGCAGAGGGGCAAATCTCTCTCTTCGCGATGGACGACCCCTCAATTTACGAGGCGCCAGCTGAAAAACAAATAGATGACGTGGATGCACAGCAAAGGTTGGCACTTGACTTTGGTGCGCAACAGGAATCTTATGTAAGCCAAACGGGAGGCGTCGAGGCCGCCCGCAAGGATGATTCCGAGGAGGAAGCGCATGTCGGTGCTGAAGAACCCGTACAGGGGCGTGAGGAGACTCCGGTATTCCTTCATGGAGGAGAACGCTCCGGAGGAACTGGCCAGGATGGACGCGGCCGGCGAGACGGAGGAGTATCTCAAGGCAGTGGAGCGCAACTACCTGACGAGGCTAGCGGAGCTGCAGGACAGTTGCATGAAGAGTTGCGGGGCGACACCGGAGTTCGCGCAGCTCACGATGGCCGAGTGCCGGTACGACGACTACATTCGCAGGGCCAACAGCGCCCAGATGATGGCCGAGGAGATCGCCCTCAACGAGACGGTGCTCACGCTCTAGTCACCCGCCACAACACCGAATACCTGAACCCTGACGTCCAGGCCGGCCATTCGCCGCTGGAGCGCGCGAGGCTGAACGTCGCCGCGCTGCGCGCCCTCAAGGCGACCATGGACGAGGGGCGGGACGCAACCCTAGAGGAAGTGTGCGCCATTTCGGCCTATTCCGGTTGGGGCGGTGCCGCGAACGCATTTGCCGAAAACCCGACCGGCGGCTGGGCCGAGGTATCGCGCGAACTGAAAGAGCTGTTGAGCGAAGACGAGTTCGCCGAGCAGCGCGCGACGGTCCTCACCGCCTTCTACACCCCCCGTCCCGTCGTGGAGCTCATCTGGGAGACGCTAAAGGGTGCAGGTATCTGCGATGACGGCACAGCCGAGATTTTGGAGCCGGGATGCGGCACGGGCAACTTCATGCGCTGTGTGCCCAAGGACATGAACGTCCACGTGACCGGCGTGGAGATCGACCCCGTGAGTGCGGGCCTTGCGCGCGTGCTTTGCCCCGACCATACGATCGTCGCCGCGGATATCGAAAAATGCGAGATCCCCGATGGGTCGTTTGATGCCGCTATGGGCAACGTCCCCTACTCCGACGCTATTAAAATCGACGGGGCACCGCTTCACGACTATATGATCAAGAGGGCCGTGGCCGCCGTTCGCCCCGGCGGTATCGTCGCCGTACTGACGAGCCGCTACACAATGGATAAGGCACGCGAGGTCACGCGTGAGTACCTTGCGCGCGAGTGCGACCTTGTCGGCATGGCACGGCTCCCCAAGGAGACTTTCGAGAGCCAGGCGGGAACGAGCGCTCTGTGCGATCTCGTCATCCTGAGGAAACTCGATAAGCCACGTGAGATCGATCACGACAGCGCGCCGGCCTGGGTCCACACGACGACCAACGCGGACGGCTTCCGCGTGAACGCGCTACTGGCCTCCAATCCGTCCATGGCCGTTGGCGAGCAGGGTTCAGAGATGACCGCGTACGGCCCCGGATATGCGCTGACCAGCGGTCTTGACGCCGAGGGCATCGCCGATGGTGCCAGGAAGGCCCTAGCAAAGCAGCAAATCGGCGCAATTTCCCATACCTTCGAGGGGATGCCCGATAGGTCTGCCGCACCCGAGGTCGCGCAGATTCCCACCGACCCTGCGCTCTATGAGTTTGCGCTGGGCGACGGCGGCACGATCTGGTATGGCAATGGCGACACAGTGGAGCGCTTCTGGCCCAAGGGGCGTGATGCAGAAGCTCGCGCACGTGCCATGATTGAGCTCAGGGACGCCGCGCGAGCGCTTATCTCGCTCGAGCGCGACCCGAAATCGACCGACGTGGCAATCGAATCTGGAATAAAAGCGCTCAACGACCGCTACGACCGCTTCGCCGAGCGTTACGGTCGCCTGAACGATCCCGTGAATCGCAGGATCCTGACCACAAAGGGCTACCACGACTGCTCGCTCGGCATCAACCTGTTCAGCCTCGAGGTGCTGGATACCAAGAAGAACTTCGTCCGCAAGGCAGACATCCTCTCAAAGCGTACCGTGCGCCCCCAGGCGCCCCTACCCGACCGATCCGAGACCCCGGCCGACGCCCTGGCCGTCTCATATGACCGCACGGGCGGCGTCGATCTGGCACTCATCGGGCGACTACTCGGCTGCAGTGTCGCCGAGGCCGAGCAAAGGCTCGGCGACCTTATCGTCCGCGATCCGATCACGTCGAGAATCGAGAGCGCCGAGGCATATCTTTCCGGTGATATCGGCGAGAAGCTCGATGCGATCCATTCGATGCAAAAGAAGATAGAGAGCGATCGATTCGACGCCGGGGAAAGCTTATGGTTCGAGTCGGTATCGATTCCCCCTGTCCGCACTCCCGAGACGAGTGCGGAGGTGGCGAGAGCCGTTACCGTTCTCACGAAAAGCGGCCTGTGGGATACCTGCGTCCATCCCTTGACGGCCGACCGTGCCGTTATCGCCTCGGCGCATGTCGGCAGCCTCCCCGACAGCTGGCGCGACAGGTCATTCAGCACGTGGACCGGAGAGGCGTTAATTGCCGCCTTGGGAGAGCTCGATGAGGGGGTTCGCATCTCCACCGAGCGCAGGAACGGCTACGCGGCCATAACGAACCCCCTCATTGCAACGCTTGTCGAGAGATCGCTCGGATATCTGGCAAGTAAACGGGATTTCGCGACCGATGGGATGAACACGGAGGAGGTTCTCTGGCGACTGTCCACCGATCCCCGCGTGGGGCCCGATGTCCTTGCCGTCGCGCTTGGGCGTGCCGATGCCGACAACACATATCAGACTCCCGATCCAATCAAAAACCTGGCGCGCGCGTATGGGATCTCTGTTGCCCGGAAGGCGGAGCAGGAGCCCCTATCGAGTGTTTTGGCGGCTGCGATGAAGGCAGACCCCGTGCCGGCCGAATTCCTTATCTCGCTCGGCTATCGCCAGGCGGGCGAAGAGGCCGTGATGAGGACTGTCCAAGTCGACTGGGTGGGCGACGTCGATCAGCCCATTCCCCACGAGGAGCTTGTCAACTCAGACGACCTTGCCGAGTACAGGGCTAGACGCGAGAGACATATGGCAGCCTTCGGCCTAACCGAGTCGGATGTCGAGAGGCTCGCCGCGCTGCGCACCTGCGAAGAGAAACTGAAGGCCGTGCTGCCGCGCGAACTGGGCCCTGGGGAGATCGCGGCGACGCTCGGTTCTCCCTGGATTCCCCCCTCCTTTGTCATGAGCTTCATCGAGGAGGAACTCGGGATAACCGATGGTGAGATGTCTGCGGGAAAGCGGAGGAAATTCGAGGTCGCCCATGAGCCCCATACCGGAAAATGGAGACTGACAGGAAATGCGACCGAGCTTTCGCTCGAGGTGCTGGCCAAATACGGCGTCAACAGCTATTCGCCGCTCAAGGTCATCTCGGCCGTCCTCAACGGCAGCGAGACGAAGCTGAACAAGACCGACCTGTCCACGGGCAAGAAGGTTCCCGATCCCCAGGGAACGAAGGCCGCATGGGACAGGAGGCGCCTGATTTCGTCGGCTTTTGAGAAATGGGTGTGGGCAGACCCGGACCGGGCAAATGTCCTATGCAGAATCTACAACGATAGGTACAACCGATTGGCGCCCAGGAAGTATGACGGCTCATATCTCACGTTTCCCGGTATGAATCCCGACGTGGAGATGAGGCCGCATCAGCGTGCCGCCGTCGCGCGAGCTGGGCAGGCGGCCGAGGGCACGCTTGTGGCCCATGTTGTCGGCGCCGGAAAAACCTATACGGGTATCGCCATGTGTATGGAGGCCAGGCGTCTCGGTCGGGCCAACAAGCCGCTTGTCGTCGTGCCGAAGCACCTAACCGAACAGTGGGCATCGGATTTCGCCTACCTCTATCCCGGGGCGAAGGTTCTCTATATGGGAAAAACGGAGTCGGATTCAACGGACGCGGCGAGGGAGTTCTTCGGCCGCGCGGCAAACGGCGACTGGGACGCCGTGATCGTATCAGGCTCTCGCTTCGATATGCTCGACCTTTCGCAGGAGAGAAAGGAAGTCTATCTCAAACGCCGAAGGGAGGAATTCCTGCGGGCCAAAGAAGACGCACAGGCAAACGGTGGAACCTTTTCGGTTAAAAAGCTCGAGGAAGAAGTTAAGAATATCAATGAAAAGCTCTCGAAGCTCCATTCTTCTCCGAAGACCGAAGGGCTTTCGTTCGAGGAGATCGGCTTCGACTTTCTGTTTGTGGACGAGGCGCACAACTATAAGAATCTCCCTACGTATGGCCTCGCTATTGCGGGAATGACTTCCTCGAAGTCCAGCCGCAGTGAGAGTCTGCTTGAAAAGTGCACCTACCTTCGCGAGATCGGCCACGGGCGCAATATCGTGTTCGCCACGGGCACGCCTGTCACCAATACGATGGGCGAGCTGTACAACATGCAGCGCTATCTGGCACCCGAACTCCTCGAGCGGCAGGGCCTGTCATCGTTCCCAGCCTGGGCGTTCACGTTCGGCACGATAGAGGACTCGATGGAGATTAAGCCTGAGGGCAATGGCTTCCAGCTGAAGCAGCGCTTCACAAAGTTCCATAACCTTCCCGAGCTCATGGGTGCCTATCGAACATTTGCGGATATCGTCACGCAGGAGACCGTGAACCTCAAGGTCCCCGATTGCGAGGAGATCCATATCACCGTTCCCGCCACTCCCGAGCAGGTCGAGGAGGTCAAAAAGCTCGGTATCCGCGGCGAGAGCGTTCGCGCCGGAACTGCCGAGGATAACGACAACCTGCTTGCGATTACAGGCGACGGTATGAAGGTCGCTCTCGACCCGAAGCTGATGCACCCCGAGCTTGAGCCGATGGAGGGTGGCAAGTGCGAGGTGTGCGCATGCGAGGTATTTAGAATCTGGGAGGAGACGGCCGACATGCGCGGCACGCAGCTCGTCTTCTGCGACCGTTCGACCCCGGCCTCGGGAAAATGGAATATCCAGGATGATATGAGGCGACGCCTCATCGAGGCGGGAATCCCCTCCGAGCAGGTTGCGTGCGTCAGCGACGCCGGCAACGACCCGGAGAAGAAGGAAACGCTCTTTGAGAAGGTTCGTTCGGGCGAGGTGCGCGTCCTCATGGGTTCGACCGAGAAGCTGGGCACGGGCACAAACGTCCAGACGAGGCTCGCGGCGATCCATAACCTCGATTGCCCATGGAGGCCCTCCGATTTCGAGCAGCGCCTTGGGCGAATCAGGCGCCAGGGAAACCTTTTCGAGAGCGTGAAGGACTTCAAGTACGTCGCCCAGGGAACGTTCGACTCATTCCTCTACTCCACCGTCGAGCACAAGCAGCGCTTCATCGGGCAGGTCTTCTCGAATAAGCCCTCCGTGCGCAGCATGGATGACATCGATGAGACGAGAATCTCCTTCTCCGATCTTGCCGCCGTGGCGTCCGGTAACCCAGATATCAAGAGGATCCAGGAGCTGAGAAGCGAGATCATGGCGCAGTCCATGCTCAAGCAGACTCATGCCGAGATGGTGGCAAACATGCGCCATCAGATTGAATCTCGCTATGCGCCTTCGGTCGCATCCAGCCGCCGACAATTTGAGTTGCTCGAACGCGACCACGATATCCTCGAGCGCGCGAATAGGCAAAGGGAGCTCGAGAAGGGCACGAATATCGTAAGGGTCTCGGTTGGTGGCGTTTCGGCACTAGATCGAGCTAACGCGATCGGGATGATCCGGGCGGCGGCCGCCGATTGCCCCATCGGCCCCATCAGGGCCATCGGAGAGTTCCGCGGTTTGGAGATTGTCGTGAAGAAGGAGCAGACGCTGCTCGAGCGCGGCGGCACTTTCCGTTACGACCCATTCATCGGCCTGAGGGTTAAGGGAACGGCCGACGCGCACTGGTCGAAGCATATGCTGCCATCGGCCACTTCCGGTTCGCACACCGTGCTGCAGCAGATGGACTGCATTATCGAGAAGGAGGCGGGCGGTCTAGACCAGGCAAGGGCCCTTATGGAGCGTGCCGACAAGCAGCTCGAGGATGCCACCAAAATCGTTGCCGAGCCCTGGGACGGCGAGGAGAATCTCGAAAAGCTGCAGGCCGAGCTTGCCGAGTTGGAGCTGAAGGAACTGGAAAAGGCCCAGGCCGAATCAAACGGAGATGCTGAGCAGGATGAGGACGGCCCTGCCTTCACGGAGTCTCCCATCAGCGTTAAGGGACAGGATGGTGACGAGCAGTCTCACGCGAACGGCCACGGATTTTAAACGAAAGGCACAATCGGCATTCAAAGGCACTATCCGTTTGGATGCCGTGGAGTCTATTGAGGTTGAATGAGAACGGAGAGACGGGATGAACGTAGGGAAAAGTCTCGCCGAATCGATTGAGGGGGCCACAACGGCCTACTATCGAGATGGCGGTGGCACCGAGACTGGGATTGCGGCTGACGAGAGGTTGGTCGAGGCGCTCAAGCAGGCCTATATTGCAGCCTATGCCCGAAATGACGGCGGCTCACTTGATACCGTGAGAAATGAGCTCGCGGAGTTCGGTGGAAGGGAGCCGACGACCAACGAGATCTGCGAGGCCGCCATCGCGCTCGCAGGCAAGCAGGCAAAGCAAGATGCGGGTGTCATCTCCCGCATGTTCAAGTTGCAGGCCGCATCGCTTGCCGAGGAGTACGCGCCCGCACTCGTCAGGACCTTCGATGCGGAGCGTGCCCAGAAGATCGCTCGCGGTATCGAGGGAAATTCAAAGGATGCGCCAAAGCGAACGCCTATTAGGAGGAGTTGATATGTACCTTGTGGATGACAGCGGGAAACCTTACGTCGCCTTATTTAGCGTACAGTACGCGCCCAAGTTCAGTGACCGTCCAAGTCGGCCCCATGATGTCTGTTTCAAACTCACGAGGGACCCGAAAGGCCGCGAGGGCGTTTTCGTACAGCCCTTTTCATATGGCGGCATCTCTCCCGCGGCCCATGTCTCGCATAAAGTGGAGACAGCTCTTATATTCGGATGGCCGGAGCTTTCGCCCAACGGATATTCCGTCGAATTCCCCGGTAATTACGATGATGCCAAGATAATCGGGAGTTACAGTGCCGGGCATGAAAGGCTGATGGAGCTCCCGATCCTCATGGGCATCCTCGAGCTCGAGGGGATGGTGGAGAACGCTGAGCGTGACTCGCTTTACGGCGCCCTCGTGATCGATGAGAAAACTAACGAGATCAGGGTCGAGGTTCCCGAGGATGTCGATATCGAGTTCAGGTATTGGCTCAGGAACAACGGGGCGCACCCCGTCTCATCCAAGGAGATGCCGACGGTTCCCGTTGATCGCGATCCGAACCGAATCTCCAAGGAGGTCGAGGCGATCATCTCGGAGAAGACCCCTGAGCGTTTCATGAGATCGCTACTCGACTCGAGGATCTTGCGTGACGGGGCCTCGCCGTCAGATGTCGCGGCGCTTAGGTCGGGCCTCGATGGCCTTTTGGGTCATGGCATCGCCGGTACGAAAAGCCTTACAAAATCGCTCGAGATGAGAGAGCGTTCAACACACCATTAAACGTTTCGCCAGACTGAAAGCCCCTATTCTGAGCAGGGGCTTTTCGCTATTCATGAGCATGGTAAATCATGTAATCGACAATTACGCTGTCACGTTATTACGCAGTTACTTTATGTCGCAGTTACGTTATCGGGTAGTTCCGTTGTTGTGCAGTCGCGTAGTTACGTTATTCGAAAGTTCCGTTATCAGGCGGTTCGGCTGTTGCTATGGACTGGCATGTCACCCGCTGGCACCAAACGGTCTCGTGCGAGAGTTTCGGCAGTGGGATTCTTATCTCATACCAGCCCCTGGAAGAAAAGGTCAAATCGATTGGCTCTGCTAGGCCAGGATCGGCATATTGGTTTAAGTGGATGTTGGAATACCAGATTGAACGGAGCGAACTTGAACGATTCCTGTAAGGTGATTTCGAGTTTTGTTCGCGAGTCCATCGTGCCCGCCGGCCCCATTGGCTTCGAAAAAGGCAGCCAGTCCAAGGCGGGTGCCGTTGCGGTGGATGTCCCCACGGCCAGCTAAGATTTTCTCGGCGATCTGCTTGTCCAGTTTCTTCATCGAACGATGGCCGACCTTGTCGACCTCAATTCGCCAGTCCAAGGCTTTCCTCCAGCTCGTCGAGCGTCACTGTCTCAAGCCTACCAGCCCGGTAATCCTCGACCTTCTTCAATAGTCCGTACTCGTACTCAAGCCTGTCAATCTCGGCAGCGAGTGCTTCTGTCATGTAGAAAGTCTTCGCGCGTCCCGTTGATTTCGCCAAACGGTCGTACCTGATTAGTAAGTCCTCGGGCAGGCTCAAAGTCGCGGTAGCAGTTGCCATGACGCACCTCCCAATCACTCGTATAACGTGCTTTACTTTCTAGCACATCGCTAGCCGCAGGGGTGTACAACAATAACTATATTGACAATATGCGTCGTGTGAAGGAAGGGCCTTAGCCCTCGGGGGCGTCTGGATGAAAATGAACAATAGAAGACAGCACTCGGTTGATGTCGCCCATCTTGAATCGCCAATCTTGTAAGAAACATAGAGAACCGGGGAGGGTCAGTCGCTCTGCTAGAATCGTCCTCGCTGTCGGCAGCCCTCGTGCCGGGCAGAGCCCTCCATTCGATGGGAGGTGATGCCCATGACCGATTTAACCGAGCTCGTGAAGCTCCTGACCGCTATGGTCTCGCTCCTCACGGCCATTGTCGGCCTTTCCAAGGCACTCAAGCAGGGCTCGAAGCCCAAAAGACGATATGAGAAAGCCATTGGGGTCGCCTCCCCCGCGTCGCAGCTTCTTTCCGCGGGCTCGGGGTGCCACAATGGGCTTTGAGTATCGGCCCGTGCGGTAGCCCTTACCGCACCTGCGGGGAGGAGGCTTCCCATGCCCCATGTTACCTCCATCGGCCTGGACGTCCACGCGCGATCGGTCGCCGCCGCGGCGTTCAACCCCTTCACCGGCGAGGTGGTGCACCGCGACTTCGGCACCGACGCCGCCGAGATCGCGGAGTGGGCCCTCGGGTTCGAGGAGCCCAGGGCCTGCTACGAGAGCGGTCCCACCGGGTTCCACATGGCGCGCGAGCTGCGCGCCCTCGGCCTCGACTGCGCCGTGGCCGCCGTCTCGAAAATGCAGAGGCCGGCGGCGGACGCGCGCCGCAAGAACGACCGGCGCGACGCCGAGTTCATCGCCCGCATGCTCGCCACCCACAACATCGTCGAGGTCCCGCTGCCGGACGCGGCCGTCGAGGCCGCCCGCGACCTCGACCGCGCCCTCGACGACGCCACCGTTGAGTACCGCCGCGCCAGGCAGCGCCTCAACATGTTCCTGATCAGGCTGGGATACGTCTGGGACGAGCGCAACGCCGACGGGACGAGGAAGAAGGCTTGGACGCGCGCCCACTGGAGGTGGATATCCGAGATCAGGCTCGAGGGCCCGCAGCGCGACGCGCTCGAGTACTACGTCACGGCCGCCCGCTGCGCGGAATCGGACAGGCGGCAGCTCGAGAGGAGGGTCGTCGCGCTGGCCGGCGCCGACCGGTGGCGCCCGGCCGTGGAGGCGCTCTCCTGCATCAAGGGGATCGACACCCTTACGGCCTTCAGGCTCGCGGCGGAGGCCGGGTCCTTCAGCAGGTTCCGCTCGGCACCGGCCTTCGCGAGCTGGTGCGGGCTCACGCCGTCGGAGCACTCGAGCGGCGAGTCCGAGCGGCGCGGCGGGATAACCAAGGCCGGCAACGCGCTCGCGCGCACGGCGCTCATAGAGTCCGCATGGCACTATTCCATGTGCTCCCCGAGGCCCAAGGCCCCCGCCCCCGGCACCGACGTGCCCACGGCGGTACGCTCGAGGGCGGACGACTGCACCGCCAGGCTCCACCGCCGCCGCGAGGCGCTCGCGCGCGCCGGCAAGCCGGCCTGCAAGGCCAACGCCGCCGTGGCGCGCGAGCTCGCCTGCTGGGTCTGGGAGATCGGGTGCAGGTCCGAAGGGACCATCCTCTAGCGGCCGGCGACAACCGACTCCCGCCGGGAGGGCCCGCGCCTCGACGCATCGCCGGCGCGAGTTCACGGCCTCTTTTATGGGCAGCCCCCGGGCCGCGCCCGACAAAAGACTGGATTCGCACGATCGCGCCGGACGGAGAATCGAAATGCGGTGGGGTGCGCGGACATACCGGGCTGACCGCCGGCAGCGCACCCGAAAGAGCCCGCGGATATTAGCTTGCCAGGCAAGCGTCGACTAAACGTGCAGCGTGCGCGGGCCCTCCCGACGGGAAACGAAAAAGCCCGGTTTTAAACCGGGCTCAAACGAACATGCCTATTGACAATGGCTTTCTCATATTAAGAAAGGCCACCGTCGCTAAGACGATGACCCAACTTCATTAAGCAACGGCTCTGCCCAGCTCTCTACAACTTGAGCTGCCGTCGGCACCATTTTACCCTCCTGACGAGGAATTCGTCCATATTTCAAAAGATCAAATCGCGTTTGCTATCGAAGTTCATTCATCGTCCATACGTCTTGGGACTGTGGTTGTCTGACGATTGAGTTCTACAGTCGCTGACTCGTCTAGAATTGATGGGATGGCGCATTCCGTGCGCGGGCGGCCGACAATTCGATTGGAGGCTTCCCTATGCTAAAGATCCTTGATGCGCTGGCCGCCCTTGCGACGGTCGGCACGTTCGTCATTGCGTTTTTCGATTCGTATGATGTTCGAGTTAAGGTCCGTAGGCGTACGCGCGGTGCGGACGGTGGACGGCATTTGCGCAGCAAACGCAAATAAGAATGCCCGGGGTGGAGCCCGGGCATTTAACCAAAACTGAAAACTAGGCCGCCCGCGCTCCATGTTGCTTACACGGGATGCGTCGTCTTCAACAGTCATCTTACCCTCTTTAGGCAGATAAAACCACCGTATGTTCGGGTTCTCATGTGAGATCATCCATCGTTCATACAATGCGGACTGTAACGACGGGGCCACTCAGGGCATGTAATCGACAACTGCACAATTACGTTATGCATACTTATACTTTTGAGAAGTTACGGTATTACGCAACCGTGCTATTACGTAATTGCACTATGCCGTAGTTACGCTATTACGCAGTTCGGGTGTTGCCAGTATTCAGCGGGTTTCGACAAAAGCGCCGCCTGTGGTAACCGGTGATGGTGCCGTTGTGAACGGTCGGGTTGACTCTGCGAAGGTTATATCCGCGGCATGTTTTTGTAGACGCCCTGGCGGTGGCCGACTCTCACTACCTCGATGACGGCCTTCCCATCCTCGATCCTCCCCAGGATACGGTAGACTCCGACTCGCCAGCGCCAACCGGAGTCGGTACCCTGAAGCTGTTTTCCGTTCGGTGCGAGACGTGGGTCTTCGCATCCATCAAGATGTTCTTGGACCCAGGACAGGATGATGAGCCGCTGCTTTTTCGGAATCTTGAGAAGTTGCTTGGCCGCGGCCTTGGACCACTCGACACTGAAGCTCATTCGGCCTCCATGGCCATGCGCATGACGTCGTCCATCGAGTAACGGGTGCCGTCATCTTCCACCAACGCCTCGTTGTATGCCTTGATATCGGCTGCCTCCTCGACCTTCTCTAGGGCGGCACTCCTCACGAATTCAGAAAAGGACATGCCGAGGACGCTCGCATAGGACTGAATCCAGTCCTTCTCTCCCTCGTCGAACCTGATGGCGGTCGCGCTCATGGCCATGGTTGCTCCAATCAACGTAAAACGATGTAGTACGATGATTATACCCGTTCGTTTCGGGGACAGTCATAAAATGCGAGGCATAACAGCTGCCTGCACGTTTAATCAATGCGTTTTCACTTGCATTGAAAAGAAAATTGGGGAGGTGTGATGCCTCCCCCTTCAATATTGAAAAGTTGCGTTGATGCGTAATTATGTTATTGCACAGTTATGAAGCAGCGTTCATACGTTGTTGCGTAGTTACGTTATGTCGTAATTCTACTATTGCCGATACGATGGCTCGGCTATGGAGACCATCCGTCATCCGGCCTGTCGTCATCCATGTCATGGACTACATACCAGCTGTTGCCGTGGTGGCAGATGTCGCGCAGGGTTCCATCCCCCATCTTCACGCGCCAGCTCTCGCACACGCGCCCCTCCCCCAACACCCACGATCGCGTCTCGTGCCAGCCAACCTCCGCGAAGGGGAAGATTCTGCCGTCGTACCATTTGATACCCCAAGGTACGTACTCCCCATCTGGCCGACACTCGACCAGGGCCGTCACGAGCCTGATTGACTTCTCCCCCACGCCGCCTCCCCATTCCTATTTATGAACGAACGCGTGTTCTATTATCACACATCCAATAGAGTGGATGCTGGACATCTGCAAGACTTGGCATTGCGGGCCGAGGTGTCACCAGATGGCACCAAACGACCCCGCGCAAGAGCTCCAACGGTGAGATTCTTATCTCATGGAAACCCTTGGGAGAAAGGGCTAGACGATTATGGCAAAGAAAAAAACTGAGAGCATACTGGTTCCGCTGCTGCCACGATTCGATGCCGCGGGCATATATGATCCGTATCCCTTGAGGACTTCGGTTGGCAAGATGACCGTTACGAGAGACGATGCGTTCCCGGGGACAATTCGATTTGAGAATTGCGTTTCCTTCAAGGACGAAGCACTGGTCGAGTCAAAGGTATTCGAAACTCTTTTGCCGTTCCTGGGAAGCTCCACATCGGCCGGATATGTCATCAGCGTGGATTATGACCGAGATCATCCGACTCCTCTTCGCAAAGGTGAGACTCGCGCCAAGGACGACAAGGGCCTGGCCCGAGGGTTTGAAGCGGAGCAGTTGGAACTCCCCATCCTCGCCTGCGCTCTTAAAACTTACGACATCGCGGTAGATATGCCAGCTGAAGCCCTTTGCTATGGCAAGTTAGACCGAAAGCATAGAATACGCTATCGTGATCCTGCTTCCGGTCATGGGGGTGAATGTTACCTAATAGCGGACGGCCTAAACTTAAAGCTCATGCCGGATTGCAAGATCACGAAAGTCTGCTGTGAGGAACGTGAAATAGTCAACCACCTGGCAGGGCTGCAAAGGCTTGCCGTATTTAACCCCGTTTACGCAGAGGAGCTGCTCGGCCCCGCCGACGGGAATGTGGTTACCGTCCAGGAGAGAGTCGAGCTTGTCCTGGGCGCCGGCTCCTCACCCGATTTCATACGCAAAATGAATGAGGCCGGCTTCATCTCGGAGGGGGTTCCTGCTCAGTACCGTGATTCGATTCTCAGGAAAGCGCGTGAGCTTTTCGATACCGATCTCGAGATATGGGATCAGCATGTCGCGCCGATGTTCAAGGAGCATCTGGACCTGAATATGCCTTGGGTCGCCGGGGATTTCTATGGCAATCCGAGGAAGGCTGAGCTTAAGAGCGAACAGGAGCCAGCGGAAAGGGTTGTCCCGGCACCCGCCCGTGCCCTGCCCGTATATAGGCCGGAATAGCCATGAGTACGCAGGTGCGCCCGTCGGGCAGCTCCACGGTCCCCTATGGCCATGAGAATCATTTGGAGCGAAAATGACTCCCGTTACGGTCAGCCTCGTGGAGAGGCCCGGACGGGAGCCGAAGTTCAGGTGGATCGAGCTTTCCGACGGTCGTAGGTTCCAGGTCCGCTCAACGGGCGCATCTGTCCCCTGCCCCGGGCGAAAGACGGGTCATCTTGCCCGTATCTGGAGCGTTGAGATAGAGTGGAAGGGCAGGCCCGTCCACCGCTTCATCGTCAGGGACGACGATGAGTACTTTATCGTGCGTTCGGGAGAGGACTCCTAGAGGGGCATATAGTCCAGGTGCGAGATCGGGTAGGTGTCCTCGTAGACGTAGTCCGACGAGTTCGATGATTTTATCTTCACCTTCACGGGCTGCCCCTCATCCTCCAGGAGGAATGCCTTGCACACCGAAATCGAATAGCCGGGCTCGAGTGTCTTCATCGTGTTGGAATCGCTATATTTCGTGCACTGGGAGAGCTTCACGCCGTTTTGGTAGCACGAGACGTATGACATCGGCGCCTGGCTGTCATGGTCGAGGCTGTTCTCGAATGTCATGCCGACAAGGAGGAACCGGTATTCCTTGCCGCTCGAGTCCGTGGCGACCTTTTTGTAGACGCCATCGACTGACAGCCCCCTAGAGGCATCGGATGAGCTCGTATCGCCTATCCCTCCAAAGGAAAACGCCTCGTCCTCGCTCTTACCGGAATCCTTATTCTTCTTCGAATCGTCCGATCCATTTGCTTTCTTTGAGCCGCCGCATCCTGTAAGGGCCAGCGAGGCCATGGCGGCCAGAACGGCCCTCCTGCTGACGTTGACGATACCCATGAGTTACCACCCATCAATTAAGTAAAATGTCACAACCGATAGAGCACGTATCCCCTGCCGCTTGCCGCCTTTTCGGCTCCTGAACAGGCTTTTCCAAAGCGTTTTACGTTGGAATCCCGCACGATAGCCCACGTCCAGCCATTCTCCTTAAGGACCCCGTAGCCCCCTTCCAGACTGTCAACGTAGGCACGGTAGTCGTTTGCCTTGCCGTTGCCGGAGATCGCCTCAGACCAGATCTCGGGACGCATGTCGTAGGTCACGGGCACCCTCGCCCACTCGAGGTAGTTCATCACCGTGGCGTCCTCGGACCATATGCGACCCGGGTTGTCGCCCAGGGCCTCGACGATCTGCGCCATATCCGAGTCGATGCCCCTCCATCCGGTCTCGACCCCGCGGGTATCCGAATCAAGTGAGTTAAGGCCGCTATTGACGATGGAGAACGCTAGTACGAGGACCATAACGGCTCTCCCGGCAATCAGCAGGCGATGCACTCGGGGGCCGATTGCGTCGCCCTGGTCGACCGATACGGCGACAACGAGAAACGAAACCGTCCACGTTATCCAAAGGCACCTGACGACAAGTGCCCCGGCGATTGCAGACGCTGCCCAAAAGGCCAGAAGCCACCTGGGCGGGAACCGCCGGGCAAGGTAGCACGATACGAAGGCCACAAGGATTGAGGCGCCCCAGAACAGGGCCGCGGCAGGCATTACCCAAACCGGATTCAGCTCGAGGATGACCCCGCCGTAGGATGCGGCTCCTAGCGAGCGGAGCACATAGAGTGAACCGTCGATGAAATAAGGGTTTATAAGCGATTCTGCAGCCATTCCTACAATCGCCGCAAGTAGCGGCAGCCTGGACCACGCCCATGAGCGAACTGTCTCGCCAGTCTCGCCGAGCGAGATCTCGCCCTCTTCCGGAAGCAGGAAGCACGCGGCGGCAGCGGCGGGCAAGGGCCAAAGCGCCGCCTGCAGATTTACAGACAGCAGCGACACGACCGGGAGTACCAGAAGGCAACGAGAACTGGAGCCACGTCGCCATTCTTGACACGTAGAGATGGTGACGAATAGCAGCGCCGCCGTCCAAAGGGATGGACGGACGGATAGATATGAGGTCATGAGGGCAAACCCGACCGCGCTGATCAACAGTGGCGCCCAGGGGTAACGCGGGTTTTGCGCCAGCCTGGAGACGGTGCCGGTATAGGCCCACAGGGCCAGCGCGGCGGGTACCGCCACGGACACGGCGACGCCCGTGTAGCCCGCGGCCTTCCACCACAGATAGAGCCACGCGTCATGGAGCCACTGCTGGAGCACGATACCCTGGCCGGCGATTGCGGTGAAGGGGTTTGTAACCGGGATGCCGGATTCGACGATTACGCGCCCCGAGGCGAGAAGGAACCATCCGTCCGTATCCAGCGTCCCCGCCGATCTGATGGCGGGGGTCAAGGCCATGATGGCCATTGACAGCAGGACGGCGAGCGCCGTTGAGGCACAGTGTACGGTCTTCGCTACCTTAGTCTGATTCAATCGAGTCTCCTGATAGAGAGTGGGCGGTCGGACTCGGTGAATGTTCCAGGGGCGACCTCGATGCCGCCTACTGCCCCCCGCGGTGCGAAAAGGATGCGCCAGGGGGCGACCGAGGAGTCGAGCGAAACCACCGGCCAGGATTGATCCGAGGCCTCGAAGCGTCCTATCCAGCAGACATCGATCGGGATGCGCATGAACAGGGTATGGAGCGACCTTCCCCTCGCGTACACCATGCCGGTGGATTTGTCGATGTACTTGGTTCCCATATACCCGATCGCCTTGTCCCTGAAGGTCTTGGCGATCTTCAGGGAGAGCGGAACCTCGGTGCCGGTCCTTGTCGTGGCCACACAGGGGATATCGTATTCATAGCTCATGGGTCGTCTCCTACATGAGGGAGGTGAACGTTTGGGCGATCTGCGCCACCACGGGCGCGAGAACGACGATCAGGAACACTGGCAGGATGAAGATGATGATCGGGAAGAGCATCTTTGAGCTCAGCTTCTCGATTTCGGACTCGACCTTCAGGCGCCGCTGCTCTCGGACCGTCTCGGCCTGGTCGCGGATGATGTCGACAAGTGAGCCGCCCGCGCGCTCGGACTGTGCGAACGATGCCGCGAAGATGGTGAGGGATGGCACGCGCGCGCGTTCCGCGAAACGCAGGAGCGCTTCGGTGCGCGACGAGAAGCTGGCCTCGTTGGCCACGCGCTCGAAGCCGCGCGCGATGGCGCCATCCATCCTGCTGCCGACCGTATGGAGGGCGAAGTCGATGGACGAACCCGCCGACATGCAGATTGCGAGAAGGTCCAGTGCGTCGGGGAGCTGCCTGTCGAGCTCGTCGCGCCATTTCGCGCGTTCGTTCAAGAGCCACAGCTGCGGAACGGCGAGGCCCATGAGGACCATCGCGGCAAAGATGCCGAGTCCCTTGGAGCCTCCGATGAGGATCGAGGCGATGAGGCCGGCGGCGGTGAATCCCGCGGCGCTCGCGACGCGGAAGGCCCAGAAGGTCGCCGGCTGCATGGTGAGGCCCGCGCGGTCGAGGGAGTCTCGCGTGGAGTCCATGACCGAGCGGGAGATGGGCGCGAGCCTCGACACGACGCTGGACAGCTTCTCGGCGATTCCGGGAAGCGTCGCGGACGCCTCCTCCTCTACCGGCGGTTCCAACTGGAATATGCGCTTGAGGGCGATATCCACGCCGAGGCCCGCGGCGATACCCAGAAGAAGGAATATGAAGCCAGTCGTTATCGTTTCGAACATCTGAGAACCCCTAGTCGTACCTGATGTTGCTGATTTGCTTGAGGACCAAGAAGCCGACGATATCGAGCGCGGCGCCGACGGCAAGGCACGCCCACCCCGCGGGCGTCATGAAGAACTCGCGGTGAATCTCCGAGCTCAGCGACATGAGCAGCAGCATGACGACCGGCGCGAAGCCGACGAGCTTGGCCTCGAATCGCGCCGAGGAAGTCTTTGCCTCTGCCGAGCGCTTTGCCTTGACCTTCGCCCTGATGGCTTCGCCCACGCGCTCGGTGATATCGGAGAGCGAGCCGCCGGTCTGTTGCGATACGGAGACGGCCGTGGAGTAGAGCTTCAGGTTCGAGCTCCCCGTCCTCTTGGCCATATCATCGAGTGCCTGGGCGATGGGCCGTCCGTTTCGCAGGTCGCGTTCGAGGATGGCGAACTCCGATTTCAGCGGCTCTGCCATATGCTCGGCGACGGGGGCCACCGATTGCGCGACCGAGGCGCCCGTGCGCAGGTTCGATGCGATGAGCGGCATCGCCTCGCCGAGCTGCTCCTCGAAAAGCCCCTGCTCCGCCCCGCGCTTCAGCCTCACCCAGATCGGGAAGGCGGCGATGCCGAGCGGGAGTGCCGCCAGGGCGCCCATCGCTGAGCCGGTGGCGAGGATCAGCACCGATGGGGCGAACGCGACGACGGCCCACATCTGCGCGGCCTCGGAGACCGATAGCTGGGGTGCTGCGCCCTGGCACACGCGACGAAGGGCGCCGACGAGACGATTTGTGCCGGTCTCGTCAGAGGGATTCTCAGGGATGGGGCCGGTCTCGGCGCGTTCGCGCTCGACACGTAGCTTTCTGGCCGTCAGGAACAGAACGATTCCCGTCAATACCGCCGGCAGTGCGGGGAGGAGGGCTGCCGGGGAAATCTGCCCGCTCATCGACGGAACCAGAAATCGTCGTCGACGTAAACGCCGCGCGCGAAGAGCTTTTCGCGATGCGCCGGGGTGATGCGCTCGCCGGTGGGCATGAACTCGCCGAGAACCTTGCCGTCCTCGGAGAAGCCGGTCTGTTCGAAGCGCATGATGGTGCCGATCGTGATGACATCGCCCTGCATGCCCTGGACCTCCGCGATCTCGGTGATCTTGCGCGAGCCGTCGATGTCGAAGCGGTTCACGAAGACGATGAAGTCGATGGCCGAGGCGATGAGTTCCATGATCTGCTCGCTTCGCATCTCGGTTCCGGTCTGCTGGATCATGGAGCGCAGGCGGGTCGTCGCCTCGCGCGCGTTGGAGGAGTGCACGGTCGTGAGGGACCCTTCGTGACCGGTCATCATGGCCTGGATCATGTCGAACGCCTCGCCGCCACGGCACTCGCCGACTACGATGCGGTCCGGGCGCTCGCGCAGCGCATGGATGACGAGCTGCCGGATGGTGATCTCGCCCTCGCCCTCGATGTTGGGTCGACGTGCGGTCTTGCGCACGACATGGGGCTTTTGGAGGCGCAGCTCCGGCGCGTCCTCGATCGTGACGATGCGCTGGTTGTCCGGGATGAAGGAGGAACAGGCGTTGAGCAGCGTCGTCTTGCCCGAACCCGTTCCGCCGGCGATGACGACGTTCATGCGGCCGAGAACGATGGCCTCCATGAACTCCAGCATGCGCTGGTCGAAGGTGCCCAGCGCCATGAGGTCCTCGGGTTCCACGGCGTCGGGTCGAAACTTTCGGATATTGAGGATGTTGTGGTCGACGGCGATGCCCTTGGCCGTCGCCGCCACACGCGAGCCGTCGAAGATGGCACCGGGACGGTTGAGGATGCAGTCACACAGCGGTTGCGCCTCGTCGCAACGCCGACCGTCGGCGGACGCGATTCGGTTGATGATGAACTTCACATGCTCGTCGTCCTCGAATGTCACCGGGACCTTCCGTAGCATGCCCGCTCGCTCGACCCAGACGTCATCCGGGGCGTTCACCATGATTTCCGAGATCGAGGTATCGGGAAGCAGCTCCTCGATGGGCCCAAGATAGTACAGGTCGTTGATGCCGGCCTGAATAACCGCCTCGAAAGAGTTGTCATCCAGACGAGAGCCTTCGGGGATGGAATCGACAATATCGGCAAGGAGCTCGTGCGCGCGCGTATCCCTCTGTTCGTTGCTTTCGGTCGCGTCGTTGGCCGCCGTCAGGACCCCGGTTGCCTGGCGTACGGCGTCACGTTCGATTTTGAGTAGTTCCTTATTCAGCATTGTTCGTCTCCCCCGTCTCGGGAAGGGCGACGAGCCTGATGCCGCTTGCGCTCGAAAGTGCGAGGGCCTGGTCCTCGGTCACCTCGATTGTGACATTGGAGTAACCGTCAGACTTGGTGCCCGAGAGGTTTCCGTCGAGCGCCAACACACGGATGGAGTCGGCGATGCGCTCGGTCGTCACGACCTGGCCATCGTTCACGCTCGCGAGGACGTCGACCTTGTCGCCGACGGCGAGCAGTGGCGAGAGGCCGGTCGAGCTGTCGAGCGCGACGGTGTAGGCGACGCGGCCCTCGGTCACGGCTGTGGTGATCGAGGCGGGTTTCTTGGAGCCGGAGACCGATGAAAGCGATACGGCGGTACCCGAGGTCTGCTGTGTGACGGACTGGCGCCCGGCGACATCGGATACCTTCTTAGCGGCGTCCTTTGGCGCAAACGCCTTGGGCACGCTTGCGACCGTGAGGTCCGCGGACGCGATAACCTCACCGGGGGCGACGTCGCGCGTGACGGTGACGACCTTGACGGTCGATTGCTCGAGGCGCGTCAGCTCGCCCTGTGCCTGGGTCCAGCGCCAGCCGGAGAATCCTACTGTCACGACGGCGACGGCGATGGCCACGCCGGCGACGGCTGCGAGCCTGCGGTCCTTGCGGGCTCCACCGGGTACCTGTCCGCGCTGTCGGCGTGCGGTCGCGGCTCCCGCCGTTGCCGTGGTCCTCTGGCCGCTCTGGGCGGTCTTGGGAGCCGTGGCGGGCATTTGCGTCGACGTGGTCGCCCCCATGGCGGCCTCCTGCGCCATGGCGCGCTCAAGCTCATGGCCGAGCGCCTGCTTGCGCCCGCGGAGCCTATCGATACTGCGCATGCGACCGGCATCCACGGCCGCGCGCTCCTCTGCCTCGACCTGGGCGATCTCAGCCCTGATCTCCTCCGGGGTCCTTTTCTTCATCGTTTGACTTCCTTCCCGGGACCGAGGAGCCCCGAATACCTGAGCAGCGAGTCTCGGTTGACGCGCCAGCGGTTGCCGAACCGTGCGCCCTCGAGCTTTCCCGACGCGCACATTCTCTCGATGGTCCTAGGGGTGACTCCGACCGCGTCCGCCGCCTCGCGCGACGTCAGCAGCGCCGGCATGAGGTCATATCTTCCCTGGCGCATCAGGTCGTACATCAGACCCAAGGGTCCTCCGATCTGTCGTGCTATTCCGACACATAAAGAATCGCCCCGCGCGGACGTGCGTGCGGGGCGATTTGGTGACATTGGGTGACAATCTAGGGTGTTCGGCGAGGGCGCCTATTCAGCGCCGTCGGACGCAGATTCATCTGCGCCTTCGGTACCGCCTGATGAGGTGGGTAGCATGTCCCTAACGGCCTTGGAGAGGCTTTCGGGGGCATCGTCGATCGAGCAGACGCCCGTTTTCGTCGAAACGTTTCCGTCCTTGTCGATTGTGTACTCACACCAGCCGTTTCCGGTGTCGGCGGGGCGCCATACCGTCGTGGATGAATAGGGATGGAGCGCCCATACCGCATCGGATCGAACCTTGAGTTCGTCGATGCCCGCGAACCTAGCGAATGTCGACGGCCAGGTTCCCTCCAAAATCACGTAGACGCCGGCATATCGGTCTGCCGCTCCACACAGGTCCTCTGGTGCCTCGACATAATAGACCGTGGCTTTTCCGGTATACCCGTTTGCCTTCAGCATCTCGAGCACCTCGGAGCGCGCCTCCTCGCCGGGGTTCTCCGCATATTTGACGGCGTTGGCTTCGCCGAAACAGGATTGGCGCGTGCTCTCGAGAAGCGAGCCCTGCCATGTCCTGTAGGCGAGTGCGCCGCCGAGATCGACCGCGAGGGCGATGAGAAGGGAAAGGGGGATGAGTAATACGACGAAGAAGGTCGTGAGCTGCGCGCGGGCTCCCCTCTCCCTGAGTGTGCGGCACTTCATCTAGATGACCTCCCAGTCCGAATAGCTGATGTAGGAGCGTGTGATCTTGCGCACGGATCTCTTTCCGAACACGTTGTAGGGCGCTGGGTAGTCGTAGATAATCTCAGCCGATACCGTCACGGTCCTGTCCTCGGTCCTGAGGTTCTCGGTGCCCAGGTCGCTTGCCACGGCGCTACCCTGTCCAAGGTTCTCATCGGAATCGAGTGTCACAGAGGCGTTTTTCACCGTGAGGTAGTCGGGGTCCACGCCGGCAGAGGTGCTCACGAGCTCGGTCACGAGCGTATCCGCGTTCATGGAGTCCCACCCCGCGGGAAGCCGGTCCGCGAGGTGCGCCAGCGAATAGTCGATTCTCGCTCGCTGGTAGCCCGTGAAGCCGAACCCCATGATGGCGAGCACGACGGTGAGGGCGATAGGGAACACGAAGATGAACTCGGTGGAGATGAGCGCCTTGAGCGCCCGGGTGTTGCGCACCATCACATCACCTCCGATGAGATCGCGGTGGCAGAGGAAGACTCGGGCTCGATGCCCGCAAGCCCGTCGAAGACAGCCAGGGTGAAGACGCGGCGGCAGGGAATCTGGACATTGACCGTCACAGACTTGCGCTCGATGGAGGAGTCCCTGGACTTATCCCCTACCCTCAGCGTCACCTCCTTGGGTGCAATCGCCTCGCGCGCGATATCCACGGTGCAGCTGTCATCGAGCCCGATAGCGCCCCTCACGTATGCCTCGACCTCGGAATCGGACAGATCTGGATTTGCCGCGGCATAGCGGGCGCCCTCGGACGCGGCAGAGGACGCAAGTGCCTTGCACCTGCTCAGGTTGGCGCAATCCACGACGAGTGCGAGCATGGCGATCATGATGGGAAGGAGCAGGACGAGCTGGGTCACCATGACGGCCCTGAGCCCCGTACGTTTAGACCTCATAGCAGATAACCTTTCAAGATTGCGATTAGTGTCGCCCCGACCAGGCTCACCGACAGCACGGCGTTGTAGGGGACGTTGTTCTTGAGGCGAGCACAGGCCGGGATGGATCTGATAGCGAGTTCCAGGGCGCATGCGCATGCAAGGTGGATAGCGAGAAACTCGAACACGGTCCCGACGGATAGCGCCGCCATAAGGGCGACGGCAAGCGTGAGATAGTCGCCGGCGTGCCAGGAGATCCCGGCGATGCGCTTCATGGCAAAGGAGATCAGCGCGAATACTGCAGCGCAGGGAATGGTAAATACCGCCCACGCATATGGTCCCCAGGGCGATGACACAGCGCCAGCGCCCGCAAAAAGGAACAGCATGGGCACCGGCGCGAGCCTGAATCTCATATCCTCCTGGCCAAGTGCCACGGAGGCTGCCAGGAAGACGGCATAGGGAATCGAGATGAGCGATCCAGTCCAAGCTGCAAGCAGATAGGGGTAGACAAAAACGATTTCCGAGGCAAGCGGTGGGTTGTGGCGGCGTGCGTACGTTCCGGTGTCTCCAAGCTGGGACATCTCCGCATCGATATCTCCTGCGCTACCCAGAGAAATTAGTGTTGAGGGGCTGACGCCGTAGTTAACGGCCTCCCTCTTCACGGCGTCTATCCATTTATCCCTATCGGTATCCCCGGGCTGTGCTTGGAGCATGGTCTTGTCTTCATGCTCCAGTGCAGCGTAGCGCCAGCGTTGGTAAAGATGGGAGGCGCACCAAAAGCCGCAACCGACGGCTAATGTGGTCGCCAATCTGACGCCAAAAGACACGGGAGCCTCCTCGATATAGGCATAGGTACTCATATTTAATTTTGTAGTCGTGTTTGCTCAAAATAAGGCTAATTTGGTGCCAAGCGGTGACACTATTTTGATTGAAACGCCTATCCATTCGACCTGGGGTCGTGGCAATGGATGACCTACGAAACCGAAGTGGTCGCGAAGAAGTTGCCACGAGAGCCGTATCGGATTGCGCGAAAGACGGCAATCAACCAGGGCGAAGCTGTGAATCGCAGCGATCGAAGAACCTTCGAAGCCATTAGGCGTGTCGGCTAATTCCCGCGCCTGTAAAGCAATTGCCCGAAATACGATACCTGCAAAACATGTACGCCCATGGCTTTGACTGCCTTGTGATATAAGTATCTGCTCGAAGTGCGGTGTCTGCGAAGCATAAGAGTGGGAAAGTCCATATTTATGCTTAGTGAGTAGTCTCTCGAAACGCCATACTTGCGAAGCCTGTGTGCGTGGATGCGAACAAAGTTTTGCGGTAAGTAGCTGCTCGAGGCGCGGTACCCACGAAGCAATATCCATCCTGAGAATGATGCAAAGTAGGGTAAGTAGCTGCCCGAAGCGCGGTACCTGCAAAGTTTTATGGATTCTTGGGTTTTTTGCCGGCCAGAGTAAGTAGCTGCCCGAAGCGCAGTCCCTGCGAAGTAGGCCTTATGTAGGCAGAATTTAGCGCGAAGGTAGGTAGCTGCTCGAAGCGCGATACCTGTGAAGCGTAAATCATTGCGCCATATGGCGGCTCTGTGGCAAGTAACTAGTCGAAGCGCGGTCCCTGCGAAGCCATCCTACGGTGGGAACGTCGCAGCCGGATGGTAAGTAGCTGCTCGAAGCGCGGTACCTACGAAGCAACATGTTGCAGCCGCCAATCGCTTGAAGACGGTAAGTAGCAGCTCGAAGCGCGGTCCCTGCGAAGCAGGCTTATCGCCCTTAATGGAAAGTGACATGGTAAGTGGGTGCTCGAAGCGCGGTACCTACGAAGCACGCACCACGTCCGCAGCCTTGACTTCACAGGTAAGTAGCAGCTCGAAGCGCGGTACCTACGAAGCGGGTCGGAAGCGTCTCATCGAGGTCATCGAGGTAAGTAGCAGCTCGAAGCGCGGTATCTACGAAGCGCTCCTTGGCGGCATACGCAGAACCAACCTGGTAAGTAGCAGCTCGAAGCGCGGTACCTACGAAGCACAACATATCGTTCATTTGACGTGATTAAGGGTAAGTAGCTGCTCGAAGCGCGGTACCTACGAAGCACAAAAACCTGTACCTTTTTGTGCAACAAAGGTAAGTAGCTGCTCGAAGCGCGGTACCTACGAAGCCGGATTCGCTATCGAACAGGCGGACCGCATGGTAAGTAGCTGCTCGAAGCGCGGTACCTACGAGGCGCGAGCTGGAGGCGAACGACCCATGCCAGCGGTAAGTAGCTGCTCGAAGCGCGGTACCTACGAAGCGCAACATCAAGGCAACGGGCGAGGCCCTGCGGTAAGTAGCTGCTCGAAGCGCGGTACCTACGAAGCGATAAATCGAGTTAACTATGACAAAAAGAATGGTAAGTAGCTGCTCGAAGCGCGGTACCTACGAAGCCTGGGCTCAGGTCGAGCGGGCAGAGGCCGTGGTAAGTAGCTGCTCGAAGCGCGGTACCTACGAAGCCCCGTGATGAGGTCGCCGACAAGCTGCATCGGTAAGTAGCTGCTCGAAGCGCGGTACCTACGAAGCCCTTAACATACGTCCTGTAATGCCATAGGCGGTAAGTAGCTGCTCGAAGCGCGGTACCTACGAAGCGGATTCAGGGATGGAGCTCCACCGAGATTGGGTAAGTAGCTGCTCGAAGCGCGGTACCTACGAAGCTCTATTCATCTGACAACACCCGCCGAGCCCGGTAAGTAGCTGCTCGAAGCGCGGTACCTACGAAGCCGTGTATGGTGCACGAGCAGGACGCACAGGGGTAAGTAGCTGCTCGAAGCGCGGTACCTACGAAGCCAGCGTATCGATGATGATGAGCCGTGTCGTGGTAAGTAGCTGCTCGAAGCGCGGTACCTACGAAGCCGACACCACATGATCCATAGCGATTTTTAGGGTAAGTAGCTGCTCGAAGCGCGGTACCTACGAAGCAAGGTCTTAGACTTATGGCGCATCTTGAGAGGTAAGTAGCTGCTCGAAGCGCGGTACCTACGAAGCGTAGTCGGATGCATACACGCTGTCTCCCGAGGTAAGTAGCTGCTCGAAGCGCGGTACCTACGAAGCGTGGGTGTGCTGTGGGGCGGGAGCTGCTCCGGTAAGTAGCTGCTCGAAGCGCGGTACCTACGAAGCGGAGCCAAGACTGAGCAGACGATGATTATGGGTAAGTAGCTGCTCGAAGCGCGGTACCTACGAAGCGCCGGGTGGTCCTGGTACTGGCAAGACTACGGTAAGTAGCTGCTTGAAGCGCGGTACCTACGAAGCAAGATCTCCGAACTGTCGATGAACGTATTGGGTAAGTAGCTGCTTGAAGCGCGGTACCTACGAAGCTCAATCACCTTTCGCATCTCCGCGTTTTTAGGGTAAGTAGCTGCTTGAAGCGCGGTACCTACGAAGCTCAGTGATGACGATCGAGCCGCCCTTGCCCGGTAAGTAGCTGCTTGAAGCGCGGTACCTACGAAGCTGCGACCGAGCTTTCGCTCGAGGTGCTGGCGGTAAGTAGCTGCTTGAAGCGCGGTACCTACGAAGCCACTCTAAGGAAATGAACAGTCGCGGTCAAGGTAAGTAGCTGCTTGAAGCGCGGTACCTACGAAGCCTTGATGATCTCGATGATGAAATGCAAGTTCGGTAAGTAGCTGCTTGAAGCGCGGTACCTACGAAGCCGGAGAATTGACATCGGCCGGTAAGCGACGCAAAAGAGCAGCTACTGAAGCTGAATAGTTAATTAATAGATTAGAAAGGGTTCCGACGATTTTTGGAAACCATCCAGTTTCCGCCCGGAAAAGGGATGATAGCGTGAGTTCTGTAAAAACCTGACAGCTGGCGGATCATCGGAAAACCGTGCTATCAAGCAATAAGCCTTATTTGAGATTTCAAGGTGCACGCACCATTTTAACGGTTTAGACGTTACGGGAGAAGAGGACCCGATCTCTATCTATATGCCACACTGGGATCTCGAGATTGGCAGTGTCTACCTCCCGGTATTCGAGAAACAACATTTCCAGGCCCTCATGGCGCGCCTTTCGAGTTAATTCCAAGACCTCGGTCGGATTTAGCTTGTCGATGAGGGCGATTACAGCAATTGACGGATTCAGCCTCGTATCGCAAACGTAATCCATGAAGGAGAAGAATTTTCTTTGCAGGGTAGTGGCCGGCTCGCGGCGGGGTGACAGCGAAAGCCATTTGGCGAACGATTTGATATCCCGTTCCGTGTTCCCTATCAAATCCGTTCGAAGGGAATACCCCAATTCCGCGATCAACATCTCGATACACGCCCTGATCTCATGCGCTTTGGTTGCCAAAGGCTCACAGGCCTCGATCTCAGACGCCATCCTTGACGTATAGGCGCCGGTTAACCTCCGGTCATCGAATGGGAGCTCGATCAGGCTGTCGATAAGGACGATATCCTTCGGTTTGAGCTTTCGTTCCCCTCGGTATAGGGCGATTCCGGGTTCCCCTTCTCCCAAAAGCGATTCGGCGCATCGAGATAGCTCGTCGAACTCATCGAAGGATATGACTCCAAGTCCATCCGGAAAATCGATTGTCTCCCCTACCGTTTCGAGCTTGACGATCATAAGACGATAAAGTCCTCTCCGGTAACAAAATGCCCCTCGTCAGACGGGCTTCCACATAGCGTGAGCATTGAGCAAAAGGAGGCCTCGGATACCCTGAGCACCTGCACCAGCCCCGCTTCTGGAAGGCTGGCCTTGAGCCTAGAGATGGCAGCCTCGGCATTCTTGGTATCGACCGCCAGGCGGGTGTAGACGGAATTCTGCAGCCTCGTATAGCCATCCCCGACAAGAAACTGCCTGAACCTCGAGTACTCATGACGGTCCTGGGCATCGGCCACGGGTAGGTCATACATTACGACTATCCTCATGAACCTTATCCTCCCCCGTTCCCCATCAAGGCGTTCCTGGCGCCGAGATCTCATCTGCATCGTCAGCCCCCTCCATCACACGAAGGCATCCGTCGACCCATAGGTCGATGGCGTCCGACACCCGGTAGCTCCCATGGCCATAGGGAATCCTGTCCGCGAGTGTGGACGCAAGGAGCCTTTTCACAGAAGGCGAGAGATCGCGGGGGCGCTCCAGCTCGACTTTCCGATCGATCAGGGGCCTGAACGGCTCCACGAGGTCGCAGGCGAGGTTGTAGGGGTTCGTCTTGGAGTGGTGGTGGATTCCCACCTGGTTGAGGTAGCCCTTCGCCGCGATCCTGCACGCTGTATGCGAGAGCAGGATGGAATAACCGTAGTCGAGGGCGCTATTGGTTGCATCCGCGTGCGGTACCCGCACGAAACCGTCGCCGAACAGCGCTTTGAAATAGCGGCGCGCACCCGCGGCCTCGCGCCCGGTCGAGTCGCCGGCGCGGACCTCTCCCGCATAGGATGCAAGCAGCTCTGCCTCCAGGTCGTGGCCTGATCCTTCGAGGACAGAGGCCTGGTTTTCCAGCTTGCACTCGATGATCCTCTTCCACAGCATCTTGCGCGGCCAGGCGCCCCAGGACATCTGTGAGAGGACTTTTCCGTTCGTATCGATCGTCGCTGCCGTTAGCGGCATCAGGATTGATGCCGGCATATGCCGGCTATCGGTGAAAATGACGCTGCAGCCCCTTGCCGCGAGCTCATCGAGCAGGTAGGTCGATATGAACGCGGCCTTCCCGTCGACAACGATGCAGTCGAGCTCGTCGGCGCGCAAAAGGACGGGCCGGGGGGGGGCCGCCCCCCCCCCCCCCCCCTCCTCTCCCCCCCCCCCC